>Ga0123519_10016617_pt1 | contig 10195 bp, 10 predicted proteins | sample YelNatPaOPRAMG02_FD_87396 | JGI IMG/M metagenome (GOLD analysis project Ga0123519, IMG submission 87396) | Hot spring microbial communities from Yellowstone National Park - Yellowstone National Park OP-RAMG-02 (version 2) | ecosystem: Environmental > Aquatic > Thermal springs > Hot (42-90C) ...
CGGCATGGGCACCAGGCCCTTGGTCGCCTTCGTCAGGTCCCATCCCGTTGCCTCCTCAGACACACCGGCCATGGGGACAATCTTGTACCACGGCAGGAAGATGCTGGCCAGCACCAGTACTCCACCTATCAGTCCCAGAATCCAGGCCACCTTTCGGTCCAAACTTTCACCTCCAAAGAGGTTTAAAAAGGGGGGCTTATAAAGGTGCCGTTCGGGAAAGGCGGGCCCGGCGGGATTTGGGTTCAATTGGGTTCAAGTCCAGGAGAAAAAAGAGTTCAGGGAGCCACTTGGCTCCTCTAAGGCCTATACTGGGGGGTACTATCACCCGAACCCCATCCCCTTCGCCAGAGACCCCCTAGTTCTTGCCCTACGGACGGTACACCATTAGCATCAGCGGGGAACTCCCACGGGGAGGAGGCGGGGGGAGGTGCTCCTGAGCCCCTCCGGCCTCTGTCCCACCCTCCAGCCTCCCCCGGTGGTCTCGCAGTAGGCGTAGAGCCTCCCGGCGTAGGAGTAGTAGGTGAGGGGATAGCCGCGGCTCCACCCCTCCACCACGCTCTGGGGAATCTCCACCCCCACCGCCATGTGCCGGTCCTCCTCCAGCAGGAGGAGCACCACCTCGTAACCCAGGGCCTTCATCAGGGGGGCGAAGAGGATGGAGGTGTCCTCGCAGTCCCCTCCCCCGTCCACGATGGTCTCTATCGGGTACCGGGGGTACTCGTCGTACTTGTACTTAGGGATCACGTTGTCGGGGGTGTAGGGCCACCCCTGCACGAAGGCCAGCACGAAGTCCACCCTCTCCAGCCCATCCCACCCCTCCCCCCTAGCGGCGTTCTCCAGTACTCCGGCCAGGTGGGCCATCCACTGGTCGTCGGCCGGGTTGTCCACATACTCCTTGTAGTCGTGGACCCGGGGCTTGTTCTTGAAGAACCAGTAGTTCTCCTTAGGAATCTTGGACTCGTACCGCCAGGTTTTCCCCGAGATTCCCTGGGGATACCTCCACTCGTAGGTGACCACGTAGTAGCCGTTCTCCTCCCTCACGGTGGGGGGAAGGGGAGGGGGCTGGTAGAGGAGGGGGGAGAGCAACTGGGTAAGGAAAAGGAGGAGAAGCCCCACGGTCGCCCCCAGCAGGGCACCCGCCACAGTCTTCCAGCTTTTTCCTCTCACGATTAAGATTTCTCGGCCATCGGAAATAGGTTTAGTGAGTAAGTTGGGATAATCTGGGTCGCTTGAGATGTGGTTACCTTAACAAGTGCTTCGGGCGAATATGAAGGAAGCGAGTACCTAGGCGGGGTCGCTTTCCGGGAAGATCCAGAGTACGAGGGAGGTACCGGGGGCTTTTCCGGTCTTAACCCATCCGGTCCCTTCTCGGCTCGTAGGAAGGAACGAGAGGGGAGTAGGAGAAGGCGGTCGCTAGGAGGATGACCCCCAGCAGGACCAGCGGCTTCCTCATGGTCTCTTCTTGTAGAAGTAGTAAGTGGCACCTGCTCCGATGGCTACGGCGGACACGACGGCGGCTATGAGGAGCGGGGATATTCCCTTTTCCTTGACCTTTTCCTTGATAGGCGTCAGCTCCACCGTCACCATGTTCGAGCCGGTTTCGGAGACCTGGTAGGTCAAATCTCTGGCATAGTACCCACTCTTGCTGACCGATATCTCCTGCGGTCCGGTGTTCACATCGTCGAAAACGGTTGTCCCGTAGCTGTTGGTGAGCTGGGGTCCCTTTCCTGCGCAGAACACCGTCGCCCCCTCTATGGGCACCCTCGTCTTCGCATCCGACACGTAGACCGTCACCTGGGCCTTTCTGACGACCTCGGCGTATCCCGCCTTGAGGTGTATCTTTAGCGTACCGCTGTCCGTCTTGAAACTGCCGAGTGCCATGACGGTGAACGGCACCTCTATGTCATGGTCCTTTTCGACCCTGAGCGCCCTCAGGCTCATCGCCATCTCCTTAGTTTCTCCGACTGGGATGTAAGTCTGGGAGCCAGACACCCAGAGTACGTTCTCCCCCTCGGGAAGGCTTACTTCTTTGATGACGAAAGTGTCCCCGGTGAAGCCCTCGTTCCTTACCCTGAAGCTCACCGTATTCTCCCTCCCTCCCAGCAGGACCATTTCTGGGTTCTTGTCCAGAATCTCTGCCTTAACCCCTCCCAGCCCCACCAGCAGGAGCAACGCTCCCGCGAGAGGGACCAGCGCGGCCCGTCTCACAACTTTTCTAGACCCTTAGACGCTTTTAAGCCTGCTGAGAGGGAGAGGGGGGAAAAGCCTTTTCCGGAAAAAGGGAAGTTCTAAGGATGAGGTTCTGCGCCAGGTGCGGGGCCGAGCTGCTGCCCGGCGCCAAGTTCTGCCACAGGTGCGGGAGGCGGGTGGGGCCGGCCCCCGAGCCCCTCCCGCCCTCCCCCGTGGTGGAGGCCTACCGCAGGATAATAAGGCCCGCCGCCAGGGAGCGCCTGGAGGGGGTGGAGCGGCGCGCCAGGCCCATAAAGCCGCTGGAGTAGCTACCCCCCGAGCTCCCTCTCCTCCAGCTCCACCGCCCTCTCCACCTTCTCCCTGAGCCCGCTGGGGGGGACCCTGGCCCTCAGGACCCTCCCCGCTATCTCCCTGAAGGCCGCGCTGGCCGGGCAGTCCGGGTCCACCACCACCACGGGCAGGTCCCTCCTGAAGGCCTCCTCCACCCTCGGGTCCTCCGGGACCACCCCCAGCACCTCCCCTATCCCCCTCGCCCCCTCCACCCAGGGCCCGGGGTCCTCCCCGGCGGGCAGCCTGTTCACCACCACCCCCAGCGCCCTCAGCCCCAGGTACCTCCGCAGGCCCTCCGCCGTCCGCCTGGTGGCCTCGATGGAGTCCCGGTCGGGCGTGACCACGTAGACCACGGCGTCGGCCACCCCCGTCAGGACCAGGTGCTCGGCGGAGAAGGAGGCGGGGGTGTCCACCACGATCCACTCGAACCTCCTCCTCAGCCTCCCCACCATCTCGTCGAACCTCTGGGCCAGGCCCATGAGGTAGTCGTGGTGCCTCCCCACCACCTCCGGGAGGAACTCCCCCCCCTCCCTGCTGGCGGGGAGAACGGCCAGGTTGGGGAAGAGGGGCCTCTTGGTCCTGGCGTCGTCCAGGTCGCAGAGGTGGACGGACCTCTCCAGGGGCTCCCTGTCCCTCAGGACGTCGGCCAGCGTGGCCTCCACCCTCTGGCAGAGCTTGAGCTGCACGGTGCGCACGAACTGGTCCCCGTCCACCAGCAGGACCCACCGCTTCGGCCTGAGCCTGGAGAGCCAGATGGAGAGGGAGATGGCCGTGGTGGACTTCCCGCAGCCCCCCTTCGTCCCCACCACGGAGAGAACGGGGCTCAAGGGACCCCAGCCCTCCTGAGCCTGGCCACCAGCTCCCCAGGCGGCCTCTCCCTGGCCCTCAGCTGGAGGCGGAAGTCGCAGGTGCGGCAGACCAGCCTCCCCCCTCCCTCCGCCCGCCTGTACTCGATCAGGCCCGCCCGCCTCAGCAGCTTCAGGTGGTGCTCGATGAGGGAGCGGGAGTACTTCCTCCCGAAGGCCTCGTGCACGAACCTGGCTATCTCGTACTTCCTCATGGGGCGCTCCAGCCTCCGGAGGATCTCCCTCCTGACCTCGTGGTCCAGGGCCCTGATGATGGCCACCACCTGCTCCTCGGGGGGGAGGTACCACTCCCCCTCCTCCAGCACCAGGCGGGGCCTCTCCGCCCTCCTCGCCTCCATGTCCTAAAGTTTTTGAACCCCGCGCATAAATAGGGATGAGCCCGAACGGAGAAAAGGCCTTAAACCGGGAGTTCTGGAAAAAATGAGCCCTAAAATACCACCTTTTTTGAGAAAAGGGATTTATCCGGCTTCTTTCAGAGAATTAAGCGGAGAAGATGGAGAAGGGAAGGAAGAGAGGCGGGCGCTGCCCCTCCTGCGGGGGTGAGCTCTGGCCCGGGGCGAGGTACTGCCACCGCTGCGGGTCCCCGGCGCCCTCCCGCAAGAGGGCCCCGAGGAGGCTGCTGGGCTCCCTCCTCATCCTGGCCCTGCTGCTGGGAACCCTCCTCTTCTTCCTTCCCTCCCGCTCCTCTCCCAACCCCTCCCGCTTCTCCCCCGGCATCCTCTACCCCCCTCAGGGGAGGACGGTAACCCAGGGGGCCTCGGTTCCCCCAGGCCAGCCCGAGGAGGGGGCGGGGGCCTCGGTCCTTCTCCACCTTGGGCTCTCCCCCTCAGCTTCCCAGCAAACGGGAGGCGGGGCCGCGACGGGTCAGCCCGGTTTGGTCCTCAGCCAGAGGCTGGAGGGCTGGGAATGGACGCGGGATGAGAACGACCTCCCCCTAGCCGTGGCGACGGTGGAGTACACCCTTCTGAACCAGGGCACGGTTCAGGTTTCGGATCTGGAGCTTGTTCTCGGGGAAAGGAGGTGGGAGGCTCCCCCCCTCTCCCCCGGGCAGGAGTACCGCGGCACCTTCACGCTCGAGACCCTCCCGGTCTGGAGCAGCATCGGGGGCTCCCCCTTCCTCACGGGCTTCGAGGTGTGCTCGGATTTGGTGGCCGAGTGGAGCGGGGGGAGGGTCGCGAACCACCTCTCCGCCTCCATCCCCCGCTCGGAGCTGGAGATGGATCCGGGCTACGCCCCCTACCTGAGCCCCTACCTAGTGACCCCGGGGGACCCGGTGGTCAGGTTCACCCTGCGGGAGCTCCTGGAGCGGAAGCCCCGGTGGGACCTCAGGCCCGTGGAGGACTACCTCGCCGACTGGGTGGGGGGAGGGATAACCGGGTCCGACCCGGGCGACGTGGTCAGGTACGACTTCGGCAAGCTGGATGCCGAGCGGTGGCTCCAGGAGCACGGCTTCTGGAGCCAGCTCCCCAGGGAAACCATCGCCTCGCGCAGGGGTGTGTGCATAGACCAGGCCATCCTCTACGCCACCCTTCTGAGGGCCTGGGGATACGGGCCCGAGGATGTCTACGTGGTCTGCGGGGTTCCGATGCGGGAGCTCCAGGAGGCATCGGGGTCTGAGGTGGTGGGGCACGCCTGGGTGGTCTACAGGAAGGAGATCCTGGGGCAACCCACCTGGGTGCTGGCGGAGGTGACCTCGGGCGGGATCAACCGCCTGGTCACGGAGGTGGTGGGCCCCCTCTGGGACGGGCTCATGGGGGCCATCGGCAGGGAGGGCCTCAAGCTCTACGGCGGGTGCTACGCCTTCAACGATGTGTACTTCAGGAGGCTGGAGGGCGGGGAGTTCTCGAACCTAACCGGCTTCCCGGAGGCCCACCGAGGCTCAGTTTCCGCCCCCTCCCTGAGCCGGGAGGAGCCCGGTGCCGCCCCCGAGGGCCTCGCGGGGCAGGTACAAGCACTCGTGGACTCCCTGAGAAAACCGGGTCTCCCCAGGGACCAGATGGAGGGATGCAAGGCCTTCCTGCTGGACTACTACGTCGACCACTGGCGCTGGGAGGATCCGCTGAAGGGGGGGGCAGAGAACCCGGTCAACCTCCTGCTCTTCGTGGAGGGGGGGACGAAGGAGGAGTCCGAGGCGGCCATCGTCTGGTTGTTCGGAAAGATGGGGTACTTCCCCTCCCCGGCGGGCTCCCTGGTGCGGGAGGTGGATGAGATGTACCCAGCGAAAGAGGAGGTGGAACTCTTCCGCAAGTTCTCGGTGGGGGCGAACTCCAGCCAAGACCTCTCCTCCCCTGCCACCCTCAAGGCCCTTTCCCAGCCCATCTCCGCCCAGTCTTCATCCCTTCCCTCCACCCCCACCCTCGCCCTCCTACAGTTCCACATGAAGTGCATGTACGTGCGGGGGACGAGGTTCGGCCACCTCTGGGCGGTCAGCGGGCACCTGGAGTACGCGGACGAGGATCCCCTCAACCACCTGCGGGGGACGAGGATAACCAGAGAGCTGGCGGAGGCAAGTGCATCCATCGTCTGGCCCAACGTGAAGTGGGAGTCCTTCGAGGAGGATGTGAGGCTCGGGCTACATGCCTTGGGGTACTACGACGGGAAGGTGGGGAGGGTGGGGAGCAGGGTCCGCTGGGTGGAAAACATCCGATACGGAAACAGGGGTTGCTTCGAGGGGGAGGACGAGTACCACTACAACGATGGGGTCCTGCGAACGGTGATCCTGCTGGGAAACGGCGTCCATGCCTGAAATGTGGCGAGCGGCCCCCCCTGTGAGGCCCGCTCAGATCGGTTGAGAAGCTGAAGGGAACCCCCGAAACGGGGGATTGTGGTTTCTCCCGCAGAACCCGGAGCGATTTCCTTGGGCCCAAACCGGAAAACCCACGGGCGGCCTAGGGGCCCTATTTCCTGACCTTCTTACCGCACTCGGGACAGAAGTCGGCGTCGGGGGGGAGCTTGGTCTTACAGTGGGGGCAGCGCCCCTCCGCCGGGCCGGAGGCGGACCCACCCCCTCCCCCCGATTTGCGCCTTCTCGAGGCGAGCATCGCCCCGACAACCGCCGCAATCACCACAATAATTATTGGGAGGACGAGGGGAACCCGGGAAGAGGGGGACCTAGTCAGGGGAACAGGAACAACAGCGGCGTTGGGCACCCACGGATCGGTTCCATTCAGATACTCCTGAAGGTTCGTGTAGCCGTCCCCGTCGGGGTCGTCACCGGCATCGTTGAGGTGGGGGTTCAGATTGTGCTGGAGTTCCCAAGAATCAGGCATGCCATCGCCGTCGCTGTCCTCGGAGGGAGGGGATGGGGTGGGGCCACCCCCGGATGTGACGCTCCCCGAGCAGGAGGCGTAGCTCCCCTCGTACTGCTCATCGCCGGAGAAGGAGGCGGTTATGGTAACGGATGTGGCGTAGCTCGGGGCGGTGAAGACGACCGTGGCCTGGCCGGAGGAGTCCGTGCTACTACTGGCGGCGGAGAGGCTCCCCGCCGTGGCCTCCCAAGAAATGGTCTTACCCACCAGGGGGCTCCCGCCGGCCGAGAGCCACGCCACTAGGGTTTGGGTTCCCCCCGCGGTGACGCTGAAGCTGGAGGGGGAGAGGGAAAGGGTGGTGGGTATCTTGATAACGGTCGGGCCCGAGAGGGTGCCGCTGGAGGGGAACCAAACCGAAGTCGTCCCATCGCTGGCGTAGAAGTAGTAGGTGTGTGACCCGGCACCGAGGGTGGCCGTGAGGTACTGGTAGGTGGCACCCGTCTCGTAGGACCCGCTTGCCAAGGTCATGTAGAACTCCTGACCGTCGATAACAACCTTGACGTAGGAGGGGGGATCCCCGTCCGGATCTTGGTAGATCACGGTGAAGGTGAAGGTGGTGCCCACCGTTCCGCTACTGGGCGTGACGCCCCCGGAGGAGAGGGAGGGAACGGGGTCCGCGGTCACCGTGTAGTACTTCAGCTCGGGGCTGGTGTCCTTGGAGTTTGTCCAGAAGTCTGTTGCCACCCTCACATAGCGGGCCACGGGCAACGTGGTGATGGAGTAATCCTGAAGGCCGTCGCTCAGGTAAAGGACCTGGGACCCCTCCACGGTGCTCCCGTCGTCGCTCACCTCAACGGTTGCGGTGATTCCTCCGGAGGGAATACTCGTGCTGGCCGTGAGGGTCTTCCAGGCGCAGGCGGTGCCCAGGTCCCGCCAGGAGCTGACGTGACGGGCGCTCGTGAAGTTCATGGACAGGTCATCCACGTACCAGTAGAAAAGCTCGTCATTGTAGGTTCCGGTGGGGTTGAGGTACCAGTATGCCTCAATCCTGATGGTGTACCAGCCGCTCTGGGAAAGATAGGTGCTTGGGATGGAAACCGTTTCATAACCATCGTGTACCGTACCGCTCTGGGGTTGGGAATACGATCTCTCCCAGAGAATATACCACCCAGAGGAGCCAGGTGGCTGGAGCTCGATCCGAAGGCGGGTGTTGCTCGCGCCCTGGTTGAAGTCGGTGGTGTAGGCCTTCCACCAGAAGGTCAGGTTGGCCGTCCGGATCCCCGTAGCGTCCAGGTAAAAGCCGCTCTCGAGGTAGCCGTAGGCTTCCCCGTACTCCCCCGATATCCCCGAGTGATCCCGGGCGTAGAAGTAGCCCTGGCCGTTCACAACATCTGCTTTTACCTCATCCACCTCCGTGAGCGTTTGTGTCCATCTCAGCCAGCCCCCCTTCTCGAAGAACGGATCGGGGGGATAGATCCCTATGAACACGCTCCCGTCCCTTACGCAGGCGTTCTCGTAGGTCCCCTCCCTCCACTCGTCGTCCGTGTCCCAGCCCACGCTCCAGTCGGCCTTAGCCCCAGGCAGGAAAAACGTTAGGAGCACTGAGGCCACGAGCACCGCCAAAAGCGGCCTCAGGAGCCCGCCGCCCCCCCACTTACCCCCCACTTTCTCCGAAAAAAGAGGTTTTTTCACCCTTTATATAGGTTTTCCTAGCCCGGTTCCTGCGGGAGGCTTAGCCTCCAGTTCCCTGGCACGATCCGCCGCAGTACGGTTGCACCACGGAGCTGGTCTGTTGAAGTCTTCGCCAAATCCACCCTAATCGAGAAGGCTATGATTATCAGTGACGAGGCTGGGCACCGGAAAGCAACAGCATCGGGGCGACAATCAAGTGATGGGGAGGATGAAATCAACCCACTCCTCGCCGGTCCACTTTGCCTCCATCCCAATCTGCCGTAGGCTGGGCTCACACCTTTTTATGCTGTTCTTCAAAACACCAAGAGATGGGTGCGGCTAAGGCCGTGGGCATACTGGTCGCCGTTCTGATTCTGGCGGGCCTCGGGTTTTACGTCTATCAGGAATACCAGAAGCGGGAGGCACTGAAGAGCGTCGAGGTTCACCTCGAGGATGTTCAGGTGGGGAGCGTCGGGCTTACGAGCGCGACCCTCGACATCAAGCTCAGGCTCTATAACCCGAACGACGTGACGGCAACTCTGGACAGGGCCGACTACTCCGTATACGGGAACGGCATCCACGTTGGGGACGGCAGGATCACCGAGAGGGTGGACATCGCCCCCGGGGCCTCGAGGACCGTGACCACGCCCTTCGACCTGTCCTACTCGGGGGCCATCCGAACCCTCTGGGAGGCCCTGACGGGGGGCGGGCACGTCACCTGGCGGATAACCGGCGTCGCCTACATCAGCACCCCGCTGGGAACCCTGACCGTGCCCTTCGAAGAAGAGGTCGTGAGATGAAGGCGATTTGGCGTTGCGGTGCTTTCTTGTAGTCAGAGGAGGGTTTGTCCCTAACCCTTACTGATTCCTAGGCCCTATGACTCCCCTAAGTTTCTTGGTTCGAGGCAGATGTTCGATGGGTCATGGGGCACCCTCTGAGAAGGGGCACGAGCTGGAGAGCAGGATAGAAAAGTTCTTTCAGCTCACGGGTGCTCGACCAAGCGAAACGTCGTTCTGGAGGGGAAATCCGGGGGGGAACCATGGCTAGGGCTACCTGAGCTCAAAATCCACTCCATATGGTCTCAGGTTCCGGCAAGGTTCGTCAAAAGGCTAAATATCCGCCGGGGGAAAAAGAAAGGTAACTTGCCCTGGAGGAGGTAACCTTCGAAAGGCTGAGGAGGATGAAGGAGCTCAGGCGGGAGGGGTTGACCTACGGGGAGATAGGGAGGAGGCTGGGGATTTCCACGGCCACCGTCTCCCTCTACCTAGGGGAGAGGAGGAAGAGGGGGATCTTGGAGGTGCTGAGGAGGAGGCCGGCCGCGCTCAGGCCGCTCCAGGAGTCGGAGGAGGGGTCGTACCTCCAGAACTGGACGGCGCTGGTGGCGCTGTAGCACCTCACCACGTAGACAAAGCTCCCCGTCCCCACCGCCGCCTCCCCGTACCCCCCCCGAGACCGGGGCGGGGGCCTTGGGAACCCATCCGGGGGAGGCGGAGGAAGGCCCGGCCAGGGAGAGGAGGAGCAGCAACGGGAGGAGAGAGGCTGGCAGATACCTTCTGGCTTCCGGCCCCAAGGAAACCGATTATTCTTTCTCTTCTTGTTACAAAGTGAATTCTTTTCTCGAAACTCCAGTAAAAACTACACTTAGAATGCCGAGAATGAGTAAAGGCACCCCAGCCGAAATGAACCCTTCCAATCCCCAAACAACAGTTAGGAGGCCGACGGGTTTTCCTCGAGATAGGTGATTTTTTAAAGGGGCCCTCCCACTTCATTTGGCTGGCCGGGGCGTGGGGTGAAAAAGGAGAGGAAAGATGAGGTGTCCCCACTGCGGGTCCAGCCGGATCATAAGGGCCGGCAAGAAGAGGAACAAGTACGTCACCAAGCAGGGGTACC
>Ga0123519_10016618_pt1 | contig 10195 bp, 8 predicted proteins | sample YelNatPaOPRAMG02_FD_87396 | JGI IMG/M metagenome (GOLD analysis project Ga0123519, IMG submission 87396) | Hot spring microbial communities from Yellowstone National Park - Yellowstone National Park OP-RAMG-02 (version 2) | ecosystem: Environmental > Aquatic > Thermal springs > Hot (42-90C) ...
GATATTCTATAAGCATATCAGAGAAGGGAAGAGCAAAGGAGAGGCATTGAGACTTGCGAGGAAAGAGATGAAGGAGAAGCATCCAAATCCATTCTTCTGGGCAGTATTTATCTTGTATGGAGAGAGGTGAAGCATTAACAGAAATAGAATTTTGGTTCAATATTTAAATAAAAAGTCAAGAAATGAAGAAAAAGAGTTTTGGTTATTTATAATTAAAGGGGGTTTAAAATGTTTATTCAACAGAGGTTAGAAAAGGTAAAAGAAAGAAAAAGAGGAATTTTTCTTTTGATCTTTTTTCTTTTAGTTGTGGTTACGAGTTGTTTAGAAGTAAGAGATGTTTTGGCAATAGATGTGACGGCAAAAAGGCAGCACCAGTGGCTTGAGATCGGTGGTGACATGGGCTATCAAGAGACAAATGGCTGGTATGAAAGCCAAAAGGATTTTTATATATCAATTCTGGCTTTTAGAGGTGGATACCGATTCTATTTAAAAGATTTTTTGTTTATAGATCCTTATCTTAAACTTGAATTTTTAAGAGATTTAGGTAACAAAGAAAACAACAAGTTTTTCTGGAATAACTCTTTTAAATACGGATATGGAGCAAGACTCAGGTTAGAGTATAAAAGAAGAGTAGATTATGCTAAGGAATTTAGTCTCAGACTTACATATGCTAATCTCGATTATTATATGGAATATTTGGGCATTAATTTTATGAATAGAGGCAATGAGGTTCCTCCTACTGTCCCCAAAAAGGATTTTAAAAGCGGATTTAATTCCTGGATCTCAATACTAAATAACAAAAGAACAGGTAAATTAATGGGTGGTATCTGGTTCGAGATGTGGAGTGACCTTACATATCATAAGACAAATTTTTTCCAAAAAGGTAAAGAACATTTTCTTATACTAACTCTTTGTCCAAAGATAGGACTTAGAGTAGCCTATAAAGGGATTGCATTAGAGACATATTTTAGGATAGATATTGTTCGTGATGTTTTAAATGAGGATTGGAATAGAGAGGCGTGGAGTAACAATATCAAATATGGTCCTGGAATAAGACTCTCTTTGGGTGGTTTAACTAAACGTCCAGATAATCCAACTGTTTATTTATATGGCGAATTTCTATCTATCGATTATTTAGAGCGTACAACCTGGAAGTCAATAGGACTTAGTAAGGATGATTTTAGAGCGGGTATTAATCTTTGGTTACCCTTAGGGGCTTCTAAAGGCATATATTAACAAAAATATTTTTGTTGGAGGTGCATATGTTTAAAAAGCTCATTAATTTAACATTTATGTTAGTTTTTTTACTTATTTCGTTGAGGGCTTTACCTCAAGAAAGAAGAGTTTGGATTCAAGCTCAGGATGACCTTTTGTTCCTTTACCAGGACAAATTTGCTTTGTTGATAGGAATTTCCAACTACCAATACTTGCCGAGATTGATTTATCCCCTCTCAGATTGTGAAGAAATAAGAAGAGCTCTTGAGGAACTTGGGTTTCAAGTCCAGATACTGAGAAATCCAACATCTAATGAGCTACGCAACTTATTAAGAGGCCTTCCCTATAGTGAAATAGGAAGGTGTGAAAATTCTGCCTTACTTTTATATTTTGCAGGGCATTGTCATACAGAACGTATGGCTGATGGAAGAAGATTGGGATACATTATTCCCATTGATTCACCGATTCATGAAGCACAAAGATTTGCAACAATGAATATCAGCATGAATGAAATAGTAGAGCTTGCCACACTATTAAGAAATCGCCATGTTTTGATGCTATTTGATTGTTGTTTTTCAGGTTCTCTCTTCAATTTAATGAGGGCGACTCCTTCACCAGTAAATATCTCAATACTCTATCCAGTGCGTCAATTTATTACTGCAGGAAGAGAGGACGAAGAAGCTCCTGATGAAAGCTTGTTCACGAGATTTTTTATAAATGGAATAAGAGGAGAAGCAGACTTTGATAGAAATGGTTTTGTTACAGGAACCGAATTAGGGAAGTTTCTACAAGAAAGGGTAGAAAGAGAAACTAATGGAAGACAACATCCACAATTTGGAAAAATAAATAATCCTGAATTGGACAAAGGAGATTTCGTGTTTGTCACGCCAAATAACAGGATGATCATGCCTGCTCCTCCTGAGGGAGGTGGGTTTATAAGGCCTAACAGACAAAGATGGTATATTTATAAGGATGCTGATTCCGAAGAAAATCATGGAGAATGGACAAACTGGATGGCTGAAGAAGGACAAAACCCTAGGAGGGTAATGGAGCTTAATTTGAGAGATGAAGCATTTCCCTATTCGGGTAGGACTGCGATAAAAGTAAGAGTTAATTTTCAAAATTCAGATTGGGGAGGTATTGCCGTAGCAAGTCTTCCAAATTACTGGGGGGAACAACCAAGCGAGTTTTGTTATGATCTCAGTAATGCCCAAAGATTAATATTCCATGCGAAAGGAGAATTGGGAGGGGAGTGCATACAGGTAAAAGTTGCAATCGCAGGAGACCAACCATATGGTGATTCCGCAAGAACTCCAGCAGCTACTCGCTGGATAACTCTGAGCACAGAGTGGCAAATGTATGAGCTTTCTTTAGAAGGATACAATCTGAGAAGAGTTATTACACCTTTTTGTTTTGTTACAGATAGACCCCATAATAATAGAGAATCTATCACTTTCTATCTGGATGAGATATATTTTGTTCTTAGATAATGAGAAGTGAAAATAAAAGGGGTTTTCTGGTCAACTATATTGCTTTCTCTTTTATAGGATAACCAAAATGGATGTTTTGATTGTCGGCGATATTCATGGGAAATTGGAAAAACTTAAAAAAATAGTTGAAATATTAAAACCTTCCTTTGTTTTTCAAACTGGTGATATTGGTTTTTTCAGTGACCCTTCTTCTATGGATAATGCTGCTAAAAGACATTTTATTAAAAAGCCTGAGGAAGGGGAGATATTTGAATTTATCAACAAAAAGAAAAAATTCCCCTGTCCAATTTATTTTGTTAGAGGAAACCATGAAGATTTTGAATTGTTAGAGAAAATTGAAGAGTTAGAGATTCCAGAGTTTTTCTACTTAAGGACAGGAATTCATCTCATAGGAGAGCTTAAGGTTGTTTCTATAGGAGGGATATTCTATCAAGGAAATAATCCTCTGAAAGCAATATTACCCAAATATACCCAAGAAAAGGAAATGGAATTTCTTTTCGAAAGTAATATGGATGTGGACATTCTCTTAACCCATGATGCTCCTCAAGGGATGGGTTTCAGAGAAGGAATTGGAGGCTCACCTTATGTTTCTCTTGCTATTGAGTATCTGAGACCTAAATTTCTATTCCATGGACATTACGAAAACCCTCCAGAACCATATAGAATTGGAAACACGGAGGTTTACCCAATGACTTTGATGCAAAGGAGGGCAAACGAAAAAGGTCTTTTTGCAATTGGAGAAGCTCTTTTGGGTCTTTTAAGAGTAGATGAAGGTAAATTTGAATTTAATTATGTTTTGAAGAGAGATTTAGAACTTTGAAAAAAGGAAATAGGATATAATTTTAATAAGGAGGAAAGTATGAAAAGAAATTTTTTGATTTCTTTCCTTCTCATTCTCATATTTACTACAGGATGGGAATTTCACAGAAATTACCCTGAAAAACAGAAGGAAACGAGCACAACCCCCTTTGGAAGAATAGATCTTTTAGAAAATGCCTATAGATATATTTATCGAACAATGGACAAATATCATGATGCCTTCTATGTTTATGATGATGGTGATTCAGGAGGTAATCATTTCATTCCTTCAGGATGGATAGGAGATGTGGAAGATATTAAGTTCAATAGTTTCTGTTCTGAAAATCCCCAGTCTGGCTCCTACTGTATAAAGATAAACTATTCAGCAAAAGGTTCTCGAAAAAATTACTGGGCGGGAATATATTGGCTCTATCCCGAAAACAACTGGGGATATTGGAAAGGATATGACCTTACAGGGGCAAAGGAGATCTCCTTTTGGGCAAGAGGAGAGAAGGGTGGAGAAAAGGCTGAATTCAAAGTGGGTGGAGTTAACAGATTTCCCGATCATGATCCCAAAAAACCATGGCAGGATTCCTTTGGACCATTAAGTACAGGAGTTTTAAAATTGAGTAAAGAATGGAAAGAATACAGAATTAAGATTTCTGGTTACAGTTTAAAAAATACTATAGGAGGATTTTGCTGGGTTACCAACACGAGTCAGAATCCTCAGGGATGCACAATTTATATCGATAATATAAGATATGACCTTTCCCGTCCTGAAGATTTGCGTTTTATTAAAAGTTACAAAACAGGTTCCTCTGAAGAAGACAAATACTTGAGAAATGTAGCTTTCACCTATGACAATAGCCTCGCTCTTTTAGCTTTTCTTTCTCGTATGAGTAAGGAAGATTTGAGAAGAGCCAAGATTATAGCTGATAGTTTTCTCTTTGTTCAGAATAATGATAGATACTTTAATGATGGTCGTTTAAGGAATGCCTATCAGTCCGGCGACCTTCAAGAATATCAAACAGGAAAAGCAAGACTTCCGGGTTGGTGGGAAGAGAGGGATAAGAAATGGTATGAAGATAAGGGATTTGTAGGTTCATCAACAGGGAATTTAGCCTGGGCAATGATTGCTCTTATATCATACTATGAGGCAAGTGGAGATATAAAATATCTCAATTCAGCAGAGAGATTGGGGGACTGGATTGAAAGGAATTGTAAAGATGAAAGAGGCTCAGGAGGCTTTACAGGAGGATATGAAGGATGGGAGCCAAATCAGGAAAAGTTTCTCTGGAAGTCAACAGAACACAATCTTGATTGTTATGTGGCTTTTGAGAGGCTATACAAAATTACTTCCAATTCTCGATGGAAGGAACTTTCAAGACATGCTAAAAAATTTATTGATTCAATGTGGAATGAAAAGGGGAATTTCTTCTGGACAGGGACGCTGGAAGATGGGATAAAGATAAACAAGGAGACAATCCCCCTTGATACCCAGACATGGGCTATATTGGCTCTAAGAGATAAAAAATTTGCCTCAGCTGTAAGATGGGCAGAGAAAAACTGTTATTTGGAGTCCTGTCCAGTTTGTGGGGCAGAAGGGTTTGATTTCAATACAGACAGGGATGGTGTCTGGTTTGAAGGGACTGCCCAGATGGCAGTTGTTTATGCTTTTCTTGGGGAAAAGGATAATTATAATCATGCTATAGAGATGATAGAAAGAGAGCATAAAAGAGATATAAGAGGGGGGATTAACTCAGCCTGTCACGATAACTTAACAACAGGGTTTGATTGGAAATACTTTCGTCGTCTCCACACAGGAGCAACAGTTTGGTATATATTTGCTAAACTTGGAATTAATCCCTATTGGGATTTAACTAAAGGTTCGAAGTTACAATGAATATGATCTTTTCAAAGAATTAGACAAAAATGAAAATTGTTGCTATTTCTGATATTCATTATGATTTTGTCAGTGCGACTAATTATATAAATCCATATCAAAGCGAATTAACTGAAGAACTCTATAATCTTGTGCATGCTCTAAAAAGAGAAAGACCTGATGTCCTTTTAATTGGTGGAGATATGGTGGGATTAGGATGGCATAAATTGGAAGAATGTTTAAGTTTATTAAAGAGTGTCTGCGAAAAAAGGTTGGTGGTTTTTGGGAATCATGAGCACTGGTCTGTCAAATTAGACACATTTTCCCATCTTAATATACTAAAGGATGTTATTATAAAAGAAGGTTATCATCTCCTCGATATAGAACCAGTAATAATAGGAAATGTTGGATTTGCGGGGAATTGTGGATGGTATGACTATACCTTTGGAAGAGATGCTCTTTTAGATTCATCTTATGAGAATAAAATCTTTAGAGGGGATGTTGCATGGAAAGATAAGGATTTTGTAAAGCTTGAAAAGAGCGATATAGATTACACAATGGAGCTTATAGAGAAATTAGAAAGGGAAATAGGAATGCTGGAGAAAAAAGTTGATAATATTATTGTTCTGACCCATCATATAGGCTTTGAAGAGATGCTTATTAGAAAAGAGAAAAATGATAGATGGAATTTTTGCAATGCTTTTATGGGGAGTAAATGGCTTGGAGAGATGCTTCTTAAGCATGAAAAGGTGAAATATCATATATGTGGGCATACCCACACTAAAAAACTTGTTAAAAAAGAACACATTACATGTGTAAATCCTGGAACTCTTCTTGATTTTAAGGGCGAATATTTTGCCTTTCATGTATGATCATAACAATTGATTGATTTTTCCCTGTTAGAAAGTTAGAATTTCTTATATGGAGGTATTATGAAAAGGTTTTTGATTTTAATTATAATTTTGATTTTTCCCGTTTTTCTTTTCTCAGGGGTTCAGGGTGGTGTAAAGGGGAAGATAGTTGATAAAACAACAAAAGCACCAATTGAGGGAGTAAAGGTTACAATAACTTCAATGGAGTATTCTATAGTTAGGTTCACCCTCAAGACCAACAAGGATGGCTCCTTCATTCAAACAGGCCTTCATCCAGGTTATTACCAGATAAAATTTGAAAAGGAAGGATACATTCCAGGAATTGCAGAGATAAAAGTTTCTATAGCCGAAATTTCTGAATTTGTAGGAGAGCTTGAATCAACCACATCTTTTATCGAGTCTAAGGCTTCCCCAGGAGACAAAGCTTTCAGGAAAGGTAATGAGGAGTTTCAGAAGGGAAATTTTACTGAGGCTGAAAAGGCTTATAGAGAGGCAATTTCCCTTGAGCCCAAGGAACCAATTTATCTTTACAATCTTGCCATTACTTTGATAAGGCAGAACAAAGATGACGAGGCATTGACATTCCTCCAGAAAATGCTTGAAATTCAACCTAATAGCTATAGTGCAAATAAGGCAATTGCTGAGATCTACTCGAGGAAATCCAATTATGAGGAGGCTGGAAAGTATTATAAAAAAGCTGTTGAGATTAGTCCCAATGATCCTGATGCCTTTTATAACCTTGGAGCTTGTTTGAAAAACACAGGAGATTATAAAGGAGCAATGGAAGCCTTTGAAAAGGCTACAGAGCTTAAACCTGATTTTGTTGATGCCTACTACGAGCTCAGCACAATGTATATCAACCAGAATATGACTGATAAAGCAGTGACAGCTCTGGAGAAATTTGTTTCCTTGGCAAAGGAGGACCATCCAAATCTTCCAATTGCAAAGCAGATGCTTGAGTTTTTAAAGAAGAAGTAAGTTGGAAATTCTTCTCAATGATTTTATCGAAAGTTTAAAGTCTTATGGTTATTCCAGCCACACAATAAGAAATTACTCTATCGACCTCAATCAGTTTATTTCTTTTATAAAAAATAGGGGAAAAGGGATTGAAAATATAACCCACATTGATATTAGAGATTTCATAGGAGAAAGATTAAAGGAGAGAAATTCTAAGACATCAATTGCGAGGAAACTCTCATCCATTCGTTCCTTTTTTGATTTTCTTGTTGAAAAGAAAGTTCTGGAAAGCAACCCATCTGAGGTTATTTCGACTCCAAAACTTGATAAGAAACTCCCCTCTTTTCTTTCAGAAAAGGAGGCAATAAATCTTTTAGGAGAAGGGAAAAACCTTGTTGAAAAGAGAGATTTCTGTATTATTGAGCTTCTCTATTCCTCAGGTTTGAGGGTTTCTGAACTTGTTTCCCTTAACTGGGAAGATTTAAATTTGAAAAATAGGGTGATAAAGGTAAAGGGTAAAGGAAAGAAAGAGCGAATTGTTCCTTTTGGCTCCTATGCGGAAAGAAGGCTGAGGGATTGGTTTAGATTGAGGTTTGAGATAAATAAAGGGAATATTGATGAAAAACCTCTTTTTATCAATATGAGAGGTAAAAGGCTAACGGAAAGGTCAGTGGAGAGGATAGTTGGCAGATACGGGATAGAGCTTATTGGGAAGAGGATAACCCCCCATTCCCTAAGACATTCCTTTGCAACTCACCTTTTAATGAGGGGAGCTGATTTAAGAACAATTCAAGAACTTCTTGGGCATGAATCCCTTGAGACAACCCAGAGATATACCCATCTTAATATAAAAGAGTTGAAGGAGATTTACCAGAGGACTCATCCCAGGAGTAATCTTGATTTTGAAGGGAAGAGCAGTGAGTAAAATATATAATTTTGACAGAGTTTCTTTTTTGTAATATATTGAAGTTATGGAAAAGGGATATAAAGAACTTATTTTATTTTTTCTATTAATTCCTATCTTCTCTTTATTTTTATGCTCTGCTGAGCCTCTAAAAATAAATGAAGCTGATATAATTGAGAGACTAACAAGAGTTGAAGAGGGGTTGAAAAGAGTGGAGGAAGGCCAGAGGGCTATAATAAGGGAGATGGATAAAAGGTTTGAGGCTATTGACAAGAGATTTGAAGCCATTGACAAGAGATTTGAAGCTATTGATAAGAGGTTTGAGAGTATTGAGAAAAGATTTGATCAAATGATAAATTTGTTTATTGCAATAGTAGGGGCATTTACTGCAATTGTAGCTGTTTCAATAGGATTTGCTATATGGGACAGGAGGTCAATGATTAGACCCTTTGAGACAAAGGTAAAAAGTATTGAAGAGGAATTGGCAGGGAACAAGAAGACCCTTCACTCTCTTTTGGAAGCATTGAGGGAATTGAGCAAAAAGGATGAAAAACTCCTTGAAATTCTAAAAAAGTTTAGTCTTCTTTAATCATATCAAATTTTGTCCTTTTCTCTCCAAATCCTCAAGAAGGTTGATCAGAATCTTTCTTTTTTCCCCATTTCTTTCCTTTTGGATGCTGAGCTTCAGAAAGGAATAAAGGGTGTTTATAACTTCTCTAAAATTTTTTGCGGAAAGGGCATTTACAAAATCTTTTTGGGAAATTAATGGTTCAAAGGAAATAGAAGGGTTCAAAAGAGAAAGTATTTGCTCATTCTGAGGCTTTGCAAATTTTACAATTGGATAATCAAATTGTGGGTATCCCTTGATTGAAAGATTTTCCTTTTCAATCCTTTCAATGGGGATGGTTCTGAATGATGGAGTGTAGGGATAAGGGATTAGAAATCTTGATGTTGGAATTATATCAAAATATTTATAACTTCTTTGAAGTTCGCAGATGAAAAGAATCTCTTCAATGAATTCAATCCAGTCAGTTTTGTGGTCAGAAAGGATGAGGTAATGAAAATTCCTTGCACCCTTTTTTTCAAATATCCCTATGAGCTCCTCAATTATTTTTTTACTCAGAGGTTTCCTCCCTAGTCTTCTCCTTCTTTCAGGTAAAAAAGAGTCTGTTCCAAGCCATAAGAGAGGTTGATTTCCAAAATAGAATTCTGGGTTGAAAATGAAATCAAGAGTTCCTCTTTTCTCTTCAATTGTTTCAAGGGAAGTCTGAATTCCCCATATTTTAAATCCTTCTTCGTAAATGATTTTTAAAATTTTTTCAGCTCTCTTTTCATTCAGAAGAATGTCATCATCGTTTATGTTTATTGTTAGGGCTTGGGGATTCCTTATGTTCTTTGTTTCAACTTTTTCCTTAAAAAAATTTATCCACTCTCTTATATTCTCCAGGGGTATTTCTCTAACCTTTTTCCCGTGAACATGACTGCAATATATGCATGATCTTGGGCAACCTCGAGATGTATTGATTTCAAGACCTTTTTCAAGCTCTTCATCAGGAATAGAGTCAATATCCATTTTAGAAAATTTCAATTCTGGAAAAGGAATTTCAGAAAATGAAGATGAGATCATGATTTTATCATCCCTGTATAGAAAACCTTTAATTTTAAAAAGCTCTCTAATATTGGAAATTGGATCATGGATGAGGGATAAAATCTTTCCAAAAGTCTCTTCTGCTTCTCCTCTAACAATCAAATTTGCCTCAGGAAGATGAGCTGAAACTGCAAGGGGTGAAAGGGTTACCATGGGCCCTCCAACTGCTATTTTTACCCTGAATCTTTCTTTTATTGAGCGGATAAGTTTCCTAACAGGGATGAAAAGTTCATCGTAAAGGGGGATTCCAATCCAGGAAAAATTTTCAATCTCTTCAAGTATTATTTCCGACTCAATTGGTATTTTTTTTATTTTTACTGAATGGGAATTGGATTTCAATGAGCTGGAGAGAAATAGTAAGGAAGGGGGGATTCCCATTCTAATCCATCTTTTATCTTTAAGGGAATAGGGGAAAATGAGGAGAACTGA
>Ga0123519_10016621_pt1 | contig 10194 bp, 11 predicted proteins | sample YelNatPaOPRAMG02_FD_87396 | JGI IMG/M metagenome (GOLD analysis project Ga0123519, IMG submission 87396) | Hot spring microbial communities from Yellowstone National Park - Yellowstone National Park OP-RAMG-02 (version 2) | ecosystem: Environmental > Aquatic > Thermal springs > Hot (42-90C) ...
TGCCAACAGAAATAAAAAATTAATTTATATTAAAAAATTGAAATGAAGATACTACCCCAAAAAAGAAGAAATATTTTATTATTATTAAATAAAAATGATAAGCAGACTTCCCCCACCAGAAATAAAATTAATTTTTATTATTATTTGTCAATATTAATATAATAATTAACAATATTTATAATGTATTTCTTAAAAAATTGCAATAGCATTATTATAATCAATTGTAAACAAAATTTATTTCTAATGAATAATTTGGATTTAATAAAACATTTTAATTTTTATTCTCTTCGTCTAAATTATTATTTTCTTCATCAATATCTTCTTCTAAATTATCATCTTCAAATTCGTCTTGATTTTCGTTATTATTAAAATTTGATATATTATCATTTAAATTTATTTGAGTTATAAGAGACTCTGTTTTTTGTTGCATATCCATTAAATTATCTTCTTTTTCTAGTTGCATAAGTTTTTTCTTTTTTCTAATAAAAACAAAAACAGAAGCCACAATAAATAATAATGCGATTAATATCCATAAGGCATAATAATCAGAAAATAAAAAAATCAAATGATAACGGGAAATAAGATGTTGCCTTAAAAGATTTTCAAATTCTTCTGATTCTAAATAAAGAGCATCTTTAAATCCGCTCCAGAAAAAACCTCTTTTTTTTGAAAAAGAAAGAATTTCTGATATAACTTCTATACCATATTTATCAATTAAAAAGATAACTGCAAGATGGCTTTGACTATATGCAAGTTCGGCTCTGTGTTTGCCAAAAGAATTTACAGAATCAATAGAAGAAAGAGACATAAGACTATTTGTAAAAATGGCTTTAGAAATAACTATATTTTCCCAAAAAGAAATTTCGCCAGAAAGAGTCATTGCAATACCTTCGTGAAACCATCTTGGTATAAAAAGATTTGGATAAGCTCTGTAAAGAACGGCATGAACAATTTCGTGACAGGTTATTTGATTAAAATCCTGTTCTAAAAAAGGCTTTTTATCGCAAGGTATTATTATTAGATTGGGGCTTATTGTACCACCACCGCCCCATTCTGGAAGAATATTGACAAAATTTTGATTGGAATTATTTTGATAATACATTATTCTAAGTGGTTCAAGATTTGGATTTTTATTTGGAGCAATAATTTTATAAATTTGATAATATTTTAATAGCAGATATGTTTTATTTATTTCTTTTGGAACATTACCTTCAAATACCAAAATATCTTTATATGCAAAGCAGGGTTGATTTGATATTATAAAAATAAAAATGAATAAAAAAAATGATTTTTTCATAAGAATAAAATAAACTAATGTGATAAGAAGTGTGTCTTGTATTATTTTCTTTTTCTCAATAATAAAATGTAAAATTAGAATATATGAAAAATTTAATTATTAAAAAAGATGTTTTTAACATTAGGAGTATTTATGGTAAATAATCCTTTAATAGAATATTTGAAAAAAACAAAACCATCAAAAATTGATTCTGGATTTGTTGCATATATTGCAAATTTAACTCAGGTTGCAAAAGTTGCTCCAAAGGTTGCGTCTTCTATTGTTAAAGAGTTGGAAGATCAGAGAAATAATTTGAAATTAATAGCAAGTGAGAATTATTGTTCTCTCTCTACTCAATGTGCAATGGCAAACCTGCTTACAGATAAATATGCCGAAGGAATTCCTCACAAACGCTTTTATGCCGGATGCGGTAATGTAGACGAAATAGAAGAGTATGCATGTTTGCAGGCTTGCAAACTTTTTGGTGCAGAGCACGCCTATGTGCAGCCACATAGTGGAGCAGATGCAAATCTTATTGCATATTGGGCAATCTTGAATGCTAAGGTTACAACAATAGAGTTAAATAAACTCGGCGATTTAAATCCAGCACATATTTCTCAAGAAGACTGGGAAAAAATAAGAAAATTAACAGGTAACCAAAGACTTTTGGGAATGGATTATTATTCGGGTGGACATCTTACTCATGGCTATAGGCAAAATGTTTCTGCTCAAATGTTTGATGCGTATTCTTATAGCGTTAATAAAGAGACAGGTTTGCTTGATTATGATGAAATAGAAAAAATGGCAAAAGAGATTAAGCCCTTAATTCTTCTTGCCGGCTATAGTGCATATCCAAGAGCAATAAATTTTAAAAGAATGAGAGAAATAGCAGATAAGGTGGGAAGCGTTTTAATGGTGGATATGGCACATTTTGCAGGACTTGTTGCTGGAGGTGTATTTACGGGTGATTATAATCCAGTTCCTCATGCACACATTGTTACAACCACAACACATAAAACACTTCGTGGGCCTCGTGGAGGAATAGTTCTTTGCAAAAAAGAATTTGCAGAACATGTTGACAAGGGTTGTCCGCTTGTAATTGGCGGACCGCTGGGTCATATAATTGCTGCCAAGGCAGTTGCACTAACAGAAGCAAATAAAGCCTCTTTTAAACGATATGCAAGAAAAATTGTAGAAAATTCTACTGCATTGGCTTTGGCTTGTATTAAAAATGGACTTGATATTGTGACCGGAGGCACAGATAATCATTTAATGCTTATAGACGTTCGTCGTTATGACTTAACAGGACGGCAGGCAGAAAGCGCTTTACGCGAATGCGGAATAACGCTTAACAGAAATTCTTTGCCTTATGATCCTAATGGCCCATGGTATACAAGTGGTCTTAGAATTGGTACTCCGGCAGTAACAACACTTGGCATGGGTAAGCGAGAAATGGAAAAAATAGCAGAAATAATTGCAGATGTTATAAAGGCAACAAAACCAGAAATAAACACCACAGGAGAGAACACAGGAAAACCTTCAAAAGTAAAATATATTATTGATGAAAAAGTAAAGATAAGCGCAAAAGAAAGAATTAAGAAACTTTTAGAAAAATACCCCGTTTATCCGGAGATTGATTTAGATTTCTTAAAAAAACATTTTTTGAAGAAATGAGTTATAATAAAAATTAGTAAGAAGCTTTTTTACTTAAATTTTTTGCTTTTAACCAGTTTTTTATTTGTATTACAACTTTTTTATCAATATTTGAAGCATTTTTTATTGTTGGGAATTTTTTATTTTTAACATCTTTGATATATTTTTTTATTGCATTTATTAAAGCAATATTTCCTTTAAAATATAATTTTGAATGTTTGTATAATTTTGGAGATAAACCCATAATATCATGAAAAACCTGAACCTGACCATCGCAATAAGGACCCGCGCCAATACCAATAGTAGGAATGTGGAGCATATTTGTAATAATTTTTGCCAATTCTATTGGAACAAGTTCCAAAACTATCATAAAAGCACCTGCCTTTTGAAGACACAATGCATCTAAAATAAGTTTTTGGGCAGAAGAAAGACTTTTGCCAATTACAGAGGGTTGTTGCCCCGACTGTGGAAGATATCCAAGATGTCCACATACAGGAATTTGATTTTTTATTAATATTTTTACTTGTTTTATTATTTCTTGGCCTCCTTCCATTTTAATAGCATCTGCTCCATATTTCATAAACCTTTTTGCATTTTTTAATGCAATCTCAGGACTCTTATAAGAACCAATTGGCATATCTGCAATAATAAGAGCAGATTCAACGGCTCTTCTTACAGCAGATAAATGATGTATCATATCTTTCATTGTTACCATAGATACCGAATCGTAGCCAAGCACCGTTACCCCAACACTATCGCCAACAAGAATTGTATCTATACCACTTTGATCTGCTATATAGGCGGTTGGATAGTCGTATGCAGTTATCATTGTTATAGAATTTGATTTTGTTAATTGAGAAATATTCTTTTTCATAAATTTGGCATTATTAATTTAATTAAATAAAAATACTTTTGGAATCCCATTATATTATAAGATTATTTTTGTTAAAGAAAATATTCTATATTTCACAGAGTTAAAAATGTTTTATTATAAGGATAAAAATATTTGTATCTGTAAAATTAATATTATTAGACTAGTAATATTGCTTTATTTATTATATTGTGCAACTGGTCCTAAAAGTACTTTTTCACAAATTTATCAAATTGACTCAATAGTTTTTTACAATAATCCTATCATAAAAGGTGATAGTATTAGTTATACGATAGATTGTTTTTTTAAAGAAAAAAACATTAATTATTTCTGGTTCTTTGATTCGGAATTTAATTGTATAACCATAGAATTTTTTAATAAATTAATAGTTCCGCAAATTACTTTACCTTCTCACAGCCCTTTTATTTTTTTTAAAATTCAGGAAGTAGAAAGCAAATTATCTCTTACTAAAATAATATCAAAAATTATTATAGGAATAGATAAAGGAAATAATAACGAAATAATATGGAATTACTATGTTACAAATGTAACAGAATCACAAGTAAGAATAATAATATGGAAAAAGAATTATTTTTTGAACGTAATAAAAAAAGAAAAAAGAAAAAAATATTTAAAAATAGCAATAAGTTTTATATCTGCTATAATTATTACCCTTACAGGAATTATAATATTTTATAAATTGCTATAATTATTAAATATCTGGTTGGTTTTTAAAAAAGCAAATTTATTTATATATTTTTAATACAATATTAGTTATTTTAAAAGTTTGTGTATACTTATTTTATATTATTACTCTAAATAAATTTATTTTAAAAAAAATTAGAAAATATGGAGGTTTTATGGCTGGTTTAAATAAAGTTATGTTAATAGGTAATCTGGGAAAAGACCCCGAACTAAAATATCTCCCTAGTGGTCAGGCAGTAGTTTCTTTCCCCCTTGCAACAACAGAAAGAAGGTTAGATAAAAATGGTCAGCGACAAGAAAAAACAGAATGGCACAATATTGTTGTATATGGAAGAATGGCAGAGGTTATTAATCAATATCTCAAAAAAGGTCGTTCGGCTTTTATAGAAGGAAGAATATCAACCCGTTCATGGGAAAAGGACGGTGTAAAGAAATATCGTACCGAAATAATAGCCAGCAATATTCAATTTCTGGATATGTCTCAAAATGCAAAAGTTCCTAATGCTGTTGTTGAGTCAACCACAGAAGAAGAATTTAATAATGAGGTACATGAAGAAAATCCTGTAGATACCGAAGATAATTTACCATTTTAAAAAAAATATTTTGCATTTTTAAAAACAATTTCTATATTAGATATAAATCAATAAAAAGGAGAGTTAATTGAATATGTCAATAGAAATATTATTAATAATTGTTTTATCTACTATAACTGTTTTAGCATATATGATTGCGATAAATTCTCATGGTCCTACTAGATTGTCTATTTCTTATTTTATGGCAACTATTATTCTTGCTGTTACGGTTTGGGTTACGGTACAATATGTTAATAGCGGGCAAATGGCAAAAACAAGAGAAGAACTTAGCCGTTTAGAAGCAGAAAAAAAGAAGGCAGAGGAACAAATTAAGGCAAAAGAGCAGGAATATCAGTCTGCTATTAAAGACAGTAAAGAAAAATCTGCTATTGCAGCAAGACTTAATTCGGTAATTACAACAGGAACAAATCTTGCAACTCAGATTGTTAATGCGAATTTAAGAGACCAGTATTACGAATTAGAAACTCTTATTGCCCGTGCCGCCGAGGTAAAAAGAAAAGCAGAAGAGTTGTCGGTAGAATTTGAAAAGATAGAAATACAAGACAATGTTTTTACACCAACCATTTCTCAAATAAAGGATGCAATTAAAACATTGATAGAAGCTGCTCAATATTATGTTCTTTTTTACAAAGCAGAAGATTCTGCTCAAGAGGATCTGAGAGAACGTATTATGAGACAAAAGGCAAGACAAGCAAATGAAGGTTTCCAAAGGGCAAGTTCGTTTATAGCAAATTTAAATATTAGATAATTTTTTGTTAATAATATAAAAGATTTTTTATTATTAAAATCCTGTTATATTTTGAGAAATGTTTCATATATCATAAAATAAAATCAAAAGCTGTTCTTGACATTTCTGAATATTAACATTTATTTTAAGTCATTTCTTATGATAATTGATATCAATAAAATACCACAGGGCCATAGTAATTTTTCTCAAAGCATACAGGTAAATAAAGAAAACGAAAAATGGCTTACTGTTGAAGGTGAAATAAATTGCAATGCAGAAATAGACCGTTTGGGATCAAGAATTTTTGTGCATTTATTTTATAAATGCAATGTATGTACAGAATGTTCAAGGTGCCTTAAACCTATTAAATTGCCGTTAAGTGGAGATTTTAGGGTTGTATTAGAAGAAAAGACGCACTCTTTTTCAAAAGAGCCTGTTTTAGAAGATGAAATAGATATTTATTTTAATAGTTCAGATGAAACAATTGATCTTTCACAAATGGTATACGAAGAAATTATATTATCAATTCCTATGAAACCATTGTGTTCTGAGTCTTGTAATACAAATGAAGAAGAAAATCAATTTTTTTATTCTACAGAATCAAATAAAGATAAGCAGATAGATAGTAGATGGGAAGTATTAAAAAAAATTAAAAACAAAAATCAACAATAACCACATAATTATTTTAGGAGGAAAAATGGCATTACCAAAGAGAAGGATATCAAGTACAAGAAGAGATAAAAGAAGGACTCATTTTAAAATTAAACCAACAAATCCCGTTCTTTGTTCTCATTGTAAACAACCCAAAATGGCTCATAGAGTATGCAAAAATTGTGGATTTTATGGCGGGGTTGAAAGAATCCAACCAGAAGAATAATAATTTTCTCAAAGTCAAGATATTTGCCAGATGCGATTTGTGCGAATAGCTGTTGATATAATGAGTGGTGATAGAGGGCCAGAAGAAATTTTAAATGGCACCTTAGAAGCAAGAAACATTTTAAAGAATTCATTCTTTGCCTATTTATGCGGAGACGAAGAATATATCAGATGCTATTTAAAAGATAAAGGAATTAAAGAAAAAGAATGGGAGCATTTTTTTTGTATTAAAGACTGCAAAGAAAAAATAACCCCAAAAGATACTCCTTCAACTGTCTGGAAAACAAAAACAGATGCTTCTGTTATAAAAATTATTACTTTGCAAAAACAGGGCATTGTTGATGCATCTATAAGTGCGGGTGATACAGGGATTTTAATGAGCGCTTCTTTATTTATTTTAGGTAGAACAAAAAATGCTGTTAGGCCTGCTTTAGCAGCATTTCTTCCTACAACGAAAAAAAAACCAGTTTTGTTATTAGATGTAGGAGCTAATATTAATTGCAGAGTAGAACATTTAGTTTCTTTTGCTTTAATGGGATACAATTATGTTAAAAAATATTTTTCTCTTAATAATCCAATACTAAAATTGCTTAACATAGGTTTAGAGCCAAACAAAGGAACAAAAATATTAAAAGAAGCAGATTACAAATTAAAAAAATGTTGTTCTGGTTATAGCGGATATATAGAGGGTTCTGGAGTTTTTAAGGGAGAAGCAGATGTTGTTGTATGTGATGGCTTTACTGGAAATATTTTATTAAAGGCTTCGGAAAGTTTTCATGTTCTTTTAGATAATTTACTCCCTAAAAGTGTTAAAAATAAAAAAGAAGTTAAAAATGTTTTAAATGGTGTTTTAAATCCAGAAAATTATGGTGCTGTTCCTTTTTTAGGCATAAAAGGAATAGTGCTTAAGGCACATGGAAGTTCAAGTTCAAAGGCATTTGCCAATGCAATTGTTTGTACGATAAATATTTTAAGAAAGAAAATATTATAAAAATTATTGATCTGATTTAAAAAACTTATATAGAATTTTTTAAGAAAGGCAATAAAAAAAGTGGAATATAAAAGAGCAAAAATTGTTTCGGTTGGTGTATATGTTCCTCAAAAAGAAATTACAAATAAAGACTTAGAAAAATTTCTTGATACTTCTGATGAATGGATTAGAACAAGAACAGGAATTATTTCGCGCCGAGTAGTTTCCAATGCCAATGATAATGCTTTTGAAATAGGTGGCAAAGCCTCTATGGCTGCGATTGAGAATGCCAAAATATCTTCTCAAGATATTGATGCAATTATTTGTGCAACTTTTACACCCGATTATTTTTTTCCATCAACTGCATGTAAGATTCAAAATTATATAGGTAATACAAAGGCTTTTGCCTTTGATATATCTGCTGCATGTGCAGGCTTTTTATATGGTCTGTCTTTGGCTAATTCATTAATTATATCAGGACAATGCAAACGGGTATTATTGGTTGGAACAGAAGTTATTTCTAAAACTTTAGACTGGAAAGATAGAAACACATGCATTTTGTTTGGAGATGGTGCCGGCGCAGTAGTTCTGGAAGAATGTTCAATTAAGGATGGAGGTATTTTATCAATTTATTTAAAAAGCAATGGGGCATTGGGAGACATTTTGTATTTGCCTGCATGGGGAGATAATCGTTTTATGAAAATGAATGGTAACGAAGTATTTAAATATGCAATAAGGCTTATGAGTGATTCGGTATTGCATGGTATTAACAATGCAGGAGTTACAATTAATGATATAGAGCTTTTGATTCCTCATCAAGCAAACATTCGTATAATTAAGGCAGTTGCAGAAAATTTGGGATTGCCAATGCAAAAAGTTATTACAAATTTAGATAGATATGGCAATACATCATCTGCTTCTATCCCAATTGCTTTAGAACAGGCATGGAGAGAAGGAAAAATAAAAAAAGGAACACTTGTGGCTTTAACTGCTTTGGGTGGTGGATTAGCATGGGGAAGTGCGGTTGTAAAGTTTTAACAAGATTAATTCAATTATTTAAGGAGAATGTAAAATATGAGTAATACTTTTATTTTCCCTGGTCAGGGATCGCAAAAAGTTGGAATGGGAAAAGATTTTTACGATTTTTCATCTATAGCAAAGGAACGTTTTGAAGAATGTAATAAAATATTGGGCAGAGATCTTGTTTCTATAATTTTTAATGGTCCAGAGGATGAATTAACGCAAACAAACAATACTCAGCCTGCTCTTTTTATGGTAGAAGCCATTATTTGCGATTTACTTAAAGAAAAAGGAATAACGCCTCAAATAGTGGCAGGACATTCTCTTGGTGAATATAGCGCTTTATATGCAGCAGGAGTTTTTTCTTTTTCAGATGGTTTAAGAATTACTGCAAAAAGAGGAGAGCTAATGATGCAAGCAGGCAGAAAATATCCGGGTAGTATGGCTGCAATAATTGGTCTTAGAAAAAAAGAAATAGAAGAAGTCCTGTCTAATATAGAAGGAACAGTTGTGTGTGCAAACGAAAATAGCCCCGAGCAGATTGTTATTTCTGGCGAAAAAGAAGCAGTAGAAAAAGCATGTATAAAATGTAAAGAAAAAGGAGCAAAAAGAGCGGTTACTCTTGCTGTTAGCGGTGCTTTTCATTCACCATTGATGGCACCGGTTGCAGAAGAATTTAAAACTTTTTTGGAGCCTTTTACTTTTTTTGATCCCTCATGTCAAGTAGTTTTAAATGTTACGGGCTTACCAGAAAATTCTGGGAAGGTAATTAAAAATATGCTTGTAACTCAATTAACATCACCTGTTAAATGGGTTGATACTGTTAATTATATTTCAAAATACAGTTTTTGTAAAATATATGAAATAGGACCAGGAAATGTTCTTGCAGGCCTTGTAAAAAAATGCAATTTATCTTTAAATGTTATACCTTGTGGAACTTTAGAAAATGTATTTTCTATAACTAAATTAAAAGAAAATTATACTATCTTTAATTAAATTAATATTATTTTATGGGAAAACTTTTATAAGGTAAAATGTAAAAATGATTCAATTAGAAGGAAAAAAGGCTTTAGTAACAGGTGCGGGTAGAGGGATTGGTCGTGAGATTGCATTGACTCTGGCCAAAGCCGGTGCCGATATTGGAGTTTGCGATATAGATTTGACTTTGGCCCAATCAACGGCAGAAGAAATACAATCCTTAGGGAGGAATTCTATTCCTTTGAGATGTGATGTTTCAAAATCATCAGAAATTTCCGAAACAGTTTCTGCTTTTTGTGTTAGATTTTCCACAATAGATATACTGGTTAACAATGCCGGAATCACAAGAGATAATCTTTTGGTTAGAATGAAAGAAGAAGACTGGGATTTAGTTCTAACAGTAAATCTTAAAAGTGCATTCTTGTGTTGTAAAGAAGCGGCAAAAGTCATGATGAAATCGCGTTGTGGAAAAATTGTAAATATAGCCTCTATTGTTGGTATTACAGGAAATGCAGGACAGGCTAA
>Ga0123519_10016625_pt1 | contig 10191 bp, 6 predicted proteins | sample YelNatPaOPRAMG02_FD_87396 | JGI IMG/M metagenome (GOLD analysis project Ga0123519, IMG submission 87396) | Hot spring microbial communities from Yellowstone National Park - Yellowstone National Park OP-RAMG-02 (version 2) | ecosystem: Environmental > Aquatic > Thermal springs > Hot (42-90C) ...
CCCTGGGTGTAGCCCCCGGCCAACGAAAGGTCGAAGCGGATCAGGCTACAGGTCTTGGAATCGATCAGTTCTTTGAACTGGTAAAGGTTGAAAAGGCGTTCTCCATTGACCATCGGAATGTGAATGTGCTGCGCCAGGTAGGTGGTGGCGTCGATGCTCTGGGGCCGAATAGGGTCCTCGTAGTAGAGAATGCGATAGGGCGCCAGCTCGTTGGCAACGACGATGGCTTCTTCCAAGCTCAGGTTGCGATGCATCTCCAACCCTAGGTCCACTTCGAAGCCGACCGCCTCGCGGATGGCTCGCACGATCTCTACGATCGTGCCGATGTACTGGGAAGGGACCTGCTTCTCCCAGCCGGGAAGGAACGGCATGGTCCGCAGCGAGGTATAGCCCTGCTCCACTTCTCGGCGGGCACTCTCCGCCCGCTCCTCTATGGTATCGCCGACCACATTGGCGAAGACCCTGATCTTGTCTCGGCACTTGCCCCCGAGCAGCTGGTACACGGGCAGACCCACCGACTTGCCCAAGATGTCCCAGAGGGCGATGTCGATGGCGCTCATAGCGGCGCTGAGCACCGAGCCCATGAAGTGCGTGTCGCGCGACACGACCTGAAAGTGGTGCTCGATGCGGCGGGGGTCCTGCCCGACGTAGTATTCGCTCAGCTCGTTGATGGCTTCATACACCAGCTTGTGATGAGCCCACAGCCCCCCCTCCCCGTTGCCGACAATGCCCTCGTCGGTGTACACGCGGACCAGCAGGCACCGGTCCACCAGAAAAGGAGTGATTCTCTCGATCTTCACCGCACAGCCTCCCGCTTCATTAGTTGGCACCAATTGGCACCGCTTAGCCTACCACTGTCACAGCAGCGATGCTATACTTAGCTGCTGTACTGGCCCGCAAGTGAAGCATACTGAGGGCGGCCAGGCAATGGGACAGCCCACTATAGGTACTACTGATCGGTTCTGCTGCGAGCGCTGGCGCAGGCGCCATTGGGAATCGACGAGAGGATGGCGATCAGTCCAGAGTGAAGCAATCAGAGCCTGACCCTCGAGCTCCCGAGGCTAAAGGAAGCCACGAACCCGACACTAGCGATGCTTCGGAGAAACCGACCTCCGACCGGGAGAACGAGCAGAACCGGAACGAGTCGAAGCAGCCCCCGCCAGCCGCCCTCCCAGGCGCCGAAGCAGACCTCTACTGGCGCGAAGTGCGAAAAGGAGCTCTACCAGGCGAGCGCTACGTGCGCATCGTGCGCCCGCAGGCCGGCAAGCTGCGACGGATCGAGCGCGGTCGCTTCCAGGCTACCGAGCGCACTCTCGTCGGCCGCTCCTGGCTTTCCCGTTTCTGGAGCCGAGTGCGCCGGATCCTCATTGGCCGCCCACTGACGACCGCCGATCTGCCTCACGAGAGGCTTTCCAAGACGAAAGCGTTGGCCGTTTTCGCTTCGGATGCGCTTTCCTCCTCCGCCTATGCCACCGACGAGATCCTGTTGGCGCTCCTGGCAGCCGGCACTATGGCTTTACAGTGGACCCTGCCGGTGGCCATGGCCATTGTGATGCTGGTGGCCATCGTAGTCACTTCCTACCGGCAGACCATCCGCGCTTATCCTCACGGTGGCGGTTCGTATATGGTGACACGGGACAACCTGGGCACGATTCCATCGCTTTTCGCTGCTTCGTCGCTGCTGGTGGGCTACGTGCTTACCGTAGCCGTGTCCATCTCTTCAGGGGTAGCCAACTTCACCTCAGCGGTGCCAGATCTCTTCGAGTATCGGGTTCAGATCGCGTTGGCCTTTATCGCCGTCATTACCCTGGTCAACCTCAGGGGGGTGCGGGAGTCAGGAACGATCTTCGCTGCTCCGACCTACGTGTTCATCCTGGCCGTGCTCTCGATGCTTGTCGTAGGAGGCTGGCGCCTGATGGCAGGGGTGCCGCCGGCGGAGGACGTCAGGAGCCCAGTGATCGAAGGCAGCGAGGCACTCTCGCTCCTGCTGCTTATGCGCGCTTTCAGCTCCGGCTGCGCTGCCCTCACCGGCACCGAGGCCGTGGCCGATGGCGTGCCGGCCTTCAAGCCGCCGGAATGGAAGAACGCTCGCACTACCTTGACTATCATGGCCGTCACTTTGTCAGTTCTCTTTGTCGGCATCAGCTTTCTCGCAGTCGGCTTCGGCGTCGTGCCGCAGGAAGACGAGACGGTGGTCTCCCAGGTGGCTAGGGCCTCGTTCGGCGATTCTGTACCCTACTACATCGTGCAGTCGGCCACGATGCTCATCCTGGTGCTGGCCGCTAATACCGCCTTCGCTGATTTTCCGCGCCTGTCGTTTTTCCTGGCCCGCGATCACTTTATGCCCCATCAGTTCCAGCTCCGGGGGGACAGGCTGGCCTTTTCCACCGGCATTACGGCGCTGGCCGTTCTGGCAGGCCTGCTGGTGCTAGGCTTCCGCGCCGATACTCACGCTCTCATTCCTCTCTACGCAGTAGGAGTCTTCATTTCATTCACGTTCTCCCAAGCCAGCATGGTGCGGCGCTGGTGGAAGAGTCGCGAGCCTTCCTGGCGACGCAATATGCTGGTGAACGGGATCGGTGCCTTCACCACCGGCGTCGTCACCCTGGTCGTGGCGGTGACGAAGTTCCAGTCTGGCGCCTGGATAACGCTCGTCATCCTGCCTACGTTCATCTTGCTGCTGCTGGGTATCAACCGGCATTACCGCCGGGTCAACGCCGCCCTCAGCCTGGGGCCTTCCGATCGCCTGCTGGAAGAGCCTTACAAGCCACACGTGATCGTGCCTTTGCAGGGCCTGCACCGAGGGACGATCTACGCGCTCAACTACGCGCGTTCGATCTCCCCTGACGTGGTAGCGGTCACCGTGACTGACAGCGCAGAAGAGGGGGAAGCCCTGAGACGCGACTGGGGGCGGATCGCCGGCGAGGTGCCGCTAGTCATCCTGGAATCACCCTACCGCACTCTCGTCGGCCCCCTCTTGGCCTACATCGACGCCGCCCAGGCTCGTCATCCCGACACTCCACTCACCATTGTGCTGCCGGAGTTCGTGCCTCGGCACTGGTGGGAGTTCTTTTTGCATAATCAGACGGCCCTGCGCCTGAAGGCGACCCTTTTCTTCCGCCCTAACACAGCCGTGGTGGATGTGCCATTCCACTTGCCCGAGTGAGCACACCCCCAAGGCTAGCTATCCCAAGAACGACCGACCACACTCGCGAGCATCGTCGCAATTGCGGATCGTGTTGCTGTGCGGAGGAATAGGCAAGGGGATGGCAGGTATTACTCGGATGACAGTGATTAGCGTTGTGACGACACATTTCGTCAAGCCGCGTAGTAGGGAAACCAATCTATCAAGCACTACATGTTGTAGGGCTGTCCCACTATTCAACACTCTCCCTCTCCTACGTTGTAGGAGTTTCCAAGCTGTGGTATTATCAATTTAGTGAAGGCAGGCATCCTCGAACCAGGCCACGCTAGACATTTGCGGAGGGAGAAGTCAGGCCGATAGGGTTCTCCAAACGAATAGAGCGTAGATCTGGTGGATGCTGTGATCCGAAGCCGTGTGGCGTAGCCGGAAAGGCGCGCTCACAGTTGGTCGCCCGGGCTTCGGGTAGCTAGTAGCGAAACCGGCCACCGGGGTGGCCGGTTTGTTGTCTCTTATGAACGCTCCACATGTTGAATATATCCTGTTGTCTGCTGGCTACCGACCTAAGGAAAAGTAGCTTTAGTGGTACGGGAATTGCTCCCGTATCGAAGTTCGAAGTCAGCGATTCGACATCTGGGTGAGAGCCTTCTGACGATGATGCAGGGAGTTGGTGTAACTGGAACGGTGCCTCGAGCGGGACTGCAGATGGAAGTTTTAGCGGAGATGATCGCGGACTACAGGGAGCGGCAATCTCCGATTACCGGTCGTTCACCACGACGGGGCAATGTCCCGCCGCTAGTGAGTATCGTCACTAAGGGGCCTCTTTGACCTCTAAGCCCTGCGTCGATGGTTGAAAGCCATCGAAGTGCCCAGCTTGCCCGTTCCTCTTGACGAAAACTAACTACTCTCACAGCAGGATGGAGGATTGCATCTTGGAGCGCCAGACCCCGCTGTGAAGGCGGTTTAGGGTACTGGATCCGTCCCCATCCGAGCGATGCTGTAGATAGGTTATGAGGATGCGTTGGCTAGCATCGCCGCCCCGTTCCTGGTTAGCGAGCGCCTCGGGGCTGTCCTTGGGGACGGAGGTGGTCGACAGAGGAAAGGTGCGTGCAGTGTGACTCGGACTGATAGTACTGATAGTAACGGTGACTGGTCAGGGTTTACGCCAGCACTGGTCCTGTGTGTGGACATCGGTCAGCCTATTCCGGCCTTGTCACCTATCCACCCGGCAAGTGGTAGAAGGTATCGGCGTGCCGTTTGCTTTGTGCGGCTGCACACGCAGTTGCTGGGCACTGTCGATCTGCCACTGGCAGAAGAAGGACTCTCTGGGCCGGAATGGGCGGACAAGATATGGTCTGCCCTTGCTGGACCGATAAACAATCATTTGCGCGAGGATGGCTTGGCGCCGCTCTCTGCCCTTCCCGAGACTGGCATCCCGGAAGTGAGATTGCCTCGGTGCCTTGAGGTGGTCCGTAACCTGCTGGCTGATCCGCCGTTAGTAAGCGTCGTGGTGTCCACTCGTGACCGACCGGAAACCTTGCAGCGCTGCCTGCGTTCTATTCTCTCTCTGGCATATCCCAACTATGAGGTCATCGTCGTTGATAATGCGCCTCGCACCAGTGCCACGCGCGAGCTCGTGAGCCATCTAGTTGCGGACCAGCCGCGCAAGCTTCGCTACGTGCAAGAGGACCGACCGGGCCTGTCATCGGCCCGAAATCGAGGCTTGGCGGAGTCCACAGGCTCGCTGATCGCTTTCACAGATGACGACGTCATCGTTGACAGGCACTGGCTGACAAACCTGGTAGCCGGTTTCCGCTGGGCGCCAAGCGTCGCCTGCGTCACTGGCAACATCTTGCCGCTGGAGCTAGAGACGCCTGCTCAAGCGTGGATGGAGCAATCGGCGGGTTTCAGTAAAGGCAGTGTTCGCACCATTTACGATTTGGAAGAGCATCGGCCGCCGGGCCCGTTGTATCCATACACTGCTGGCGTGTTTGGTTCGGGGGCTAACCTCGCGTTCGCAATTCCCGTGCTAAGAGAGATAGGTGGCTTTGACCCCGCTCTCAGTGTGGGAACCGAGGCCCGCGGTGGCGAAGACTTGGCAGCTTTCTTTGCCATTGTCACCCGAGGGTATCGGTTGGTCTACGAACCTTCAGCTATCGTGCAGCACCAGCACTACCGAGAATTCAGGCAATTGAGGAACCAAGTTTATGGCTACGGTATCGGCTTGACTGCATACCTGACGAAATGCTTGTGGGACGAGCCCTCACGGATGCTCGAGATTCTAAGGCGAGTTCCCCAAGGTATCGCCTTTGTGGCCAAACGGCAATCTCAGAGGGACCGCATCAACATGGCTGCCTACTCTCGCGACCTGGCTGGCGTCGAGCTAAGAGGCATGGCTTACGGCCCGTTCGCTTATCTGCGCAGCCGCTGGAGGGCGCGCAGGCAGGCTAATGCCCTCAACCTGATACCTCTGCCAAAGGAAAGAAGGCGGCCATGAATACTTCGGTTCCCATACTTCTCTATCACAGCATCTCCTCCGACATCGCGCCGAGATTGCGCCGTTGGGCTGTGCGTCCGGAGCGGTTCGCAGCACAGATGGCCTATTTGCAGACCCAGGAGTATACGCCCATCACCGTGACGCATCTGGCAGCGGCGATGCAGGACCCAACGATGAGCCTTCCACCGCGGCCGGTGTTGATCACTTTCGACGACGGGTTTGCAGACTTCTACACGCAGGCATTACCCGTTCTCCAGAAGTACGGCTTCGCTTGCACCCTATATGTCACCACCGGTTTCGTCGGTGGAAAGAGCGGGTGGCTAGCTTCGGAGGGAGGAAGCGACCTCGCTATGCTTACCTGGCCGCAGTTGCGTGAGGTGGCCAGCTTCGGGGTAGCCTTGGGAGCACACGGTCATAGCCATCGGCAACTCGATGTCCTTCCTCGTCGGGATGCCGAAGCTGAGGTAACGCGGTCCACTCGCCTGCTTGAGGACCGAACGGGAAAAGCGATCATCACCTTTGCTTACCCACATGGGTATTACGATCGGCGTGTACAAGAGATGGTGCGCAAAGCTGGGCACGAATCGGCGTGCGGTGTAAAGCACGCGTTGAGCAGCCTAGCAGATGACCGTTTCGCTCTGGCCCGCATAATCGTAGACAGCGATCTCGATATGCAAGGTTTTTCCAGCTTGCTCATTGGCAAGAATCTCCCAACGGTGCCTAGCGGAATACGCCTAAGGACCAGGCTGTGGAGGCTTGCTCGGTGGTTTGGCACCCGGCTGCACCGAGGGAGGGAAAGCTGGTTTGCCGCAAGACGAGGGAGGCTCTCGCAGTGAGTTCCCCTGTATATTCGCGACCTCGATGCCTTAATCCGCTATCACTGGTGCGTGCACCCTACAACATTCTGTTGACCTCAAACCAACGTGAACGCATAGAGACTATGTGGAATAGCCTAATGAAGCATCGGGGGCTCGCTCTCGTCAAAGCGCAGGTGCCTGCCATTCTGGCCGCTCTAGAGTCTGAATCTGGCATCTCGCCACGACCGGATTGGCAGGTGCAGCGGGCACTTTGGAGCGAAGCGGACGTGGCGATCTTGGCCGTTGGACCGCCTGGGCAACCACCGGCCGTTGTGCTGAAGCTTCCTCAAACTGCGGAAGGCGAGTCTTCGTTGCGCCGCCAGTGTGCGGTCCTTGATGCCCTCCACACTGAGCTGGCGCTTGCAGATTGGCGCCGCCTGCTACCTAGGCCCACCTGTTGCGAAGTAGGGGGCAGGTTCTGTAGTGTGGAGAGAGCCTTGCCAGGCTATGATCTGCGAGGCTACCTGGCTTCCAAGGCCCACAATGGGGCAAACGGAGCAGAAGAGGTCCTGCTCGCCGCTGTGTCTAGTATCTCGACCCTCCACCATTTAGCTATGCGCGTAGTAGTGGTAGATGAGGCGCTATTAAACCGATGGGTTGAGACGCCGGTTCGAAGACTGGCAGCCGTCACTCGGAACACCGCAGCTTTAGCTAGACTCGAGCGCGAGGTCCGCGTCGCGCTGCTTGGACGCACTATTGCTATTGGCTGGGTTCACGGCGACTTCTGGGCTGGTAATCTGCTGGTAGCCCCCGATGGCTTAACGATTACAGGGATCGTAGACTGGGATCTAGCCGTAGCCGATGAGTTGGCTTCGCACGATTTCTTGAACCTCGTGCTCTCCACAGACCAATTGCTGAACGGGGGTGGACTGGGCGATGCCGTACGCAAGCGGCTCAGACGTGAAGGCTGGACGGACAGAGACCGTACCCTGCTGGCGGCTGGGCGATTCCCATTCGCAGATGATTCCCTTCGGCGCGCGATGTTGCTACTCTATTGGCTCCGGTACGTAACTACTTATCTTGACAAGGGACCACGACGCGCTCTGAGCGGTTGGTGGCTGAATAGGAACGTAGATTCGGTGCTAGACTCTCTGTGACTCTGAGCAATATGCTGACAAGCTTCACCCAGACAAGGTACGACCTCTGGCCGATATGAATACTAGGGAGACGCGACCGACATTTCCGTTTCAGACACAGAACGGCAGTCCAGAGTTAGGCGCTTTTCGGGAAGCCACCAACACTGCTGAGCCAGCTGGGGACTGCCTGGCTCTCCCCAATTTGCTGAACTCGTTTGCCGAACTGGCGCCTGTGCTTTGCGGCGAACTGCGGCGGGGAGCCATTCTGAACAGCTATCTGTTGGCAGCCGGCCTCAACCAGATCGTCGAAGACTACTTGCATCAGGAGCCCTTCCTCGTCTCGCGCGCACCAAGGTACCTGGCCAGGCTGCCGCAACCGTTCGGGCGCATAGCAGCCTCTGCGGCTCGAAAGCTCAGCCGATGGACGTTTCGCGCACGCCGCGCCCGGCTATACACGACCCATTTGGAAAAGTGGCAGCAGGAATTGGCGTCCTTCGTCGGTACACTGGCAAGGTCGGTCTTGGACGGTGCGTGCCTAACGTCTTGGCAGAGCGAGGCTCAGGCTTGGGCAGACCAGCTGTTACTGAACCTAGATCGGCTCCCCACTGGCCTGCGCAGGGAGGTAGTCCGGATTCCCTCTTGCTTTCGCAGTTTCGATCAGCATCCGGAAGACCTGGAGCGTCTAGGCGCTAAAGTGGCCGCCTCGTGGCCTAGGCGGAGTACACCGCTAGCCGTTGTAGGCGTCCGCACCTCCGGGAGCTACTTGGCCCCCTTGCTGGCAGCCTCCCTGGTGGCACGAGGCTACAGCGATGTCCACTGCCTCACAGTTCGGCCGGGGCAGCAGTTACTAGCTTCCGAACAAGCAACATTACGAACAGTGACTGAGCGCGGCGGCCTAGTGCTCTTGATAGATGATCCTCCGACTACCGGCAAATCTCTTTCCGATTCGGCGGACGCTCTGGTACTTGCGGGGGCGCCCACTCACTCCATCGTTTTGGCGCTCCAGCTTCTGGAAGGCCAGGTGGAGTTGCCGGTGCATCTGCGTCGATACTCGGCCGTGCTTCTGCCTTGGTCAGAATGGACGGTCCACGATCGGCTGCAGCCAGCGTCGGTGCAACAAACGCTGGCTGAGCTTTGGAAGCCAGGCTTTGCGGTGCAATCGGTTGAGTCGGTGCCAATCCCAATGAGGCTAGCACCGCGCAGTCACGTTCGCGCCCTGTATCGCACCTACTTGCTAGACACGGCCACAGGGCAATCCTGGGAACGCTATGTGTATGTGAAAGGAGTTGGCCTGGGGTATTTCGGAGAGCACTCGCTGGCAGTTGCACAGGCATTGCCTGGTCGTGTCCCCAAGGTCTATGGAGTCCGAGACGGGCTGGTATATCGTGAGTGGCTGCCTGAAGAGCAGCGCCTAACGGCAATTGCCCCATCGGACAAGCAAAGGGTAGCGCAGGGGATCGCAAGCTACATTGTGGACCGCAATCGCAGACTGGCCGTGCCGGATGATATCAGTCTTGCCTTGGTGGGGCGGCTGCCAGCTTGGGAGGCTGCCAGCAACCTCTTGTGCCGGGCCTTTGGCCGGGCCTGGCCACTAGCGCGGCTGCTTGTTGATCCATATGCACGATGGCTTTTGCGCGGCCAGCAACCCTGCGTGATCGATGGCGACATGTCGCTAGGTCACTGGTTCTGGGACGGCAGTGCAGAGGGAACGCTTCGAAAGGTGAATGCTGACGAGAGAGCTTTCTCTCATCTTGACCTCAGCTCATTCGATGCGGTGTTCGACCTCGCTGGGGCAGCGGTGGGTTGCCAAGATGAAGCGATGGTAGCAGAGCTGCGCCGAGCCTACGAGCGCCTGGTTGGCGTGCCAGTCAGTGAAGAGAAGTGGTTGCTGTACCAGCTCGTGCATATCTGGGACCAGAAGCGCGAGCATAGCGGCAGAGAACTGGAAGTGGAAAGGGCTTCGGCGCAAGCGATTCAGCGTTACCTGAGGGCAACTGTGTTTGCAGGCGTGGCGCTCAGCCACGGTGGTGAGTTCTGTGGCCTTGACGTTGATGGTGTCTTGGAAACCGAGCATTTGGGCTTTCCCTCGATGTCGCCGAGAGCAGCTGTCTCCCTGAGAGCGCTGGCCCTGCACGGCTTTCGCCCAATCATAGTCACCGGTCGTAGCCTGGATGAAGTCCGAGAACGTTGCACATCCTACCCCTTGGTTGGAGGCGTGGCTGAGTACGGATCCGTTGCCTATAATCACACTACCGGACGAATCCGCACGCTGTTATCGGAAAGCGATCAAGCCGCTCTTGAGCGCTTGCGGAAGTGGCTGCACGGCAGGGAGGGAGTCTCATTAGATCCGTCTTATCGGCACAGTGTCCGCGCTTTTCGGCTCGATTCTTCGGGCCGGCGCCGGCATCTGGATACCAAGACGGTGGCTAGAGCGCTGGCAGAATCGGGCACATTGAAGCAGGTGAGACCGATCGAGGGCGAGGCACAGACCGATTTCGTGGCCTTGCACATAGACAAGGGCATCGGGGTCAGGGCCCTTCTCAAGGACCTGGCCTCCGAGTCCTTGGTAGAGAGGGAAAGACCGTTGGCATTGGCTGTGGGAGACACGGAAGCGGATCG
>Ga0123519_10016627_pt1 | contig 10189 bp, 14 predicted proteins | sample YelNatPaOPRAMG02_FD_87396 | JGI IMG/M metagenome (GOLD analysis project Ga0123519, IMG submission 87396) | Hot spring microbial communities from Yellowstone National Park - Yellowstone National Park OP-RAMG-02 (version 2) | ecosystem: Environmental > Aquatic > Thermal springs > Hot (42-90C) ...
GAAATGGAGGAACCTAGACCCTTCTACGGGAGAAGGTCCGAGGCGGAGATAAGATTCGGCGTCGAGTTCACCTGATTATCGTCTGGACGTTGTGAGAACAGGATTTGCTGGTAAAGCTACATCTTTTTTTTACGCTGCAGAAGCCATGCCATCGCGCAGAGAGCCTCATCTGCGGCTTCTGTATCCATTTGTTATGGGAAACCTCCTGTCCTTTCCAAGGGCCCTAGGTGTAATCTTTATACCAGGTGGCGATTGCCTCCTTTTGTACTCGCTCATGTCGACCATGGTGATGATTCTGAGGACGCTATCCTCCGGACAGCCTTTGCCTACCATCTCTTCCACACTCATATCGTCCTCAATGTAGGCCTTGAGGACAGGATCAAGAAGCTCGTATGGTGGGAGCGTATCCGTATCCTTCTGGCCTGGCCTGAGCTCTGCAGAAGGCGGCTTGGAAAGTACCCTTTCGGGTATCACATGAGACAAAGAGTTCCTCCATCTCGCGAGTCTGTAGACGGTCGTCTTTGGAACGTCCTTTATAACGGCAAAACCCCCCGCCATGTCTCCGTAAAGCGTAGCGTACCCAACGCTCATCTCAGACTTGTTCCCCGTCGTGAGCACGAGAGAACCGAACTTGTTCGAAAGCGCCATGAGCAGATTCCCTCTGATCCTCGCCTGAATATTCTCTTCCGTCACATCCTCCGGAAGCCCTTTAAATATAGACCTAAGTTCCTCGAGGTACGACTCGAATATTCTGCTTATCTCTATCGTCACAAGTTCTATCCCCAGGTTTGCCACAAGCCTCTCTACGTCCTCCTTGCTCTCAAAAGAGGTATACGGAGAGGGCATGAAGACACCCGTCACCCTATTACGACCTAGACTGTCCACAGCAATCGTGGCAACAAGGGAAGAGTCTATTCCCCCACTTAGCCCTACAAGGACACCCCTGAAACCATTCTTATTCACATAATCCCTCGTTCCAAGAACAAGGGCCCTATATATCTCCTCTTCCTCAGACAGAAGAGGCTCTATTCGTGGCTCTAGGGGAGGATGCCTCTTCCCTTCGTCTTCCTTCTCTATGCGTATGACCTCTATTCTGCTCTCCTTCAGGCCGGCCACGGCCTGCCTCCTTCTTATGTCCTTGAGCCGCCTTGTAAAGACGGAATCCAGGTTGAGATCGAGGACGAGAAGATCTTCCTCGAACTGCCTTGACCTTCCAATGAGCGCCCCTGTCTCTTCTATGACCATGCTCCCACCATCGAAGACGAGCTCATCCTGTCCCCCCACCGCATTCACGTAACAGACAATGGCAGTGTTATCAGCAGCCCTCGTGGATAGCATTCTTTCCCTTTCCACTATCTTTTTCACATGATAGGGAGATGCATTTATGTTGAAAAGCACTTCCGCCCCGTAGAGGGCCTGGATTGTTGGAGGACCATCGGGATACCAGATATCCTCGCATATGCTTACCCCAAAACTGATCTCTCCTATCTTATAGACAGGACATCTAGAGCCTGTCTGGAAGTACCTGAATTCATCGAAGACACCGTAGTTGGGAAGATAGGTCTTGTGATACACATCGACGAGCCTCCGATTGCAGATGATCGCTGCTGCATTATAAATGTCATCGGCCTTGTGGACGAATCCCACAATGGCGACGATGTTCGGGGTAGCCGATACGATCTCTTGAAGGGCCTCCATGTTGTCCTTGATGAACTGGGGCTTCAGAAGAAGATCCTCAGGGGGATAACCTGTAAGGCTCAGCTCAGGCAGTGCCACTATCTGGGCACCTGCTCTTTCCGCCTCGATGATTGTAGAGATGATCTTCTTGGCGTTACCATTAAGGTCGCCTACCGTCGTATTCAGCTGTCCAAGGGCAATCCTCACGCTCCTCATGGAGTCTATTATACCAAAGGGCAGGGAGGAATCAACGAGAAAATACCCTCATCGAGTGCCGTCAGATTATCCGAACTTTCCCATAAGGTACTCTTGGGTCCTCCTATCTTTAGGAACAGTGAACATCTTGTCTGTGGGGCCATACTCCACAAGTTCACCGAGATACATGAAGGCCGTGTAATCGGATACCCTTCCAGCTTGGGCTACGTTATGCGTTACAAGGATCATGGTCGTCCTATTCTTGAGGTTTATGAGAAGCTCTTCTATCTGCGCAGTCGACCTGGGGTCGAGGGCGGATGTGGGCTCCTCTAGCAACAAGATTTCGGGATCCATTGCGAGGGCCCTTGCTATGCAGAGCCTCTGTTGCTGCCCTCCAGAGAAAGGAATGTACCCTTTCGGTGGAGTACATCTTTTACCTCATTCCAGAGGGCCGCAGACCTCAGAGACTCCTCCACGATCCCATCCATCTCGTCCCTTTTCAACCTTATGCCATTCAGCTTATAACCGGCCGCCACGTTATCGTATATACTCATCATGGGAAACGGGTTTGGCCTCTGAAAGACCATCCCTATCCGCCTCCTCAGAGAGGTGGGCTCCATGGCATATATGTCATCACCGCGCAAATATATCCTACCCTCTACACTTGCACCTGGTGTCAGCTCATGCATCCTGTTTATGCATCTGATCAGCGTGGTCTTTCCGCATCCGGAAGGTCCCATAATGGCTGTTATCCGGTTCTCCGCAATGGACAAGTTTATGTCGCTCAGCACCTTGTGCTCGCCGAAGTAGGCAGAGAAACCTTCTATCTTCAGAATCGCACTTCCCATCTTGCAGCTATCCCTCTCGCTATGAGGTTCAGGGCGAGCACCGCAACGACGAGCAAAAATGAGGCACCCCATGCAGCCTCATGCCACTCCTTGTAAGGGCTCATGGCATAGTAGTATATCTGTTTAAAGAAGCAATCCTCTCGTTATGACATATGCAGGGCCCTAAGGAGAGAGGAGCGTTTCGAAAGGATCCCCATCATCATGCTCACTGCAAGGGTTGACGAGACAGAGAGGGTTCTGGGTCTCGAATTAGGGGCTGATGACTACGTAACAAAGCCTTTCTCTCCGAAGGAGCTTGTGGCGAGGGTAAAGGCAGTACTGAGGAGGGGAGAGGAAAAACCCACGAAAAAGCACATACTCTTAGGTGGCGTCCTGTTCATAGACCCTGAAAGGCATATAGTGGAGGTGGAAGGAAAAAAGGTCGAGCTTACGTCTACGGAATTCAGGATCCTCCACATGCTTGCCTCGAAGAAAGGGCGAATCTTTTCGAGAAGCCAGATCCTCCAGTATCTCTGGGGCAACGAAAAACTCGTAGTAGAAAGGACCATAGACGTCCATATAAGACACCTCAGGGAAAAACTGGGTCTGCAGCAAGGTTCATAAGAAACGTCCGTGGAGTTGGATATAAGGTCGAGGAATGAAAAAGAATAACATGCTGAGGACGTTCGCTTTCGGTCAGATCCTTGTCGCCATCATCTCCTCCCTCTTTATATGGGTCTTCCTCTTCAAGCTCTTGAGAGATCATTTGGTCGCAAGCCAAGGTGGAATGCTTTTGAAGATAGCGTTCTTTCTTACCCTGTTGCCACTCCTATCATCCCTCATCTTCATGCGGGCTATCTACCGTAGGATAAAGGCACTCGCAGAAGCTGTAAGAAAGATGGGTCAAGGCAACTTTAAAGGGAGGATCTTACCGGAACACAAGGATGAACTGAGCGAGATTGGTGAAATCTTTAGCGAGATGGCTGAAAAGGTAGAGGGTCTTTCTGATGAGCTTTCGCGAAAGGAAGAGGAGATGAGGGTGCTTATGTCTTCCGTAAGGGAAGCCCTTCTCGTCCTCGATGCCCATGAGAGGATAAAGATATGCAACCAAGCCTTTAGGGAACTTGTAAAGGATCGAGCTCCGGAAGGAAAGCATGTACTTGAGGTCACAAGGTCGCACGAGTTGATCGAGACCATAAGAAAGTTTAAGGAAGAAACACCCTCTGCGGCCCAGGTCTCCATCGGCGGAAGGGACATACGTTCTGCCCTATGGCTGCTCCAATCTCACAAAGGGAGTCTCGGATATCTTCCTCTCGAACTGCCCCACCCTCTCCTCCGGCACATTGATGTAGTAGTTCCCCCTTTCGAGCTTGTACTTCCTAACGTGAAGGTTCAAGTCTCTGAAGGCCTTGTAGCTCAAGCCCATCGCATCGGAGATCACCGTCACCGGTATTTCCCTCTCGACCACAAGCCTCCTCTGTGTTACCCTCAAGGACCGGTATAGCTCGCTCTCAACGACATAAATGCCATACTTCTCGTGATTTGAAATGATCTCTTTTAGCGCCGCAATCCTCATCACGTATCTCTCCGTCTCCTCCGGCAGAAAGAGTTCAAAAAAGTCTCTTGTCCTCTGGTTCTCTATGGCCTCCTTCACCCTTGCCCTTCCTGCATTGTAGGCGGCAAGGGCAAGAAAGCTGTCTCCGAACTCCTTCTCCAGCCTCTTTATGTGAGCAAGGGCGGTCCTTGTGGCTCTCACGATGTCGTACCTCTCGTCGAGGCCCTCATCCACATAGAGTCCTTCCTCCCTGCCCGTCTCCTTCACGAACTGCCAGAGGCCTGCGGCCTTTTGGGGTGAGACAGCCCTAGGGTTGAGGTAACTCTCAGCAATGGCCACAAAGATGAGATCAGGGTGAGAAGAAGTTGAGGCAATCTCCCTTTGCAGGAACTCTCTCCACTTAAAGTACCTCTTCAGAAGTATCTTTATGAGACCTCTCCTCTCAACGAGAAGGAAGAACTCCCTCTCGAACCTCTCTCTTATCTCCTCCTTGGTCAGGTCAATCTTCTTGTCGAAGAGCACGATACTCTCACTGAACTTGTAGGACGTGTCGAGCATCCTCTTGAGCCTTGCCATTTCCCTTTCCAGCTCCTTAACTCTCCCCTGCAGCGCCTTAAGCCTTTCGCCATCGCCCTGCGCGAAGACGGGCCACGGCATAAAGAAAAGCTGGAAGATGAGGAGCAGAAGGCAAATCTTAGACATCTTGCTCCTTCAGAAGCCGCCTCAAGATAGTAACCCTGTTGGCCATCCTGTCAAGAACCTTCTTCATCTCTACAAGCAACCCGGCCTTGTCAAGGTTCATCTTGTAGACACGCTCCAGTTCGTTTCTCCAGTACTCGACGATCTCCATCTCCCTCCTTCCCATCTCCGCCTCGAATTTCTTCCTAAGATCTCTCAACGTCCTTCCGTCAATCTCAGCCGCCAAGCTCCCTCCTTCTTGCCAGACTTCTCACTAGAAGCAGTAAGCAGAAGACGAGCACCACCAATACGGAGAGAAGAAGCGGCTCGTAGCGCTTTAAGTCGTGGAAGAAAAGAAAGGCCACGTGCGCAAAGAGGTAGCCGGCAAGGCAGACACCGAGGCTCCACAGTCCTGAGTTCACGGCCGTAACGACAAAGAACCGCTTAAGACCCAAGGTGGAGCAACCGAGTAGAAGAAGGAGGATCGTCCGCAATCCGCTCAGAAACCTTAGGGAGAAGATGATCACCGCCCCATGCCTTTCTATTATTCTATTAGCCGTCTCGAGCCTCCCCGAGACAAACCTCCTCTTCTCTAGAAAACCCCTGCCAAAGATTCTGCCGATCATGAAGAAAGACGAATCCCCGCAGAGTGTGCCGAAGAAGGCATAGAGTATCACCCTCTTTATCTCGAGATACCCAAACTTGGAGAATATCCCGCCGAGAAGGGCCGTCATCTCCCCCTCGAAGAAGGTACCGAGCAGGATGCCTAAGTAACCGAACTTCGAGATTAGCGCCTCCACTCGCAGATTCTACTTCATTTTCCTTCTCTCCTCAATCCTCAAAAGGAGGATCCCTATCTCGAAGAGCACGTACATGGGGACTGCAAGTAGGCCCATGTTGTATATGTCGGGAGTCGGAGTAATAATAGCGGCGAATACGGCGATGAGCAGGATCGCGTAACGCCTAGAGCGCGCGATAAGAGATGATCTGATGAGGCCAAGCCTTCCCAAAAAGACAAATAGCACTGGCACTTCGAAGGCAAAGGAAAAGGCAAGGATCATCCCCACAAAAAAGGCCACAAAGCTTTGTACCGATATCATGGCCTTGACCCCAGGATTGCCATAGCTGAGAAGGAACCTTATGCCTGAGGGAAGGGCGACAAAGAAGCAGAAGGCAGACCCCGCGTAGAAGAGAAGGAGAGAAAGGAAGAAGAACACCAGTCTATCTCCCCTTGACAGTCTTACAAAGCTCCTAAGTTCTCTCAGAGAAAGTGGTACGAGTACGGGGACTGAAAAGAAGAGCCCTAAGAAGAAGGAGAGCTCGAGGCAGGAGAAGAAGGCCTCTGAGATACTGAGGTAATATACCTTGACACCCATCCTCTCTACTAGGAGGGCGAGCAACCGCCTGGAGAAGAAGAAGAATGGCAGGGATACGACAAGGCAGGTTATGAGCCCTCTCAGGATAAAGCGCCTAAGGGCACCCAGCAATGACAAGATCTTCTCTTTTTCCATACAACGTCTCTCAAGGCTCAGGGCTACCTGGCATCTCTTAGGACGAACCTGACAGGGATCTCCACGTAGCAGGGGACCGGTACGCCATCCTCCATGGCGGGATTGAAAAGGGATGACCTTATGGCCCTCTTCGCTTCCTCATCAAAACCATGGCCCGCAGGCTTTATGACCTCGACATCTCTTACCCTTCCGCTCTCGTCTATGAGCACCCTCAGAAGTACGAGCCCTTCCTTTCCTAACATGCGTGCGGACGATGGATACCGTGGCCTTACAAGTTCCTTGATCGATGGGCCCGAACTCTCGTTTAGCCTCTTTGTGCGTATGGCCTCATCGGAGGAACGCTCGGGGCCACCGTAGCGAGTCGTCTGGGCTGGCTGGGTAGGACCTGCCTCATTCCCCTTCCCTTCAAGCGGCCTTTCCAGGGCGGCCACTGCCACATCCCTGTCATTGCCTACCTGAGTTGGGGCCGGTATCGGGACAGGATCCACTTCCTTTCCGTCGTACTCCCCTGCCAGGAGGGGGTCAGCCTTCGGCCGCCCAAATCTCTCTTCGGGACCAGAAGCGACAGGAGGAGCCATTTGGGCCCTGCTCTCCCCTTTTGCCCCCGAGGCGAGTCTCTCTTCCCGTGGAATTCTACCTTTATCCTTCCCAGTCCCCTCAGTCTTTATGGGGGCCCTCTCAAAGACAACATCCACGTCGTACGGTCTCTTCCCACCCTCTCTCTCCTTTTGAGGTAGGAAGAGCAGGGAGTGCAAACAGAGGGAGAGAACCAGACAGAAGAGGAGGAGCCTATTTCGGCTGGACATGGATGGCAAGCCTCCTTACTCCCTCTCCCTTGAGGAGATCGAGTACGGAGACCACCCTTCCGTGGGGTACCCCTTCATCGGCTGAGACCACAAAAGGGATGTACGGATCCGTCATCATCCACTTCTTCGCCACGCGCCTTATCTCTTCCTTGTCTGCCATTGCCCCCTCTATGTAGAATCGGCCCTCCTTGTCTATGTAGATCGTAACGGGCCTGTTCTCTCTTTCGCCATGGGCCGCCGCGGGTAGCTTCACCTTTAACACTTGGGGACCTAAGATCTGGGCGACGACAAGAAAGATGATGAGAATGACGAGGATGATGTCCACAAGGGGTGTGACATTTATGTCCGTAATAAGATCATCAGTCTTTCCCTTCATACCTCACCTCGTACTCCAGGAACATGTGCGTTAGGATTTCGGAGAGCGAGAGTAAGTCGTTCACTTTCTTCCTGAAGAAGTTGAAGAAGACGGCAGAAGGGATGGCAACGAATAGGCCCAGGGCCGTGGCCACAAGTGCCTCCGAGATACCCGCCATCACGTACTCGCCGCCTTGGCCCTTTTCCGCCAACTCTCTGAAGGCGTGCATGATGCCGATTACAGTGCCTAGAAGCCCAATAAATGGGGCGTTCGCACCGATCGTGCCAAGGAAGTTCAGCCTTTTCTCCAGACGAAGCCTCAGCCTTATTCTCTCTCTTTCCAAGGACTCGGAGATTACAGTCACTCCGCTACGCCTTGTTCTCAAGGCCTCCGAAACGAGTGAAGAGAGCGGCGAATCCAGATTCAGCGAGGCAAGAGATTCGAGCCTCCCTTCCTTCAGGCCTTCACCCACATGCCTGATAAGTCTCTCAGAATTCTTCTGCCATATCCTAAAGAGGACGAGCCTTTCTATGATAAAGGCCACGGAGAGGACGCTCAAGAGCAAGAGCAAGAGGAGGATCCAAGTGTTCCCCCCTATGGAAAGGTTTAAAAGGGTCCTTGTAATCTCCATTATCCGAGGAGCCTTTTGGCCTTCCTGAATAGGTTGCTGATCTCCACAGCCTTCGCATGGATCTGCCTCAGGATGAGGGAGATCTCGGTCTCGCCTTCTTCCTCGAGTCTCTTGGCCCATTGGCCATAACTCTCGGCGTGTTCCACGTTGTGTTCGAGCCAGTGTTCTAGAAGCGCCTTCAGCCTTTCTATCTCCACCTTACTCTAGCTCCTTACCCGTAGAAGACATTGCAAGAGAGACGTGTCTTACGTCCTTTATGGCTCTAAGCCTGTTTGCAAGCCTCTGGATCTCTCTCGCGTTTCCTCGGCAGGCAACAATCTCGAGACAATTATCGTGGTCCAAGTGGATGTGCTGGGAGGAGACTATGAGATGGTGGTAATCGTGCTCCGTCTTCATGATTTTGTTAAGGAGTTCCCTCTTCCTGTGCTCGTAGACGAGCGTTATTGCACCCGCCACCTCTCGCTCCTCTTCCCATTCCTTCCTTACGAGCTCTGCCCTTATGAGGTCCCTTAGGGCCTCTGAACGGTTCATGTAGTTCCTCTCCCTTATATAATTGTCGAACCTCTCCAACAGATCCCTGTCCAAGGAGACACCGAACCTTGCGATCCTCGATCCCGTATCCATTTTTCGCTGAAAATAGCATAGCAAGTACACACTGTCAAGCGTGACTTGCTTGTACTGCATATGTTTCGACTTGACCAGGCGATGCTACATGAGGTATTGAGAAGAACACCTCCTGCGATGAAGCCTTAGCCACTACAGGAGGTATGCTTACGTGGTCAAAAGGTTCGATATGAAGAAGCGTGAGGCATCAGAAAGAGACTTCGCCCCGGGGAAGAACCTCCGGAAAGAACTAGGACTGTGGGCGGAAAGATGAGGGGATCTTGACAAGCTCTTGAAAGGTATCTCGAGGGCAGTAGAGGGGCTTAACGGAAAAAGAGATGGTCGCCCCAAAAAACGGATTGAAATCACCCTCGGTGATGGGTTAAAAATCAAAGGAAGTGCACGGGCGCCTGGTGGGCCCCCTGGTCTTCAAAACCAGTGTGCTGGCCAAAAGCTGGCGGGTGGGTTCGATTCCCATGCACTTCCGTATTCTAATTTTTGTTGAATTCCACTTCCCACGAGGTTAGCATAGTGCATCCCATGGGCAAGGACGACAAAGAGGGATGACACCCGTCGGAGAGAGGTGCGGCCATGCTACTACTTAAAGAATTGAGTCGCTACCCTATCGGCACCTATGCCGACATCATATATAGGAACGCCCTCCTGAACTCCAGCAAGGAGGCATTCGTCTACGGCGACAGAAGGGTCACCTTCGCAGAATTCAACCGGAGGGTGAACTCGACGATTCACGCACTCAGGTCTTTGGGGATCAAGAAAGGTGACGGGATCGGGCTTGTCTCTTGGAATTGCCTCGACGCCCTAGACGTGTACGGGGCTGCCATGAAGGGCGGCTTTGTCGTCTCCCCTTTTAATCCAAGGCTGAAAAAGAGGGAACTAGACTACCTCCTCCGTTACTCTGAGGTGAAGGTACTCTTCGTGGGAAAAGAACTCGTCGATATGGCCACAGAGCTGAAGGGTGCGGTCCCCACTTTGGAGCACTTCGTATCCCTAGAGTGCCACGCAGAAGGTATGATACCCCACGAGGACATACTGAGGGAGAATTCAGAAGAGCCAGAGATAGAGGTAAGCGAGGACGACCCTTTTATTATCTTTTACACAAGCGGGACCACAGGAGTACCGAAAGGGGCCTTCTACAGCCACTATAAGAAGATAGAAGAGGGAAGGACAAAGTTGATCCATGCAGGGATCGGAGCAGATGATAAGCATGTAATGATCCTTCCACTCTTCCATATCGGTGGCTGGTCCCACTTCTTCGCCTTCTTCCTCATCGGCGCCCCGAACATCTTGATGGAGCAGAGATCCTTCGACCCTCTCTCAACCTTAGAGACCA
>Ga0123519_10016629_pt1 | contig 10188 bp, 8 predicted proteins | sample YelNatPaOPRAMG02_FD_87396 | JGI IMG/M metagenome (GOLD analysis project Ga0123519, IMG submission 87396) | Hot spring microbial communities from Yellowstone National Park - Yellowstone National Park OP-RAMG-02 (version 2) | ecosystem: Environmental > Aquatic > Thermal springs > Hot (42-90C) ...
CCTTTGGCGGAGACTTGGAGGTGCAGAGCCTGCCTCGGGAGAAGTTCGCGAGGGTATTCTGGGTAAGAGAAGCGTAGGAGAGAGCCTGGTGGGATGGGAAGAGGGGCGCCGGCTTGCCGGCGCCCCTCTTCCCGTGTCGTGCGTTCCGAGATGAAGAATTCACTCGGCCTTGGGCTTGTGGGTCTTCTTCATCGCGCCGCCGCCCTTCTTGCCGATGCGAGAGTAGTACTCGGGCCCGTACTTCTCCTTAATGGCCTCGCCGCCCTTCTTGCCGATCTCGGCGTAGAACTGGCGACCGCGCTTGGCGCTCACGGTCTGGCCTCCCTTACGGCCGATCTCCAGGTAAAACTCCGGCCCGCGCTCCTTGGCGACAGTCTCGCCGCCTTTCTTCCCGATCTGGGAGTAGAACTCGGAGCCGTATTTCTCCTTGACCGTTTCGCCACCGCGGCGCCCAGCCTCACGGACGGTCATCTCACGCTCTTCACTCATCCTCACACCTCCTCAAACCACCCGGGGCGCTAGTCTTGCTGCGAGCCGAAGCGCCGGGCGAGTGCCCAAGAGCATTTTCGGCTTGTAGCCGTATTATAGCGACAGTGCTCCCTTATGTCAACATAGACGGCTGCCGCGTCAGGATCGAGAGTAGGCTCGGTTTTCCTGTACGCTCTCGAACATGGCCGCGATGTTGGCTGCCGGGACTTTGGCCTGGATGTTGTGGACAGTGCCCCAGACGAAGCCACCGCCAGGCGCAAAGATGTCCATTAAGCGCTTTACTTCAGCCCGCACTTCGTCGGTTGTGCCAAATGGCAGCGTCCGTTGCGTATCTATGCCGCCGCCCCAGAAAGTCAGTCGGTCGCCGTACTCCGCCTTCAGCCTCACAGGGTCCATACCGGCGGCCGAGATCTGCACCGGGTTGAGTATGTCCACCCCGCACTCGATGAGATCGGGAATGAACTGGGAGACGGCGCCGCAGGAGTGGAGGTAAATATGGAGGTGCGGGCAACGTTGCTTGATGTAGCCGTAGAACTCCCGATAGCGGGGCTTGAAAAGCCGGCGGAACATTGCCAGCGACATAAAGGGCCCCGTCTGGGTGCCGAGGTCGTCGCCAACCTTGACTACCTGGATGTAGTCGCCGACTGCGTCCAGGTAGGCTCTCATCGTCCGCAGGTTTTGGTCGAGCATCAGGTCCAACACGGCTTCTGCCATCTCGGGGTCGCCGCCGAGGTCAAGCATCCATTGCTCGAAGCCGCGCAGGCTGTGGCCGTTTTGAAAGAGTCCCCCGCCGTGAGTGCCAACGATGGCATATTCGGTTTCTTCGTAAAGCTGGCGAGCTGTCTGATGCAGAACCTCGAGTTCCTCATCTGGCCAATCGGGCAGCCTTACGCCCTTCAGGTCTGCCGGCGATTTGGCTTCAGCGAGCGGGAAGTAGGTGGCGTCGAACCAGTAGCCATTGGCGGGCATGCGGGCAACCGAATGGCCCTGCCGCTTGATAACCAAAGCACCGTCAGGCTCTATCTCGGGGCTGAAATCAGTGGAGACTTCGATCTGCTCGCCGTTTGGCATGGTGAAGGTTTTCCATCGGGCGTTGCTCAGGCCATAGCGCAGGTTGAGGCGCTCGATCCCTATGCAGTCAACCTGGAAAAGTTCTCTGACGTCCTGGTCTACCTCAGCCAGCATCTGCATAAGGTCGTATACTCGGGGGATACGACTGGGAAGGCCAAGGTAGTCTCGCAGCTCCTTATAAGCGGTGTAGACGATGCCGGTGTTAGTGGTAGCACCGAAGTCCACGGGGACTTTGTCTGGCTCCTCGTGACGTAGGGCAGCGAGCACTCTCTGGCGCGAATTCACGGAGTACCTCCCAAGATCAGGTGTGGCCGGGAAGGCGTGCTGGCGTTGCTGCAGATCGGAGAAGCTATTCTTTCCCATCTGGAAGGCAACGCTAACCCTGGCAGGCAACTGATGGCACAAGCCTGTCCCAGGCTGAAGCTAAAGAGCCGATCGGGCCGGTTCGGCGGCTTGTGAGCTGTGACAGGTGGCGAAGCTAGAAACCTACTTCCCATAAGCGTGCTAATGATTGCTGTGTGGGCTTTCTATCGGCGCGTCCAACGGGGTTATGCCGGCCAGGCGAAGGGCGAGCTGCTTCTTCTGGTCGAGGTTGGCCTGACGCAGGATCATGATGCGCTCGGCCTGGGGCGAGCCGGCGCCGTGCATTGACTCCACCAGGGCCGTGCCCCCGGTCATATTATCAATGAGGCGGGCGATGCGATAACGGTCCTCGGCCGGCACGCTGGCGTTGCCCTTAAGGTACTTTCGTACCAGAGGGCCGAGCTTGGGGTCCTGCAAGTCCTGCTCCGAGGGCAGGGTGGCAATGAGGCCGCCCGCCAGGTCCTGGGCCAGGCGAACGATCTCGTAGACGTTGCGAGTAACGTTGAGCTTGGTCACATTGGCTAGCAAACCGTCCACATAGTACGCGCCCGAAGGGGTTCGCCTCCCTTCAGCCGAGCAGGCGAGCGAGCCAGCGTAGAGGCTTTCAGCCAAGTGCACCATTTCCACCAGCTTGTCCTTAACGTGGCTTGCGCCCAAGGTGCCGTTGTACTCTGCCAAGGTGCGAGTAGCGCCGATAAGCACATCGGCTAAGCCAGTCTTGCAACCGCCGTAGTTCTGCCGGTGCAGGCTGGCAAACCTCTCCACCAGAGCGCCAGTGTGGGTGGTCTCGCCGCACATGAAGACGCGATCCCAGGGAACGAAAACGTCGTCGAAGATTACCAACGCCTCGCCGCCGACGGAGCCGAAGTGAGCGTTGCCTTGGTCGAGGGTGCCTTCCAGACGACGGGTATCGTTGGTCTGGCGACCGAAGATCATTACGACACCGGGCGTATCAGTAGCGGTGGCGAACGAGACGGCAAAGCTCTCGTCGCCGGGGCGCATACCGATGGTGGGCATAACGAGCAGCTGGTGGGCGTTGACGGCGCCAGTCTGGTGCATTTTGGCGCCGCGCACGACGATGCCATCTGTGTTCTTCTCGACTACGCGTAGATAGAGGTCGGGATCTGCTTGCTGGCTGGGGGCGAGGCTGCGATCGCCTTTGGGGTCAGTCATGGCGCCTACGCACATTAGGTCGTTATCCTGCACCCATTCCAGAAACCGTCGAAAGCGAGAATGGTAACTAGTGCCCAGATCCTGGTCCATTTCGAATGTGGTGATATAGAGCGCATTGAGGGCGTCGAAGCCTACGCAGCGCTGGAAGCAGGAGCCAGTCCGCTGTCCCAGCAAGCGCAGCATCTTCACTTTGTTGATGAGGTCCTCCGTGCTCTGGTGGATGTGGGTGAAGCGGTTGATGGGTTTCCCGGTCAGGTGCGACTTGGCAATGGCTAGGCGCGAATGATGTGGATCGAACGCCAGGTCGTAGGTCTGGGCAGCGCAGTTGACATGCGGGCGAATAAGCGGATGATCAATTGGGTTCTCGATTCTCTTGCCGAAGGCATATACCTGCGGCTTGAGTTCGCGCAGGCTGGCGACATACTCCTGGCCAGTTTTCAGGGCCATTGCATTCTCCCCGATGGCTTTATCTGAGAAGACACTATGTGCTGAAGATCTCTCTCAGCCGGGCTGCTACGAGTTGCTCTTCGCCTGGCTCCAGGAAGTGGGGGTTGACGGCAAACCAGTCCGTCCCCCGTGAAACGCGAATGCCAGGCTCGCCGTTCTCAAGCTCGTCGAACACTTCAGCGATGGTGCGGCGGCATTGTGAGGAATCCAGAGTGATGCGAGCTACAGGGAGCCCCTCGCTGTAGCCGGCGTCGAGGCGCTCAGCTTTGACGCCGGGGATGCCCTGCAGAGCGCTGACAACTACGTCCACCTGTTCGACCCAGCGGCGCTGAATAGCTTCGTGGTCCCACGATACGTATAGTTCCACTGCTTTGACGATGCCGGCCATGTCTTCTTTGGCGACTTTCATTGAGCGAGCGAGGCAGTGGCGGGGAGGGCCGTTGCGGGCGCAGAGGGCGATCCAGTGCTTGCTGCCAAGGATGAGGCCGGTATTCTGTGGTCCCATTATGCCCTTTCCGCCGCTAAAGCAAACCATGTCGGCACCTGTTTCGCTAAGGCCGCGCAGGTTGCGGAAGGGGGGCGTCTCGGCGGCCGCGTCAACGATCACGGGGACTCCGTGGTTATGGGCGATCCTGACGACGTCAGGCAATTGCAGGCCGCGGTTACGGGTCCAGCTTGCGTAGACGTGGACGATGGCAGCCGTGTTCTCGTTGAGCGCTGCCTCTAGCTCCCAATCCTGTGCCCCCCCGCCGTAGCCGACTTCGACCAGCTTCACCCCGACCTGGCGAACGGCGTGGTCGTACACGTTGCGGTGAAGCCGCTGCATAATCACCTCGTTCTTCATTCCCGAGGTGTCAGGTAGACGCGCGATCTTGGCTGGGTCATCGCCGGCCACTGCGGCAGAGGTAGCGATGGCGAGGCCAGCAGCGGCGCCGCCGGAGATGTAGCAGGCCTCGACGCCGATCAGCTCTGCGATGCGCTCACCGCACTTGCGCTGCATTTCGTGGAGATCGACGAAGGCGCGGCTGGCTTCCACCATCGCCTGGACCGTCTCCGGGCGCATGAGCGAGCCTCCCATGATCGTCATTGGCCCCCAAGCATTGATGAACTTCTTGACCCCCAGCTCCTCGTAAATGCCCATCTAGAACCGAGCCCTCCTTCACATAAAGACCGTCATTGGCCTGCCGTCGCCACTGGAAGGAACGGCGGGAGCATTATAACATCTATTGGCCGCTGGTCATCTGGTGGTATACCTTCGTCCAGTCCGTTGCGATCTGCCGCTGTGCCTCGCGCAGGCTCATTTTGCCTTCGCAGACTTGGTCGTGCAGGTAGTTCTCGACTCGGTCCTTCTCGTGGAAACCGGGCCGCGGCTCGGCGGCCTCGGGGAAGAGGTTGGCGATGTCGTTGGAGCCCCCTAACTCAAGGGGGATGAGGTGGTCGACTTCGTACTGGCCGGGTTTGTGAGTCTTGACGCCGTACTCGGCGTAGACGTCGTCTTTGACGCTCTGCGGCACATTGCGCACGCTTTTCGAGTAGCCGGGTGTGCAGACCTGTTCTTTGGTGACGTCGGGAAAGATAGCGCCGGGTGTGCAGGCCTGATCCGGCAAGGGGCCGTTCACCTGACAGCCGGAGGATTTCGTGCGCGGGGCCGGACGCCACTCGACGATGGCAGTTGCGGTAGCCTGTGCCTGAGCACTGACTGATGTAGCTGGGGTCTTCGTCAGTGGCGCCGAGTGTGCTCTGGTAGGGAGAGCAGTCAGAGTGGTCCGAAGTTGGCTGTCGGTTGAAGGGGCCAGAGATCGTCCCTGCCCTTGGCAGGCGACTGGTAACAGCAGCGTCGAGAGGATGAGCGAGTACAGAAGTAGCCAGAACCTACTCGCCATCGGAAGCTCCCGGTTCGAGGGCACGAAAACGAAGCACTGCCTCGGCCCTATGATCGTGCAGCATCTCTTCGGCTGCTTCCTCGCCGTCCGCCGAAGTAATGGCGATGAAGACTCCGCCTTTCTCGACGCCTAAGCGGTAGAGTGCAGCCGCCGCCGGTGCGAGGCCAAGGCCAGCCAGCCGGGCCGGTAGCTCATCTACGGGTAATTTGTTCAGCGGACCAGAGACGTCGGCGATCTCCTCGACTGCCTCGCTGGTCTTCATCACCAGTGAGATGTCTTCGGGACGGAATTCCGCCTCGTACAGGTTGTCCAGACAGGCGGAAGCGTCGCTTGGGTTGCGCAAGAGGCCGATAACCATTAGAGACTCCCCACTCTAGGCGAGCTTGACGGGTCGCCAAACTAGACCTGACTTAGCTCCTCCCGTCTAGTCTAGCATACAAGTGAGCGCCTTGCCTGGTGTCATCGACCTCCAACGTCCTCCGCTCGTTCTTGTCTTTACAGAGGCACAAGAAAGGAAGTATAAGCACGATCCAGGGTATCCTAGAAGGTGGCAAGATACCTGAGACTAGGATGCTGCAGTCTCGCTGCCCTGATTCGGATCGATGGTTATGGCCTGAGGGTGAAAGACAGGAATCTACCGGGTTCCATACCCTCGTACATGTAGGGTGCGTAGATCAAGCTCACGGCACCGTGATCGGGTACCTCGAAAGCGACACATCCCTGGACTTGCCCGTTCGGAAGCAAGTCGACCCAATCCAGGGAGCAGCCATTGTACTTCACCAGATACTCCGTGTCGTGAAGCACGCCATTGGCATCCAAAGCCTTGAACATTGAGCGCGACACATTGTGGCTAGGTCCAGGGCCTAGGTTCTTAATGCTCACATCGGCTATAACGAACGTATTACCCGGCTTAGCTCCCCAGTAGCTCTCGCCTCTGTCCCAGCGGACGCGGTTCACGGCGATTTCCATCGAGTATTGGGAGTCGTACAGCGGGTCCCAGATCGGACCTAACGTCTGCGTCTGCACGGGCGGGACCGCTTCCCAATCAAACCGCTCGGTGTTGAGCCTGCTCTGCAGTCCTTTTGGCCCGTTGATCCACGTGCGGTATCCGTCAGTGAAGGCCGTCCAGTTATCGGCCTTGCGCCACACTAGCAAGCCACCGGTGGTCTCCTGTAAGCCATCCCCGTTCTGCGGGTTGTGGTATTCGTTAGTCTTGCAGTCGCCAACTTTGTCAGGAATCAAATCGTGCAGGATCTTGAAACCGAGCACGAATTCGCAGTTGGCAGCTAGCGCCGGTTTCGGGGCAGCGAGGGGTTGGGCCACGAAGAAGAGGGTGAAACAGGCAAGCAGCATCAGGGGTAGACGGGTGAGCATTAAAGCCTCCTCATCGAGCATTGTGTCCACTCGTCTGCGCAGACACTGTTGCACAGCTAGGCAACGGAATCCCCCCTTGGCGCTAGACGTGGCCCGTGTATTATAACACATGCAGACGATTAGTCAACGGATAGTCTGCTAGTCACACCTCGCTGGAAGCATCAACAATCTGGCCGGTAGTCAGGCTGCTGTTGGTTGAGGCTCCATTGCTTGACAAAGCACCGCTTCCCTGATAGAGTGTCGCTAACTGAATAACAGCCGAGTCCTCGTCGGGAGGCGGGGAGCGGGGGAACCATCGCGTGGGGTGAATCCTGCTGTTGCCAGCAGGTAGGGTAGCTCTTTCAGCCCGAACCCGTCAGCTAACCTCGTAGGCATCTGAAAGGGGCTTTGCCAGATTGGCGTGTAAGGCCAGAGGCTCGAGCCTCTGGCCTTTCGCTTCCTCTGATGCTCGAGCTGGCGAGCGCTCCCCTCTCTTGCCCCCAGGCCCGGACGTGGCACCCACAAGCGTTGGCAAGGAGGTGGAGGACTATGACTCTGGCGGAAGACGGGCACCGCCTGGCCCCGTTGATACTGGGCGGTTGCCTGGGCGAATGCGTCCACGTGGCCGGGCTGCACAATGTGCTCAGGTTGGCAGAGGATGTTGGCTACCGCACGGTTTTCCTTGGCCCGGCAGTGCCTGTAGCGGATTTCGTGGCTGCTATCCTCCAGCACGAACCGGATGTCGTGGCCGTCAGCTACCGGCTCACGCCCGAGACAGGCGAGGCGCTTGCCCGCGAGTTCGCTCAAGCGGTGCTGGCTGCTGGCCTTGGCGATCGCCGGTACTGCTTTGGCGGCACCCCGCCCGTCGCTGATCGCGTGCGTCGGGTAGCCCTGTTCGAAAAGGTATTCTCTGGCCGCGAGCCGGTGGAGGATGTGATCGCTTACCTGCGGGGAAACGCACTCTCATGTGTGGAATCTACCCATTACCCTCAATCGCTAGTCGATCGGCTGCACTGGAAGGCGCCATTTCCCATCATTCGCCACCACTTCGGCCTGCCCACTTTGGAGGCCACAGAGACCGGAATTCGAACGATCGCCGATAGCAGGGTGCTGGACGTTATCTCCCTGGGAACGGATCAGGATGCGCAGGAAAACTTCTTTCATCCCGAGCGCCAGGACGCTCGGCGGAAAGGCGCAGGCGGCGTTCCCGTGCGCTCGGCTGAGGACTATCGCCTCCTCTACGACGCCAGCAGACGCGGCAACTATCCGCTGATGCGCAGCTATGCTGGCACCGACGACCTCCTTCGGCTAGCGGAGGTGCAGCTGGATACCATCAACAATGCCTGGTGCGCCGTTCCGCTCTTCTGGTTCAACGCTATGGATGGCCGAGGGCCGCACGACCTGGAGGAATCCATTCGTATGCATCAGGAGGTAATGGCCTGGCACGCCACACGAGGAATCCCAGTGGAGTTGAACGAGCCGCACCACTGGGGCCTGCGCGATGCCCCCGACGCAGTCTTCGTGGCCGCCGCCTATCTTTCGGCCCATAATGCGAGGGCCTTCGGCGTTTCCGACTACATAGCGCAATTCATGTTCAACAGCCCACCTGGCCTCTCTGACCGCATGGACCTGGCGAAGATGCTGGCCTGTCTGGAGATGATCGAGCCTCTGGCTGACCTTCAGACCTTTCGCATCTACCGCGAGACGCGCACTGGGCTGCTCTCATATCCGGTGGACCTCGAGGAAGCGCGAGGGCAGTTGGCGGCCTCGACCTACCTGCAAATGGCGCTGAAACCTCATATTGTACACGTGGTTGGCTACACGGAGGCCGAGCACGCGGCTCGGGCCACGGAGGTAGTCGAGAGCTGTCGTGTGGCGCGCCGGGTCATCCAGAATTGTCTGCGGGGAATGCCTGATCTGACTGCCGACGAGGTCGTACTGGCTCGACGTGACGAACTGGTGCGCGAGGCCACGACACTGATTGCCGCTATCTCGGATCTTGCGGACCCGGGCGCAGCCGATCCCCTGACCGACCCGGCAACCCTTGCCCGGGCGGTGCGCTGTGGGCTACTCGATGCACCTCACCTCAAGAACAACCCCTTCGCTCGGGGAGAGGTCGTGACCAGGATCGTGGATGGCGCCTGCGTGGCCGTGGAGCCAGCCTCTGGACGTCCAATGAGAGAGGAAGAGCGGATCGGCAGACTGCTGACCCCGGCAACTCTGTCGCGGAGGTGGTAAGATGATGTTTCTCCCTGGCCTGCCCGACCTGGCCTCAGACCCGCGCTTCGCCATCCCGTACTTGGTGATCGGAGCCGGTCACGGTGGCAAGGCGATGGCCGCCTTCCTGGCGCTGCGAGGCTTTCCGACTGCGCTTTACAATCGGACCCCGGCTAGGATCGCCCAGATTCGCGCCTTGGGGGGCATTGACCTGGAACTTGAGGACGGAACCCGACATTTCGCCCAGCTGCGCCTGGTGACCTCGGACATTCGGGAGGCGCTGGTGCAGGCGCGGGTGATCATGGTTGCCGTGCCCTCCTCCGCTCATAGTGACCTGGCCACATTATGCGCGCCCTTCTTGCAGGACGGCCAGATTGTGGTTCTGCATCCTGGCCGCACCTTCGGAGCCATCGAGTTCGCTCACGCTGTCAGGACCGCTGGCTGCGTGGCGGACATCGTGATCGCAGAAGCACAGACGTTCTTGTTTGCCAGCCGCTCCAATGGCCCGGCCGAGGTTCGCATCTACCGCACGAAGAACGCCATCCCCCTGGCAGCCCTGCCTGCCCGGCGTACGCGGGAGGCGCTGGCCGCTGTTACTCCTGCGTTCCCGCAGTTCGTGGCTGCCCCCAATGTGCTTCACACCAGCCTCGACAATATGGGGGCCATCTTTCATCCCGCTCTCACGGTGCTGAACGCCGGACGGATTGAGAACACGCAGGGGGACTTCCAGTTTTACGTCGAGGGGCTGACGCCAGCCGTGGCGAGGGTTCTGGAAGCACTGGACCGCGAGCGGGTTACCGTGGCGGCGTCGCTGGGAATCCGTGCCCAATCGGCCCGCGAATGGCTAGACATGGCCTACAATGCCACCGGGGCCGACTTGTACGAAGCAATGCATAACAACACAGGCTATCAGGGCATCAAGGCTCCACCCACTCTCGCCCACCGCTACATCTTCGAGGATGTGCCTATGAGCCTGGTCCCCATCGCCAGCGCTGGCCAGCAGTTTGGCGTCAGCACGGCTGCCATCGACACCATCGTGCGTCTGGCCTCCCTCATTCACGGCACTGACTACCGTTCGCGAGGGAGAACGATGGCGAAGCTTGGCCTGGCTAACCTAACAGTGGAGGAGATACGGCAACTCGTGGAGGAAGGAGATGAGAGCCGAGCACAGAGGCTGTCCGCGCCGGTGGCA
>Ga0123519_10016631_pt1 | contig 10188 bp, 8 predicted proteins | sample YelNatPaOPRAMG02_FD_87396 | JGI IMG/M metagenome (GOLD analysis project Ga0123519, IMG submission 87396) | Hot spring microbial communities from Yellowstone National Park - Yellowstone National Park OP-RAMG-02 (version 2) | ecosystem: Environmental > Aquatic > Thermal springs > Hot (42-90C) ...
ACGAACACCGTGTCCGCCAGCGCGGAGCCCCCGATGCACACAAGCACAAACGTCAAAATTGCTCGCCCTGTTGTTGGACCGGTTGCCGTCCGCTGAAGCCTGCGCGTTGAGCTCCACGGTTTCATTAGAAAACACTATAACGTCGTGCGGAGGGCAGGGCAACTCTAAATCCGCATTTTGCGGTTGGCCCGAGTGCGGCAGCGGGCAGGGCGCTTCGCTCTGCTGCTCTACGGCGATGCCACCGGGTCCCTGGTCACAAAATCCTTTGCGGTCTGAGAAATTGCCGCTTTTAAACGCCGGCCTCCGGCCTGGGCGTTCCGGGTGAAAATGCAAGTCAGGACGTTGTGACCGGCACCAATTTCTGCGCGACAACGATGCGTTGAGGTTCTGCCGGCAGTTTGCCGGAAAGTCTGTCGTGAACGAGCCCTGCAAGGGTCGCTCCCAGCAGGGCGTCCTGCTTATCCACAGTCACCGCAGGGGGCGCCGGCTCAAACCTTGTTTCGGGGCACTCGCGCCAGTAGTTGTCATATCCGGCAACAAGCACATCCCTGCCGGGTTCGAGGCCGAGAATTCTGCAGGCCCGGTTCATGATCCCCACGGTTCCGTCGGACGCCGCCAGTATCGCGTCCGCCGCATTGTCGCCCCGGAGCTTGTCTGCGAGATGGCCTGCCACCAGCCGCGACATCTGCTCGAAGAGCGCGGCGTCTTCGCCTGCCTCGCGCAGGCCCGGTATTTCAAGAACGGGCAGCGGGGCAATTCCGGCCTCAGTCAGCGCTCTTTCGAATCCGGCGTCCCGGCGGGCGAGCCAATCCGGCCTGCCAAGGGGCGGCCTGCACCTGAGCAGTCTCCTGGCCCCGCGCTCGACAAGCCAGCGCGTGAGCTGGCAACTCCCGGTTTCATGGTCGGAAAAAACGAGGTCGGCCCCGACAGGAGCTGCTTCATCTCCGAGCGCGGCGACCGGCGCCCCGGGCGCCGCAAGCGCAGCACGGAGAAACTCGGCTCCTGCCGCTCCGTCAACAGGCGCCACCTGGATGATGGCGCGCAGCAGACGGGATGAACCTGCGTCAGGCCGGTGGACAGCCACGCGTGAGGCAGCCACAAACAATGTGCTGAAACCCCGCCCCATGTTTTCATGAAGAATGGAGTGGTGAAGAATGCCGAGCCACGAGGGTCTTCCGACGCTCATGCCCGGTCCTGCGAATCCTTCCGCAATGATGACGCCTATGCTGTTGGATACCGAGTGACTGGATGCGTCGGCCTCCCACACGACAAATCGGGCCCGGCGCGCCTCAGCTCTCACAAGACCTTCGGCTTCAAGAGCCTTGAGCGCGGCGCGGACCGAAACCCTGCTTGTGTTCAGTGCCTTCTCAAGTTCCCTTTCCGACGGCAGCTTTCTGCCGGGCGCAAGTTTTCCGGAAAATATCCAGTCGCGGAGAATGCCCGCCGCTTTCTCCGCGGGCGACTCCGCCATGAGGCGGTCAAGCTTGCCTTCGATATGTCTTGCTCCTCTGCTCATGCTCATCCTGAATTTCGCCTTGCCTTCCTGGTGTACGCAAACCTCGCAGCATGTGGTGGGCTCATGGGTGCATACCAGATGAGACCAGACAGGGGCAACATTTTTCTTTGAGCCGCCAGTCTGTGCGGGGGATAAACCCGGATTTTGCGTCTGGAGAAATGGCCTCTTTCTCCGATTCTCTTTCTTTTTCTTTGTCTTGGCTTTCTTGCTTGTGTCTGACCGTGCAAAGCGTAATGTGCCTGAACCCTTTTTTTTTCGGCAGGTCACGCAAACCGGGCATTTCATAGGCACAGAATCCGGCAAAAATTTTCTGTTATTGGCCTTGACGAAAAAACTGAAATGATGAAATAGTGCTTGCGTATCTGTGAATGGTACTGGTTGTATCTGGTATCGAACAGGAGGTCGCGATGAAAGTCGGAATGATCCAGATAGACAGCGGGGGACATGCGTGGCGCCAGGCATCTGCCGCGCTCTGGAAGGTTGGAAAATCCGGAACAGTTACTGTTCTGGGCGTTCTTGGCGTGTGCGCTGCGGTTGTTTCCATTGCGGAGGCAGGAGATGAGACGCCGTTGCTGCTGAAGGAAAACATGGAGCAGTTGCGGTGCGAATTGCCTTCCCTCGATTGCCGTGTGACTGATAGCGGCGCACCTGGGAACCTGTTCTACAGGGATGAACCGGTAAACTTGAAACTGTCATTGAAAAAACTGCCAGGAGAGCCTGCGGAAGGCAGGATGGAGATTGAAATCCAGGAAATAGGGACGAGGACGCCGGGTCGGACAATCGGAGGCATGGAGGGCTTCACGGATACTGCAGGCCATGCGCCGCTCATTGAACTGATTGGGAAACCCGTGGTTCATCGCCTGGATGTGCGTTTTGGAGACAGGGAAGATGCTGCTGTTGACGCGGCAAATCTGCCTCTGCCGCAAAGGCATGGAACTTACGCGCTGATCCTCTGCAGGAATGGGAAGAGGCAGTTCATCACCACGGTCTGCCGTGTGCCAAGACCTCGTGAGGATGCGACCATCGAGAGCACGCCGATTTTCGGCGAGGGACAGTTCATTGACGAACACGCGGATCTGCGCGCGCGCCAGTACCAGAGAATGGGCATTCGTGGGTGGCGCTCTGAATTGAGCTGGAGCGAACGGCCGGACGGACAGTATGAGTGGGAGAGATATGACCGGCTGTTCTCCGCAGCAAAAAGCGCAGGATGCAGGATCATGGTCACGCTGGGAGGCCACCCCTGGCATTTTCTGCCCTTCAACGCCCCCACGCCGGCAGCGCGCTGGACTCCTCAGACCGGCGGTTACTGGGGAACAGCCGACTGGCTGTGCCATCCGGACTATTACGAGCGATATGGCAAGTGGGTCCGAGCGTTCTGCGAGAGATACTGGGAGAACGGGAAAGGCGCTTTGTGGGGCCTGGAAAATTTCAACGAACCATGGGAGGGCGGCGGGATCAGCGGCTGGGCCCGCGATTGCGTGCAATATCGGGCCCTGCAGAAATTGATCGGAGAAGCCGCCAGATCCGTGAGCCCTGACATAAGGCTTCTTGCCGCGTCGTCCATAATGAACACGGAGGACAAATTCTATTCGGACGGAAGCCGCGAGTTTGACAAGTGGGTTGACATTTTCACCGACCACTATGTGGTGCCCGTAGGGTGCTACGGCCCGATGGTTGCGAGGGCGCACGGCAAGTCGTCAATGGAGACGGAGACATGGATAGTGAATTCGGAGTACATGCTTCCGCAGGTGGTCTGTCAATTCCTGGCCGCAGGCCAGGCAAGGATAGCGCCGTGGCATCCGCGCGTGCTGTTCGACAGCGCGCCAGGCTGCGTGCCGCGGACCGTCCCGACGCCAACCGCAATGGCCACGGCTGCGCTGAACTGGCTGCTTGCAGGCAAACCGTTCGAAAAGATTGTGTTCCACAATCATCTGCCGTGGGTGTTTCAATTCGGCAGGGACGACGATCCGGACGGCCTTCTCGTGGTTTTCGGCCGCCTCCTCATGGCCTGGGGAGACAGCAGGGAAAGGCCCATGGCCCAGGTGGAGGCGGAAGAGGGAGGTTGGCTGGAAATAGACAACCCGGACAGGCTGCTGTCTTTTCTCGACACGGCTGCCAACCCGATCCATGAGAAGGAGAAAACCGTTCGTGTCCCGCTTTCCGTCGCGCCGCTTTACATACGCTGCCCGAAGGGACCCGGGGCCGCGGCGGCGCGGCTGAAGGCCGCACGAATAAGCGGGAAGAGACCGGTTGAAATTCTGCCGCGCGATTTTGACCGAATCCCGGCGGCGGGTGTCAAACTTGCGGTTGGCGTACACAACTGTCTCACAGGCCCTTTGAAGGGCAGGCTGATCGTGACGCCGCCGGATGGGATCGCCATTGAGAATCCTGCTTCCGACGTTGCGCTTGCGGCGGGCGAGGCGCGACAGTTTGAGTTCGTTCTGGCTTCCGCCAGGCCAAACGAAGGAAATGCGTATCCGTTCTGCTTCCGGCTCGAAAGCGACGCTGGAACGGCAGAGTATCGGGAAATACTGAACGCCGCCGTCGCCCCTCGGGGAAGCAAGACAGTGGACGGCAATCTTGACGATTGGGAAGGCGTTCCCGGGATTACCATCATGTCCGGGAAGGCGCAGATGGACCCCTCGGAACTGATGCGCAGACCCTGGCTGGCTCTGTCGGAGAAGGCCACAAACGCCAACTTTGCAGTATTCAAACTGGCATGGGACGAGGAAAATCTTTATGTGTCGGCCCGCGTTCATGACGCCACTCCGCAGGGCGACCTGCCGTCCTTTGCGGAGCGCGATGAGAATGCGTTCTTCCACACCGCAGCGTCGGACAGCAAGAGCCCTTACAAGGAGTTCATTGAGGAATGGCGCGCAAAGAATCCCAACGCAAAATACAAGAGTTTTGCCGACGTATCCTTTGTGTACTGCTCGTCGCCGGAAGCCTTCATTCCATTTCGCAGGGACAGGCTGCAGATCGCGCTGGATGTGACGGATGACTGGCACGATCTCACGCCGACGACAAACGCAGTTCCACTCGGTTTTCATGCGTGGCCGGACACTGATTACGAGTACTCAATCTATCTGTGCGCCGGCGGCAAAGCCGAAATATGGCGTCAACTGGCTCCAGGGGTGCCGAGAATTCACGATTTTCCGAGACAGACCAGAGGGAATCCGACCACAGGCCTGGTGCCCGGAGCCAAAGCCGCGGTCAAACTGGAGGGGAACGTGTTTACATACGAGGTCGCCATTCCAAAGTCGGAGTTGGCGGCTCTCAAGCTGGCTCCCGGCACATCTTTCGGTCTGATGGTGCGCGCAGGCGACAACGCGAACGCTCATGCTGATTACGGCGTGGACAAGGCGGTCACAAAGCTGAACGGCCTGACCCTGCATCCTTACTGGGAGCGCAGTTCCAACTGTGGAGTGCGCTGGACTCTTGTGGAATGACGCTGCAGGAGCCCGCGGGATTTTCAGCCAGAATCCTGCGATTGGCCTGAAGCGCGGCAGATGCGGGGAACGAGACTCGCTGCCATGCGCCCATACTGCGGGTCCCTCGCAACAATGCTGATGCCGAGTTGGAGGCCATTTCGCAATCGCGCAATCCGGGTTGTATTTCTTGACACGGCATGCCGGGCGTGGCATAAACATACTGACTGGTGGATAGCATACCGGTCAGGGGGTGGCATATGAGAATGAGCGAAATCAGGGCAAAGGCGAGGGCGCTCGGCATTGAGCCCGGAAGGATGAAGAAAGACGAACTGATCCGCAGCATCCAGAAGGCCGAGGGCTTTTCCCCCTGTTTTGGCACAGGGGTGTCCGCCTGTCCGTACACCGATTGCTGCTTCCGGAGCGACTGCCTTCCGCAAGAGGATCAGAAGACTCTTCAGGTTTGAATCCGGATTTTGCGCTTTTCCAGAGTTCGGCAGACGCGAGGCGCTCTTGCGCGCCGCTGCATGCTCATGCTGCAAGTGCCGCGCAACACGGCAGATGCAGTGCTGCAGGTCAATCTCCCGCGGTTTGGGAAATGGCCTCTTTTTCCCATTCTGTGTCTTCACTTTCTTGTGTCTGATCGCGCAAGGCCTGTTGCGGCAGAACACCGCTTTTTTCGGCAGGTCACGCAATCCGGCCGTTTCTCAAACGCAGTATCCGGGTTGAATGTCCGACGAGGAACGGACTTGCCCTTGCGCATGACGCTGGGATAGCTTGACGGCATGAGCGGGAAGCTGTCTGTTGTCATCCCCGTTTACAACGAAGAGAAGACCCTGTCCGAGATAGTCAGGCGGGTGGCCCTGGTTGATGTGGGCATGGCCAAGGAACTTGTGCTGGTTGACGACGGATCAACCGACGGCTCGCGCGGGATTCTTCGCAGCCTGCAGAAGGAGCACCCTGAGTGGATTTTCATTTACCACGAAAGGAACATGGGGAAGGGAGCTTCGCTGCGCGATGGATTTGCGGCGGCGACCGGCGACATTGTCATCATCCAGGACGCGGACCTTGAATATGATCCGGCGGATTATCCTCTGCTCCTGAAGCCCATTCTTGATGGCCATGCGGATGTTGTTTACGGCTCGCGTTTTCTCGGCGGGGGTCCTCACAGGGTGGCGTTCTTCTGGCATTATGTCGGGAACCGTATTCTGACCACCTTTTCGAACATGATGACGGATTTGAACCTCACCGACATGGAAGTCTGTTACAAGGCGTTCAGGAAGGAAGTCCTGAAAAGCATTGCGCTGAGGGAAAATCGTTTCGGTTTTGAGGTGGAAATAACAGCCAGGGTTGCCAAGGGAGGCTGGAGGGTCTATGAAGTGCCGGTTTCATATTACGGCCGGAGTTACGCCGAGGGGAAGAAGATCACGTGGCGTGACGGCCTGTGGGCTCTCTGGTGCATCATCAAATACCGGTTTGTCTGAGCCGTGAAGCGGTTCTTGCGACACATGGCCGTTGCTGTGGCCAGCGGTTTCGGCCTTGGGTTCAGTCCGTTTGCGCCGGGGACGGTCGGGACGGTACTGGGCGTGCCGCTGGCAATGATGAACGCGCGCATTCCTGTCCTGTGGCAGTTTGCTTGCGCCATTGTTCTTGCCCTGTTGGCGGTGCCTGTGTGCGATGCGGCCGAAAAAGAGTTTGGGGTCAAAGACGACCGTCGGATCGTGGCCGATGAGTTCCTGACATTTCCTCTGGTGGTGGCGGGTCTGCCCTGCGTTGAGAAGCCGTGGCTGCTTCTCCTCGGTTTTCTGACCCACCGGCTCATGGACGTGATAAAGCCTCCGCCTGCGCGTCGGGTGCAGGAAATGAGCGGCGGGTTGGGTGTGGCCGGCGACGATATTGTTTCCGCTGTTTACGCTCTGGCCCTCAACCACGCGATATGGGCAGGAGTTTCACATTTCATTTGATGATCCGGCGGCATGTGCGCAACTCCGGCCAATCGCAGAATGAGGGATTGCCAATTCGGCCGTTTACCGAACGCAAAAACCCCGGTTCATGAGCGGGCTTTGCCCTGGCTTGCGACTTTTTCCTGGGCTTTCCTGATTTCATCCGCATCCGCCAGGTAGTAATGTCGAATCGGTTTGAGGTCGTCGGCAAGTTCATAGACCAGGGGGATGCCGGTTGGAATGTTGAGGCCAACGATTTCCTTGTCGGGGACATTGTCCAGGTACTTGATCAGAGCCCGGAGACTGTTGCCATGCGCGGCTATGATCACTCGCTTTCGCGCGGTGATGGCCGGCGCAATCATCTCGCGCCAGACGGGAATGAACCTGGCAACCGTGTCCTTCAGGCATTCGGTGAGCGGTATTTCCTCCTTCTTCAGGTCGCTGTACCGTCTGTCACGGGCAGGATTGCGCTCGTCGGATGGCTCAAGGGCTGGCGGCCGTATGTCATAACTGCGGCGCCAGATGAGCACCTGTTCTTCACCGTATTTCGCCGCCATTTCAGCCTTGTTAAGACCCTGAAGAGCGCCGTAGTGCCTCTCATTCAGACGCCATGAGTTGTGGACTGGAATCCACATCAGGTCCATCTTGTCGAGCACGATCCACAATGTTCTTATTGCCCGCTTGAGCACGGATGTAAATGCCACGTCAAACGTGAATGCCTCTGCCGCCAGCCGTGCCGCCGCGTCGGCTGCCTCTTCGATTCCCTTCTCCGAGAGATCCACGTCTGTCCAACCCGTGAACCTGTTTTCCTTGTTCCATACGCTTTCGCCATGCCGCAGAAGAACCAGCTTGTGCATCGTTTGTGTTTCCCTTCTTTTGCCGCCTGCGCTAGGATTGAATCCGCCAAGCACGAACGAAGGGTATGTCGGCTGGAGAGGGAGTCCAGCATATTTTTTGGCGGATCGAACTCATGGCGGGGCTTGCGGGAAATCGTCTTTTTTCGCTCTGTGTGGCGGTTTGCGCTATGACCGGGCACGGAGCCCATGCGTTCACGGTGCTGAAGTATTACAGCCCTCATAATCGGGAACGTCCGGTCAGGGCGGGCACCGACTATATCATCCTGCATACGACCGAGGCTCCGGATTCCAGTTCCCTGCGCAAACTCAGGGACAATGGAGAGGCGCATTACTGCGTGGACAGCAGCGGGAATGTGTACGCGCTTGTGGAGAACAACCGTGTGGCGTTTCATGCGGGCAGAAGCATGTGGAACGGCCGCACGGAGCTGGACTCATGTTCGATTGGAATAGAAGTCTGCGGCTACCATGACAGGGACATCACTCCTGCGCAGTATGCCTCCCTGCGGGAGCTCCTTGCCCGGCTGAAAGCAGCCTACCGCATTCCGGATGAGCGGGTTCTAACCCACTCTATGGTGGCCTATGCCACAGCCAACAGGTGGCATAAAAGACCGCATCGCGGCCGCAAACGGTGCGGCATGATATTCGCCATGCCCTCAGTCAGGAGGAGGCTGGGCCTTGCCGGAAGGCCGCTCTATGACCCGGACGTGAGGGCGGGCAGGCTCGATGTCGGGGACGCGTATCTTGCCAGGGTGCTTTACGGTTCCGGTGTTGAACAGCAGTACGCAATCGCGGACATCAGGCAGGCGGCGAGCGGCAGCGTGATCGGGCCGGGCAAGTCGGCGTGGACTATTGCAGGCCCGAAATACAACAGCGCCGAGGTTCTGTATGTTTTCCCCAACGGCGACGAATACCGCGGAAACCAGATCAGGAACTGGTCGGCCATTCCCCCTGGAACGAGGGTGGTATTTGCGGAGAGCCAGATGGAGAATCTGGAGGAATCCGCCCGGCTGGCGGGTTTTGACGGACGCTCCGCGGCTGATCTGGCGGGCGATCAGTGGCAACTGCCATCGACAATCTACATTTTTCCATCGGGCAGGGTGTGCAGGGGTAGCGAACTGTCGGCTTCAGAAGGCGCCCGGCTTCCAGATGGGACAAGGGTTTTGCCCGGCTACGTGTTTGGCGGCAGGGTTGCGCCCGGCCGTTCGGCTTTTGACGCTGCGGGCCGAAGATGGAACTGGCCCTCCACAATATACCGTCTGCCCGATGGGAGAATCGTCGGCGGAAACCAGCTCAGCGAGAAGGCGATTCCTGCGGGGTCGCTCATTTTCTTCCCGGAATGAAACCGGATTTTGCGTTTGAGAAATGGCCGGACCCGGTCACATAAAAGCAATAGGCCTTTTCTCAAACGGCGGGGGATTACACTTGCCTTGTTGCGGGCCGTTTGCAACATGTACAAAAAAAACTGGCCCGCAACTGCCACGCTCAGGCAAATGGCAGAATCCGGGTTTGGGGGAGCGTCAGAGAAGCATGGACTCACGCCACGGGGTTGGATGGTCTTGGCGTTGAGCGCGGCTTGCGCGGTTGCGCGCTTCACTTCTTGCGTATCTCGTCAATGAGTTCGTCAATCCGCCTCGTGAGGGTGGATATTTGTATTTGGAGGCCCAGGATTACCACTAGGAAGAACACTATTCCGAGCGTTGCGAACCCTACCATTATGTCGGTATCCATCATGATTCAGCCTCCCTTCTTTCCTGTATTCTCACACTACGGTGGTCAAGAGACAAGCGAAAAACATGAAAAATGTGTGGAGGCGGTCCATGCCCAGGGAAAGAACGGATACGTCCGCCCGGATTTTTTGCCTGGGAAATGGCCGGACCCGGTCACAAAAAAGCAAGAGGCCATTTCTCAAGCCGCCAGGGACCAGGCTCCAGCGCGGCATCCGCCCTCTCGCGGGGCGCGTGCAGTCTGCGCAAAGTGTTGCGCTTCGCGCCCCGCATCTGCCGCGCTCATGCCAATCGCAAATTCCTGGTTGAGCGCAGGGGGCAGCCTGACTGCGTTTTGTCTCGCGAGGCTCAGTACACTGGAACAGACTTGGCCGGAGGCTGCTCGTCAGCCTTCGGAATGGTCACAACCAGCACTCCGTTTTCGTACTTGGCCTCCACCTTGTCCGCCAGCACAGGGCCGGGGAGTGTGATCGAGCGATGAAACATTCCGCTGCGACGTTCCCGGCGTATGATCCTGTTGCCGTCTTTCTCCTCGGACGATGATTCGGACTGGCCGCTGATGGTGAGCAGCCGGCCTTCGACATTAACCTTGATGTTCGACTTGTCCAGACCAGGCATGTCGAGTCTGACAACGTATTTGTCGCCCTGTTCGGTCAGATCCATGCTCGGAGAGGTATAAAAACCGGAATCGAAGTCGGGGCCGAAGCCTGATCCAAAGCG
>Ga0123519_10016633_pt1 | contig 10186 bp, 12 predicted proteins | sample YelNatPaOPRAMG02_FD_87396 | JGI IMG/M metagenome (GOLD analysis project Ga0123519, IMG submission 87396) | Hot spring microbial communities from Yellowstone National Park - Yellowstone National Park OP-RAMG-02 (version 2) | ecosystem: Environmental > Aquatic > Thermal springs > Hot (42-90C) ...
ACTAAATTTAATAACAGTAATACTTATTTATAAGCGTTTGTGTATGGGGAAGAGAGGTGAAGCGATATGTGGCTCGTAATCCTATCATTCGCTGCGGCGATCGCCACCGCCCTATGGTATTCCAAGGCCGAGGACGATAAGTACATGCTCAAGCTCCTCAGCTCGATGCTCTGGGGCGCAACGATAATGGTGTTCGTCGACCATGCGATGGGCTATTTGATGGAGGGCGGGGAGTTCTTTGAGGCGACGGCGGAGGCTACGATCCTCGGTGCGGTCATGCTGATCGGGGCGCTAGTGGTCTGGGAGGCCGCTCTGCTGCTTAAGGATCCAAAAGGCGTACTACATAAGAGGGGGCCTTGGCCTCCGGAAGGCAACTGAAAGCTTGAGGGGGATAAAGGAGCATGGACGAGAGGATTCTGGAGGCGCTCACCGTCGTGCTCTGCCTCACGTCTGCCTCGGCGCCGGCGAGCGCCCACTTCACGCTTGGCGAGCTGGATGGGACGGCGGCGAGAGGCATCAAGGATGCGACGGATGGCCCATATGCCGGCAAGGGCGGGACCCACGTTCCTGGCCCGATGGGCTACGTATTCCCGGGCGCCGGCCTCTGATCCGAGAGCCTCTACGGAGGTCCTTGGAGATGGGGCTACGGCTACTTCCTCGGCAGCGACTAGATCCATGGATATGACTCCGCTGAAGCTCGGGCGGGAACTCGGGGCCAGCCAATGAGGCCCCTAAGGCCGGGTCCCCGCTCGGCGGGCTTCGGAAAATTTTTACCGTGAACGCGCCTGACCCCCCGTTCGCCATCGGGGGTCCGCACCTGGGGAGCGCCCCCTTTGATTTATTTTGATTTTTCTTCGATTTCTTTGATTTTTTAGCCGGGAATATCCCCAAAATGGGACCCTTTCGGCCAGATTTTGATTTATTCGATTTATTTGAAAAAATTCAAGAATCAAGATGGCCCTCGCTTTGGACCCCTCCCCCTAGGGGGGGTCAACGGCGTTATAGATGGATGGGCCGTGGCCCTGAAGCGATCATCAAAGGATTGGCTTTGATCCCCCAACCCATCCACCTTCAGCGATGAGCTGCGCTTGGCTAGGAGGGGGCGATTTCGCCTCTTTGAAGGCCGCCGCGGGGAAGCCATCAAACGAGCCCATTTGGGCGAACTCGGTGGAGATGCCGAGAAGCTCACCATCCCGGCGGTGGGGCCCCCGGCATCTGGGTCGATACAGGGCTTGAAGCCCCTCGCCCTGGGCCGATTTAAATTTAAATACCAGCTATGGTATATTCGGTATAAGAGGTAATTACGGTGGTTAAGGTAAAGACCAGCGTCTACATAGATAAAGGGCTCTGGGAGAAACTCAAGTCGCATGCTTCGAGGAACGGGATGGAGATAACCCAAATGCTCGAGGAGATGATCAAGGGCGAAATGGCGGAGGACCTCCTCGACCGGGTCATAGAGGACATGGGGGTGGCCGAGGATTATGAATTGGGCTTCGAGCCTGTGGAACCCGAGGGGGGATCCGTGAGCGAATTGGTCAGGGCCATGAGGGATGCGAGGGACGATAGTATATCTTGATTCGAGCAGCATAATAAAGAGGTACATAAAGGAACCGGGGAGCGCCCGCATCCGGGATATATACCTAAAGGCCTACTCCGGAGAGTTGGCGCTGGCCTTCAGCGGCTGGAACTTGGGGGAGGTCCTTGGGGCCCTCGATAAAGCCAGGGCGCAAAACAGGCTCGATCGGGAAAAGTACATAACCTCCAAAAGGCGCTTCCTCCTCGATACGAAAAGGCTTGTAAAATTGGGTATGGCCCTATTGATCCCGGTGAAAACCGGGTTGCTCGTTGAAAGCTGGAAATTGATTGAAAGATACCATATCTATCAGGCCGATGCCTTGCAGATAGTTTCAGCAAGGGCCATAAATGCTTCGGAATTTCTGACGGGCGATAAAGGGCTCGACGAAATAGCTAGGGCGGAGAATCTGAACAGTACTTACGTAGCTTAATTTAAGCATCCGAAACGGAATGGGGCGAAAACAAGCCCACAACCCCTCATCGAAGGCCATTCTTAAGATCTCGAATAATCGCATTATTCATTTATTTCATCGGTTCCACTCTTTTGGATTGTGGGTTAGGGGGGATATATGATTTCGGCGGGGAAGCAAACAAAGGTTGAGCTACCGATCAGAAGGATGGGTTCGGGCGGTGTTTTAATTGAGGCTATGGTCCATTCACCCTAGGTATCTTGATCGTATTGGCTTGGTCGCCGTTTGGAGGGAGGGGCTTCTGACAAAACGGGTTCTCGAGGGCAAGACAAAGGGCTACCGCAATCATCCCCAGCTTTTAAGATTTAAAGGATATCGAAAACCAGTCGATTTGATAGATGCTTATCTTTTTCAAGTTTACCTCGAGGCAGAAAGGAGGGGCTATTCGTTTGATCGCTCCAAAATAAGGGTAGTTAAGATGCGAGGGGCTTTGGCGGTAACCCGCGGGCAATTGGAGTATGAATTTGTTCGCTTGTTGAAAAAGCTCGAAGCGCGGGATGAGAAAAAATTTGAAGAATTGAAAGGCGTAGATCCTAAAACCATTGAGCCGAACCCAGTTTTTGAAGTGGTCGACGGCGAAGTCGAGAATTGGGAAATAGGAGGGAATCTGGCTCCGGGATCGATGCGCCCAAGGGATTGCATCGCGCGCGCCGCGCGCGATGTCATTGACCGAGAGGCTCGTCGAGGAGCTGGAGGCCGATCCGAGGGCTGGGAAGAGGATGGCGGAGCTATTGATCTCCGAGCCGGATAAAAGGCTCGCGATGGAGCGCCCCGATCGCCGAGGTGGAAAGCTCGAGGCCTTGATCGATAGGTTGAGGGCGATCGATCGGGGGATCGCGGGCGCGATCTAGAGGGACCCATCCTTTACGATAGGGTCGCGGCTAGGATCGAGCGGGTACGGGTTGAGGCCCTTTAAGTCCCATAGGCCCGGGGCGATCCCGAGGGAGTTAGCGGGAAGGCCTGTATGGAGCTGGAGATGGAGGCAAGGGACCGCGATGCCCGATCAGGGGCGCTTGCCCAATGCCCTCGCCTCATAAGCCCCCCTCAGCTCCACATACCTAGCCTCGTCCCTCCCCCTTTCGGCTATCCCATCGGTCCCGAAGGCCTCCACCGCTAAGGAGGCGGCGGCCGAGGCGAAGAGGCCCGCCTCCAAGGCGTCCCGGCACTCGAAGTATTTTATCGCGAACGCCGCCGCATAGACGTCCCCGGCCCCCGTTGGATCGACCTCCCTAGTCCCATAGGCCGGCACCTCGTATGGGCGGCCGGCGAATACCAGCGAGCCCCTCCTCCCCAGCGTCAGCTCAACGACCTCCGGCCCGAACCCCGAGAGCTCGCGGCAAGCCTCCAAGGGATCCCCTCTTTTGGAAACGAGCTCCGCCTCATCCCTCCCGATCTTCAATAAGTCCACATGCCCCAAGACCGCCTCCCTTCCATCCCAAAACCTGCCGATGACCCTTGAGCCCTTCGCCCCGCGCACGAAGCCTTGGACATCTAGGGAGAGGAGCTCGCATCGCCCTCTGGCCCTTTCGACCTCCTCGGCTCCCACCTCGCCGAACATTGGGTTGATGTGGATGATATCGGCCTCCCAGGATGGATCGTAGCCGATCCGGCCCGTATGGCTCAAGAGCCATTGCCTCCTCCCTTCGGAGGAATAATCGTTCAGGAAATGCGTGAGCCCCTCATCGGGCTGGACATCGACCCTTATGCCCCACTCCCTAAGCCGCCTCGCCCAGGCCTCGATCTCGGCGTTGCCCTTGCCCACCACGCGGGCCCCCCATCCCAGCTTGGCGGCGGTTACGGCCGCGTAGCTCGCGCCCCCAAAGGCGATCCCCCTGCCCGCCCCCGTCACAAGCTCGTCCTTGGTTATGTTGCCGATGACCAGGGACCTCATGCCTTGGCTTAGAAGGGGCCAAAACGGCCGATAAATTTAATCGACCCGCGCCCCTTCCCCCGATATCGGTATGGGCTTGGAAGCGGGTCGGAGGCTCGTGATGAGGTTCAGAACCGGCCCGGAGCACTCCGCATCGCATCTGGGCTCCGGGGCCGAAGTCCTCTCGACCCCCTCGATGGTATCCTTCATGGAGAGGGCCTGCAAGGCCCTGGCGGACCGCCTCCCGGAGGGCCAAAACGACCGTGGGAGTGAGGGTCGACATTTACCACCTGCGGGCCGCGCCGATCGGGGCCGAGATCGAGGTCAGCGCCGCGTTGCTATCGGCCGATGGGAGGAGGCTCGTCTTCTGGGTCGAGGCCTTCAGCGATGGCGAGAGGATAGGCCAGGGCATCCATGAGAGGCGAATAGTCGACGAGGAGGAGTTCCTGAAGGGCTTGAAGCGATCCCAATGATGAGTGGGCCAATTTGGCTTCGATGCGTATCGAATGCGCAAGAGCTTAGAACGATCCCTCGATGGAATCGAAAGGGATCGAGGGGCGAGGATCGCTTCCCCACCGGGACGGCTTGGGATCTTCGCCCCGCCGGAGCCCTCCGGCGAATCAAGCCTTGGAACCCTTTGGGCGATGGATCGCTATCTCCTCCACCTTCCCAAAATCCCTTAAATTCTTAGTGAAGAGCTCCGCGCCCGCCGCGTAGGCCGTGGCGGCTATTATGCAATCCAGCAAGGTAAGCCCATACTTCCTCTTGAAGTCCCCGGCGAGTTTTAAAATCTCGTTCGTGAGTTCCACTTTCTCGAATTTGGATAGGAACCTCGATATGGCCCCCCTCCTTTCTTCATCTCCCATATCCTTCCCGGCGAAAATCTCCGCCTCGCTGATCCTTGAGATCCATAATTCGTTCCCCTCGTACAGATCCCCCACGGCCTCTATCGTTCCCTTAAATCCCCTGAGGATATCGATGATGACGTCCGAATCCAAGAGGATCCTTTTCATATCTTTAACCTTTCGAACCTTCTCTCGGATTCGCCCCTGAGTTTTCGAACATATTTATAACCACCCTCCCCCCTCCAAAGGCCCGCGACTTCCTTGACGACTTCCTCGAACCCCTCCTTCCCCCTCTTCAACCCCTCTCCCTCTAGCCACTTGGAAATCGCCTCCCTCGCGGCTACGCTCAATGAGCCCCTCCCATATCCGAACTTCCTCATGGCGGCCTCCCTGAACTTCTGGATCAACCCATCCTCCATGCTTATTTTAAGGCTTCCCATAGGTCCCTAAAGGGACTTTTTCCCTTAACTACTTTATATCCGGCCCAATCCCAGCCAACTTTTTGGATTCGACCTCAGAGGGATCGGGATCGAGCTCGGCACGGGCTTTTTGGGGCTGGCCATTGGGATGTCGAATAATGCCCCTTATTTCCTTCATATTGATTATTGGCGATATCATATTGGCGGATCCTAAGGGATATATGGCCGGAAAAGGTCGTTTTGGCCCCGCAAACGCGGCATGCCGAGACAATATGAGCCTTGTAATCGAGTTGATCGCCTTTTGTAGATGAAAACCCAAAGGCCAGCAATTGGCGGGCCCCCTAGCCCAAGGGCGATCGCGCTCGGATCCGAACGCGATTATATGGGAGGGTGGAGCGCCAACCAGCCCAAATAATAATATGATCCGGCCCATCCCATCGATGGGCTTCGATGACGGCCTTTGAGGGCAAGGCGGATGTGCTTATCGTCGGCGGCGGCCTCGGCGGCCTCTCGGCGGCGCTCTCCATAAGCGAGCGCGATGAGTACTCCGTGGCCATAGCCTCCAAGTCGGCCCTAGGCTACGGTGGCTCCACCTACTACTCCCAGGGCGCCTTCCGCTGCCCGATCGGCGGCTACTCGGTCGAGGACCATGTCAGGGATACCATCGAGGGCGGCAGGCGCATTAACAGGCCCTTCTTGGTCGAGATGATGGCTAGGGAATCCCGGAGCGCCCTCCCGGCGCTCCTTGAGGGGTTGGGCATCGAGCCGAGGGCCTCGAAGGGCGGCTTGAGGATCGAGGGCGGCGATCCCCTCGTCCCCAGCAGGGAGTTCGCCGCGCAGCTCGGCAAAAGCGTGAAGGCGACGAGGGGCGTGAGGGCCCTCGAGGGAGCTTGCCTGCTCGACTTGGCAAGGTGCTCCGACGGCACCTACTTGGCCGTCCATGAGTACGGGGGCCGAATCCTAGCCATCAACGCGAAGGCCGTCGTCCTCGCCACGGGCGGGGCGGCGAACGCCTACATAAGGAGCGATAACCCGGTCCAGCTCGCCTGCGATGGCCATGGGATCGCCCTCAAGCTCGGCCTGCCGCTGGTGGACATGGAGTTCGTCCAATTCTTCCCCTTGGGCGTCGCCGAGGTGAGCAAGCCGAGCCTCATGATACCGTTCGCAAAGGGCCGAATCCTGAACGGGCTCGGCGAGGACCTCATGGCCAAGCACGGCCTAGGGGACTTGGGCAGGGCCCTCAGGGTGAAGAGGGACCTCCTATCTAGGTACATAATGCTCGAGGTCGCCGGCGGCAGGGGAGTCGATGGCGCCCTGCTGGTGTACCCGGAGCCCTCCGACGATCACCTCTCCAGGTCGGCCTTCGAGCTCATGAGGAGGCTGGGGCTCGGGCCCCCGGTCAAGGTCCTGCCAACGGCCCACTTTACGATGGGCGGCGTGGAGGTCGATGAAGACCTCAGGACGGGCCTGCCGGGACTTTATGCCATCGGGGAGCTGATGGGGGGAGTCCACGGCGCCAACAGGCTCGGCGGGAACGCCCTGACCGCCTGCGCCGCCCTATCGAGGCTCGTGGCCGCCGACGTGGTCGAATACTTGGGGAGGGAGTTCGGGGATGGCGCCGGCGTGGGCGGCTGCGGCGAGCCGGGCCTGATGGGGGATCTGATGGCCGGCTATCGGCCTAGGGATGGGGAGGTCGACGCTAGGGAGCTGAGGTTCAGGGTGCGCAGGGCGATGTGGGATCAGGCGGGCGTCATAAGGACCGAGGAGGGCCTCAGGGGGGCCATCGATGAGGCCTCGGGGGCCTTGGAGCTGCTGGGAAGGGCGAGGGTGAGGGGCCCGAAGGACCTCGTGGCCCTGAGGGAGGCCGAGAACACGGCGCTCGCCTCCCTGGCGATCGCCCACTCGGCCCTGGCTAGGAGGGAGAGCAGGGGGAGCCACTTCAGGCTGGACTATCCTGAAGAGGGGCCAGATTGGGTCAAGGTCGTAAGGGTTAGGTATAGGGACGGCGAGATGAAATGCGAGATAATATCGATAAACTAGGATTCCTTTTTATATGCCGAATGCCCCACCCCAAAGGGCCATGCCAACGCTGCTCGTGAAGAACATCCCCGAGAGGCTATTCAAGGATCTCAAAAGGTTGAAGGTCGAGCTCGGCTGCAGGACTTGGGCCGAGCTCCTCGAGGAGCTCGTGAGATCGGAGCGGGGGGGCATCCCCACCATAAGCCCCGAGGAGGCGGAGCGGATGAGAGAGGGCATGAAGCGCCTCCTGAAGCTCCGGGAGGAGGTATCCAAGGCTTGTGCCGGACCCCTCTCCGTCGTGGAGGAATTTAGGAGGGCGAGGGGGCATGGCCAACCCTGAGCGCTTATCGACCTTGGATCGCGTTTGAGTTTCGGTGAAACCGATCCGAAACATCGAAACCCAATCGATCTGGCAAATCCTTGCGTAGAACCCCCAGATCCCTCCGCCCCCCCGTTGGCTTTGGGCAAAAATTCGCGGACCCAAGGGCAGTAAAGACATGGGGCCTAGAGTTTTGGGAAGATACGCGCTGAGGGGGGAACGTTATACTGAGATGGAGGCCAACGGGACAAATGGGTTGCCATCATTGATGAGAAAGCCATGGTGAAAATAGTGGCGAGGAAAGGCTATGGAGTTAACAGGTAGATTCCGATGAACATTCCGGTTTCGAGAAGAGTTTTATGACCCCTTGATGAAATTCATTGTGGCAACGGGAGATTGATGGCGGGTAATAAATTATTTAACCATTTTCCTCGGGCGAACCCATATGCCCTCGCTAAAGGAAATAGTTGACGGCTACATGCGGAGGGTTTCGGGCTTGAGGGAGCATTGCGAGAGGTGCCTCAGGACCGAGAGGTGGGGAGGGAGCGTGGTCCTAATGGTCGTTGATGCGGCCTTCACCTCCATAGGCCTGAACTACTTTACCGCAGTCGTCCCAAAGGTCGAGGAGTTCAACAAAAGATTCGTCGAAGGCGGGAGGATGAAGCGCCTGAAAGATCTTGCCGAGGCGGATATCGGCGAGTTGAGAAGCGTTTGGAAGAATAGGAGGTCTTGGATCATCGCAAAGGGAATGGCCTCCTACCTTTCAACTTTAAGCGATGACGACAGGGAGGCCCTCAGGGCCTGGGCTAGGGATTCTAAACTTGAGGATTGGAGGGAGGATCCAATTGGGAGGATTAAAGGGGTTGGCTTGATCACCTTCCAATACCTCAGGATGATGGGGGGCATCGATACCGTGATGCCGGATAAGATCGTCAAGAGGGTGGTAAATGAGATCTTTGTCAAAGCTGGATTGGAGCCCGTGAATGATGATATGGGGTTCATCAAGAGGGCCGAGGAGGTTGCTTTGGCTTGCGGATATAGGCCGATCGAGCTATGCTGGATGACCTGGCTGATACAGCCCGAGGGAAGGATTATGAGGATGGAGAAATACTCGGGCCTGCTCCCGAAGATCTAGCGGGCTCGGTAGGGGGAGGGATATGGGTTCGGAGCGGCATACGCGATCGCCCTCCAGCCCCCAGGGAAAGAAGCCTCATGGTAGCGGAACGGTGGAGCCCACGTAAAGGATGCTTACCCCTCCTCATCGACCCCCTGCAGCCCCCCTTGTTGTCGGCCTAGGCGCATCCAGAGATCCCGAAGACCTCCATCTCACTGGAGTCGCTGCGGTTGAGATCCCAGGCGCCCTTACCCTTTCGATTCCCTTATATCGGCTTAAGGATCATCATAAAGGCGGGCGGGCCATTCGATAGGCCATGGGCCTCGCCGCTCCTAGGTGGGATTCGCCAATGCCGCAGTTCCTGGACGCGTTCATAAACCAAGTTTCCGAGAAGAGGGACTCCCTCCTCCAGAAGGCGACCTTGGGAAGGGTCTCGGACATCGACGCCGACCTAGAGCGCCTCCTCCTCGAGACTTGGCTCCCGATCCCGGCTCGAAGGGGCATCGGCCGGGAGGTTGCGGCCGTCGACGGTAGCCGAGCCATAAGGGCCTTCCCCTCCGGTGCCGTGCTCTACATAGCGCGCGCCCTCGCGGTCTTGGGGAGGCGGAGGTTCAGGGAGCTCGAGGTCGACGCCTTCTTCTCCAAGGCCAAGCCCAGCGAGGTCAGCGTATTCGTCGGCAGGAAGATGGAATGGCTCGAGCTCAGGGCGGCCATGAGGGCCGCAAGCGAGGGGGGCCTCTCCGGGGGCGCCGCCCTCATCGATGGCTCCCTCTACGGCCGGCTCCTCCACCTCCCCCGCGATCAGCCGGCCGAGGGAATGAGGGGCTTCATGCTGGACTATTTCAAAACGCTCCGGGAGCTCCTCGAGCTCTGCCGGAGGGAGGGCGTCCTCTTGGCCGGCGTGAGCAAGGAGAGCCGCTCCAGCTTCCTCCGGGACCACCTCCTAGCCCTGCTCCTTGAGGAAGAGCTCGATGGCCTAGATTCGGTGCCGGGGGAGGATAAGGCGGAGCTCAGGGCCATCTTCGAGAACGCCCTCCAAAGCCCCTCCAAGGCCCTCCCCGCCATGAGGAGGCTCAAGAGGGCCCATGGCGATCGCCTCAAGGGCGTGGAGCGCATCCTCCGCGAGGCCGCATCCGCGAGGCCCGATCATCAACTCATACGCAGATTCGCGAAGGCCCCGGGCTATACGATCCCACTGGAGCTCGGGATCTCCGGGTCGAGGGGGGTCGCCATGAAGCTCATAAAGAGGGATCCGAAGGCCTACGCCATGCGATACTTCAGGGAGGCCCTCTCGGAGGCCGGGGATGGGGAGTCGTTCATAGAGGAGGCTACCGGGGTGCTCGAGGGGATACTTGGGCTCCCCTCGATGATATCCTTCCATCTGTTGCCCGATCCGAGGGATACGCCCATGAGGGTCGACGTTCCGAGCTGGGCATGCGGGCTGGATCATAGGGTATCGGACTTCATCGGGTCCAGGCCCGCCGAGGCCGACGTGGGCGAGGTCGTCGCCCTGCTGATGGAGGGGTACGCGGGCCTGAAGGATTATAACGTTTGG
>Ga0123519_10016634_pt1 | contig 10186 bp, 2 predicted proteins | sample YelNatPaOPRAMG02_FD_87396 | JGI IMG/M metagenome (GOLD analysis project Ga0123519, IMG submission 87396) | Hot spring microbial communities from Yellowstone National Park - Yellowstone National Park OP-RAMG-02 (version 2) | ecosystem: Environmental > Aquatic > Thermal springs > Hot (42-90C) ...
GTCCGACCTCATCCTCGCCACCAACGTGCCCAAGCTCGCGCTGCTGCCCGTGGGCACGCCCAGCGCCCAGGCCACCGAGCTGTTCGCCAGCGCGTCGATGGACCTGCTGCTCGAAGAGATGGCGCACCGCTACCGCGACCGCGTCATCCTCCTCGACGCCCCGCCGCTGCTGCCTTCGGCCGAAGCCCGTGCACTGTCGCTGCACGCCGGGCAGATCCTGTTCGTCGTCCAGGCAGGACGCACGCACCAGGGGACGGTGCAGCAGTCGCTGGCCATGCTGCAAGACCACCCGATGGTCTTCACCCTGCTCAACCAAAGCCGCGGGCCCAAGGCCGGCTCGCCCTACGGCTACTACGCCTACTAGCGCCTGCGCTGCACCCCGGCTGGCGCCCTGACACCGGCTGTGCCGCTGCGGCCGCTGTCACCACGTGTCGAACTTTTCACGAAAACGGCCTTGGCATGGCCGTCCTCCCCGAGTCGGGGACTAGGCAGCGGCAGACCGCAGGACTGCAATGGGTGCGAATGCCGCGTCACAAACCGATGCGGCGCACCATCCTCCGTTTCAGGCCGCACCATGCAAACCGCGCACAACCCGACAACGCCGCCCCAGTGGCGTCTACATGATCTGTCGCCCCGCCGGGGCGCGGCTTCGCCGCCGCAGACAACGCCCGGCTGCGCCGCCGCCGGACTGCCGGCAGCGGTCTGGATGGCGGCAGCGGCGATCGTGCTGCAGCGGCTGTGTGGCGGCACCGCGACGATGGCGGCATGGCACACGCCTGCGGCAGTGACGCGGCTGCACTGCGACCTGGCGGAGACGGCGGGCGCCGTCGTGGAGCGTGCACGCAGCCTGCCGCAGCCCGGCGCCGCGCCGTGGGATGCCGGCACCGTCGATCTGCTGTGGCTGGACGACGCCACACAAGCCGCTGCCGCGCACGCGCGATGCCCCGCAGCGCCGTGTCTGGCCGCCGACGCAGCGCACGGCACCGTGCGCTGGGTGGAATCCGCCGGATACGGCGCAGCGTTCTTGCACGCGCTGCTGCGCAGCATCGAGCAGGTCGCGCACGCCGTGCACCGCGACCCGGAGCAAAGCGTGAAGGCCATCGACCTGCTGGGCAGCGCAGAGCGCGCCGCGCTGGCCGCGCTCAATCCGCCACCGCGCCCGGCACCGGACGCGCCGACGCTTGCGGCGCGTTTTGCCCAGGTCTGCGCCCGCCACCCCGATGCCACCGCGGTGCGTCACGCCAGCGGGGCATGGAGTTATGCGCAACTCGATACCCTGCACGGGGTGTTGCCGCCGGGTTGCATGCACGCGGCATCGGGCACGGGGACGTCGTCGCCGTGGCGCTGGAACGCAGCCCGGCAGCCATCGCCTGCATCCTCGGCATCGTGATGACCGGCGCGGCGTATTGCCCGATCGACCCGACCTTCCCTGCCGAACGCGTTGCTTTCATGCTCCGCGACGCCGGAGCGCGGCTGGCGCTGACCCAGCCGTCGACCGCCGCGCTGTTCGCCGCGCCGCTGCAGATCTGCGACGCGCAGACGCTGCTCGACGGCTGCGGCGCGCAGCCGGCGCAGACCGGCGACGGTGCCACGGCAGAATCCGTGGCCTACGTGATGTACACCTCCGGTTCGACCGGGACGCCCAAAGGCATCGCCATCCCGCAGCGCGCGGTGCTGCGTCTGGTGGACAAACCCCGTTTCATGCCGCTGGACGGGCACACGGTCATGCTGCACGCCGCACCGCTGGGTTTCGACGCCTCGACCCTCGAACTCTGGGGGCCGCTGCTCAACGGCGGCTGCGTCGTCGTGCACGACGAACACATCCCCACCGGCCCGGGCATCGCCCGCAGCATCGCCACGCAGGGCGTCAACTGTGCCTGGCTGACTGCGGCGCTGTTCACCGCCATCGTCGATGACGACCCGCGCTGGCTCGCCGGCCTGCAGTATGTGCTCACCGGCGGCGAGGCGCTGTCGGTCGCGCACGTGCGCCGTGCCCTGGCGGCGCTGCCCGACACCACACTGATCAACGGCTACGGCCCGACCGAATGCACCACCTTCACCGCTACCTACACCATCCCGCACACCCTGCCGGCCGAGACGGTGTCGATCCCCATCGGCACCCCGATCCAGGACACGCACGTGCTCGTCTGCACGCCGCACGGCGAGGTGCTGCCGCGTGGCATGGTGGGTGAGCTGTGCGTCGGCGGGCGCGGCGTCGCCAGCGGCTACCTGCACCAGGCGGAACTGACTGCGCAGCGCTTCGTCGCCGACCCGCTTTCCTCGGGTGACAGGATGTACCGCACCGGCGATCTGGTGTTCTGGCGCGACGACGGCGTGCTCGACTTCGTCGGCCGCGCCGACGGGCAGATCAAAATCCGCGGCTACCGGATCGAACCCGGCGAAATCGACGCCGCACTGACCGCACAGCCCGGTGTGCTCGCCTGCGCCACCACGGTGCAGCACGACGCGGCCACCGGCGCGCAGCTCGTCGCCTACGTCGTGCCGCAACCCGGCGCGCAGCCCGATGTGCAGGCGCTGCGCGCCGCACTGGCCGCGCGGCTGCCGACGTATATGTTGCCCACACACATCCTGCTGCTGCCGCGGTTGCCCGTGACCCTCAACGGCAAACTCGACCGCAAGGCCCTGCCACCGCCGCCGCGGGGCGCGGCGCAAACCGCCGCAGTCACGGCGCCAGCCGCGCCAGACGACCGTGTGCGCGACGTCGCTGCGGTGTTCGCCGCAGTGCTCGGCCTCGACGCGGTGCAGCCCGACGACAATTTTTTCGCCCTCGGCGGCAATTCGCTGCTGGTGCTGCGCGCGCTGACCGCGCTGCGCCAGCGCGGGTTTGACGAGCTCGGTGTCGCCGCGTTTTTCGGCAACCCGACGCCGCGCGGCCTCGCCGCGCAGCTGGCAGGCGGCAAGGCCATCGCCGCCTGCCGCCGTCCGTCGCTGCATCACGGCAACGGCCAGGCAGACGAGGCGCGCAACGCGCCCATTGCCATCATCGGCATGGCCGGCAGGTTCCCCGGCGCACCCACCATCGAGGCGTTCTGGACGCTGCTCGAACAAGGGCAGGAGGGCATTCGGTTTTTCCGCCCCGACGAACTCGACCCCTCCATCCCCGCGGGCGTGCGCGCCGACCCGGCATATGTCGCCGCACGCGGCGTGCTCGACGACGTGGCCGGGTTCGACGCCGCGTTCTTCGGCATCTCCCCGCTGGAAGCCGAGCTGATGGACCCGCAACAGCGCGTGTTCCTCGAACTGTGCTGGGAGTGCATGGAGCGCGCCGGCCATGTGCCGGGGCAGACCGCCACGCCGGTGGGCGTGTTCGCCGGCATGTACAACGCCACGTACTTTCAGCGCCACGTCAGCGCCCATCCCGACAAGGTACAGCGTCTGGGCGAGTTCCAGGTCATGCTGGCCAACGAAAAAGACTACATCGCCACCCGCACCGCCAACCGGCTGGACCTCACCGGCCCGGCGGTGAGCGTGCACACCGCCTGCTCCACGTCGCTGGTGGCCATCGCCATGGCCGTGGACAGCCTGCGCAGCGGGCAGTGCGGCATGGCGCTGGCCGGCGGCTGCTCGATCACCTGCCCGCCAGCCAGTGGCTACCTCTACCAGGAGGGGGCGATGCTCTCGCCCGACGGCCACACCCGCACGTTCGACGTCAACGCCCAGGGCACGGTGTTTTCCGACGGCGCCGCGGTGGTGCTGCTCAAGCCGCTGGCCGCCGCGCTCGCCGACGGTGACACCATCCACGCCGTGATCCGCAGCGTGGCGGTGAACAACGACGGCGGCGGCAAAGCCAGCTTCACCGCCCCCAGCCTCGACGGCCAGGCCGCGGTGGCCGCCGCTGCGCTGGACGCCGCCGGGGTGCGCGCCGAAGACATCGGCTACGTCGAAGCACACGGCACCGCCACCCCGCTGGGCGACCCGGTGGAAGTCCAGGCGCTGAGCCGGGCGTTTCGCCAGTCCACCCCCCGGAGCGGGTTTTGCCGCATCGGTTCGGTCAAGAGCAACGTCGGCCACACCGTCATCGCCGCCGGCGCCACCGGGGTGATCAAGGTCGCACTGGCGCTGCAACACGAGCTGCTGCCGGCGACACTGCATTTCACCGCCCCCAACCCCAAACTCGGCCTGGACGACTCCCCCTTCCTCGTCAACGACCGTCCCACCCCCTGGCCGCGCGGCGCCAGACCGCGGCTGGCCGGGGTGAACAGCGCCGGGGTCGGCGGCACCAATGCGCACGCCATCGTGCAGGAGGCCCCGCTGCGCCCGCCAACCGCCGCGGCGCAGGGCCCGTTCATCCTGCGGCTGTCCGCGCGCAGCCCGCAGGCGCTGGGCGCCGCCGCCATGCAACTCGCCGACTTCCTCGCCGCCCACCCCGACACGCCGCTGGGCGACGCCGCGTACACCCTGCGCGTCGGCCGCAAGGCGTTCGCCCATCGCCTGAGCGTGGTCGCCGACGACACTGCCGCTGCCGTGCGCGCGTTGCGCCAGACGGCGGCGGCGCAGCGGCAGGCGCCGGTCTCGCCGCCTGCCGTGGCCCTGCTGTTTCCGGGGCAGGGCGCGCAGTATGCCGGCATGGGCAGCAGCCTGTACGCGGCGCTGCCCGAGTTCCGCGACGCGCTCGACGCCGCGCTCGCTGCGTTCGCGCCGCACACCGGCCTCGATCTCAAGGCACGGTTGTTCGGCGACGACGCCGCTGCGCTGCAGGCCACCGCCGTCACCCAGCCGGCATTGTTTTGCGTGGAATACGCGCTGGCGCAGTGGTGGCTGCAGCGCGGACTACGGCCTGCCGTGCTCATCGGCCACTCGGTGGGCGAATTCGTTGCCGCAGTGCTCGCCGGGGTGTTCAGCCTGGAGGATGCCGCGGCGCTGGTGGCGCTGCGCGGCCAGCTCATGCAGGCGCAGCCCGCCGGCGCCATGCTGTCGGTGCGGCTGCCGGCCAGCGCGCTGCAGCCCTACCTTGGCGCCGGTCTGGATCTGGCGGCGGAAAACGGCCCGCAGGCCAGCGTGGCTGCCGGGCCGGTCGACGCCATCTCCCGGCTGCAGGCCGCGCTCGACGCCGCGGGCGTCGTCAGCCGTCTGCTGCATACCTCGCACGCCTTCCATTCGGCGATGATGGACGCCGCGGTGGCGCCGTTCGAAGCGGCCGTGCGCCGCGTGCCCTTGGCCGCGCCGCAGCGCCCCATCGTCTCCACCCGCACCGGGCAGATGCTCAGCGCCGCTGAAGCCACCGACCCGGCGTATTGGGCCGGCCATCTGCGCGACACGGTGCGCTTTTCCTCCGCGGTGCGCACCGCGTTACGGGCGCACGCCGGCCTGGTCGGCGTCGAATGCGGCCCACGCGGCATGCTCAGCACGCTGACCCGCCAGCACGCCGAGCGCGCAGACAGCGCACCCGTTGCCGTGCCCAGCCTGAACGACACCGCGGGCAGCGAACTGCCGTCACTCGCTGCCGTCGTCGGTCAGTTGTGGACCCTCGGGCTGGACATCCCCTGGTTCGACGCCGGCGAGCCGCGCCGGCGCATCGTGCTGCCCACCTACCCGTTCGAGCGCAAACGCTATTGGCTCGACGCCGCCCCGCTGCCCGCCGTCGCTGCGCCAGCGTCCACCTCGTTTCCCGCTCCTGCACCTGCCATGACCCAACCCGCCTCCCGCCTGCCCGCGCTGATCGCGCGGCTGAACGCGCTGCTCGAAGACAGCTCGGGCATCGAGCTCGCCCAGAGTGACCCGACAGCGACCTTTGTCGAGCTCGGCCTGGACTCGCTCACCCTGACGCAGGCCGCGCTGCAGATCAAAAAGGAGTTTGCCCTGCCCATCACCTTCCGCGATCTGATGGAGCGCTACCGCAGCGTGGACGCGCTGGCGCGGCATCTGGACAGCCAGCTCGCGCCGCAAACCGCTGCCGCCGACACCACGGCCGTCCCGCCGACGGCGGCAACCGAGGCGTGCGCATCTCTGGCCGCCCAGGGGGTGGCAGCGGCTACGGCCCCGGGGCCTGCGGCGGACGCGCCGTTCGTGCAGCAACTCATCGCCCAGCAGATGCAGCTCATGCAGCAACAGCTCGCCCTGCTGGGCGCGGCCACTGCGGCGCAACCCGTGGCGCAGGCGGCAGCACCGGCAGCCAGCCAGCCCGGCGCGTCACTGCGCGCCGCCGGCGACACCGCACCCCGGCCACCGGCAACCGATGCCACGCCCGCGCAGAGCACGGACGACGACGGCGCGCCGGCCCTGGCGCGCTACGACGTGAACAAGGCCTTCGGCGCGATTGCCCGCATCCACACCACCTCGACCGGCGAGCTCAGCGCGCGGCAGCAGGCGCGGCTCGACGCCTTCATCCGCCGCTACACGCAGCGCACCGCGGCATCCAAGGCTTACACCGCACGCTACCGCCCACGTCTGGCCGACCCGCGCGTGGTCAACGGTTTCCGCCCACAGCTCAAAGAAATCGTTTACCAGATCGTCGTCTCCCGCTCCGCGGGTTGTCACCTGTGGGATCTGGACGGCAACGTCTACGTGGACGCGCTCAGCGGCTTCGGCATGAGCCTGTTCGGCTGGCAGCCGCCGTTCGTCGTCGACGCCGTGCGCCGGCAGCTCGACGCCGGTTACGACATCGGCCCGCAGCACCCGCTGGCCGGCGAGGTGGCCGAACTCATCTGCGACCTCACCGGTGCCGACCGCGCCGCGCTGTGCAACACCGGATCGGAGGCCGTCATGGGCGCGGTGCGCGTGGCCCGCACCGTCACCGGGCGCAGCAAAATCGCCATCTTCGCCGGGTCGTACCACGGCATTTTCGACGAAGTCATCGTGCGCGGCACGAAAAAAGGCCGTTCCATTCCCGCAGCGCCGGGCATCATGCCCAACACCGCGGAAAACGTCGTCGTGTTCGATTACGGCACCGCCGAAACCCTGGCCGCGCTGAAGGATCGCATCGACGAGTTCGCCGCCATCGTCGTCGAGCCGGTGCAAAGCCGCCGCCCCGACTTCCAGCCGCGCGAATTCCTCCATGCCCTGCGCGACCTGACCGCCCAGGCCGGCACGCTGCTGATCTTCGACGAAGTCGTCACCGGCTTTCGCTCACACCCCGGCGGCATCCAGGCGCTGTTCGACATCCGCGCCGACCTGGTGAGCTACGGCAAGGTCGTCGGCGGCGGTTTTCCCATCGGCGTCATCGCCGGCAAGCGCGAGTACATGGATGCGCTCGACGGCGGCCAGTGGCAGTACGGCGACGACTCCGTGCCCACCGTGGGCGTGACCTACTTTGCCGGCACCTTCGTGCGCCACCCGCTGGCCTTAGCCGCGGCCAAGGCCGTGCTGCTGCACCTGAAAGCCGCCGGCCCCGAGCTGCAGCAGGCGCTGACCACCTCGACCGCGGCGATGGTCGATGAACTCAACGCCTACTGCCGCGAAGTCGGCGCGCCCATCGTGCTCAAGTCGTTCTCGTCGGTGTGGAAAATCTTTTTCACCGAAGACCATCCGCTGCAGGATCTGCTGTTTGCCATGATGCGCGACCGCGGCGTGCACATCCTCGACAACTTTCCCTGCTTTCTCACCACGGCGCACACCCCGCAGGACATCGCCGTCATCAAGACCGCGTTCAAGGAAGCCGTGGCCGAACTGCAGGAGGCCGACTTCCTTCCGCGTCGCGCCGACGCGGCCCGCGCCGCCTTCGACGCCAGCCGCCCGCCGGTACCCGGCGCGCGCATCGGCAAAGACCCGGACGGCAATCCCGCCTGGTTCGTCCCCAACCCCGAGCAGCCGGGAAAGTACCTTCGCCTGGACGCCTGAACATGAACACCCAGTCACTCACCGCCGCCACCGCCGTCGACTACGACCCGTTCGCCGACGCCGCGCCCGTCGCCCACGTTGCCCCCACCACCGAGGCCCAGCGCGAAATCTGGCTGGCGTGCCAGCTCGGCTTCGATGCCACGCTGGCGTACAACGAGTCGGTCACGCTGCACCTGCGCGGCGCAGTCGATCTGCAGGCGCTCACCGCCGCCGTGCAGGCACTCCCCGGCCGCCATGACGCCCTGCGCGCGACCCTCAGCGCCGACGGCGAGCAATTGCTCATCGCCGAAAGTCTGGCGCTGGATGTCGCCGTCGACGATCTGCGCGCGCTGCCGCCGGGACAGGCAGACGACGCACTGCGCCGCGCCGCGACGCAGGCGGTCGCCACGCCCTTCGATCTGCAGCAGGGGCCGCTGCTGCGGGCGCGCCTGCTGTGGCTGGCCGACGACCACGTCGCCGTGCTGCTCAGCGTCCACCACATCGTCTGCGACGGCTGGTCGTTTGGCGTGCTGCTCACCGACCTGGCCACGCTCTACGCCGCGAACAGGGGCGAGGCTGTGCCACAGGCCCCAGCCGTCAGCTTTGCCGCCTTCGCCCAGGCGCTTGCCGCGCGGCAGGACACCGCCGCGCACCATGCCGACGAAACCTACTGGCTGCAGCGTTACGCCAGTGTTCCTGCCGCACTCGATCTGCCCTGCGATCACCCGCGGCCAGCGCATCGCCGCTTCGCCTCCCGGCGGATCGACCATGTCCTGCCGCCCGATGTCGTCGCCGCCGTGCGGCAACTGGCCAGTAAATCGAGCGCCAGCCTGTTTTCCACCCTGCTCTGCGCCTTCGGCATCCTGCTGCAGCGCATCTGCGGGCAGGACGAAGTGGTCGTCGGTGTGCCCGCCGCCGGGCAGACGCTGCCGGGTTATGCGTCGGTCGTCGGCCACGGCGTCAACCTGCTGCCGCTGCGCCTGACCGCCGACACCGCCGCCCCGCTGGCGCAGAGTCTGGCCACCGTGCAGTCCGACGTGCTCGACGCCTTCGAGCACCAGCACTACACCTTCGGCACCCTGCTGCAAAAGCTGCTGATCGAACGCGACCCGTCGCGCGTGCCGCTGGCGGCGGTGATGTTCAACCTCGATCAGGCCATCGATCTGCACCGCTTCGCCCCGCTTCGGGCCGAGGTCGTGTCCAACCCGCGGTGCGCAGAAAATTTCGAGCTGTTCGTCAACGCCTCCCCACAGGCCGACGGCAGCCTGCAGCTGCAGTGCCAGTACGCTGCGGCGCTGTTCGACGACGCCACCGTGCAGCGCTGGCTGGCGAGCTATGAGACATTGCTGGTCAACCTGTGCGCAGCGCCCGATGCAGCGCTCGGCGCCATCGACATCGTGACCGCGGCCGACCGCCAGCAGCTCCAGCGCCTGAACGCCACGGCGATGCCGCTGCCGCCGGGCCTGCTGCTGCACCAGCTGCTGCACGCCCAGGCGGTGCGCACGCCCGATGCCTGCGCGCAACTCTGTGGCGGCAGCACGATGTCTTACGCCCAGCTCTGGGCGCAGGCCCACCGCATCGCCCATGCGTTGCGTGCCCGCGGCGTGCGACGCGGCGCCCGCGTCGGCCTGTGTCTGCCGCGCGACGCCGACATGCTGCCCGCCCTGCTCGGCGTGCTGGTTGCCGGCGCAGGCTATGTGCCGCTGGACCCGAGCTTTCCTGCCGCACGGCTGACCGACATGGCCGCAGACGCCGACCTGGCGCTGCTCATCGCCAAGAGCACGTCAGCCGACGCGCTGCCCTGGCCCCGTGCCCAAAGCCTTTGGCTCGATGCCGACGCCGCCGAAATCGCCGCGCAGCCCGACACCGCCCCCGCAGCGGGTGCCGAACGCGACGCCACGCCCGAGTCGCTGGCCTACATGATCTACACCTCCGGCTCGACCGGAAAGCCCAAGGGCGTCATGCTGCCGCACCGCGCGGTGGTCAACTTCCTGCTCGCCGTCGCCCAACGCCCCGGCCTGCAGGCTGGCGACATGCTCCTGGCCGTGACCACACTGTCGTTCGACATCGCCGTGCTCGAACTGCTGCTGCCGCTGGCCGTGGGCGGCAGCGTGCTGCTGGCCAGCCGCGAGCAGGCAGCCGACGGCTTTGCCCTGCGTGACCTGCTCGCCACCCAGCCGGTGACCGCGATGCAGGCCACCCCCAGTACCTGGCGCCTGCTGCTCAGCGCCGGATGGGGCGGCAATCCGCAGCTCAAGGCGCTGGTCGGCGGCGAACCGCTGCCCGCCGACCTCGCCGCGCAGTTGCTGCGTCACTGTGGGCAGGTATGGAATCTGTATGGCCCGACCGAAACCACGGTGTGGTCGAGCTGCTGGCCGGTGCAAAACGACGCCGCCATCGCCATCGGCAC
>Ga0123519_10016636_pt1 | contig 10184 bp, 14 predicted proteins | sample YelNatPaOPRAMG02_FD_87396 | JGI IMG/M metagenome (GOLD analysis project Ga0123519, IMG submission 87396) | Hot spring microbial communities from Yellowstone National Park - Yellowstone National Park OP-RAMG-02 (version 2) | ecosystem: Environmental > Aquatic > Thermal springs > Hot (42-90C) ...
TCACAAACTTGGAGCATGCAAAAATAATGGGGGAGGTTTCAGAAGGCATGATTCTTGCGGCGGTTAACGACAAAGATGTTATATTGATAAAACCTGAAAAGGAAATTCCTAACGGCAGCAGAATAAGTTAAGGATATAAACAGTGTTTTTCGAAACATAATTTAAGTTTACCGTATTCTTCATAAACTTTTAATGGATCAATATCATAGACAATCCAATGAATAGGATATATTTTTCCGTTGATTATTAAAGATTTTTCTCCAAACATTCCTCTGTAATTTTCAAGTTCTGGTTTTGAACATTTTACTTGAACAAAAACATCAACATCCCTTGGTTGAAAAGGCACGTCTTTTTTTCCGCGTAAGTGAAGAACGCTGCCTATTAAATATACGGCCGCGACATTTTCTGAGGGCAAAACAGAAAAAATTATTCCAAGTATAACATCTATTTGCAAAAAATTTCCGCCATCATCAAAAAACCCGTTTGTAGAGTATTTCCTGCCAGTAATAATGTTAAAAACAATTTCTAGCCAACTGTGCATATTTATTGCTTTAAAACATTAATTTTTTAAGATTAGTTGGTTAATATTTAAAAATCATAACTGTTAATTACTAAGGAGATTATTATGGCATTAAGACCTGGAAGGTGCGTTAGACGCATAAAAAGACCTTGGACGAGGGTTTCACAAAGAAAGCCCAAAAAGAGTTATGTAGTTGGTGTTCCATATCCAAGAATTCACAACTTTGAGATGGGTGATAAAAACAAAGATTTTGATGTTCAAGTGCTTTTAAAAGTTGAAAATTCTGTCCAAATAAGAGAAAACTCACTTGAATCAGCTAGAATTGTCGCTAACAAGTATATTGAACGAACTTTGGGGAAAGAGGGATTTTTTATAAAAATATTGAAATACCCCCATCAGATATTAAGAGAGCACTCACTTGCTACTGGTGCTGGTGCAGACAGATTCTCTATGGGTATGAGAAAGGCTTTTGGAAAACCCAAAGGAAGAGCTGCAATAGTCCATTCAGGAGAGACTTTGATGTTAATAAAAGTTAACAAGGATCAGGTAAAAATAGCCAAGGAGGCTTTGAGAAGATCTTCTACCAAGCTGCCCACTCCTTGCAAAATAATAGTCGAAGAATTAAAGTAGAGAGTAAAAGTTAAATATTATAAGCAACCCTAGCATTATCCTGGCAAATCTCGGTATATCCTGCTCCCAGGACTTGGTTATCTTCAGCTCAAACCTATGCCTGTAAAACGAGTAAAATCCGTCTATAGTTAAGTAAATACCTAGAAATGTGGTGCTGATGAACCTCAAAGCCACTGATATTGCTGTTAATATACTTGCCAAACGCATTGTTTTCTCTGGTATGTCATCAACCATGTAAGAGTCCCAAAAAATGCTTCTCCATGAAAAGGGTGATTTAAATTTTTCCTGAATAAGATTGTTTACAGACTCTTTTGCTACCGCAAAAAAGTCCTTAAGCTTAAGCAGTTTCCTGCCTTTGGCCAGAGCCATGATATTCTTATATAGCCTACCCGCCTTATAAAGCTTATTTTTTGGCAAAAACTGTTAAAAAAATAGAAATTTAAATGATTATTTTAGCTTGGAAAGGTAAAATATTGTTGATTTTAGTCTAAAAAGTAATAAAATCTCTTTTTTATTTTTGAAATCAAAAGGTGCCAATGATCCTTGCATCCAAGGCTATAGCTTCTTTAGCGGCTAAGAACGGGTTTATGTCGACCTCGGCTATCTCTTTATGCTGAACCATCAGCTTTGAAAGGCTTGATGCAGCACGAGCTATATCTTTAAGATTGGCCGGATCACCCCTCAAGCCATTTAAAACTCTTGAGAATTTCAATTCTTCTATCATCTTCATGGCCTCTCTTTCATCTATTGGCGCTATTCTAAAGCTCACATCTTCAAACGCTTCAACATAAATACCACCGGCGCCTAGCATGACGATCGGCCCAAAGACTTGATCTCTCTTGCTGCCTAATATAAGTTCATAACCTCCTTTAACCATCTTCTGCACAAAAACTCCAGATATCTGAGCTTGTGTCCTCTCTTTTACTCTTTTTATCATCTCGTCAAACTCTCTTACCAGCTGTTCTGGGTTTTTTATGTCCAAGCTTATGCCTCCAACATCCGTCTTGTGGACTATATCCTTTGAAGCAATTTTAAGAACGACAGGATAACCAATCCTTTCAGCTATTTTCAACGCCTCTTCTCTGCTTCTTGCCAGCTCAATCTTGGGTGATTTGATGCCGTATTTTGATAGAAGCTTGAACGCTTCGATTTCATCTAGCTTTCTAAACTCGGTCATAATTATTTTATTGTTTTTTCCTATAAAATCGCTTTGTTTTTACAAATTTTCTTATCACAAAAGACCTTGCGCCGTTCAAATACCCTTTTTTATCGAGATAAATGATGAGGATGATCCCGAGAGTACCGAATAGTATTATAAAGTCCATGCCCAAACCTATAATACTAAGAACAGATTTGGCAGCACTTCCCAAATAGACCAGAAATATTATTCTTGGAAGCATACCCATCATCGTGGCTAATAAGTATTTATTAAAGTCTATCTTAGTCAACCCTGAAACATAACTTATCAAATCAAACGGTATTAGCGGCACTAACCTTGCTATGAATATTGCTCTTGTGCCATTGTCATCAATCCACTCATCCATTTCATCAATCCACTCTTCGCCCAACAGCTTTAGCACGATCTTCCTGCCAAAATAACGTGAAATGAAAAAGGCAATGATTGCACCTGCGAGCAAGCCAGCTATGCCGACTAGGATGACTTTGGTCATTTCCAATCCCAAAGCGCCTGACAAGGCTATAATAGCCTCAGAAGGAATGACGACTAGTATTGTTTGCATTATCATCAGCAAGAACAAGCCCACATAACCATAAGTGCTCAGCAAATGGTATATGAATCCTTCAAACATTGTATTTGTTTTTAGCACACAAATATTAAAAGAAATAGCCCCGCCCAGATTCGAACTGGGGTTTCAAGCTCCAGAGGCTCGCGTGCTTGGCCACTACACTACGGGGCTATAATTAGAATATGGTAAAGACATTTATTTGAGTTTTGACTCTTTCATGCCTTTTTGTGTCAAGGCAAAAGTCGTGTCAGACCCGTATATGCTAACAAGCCAGTGCTTTTCTATAAGTTCATCCAAAATTTTCTCAAATTCTTTCTTGGAAATTTTCTTGCCTTTTTTTATCTCTTCATAAACTTCCCATTTTCTAGAAACTTGTTTTTCCTTCATTACCCTCATTATCTCTTTTGTTATCTCATCCCTCATACCACTACCAGCTCTTTCTTCAGCATCTGAGCTGCTTGATCTCCTTTAAGCTTTTTAACTATTGCCAAGGCGAACTGCATTGCTGTGCCAGGAGCTTGGGAGGTTATGATGTTTTGGTCAGCGATCACAGGCTGGTCTCTTGGATATGCTAGGAGTTTTTCCATACCAGGTGCAATGACGGCCTTCCTTTCATTCAACAATCCATTATTGGCTAGAATAGCAACAGCCTCGCCTATGGCTGCTACCAACTTGCCTTGAGTTGCATAAGCCTTTACATAATCGTTGAGTATAGAGGCTTTGGAAAGAGAAGCATAGCCAGGACCGCCTATCAATATCATACCGTCATACTCTCTTAAAGAAACTTCTGCCAACCTCTTATCGACCATCATCTTTATCTTGCTCTTGCCTTCAATCATAGAGGCAGTGACGCCGACTATGTCTACTTGTATTCCAGCCCTTCTCAAAACGTCGACAACAGTCACAAGCTCTATATCCTCAAACCCATTCACAACAGGAATTATCAACTTCATAACGCCACCTCATTCATATATTTTTATGATTTAAGTTTTTTAAGTATTGTTTTAGCAAACTTTTCTGCTGATTTTGGACCATCTGCTGTGATGATGCTTCCGTCTACTATAACGTCTCTAGCCATGTAGTGAGCGCTGTATTGCTGAAGCAAGGTAATGGCCCAATCTTCTGGAAAGACTGTTGCTATCACATCCTGCATCACGCCTGCTTTAGCTAGAATAAGAGGAGCTAGGCAAATAGCTGCCAAAACTTTGTTTTTTTCTGCTTGCCTTTTCACTATCTCGTTAACTTCAGGGTAGTTTGAAAGCTCATAGCAACCAGAGCCGCCTATGATGATTAAAGCATCGTATTCTTTTTTTAAAGCATCGGCTACAGTTCTATCTGGTTTTACCTTCAACCCTTTCATGCCTATACATTCTTCTGCTGTTATAGATGCTGTTTCAACCTTGACCCTTTCTCTAGTCAAAACATCTCTCGTCGTCAAGTATTCAGTTTCATTAAAGTTTCTTTGGGAAATTATCAATAAGGCGGTAGACATACTAATTTAATTTTAAAATTTCGATTTATTAAAAGGTGTATCGATGCCAATAGTTGGGTTTTACGTGAAAAACATTAGTGCGCAGAAAAGAAACCCGCCAAAAGACAGGGTTGACATAAACACAACAGTGAACATTCTGTCTTTAGAGGAGACGGGCGTGGGTATAAAAAACAAAGAAAAGGCGTTGGATGTTTCTTTTGAGTTTTTCACCAAGTATGAGCCGAACGTTGGCGAAATAAGGCTAGAAGGCCATGCGATGTACATAGGAAACAAGGTCAACGAGGCGTTAAAAACCTGGAGAAAGGAGAAAAAGGTGCTCCCTGAAGTTGATGTAGAGGTTAAGAATTTTTTGTTTAGAAAATGCATGACCATAGAGATAAACATAGCTGAAAACATGAACCTGCCGCCGCCGTTGATGTTCCCCACAGTAATGTTAAACAAAGGGAAAGATGAAAAAGATACAAGATACATAGGTTGATAGAATGTACAAACAAGTAATCGTTGTCAGGAAGGATTTGAAGATGTCTAAAGGAAAGCTTGCTGTGCAAGCATGCCATGCATCTGTCCATGCGTTTGAAAGAGCTAGATGGGGTTTGATAGACAAATGGGAAAAGGTAGGTGCAAAAAAAGTTTTGCTGACAGTGGAAAGTAAAGAAGAACTTGAAGAGATTTATAAAAAGGTAAGAGAAAAGAGAATTCCTTGCTTCCTTGTCAAGGATGCTGGGTTGACAGAGTTAAAGCCTGGGACTGTGACTGCTTTGGGCATAGGTCCAGACAGGGAAGAGAAGATAGACAAGATCACAGGACACCTGAAAACTCTTTGATCACTTTGTCCATTTGTTTTCTGTTTTTCTTTTCATGAAAAAATTCGTGAATTCATAAATCACAGTAAAGAATTGAATAGAAATGATGAAGAGATAGTAAGGAAAGATAAAAAGGTAAGCTAACAAATGCAACAGCTTTAGTCTGCCCATTCTAGCAAACAACAAAACATTATAGAAAATAGTGGCAATGTAATTTACTATAGTTATCGCTAATAATGGTGTCAATGAATATATTCCAGAGAATACTTTGTACATCAAATCAAACATTCCATAAGAACAGAACCATTTCAATAAAAACAGCCTTGCTTCAGCAGAAAAATAACTGCCAGTTGAGAAAAAATACTTGTAGTAATCGCTAAACATCCAATAAAATACTGACGGCAGATAAAGTAGGGAAAATACATACCAGAATATGTGCGTCGGCAGAACGTAATAGCCGAGTATTTTATGATTTTTTGAGAAGAGCATGTCTTTATGCTTCCTTATAACTTGGATGTTTCCTCTTCCCCACCTCATCCTTTGCCTCGCCAGCTGCTTTAAGCTAGAAGGGCAAGTTGTGTACATGACTGCTTTTGGGTTTACTGCTGCTTTGTGGCCTTTTTTCTTGAAACTTAGAGTTATGTCAAAATCCTCTGTTAGCGTATCAGGACTAAAACCGCCTACTTCGAAAAACACCCTTTTCTTTGTCGCAAAAAAACCTGGTAGGACTGAGACTGAATCGATTAAAGAACAAAGATATCTCCAACCAGAAGAGAGGATGTACTCAAAATCCTGAAACCATGTAAGTGGATTAACAGTCATCTTTACCCTTACTTGACCCGATGATGCTGCTACCCTTTCATCCTGAAGCGGCTTGACTATTTCTTTTATAGTCTGTTTTTCAACAACAGAGTCGGCATCCAAAAAAAACAAATAGTCGTATCTTGCTTTTGTCGCCCCAAAGTTCAATGCCCTAGATTTGCCTACGTGATTTGTCCTGAAAAGCCTTATCCTCTTGTCTTTTTTTTGCATCTCCTTTACTACGCCTTCTGTGTTGTCGGTCGAACCGTCGTTGATTACTATCACTTCTATCTTCCCATTGTAATCAGAAGCAAGCAAACTCTTTATGGTATCAGCTATGACTCTTTCCTCGTTGTGGGCTGGCAGCAAGACAGAGATGTTTGGCTGAAAATCCTTTTTATAATTCTTTCTCTTGGCCAGTAAGAAGAGGGCTATCCATGAAAGGTTTAAAAGAAGCAAGAGGCTGAACAAGGTTATTAGAAAAAGACTGTAAAGCATGCGATCATCTTAACTTGCCTTTTTTTGGTATCACATACCAATTCATCTTTTTTCTAAGCAAAGCATTGATGATGCCCGACGCTACACCGATAGTAACAGCTATTCCGACTGTAAAGGCAGCAATAATTATTTGTCCAATCATTCCTGTCTTTTTTTCTTTCTTCAATACTATGAGCATGGCTAACAAAAATCCTGAACTGGCTAGAGTAGATTTCAGGGTTTCTTTAGAGAATTTCATAAAATTAAATGGAACTGGCTCTCCTGTCCAAAAATAAATCAAGCCAGAAACGATGAAAACTGCTAAGAAGATACTGGATATGTAGCCAGTCAATGTCATAACTAACATTGCCTTTTGTGGCAGGGTGAATTTGCCGAAGAGGATTGATTTCCAATGGTCCAAGAAAGCGTTGAAATTGCCATAAGCCCACTTTCTTTGCTGTTTCCTCAAATCTTTTATAGTGAAAGGCACTTCACCTTTAACTTTCAAGTCATGTAGGTAAACAATTTTATACCCAGCTTTCAAAACTCTAACAGAAAATTCAACATCTTCAGTCAAACTCCATTCCTGCCAACCACCTAATTTTTTTATCAGATCTTTTCTCACGGCTTGGCCAGAACCAAAAAGAAGGGGTACATTTAAATTGTTGTTTATTGGTGCTATCAATTTTTGATAAACCATTACTATACCAGAAGCAAATTTTGTCACTATGTTCTGTTTTTCGTTCAAAAATATCCATCTTGCTTGAACACAACCAACGTTCTTACCCAACACAAAGGGTGCTACTATTTTTTTAAGAAATTTTCTTTCTGGCACAAAGTCAGAATCGAATACAACTATTATTTCACCTTTAGAGAATTTTAGCATGTGATTTAAATTTCCAGCTTTGAAACCTTTGTTCGAACCACGTCTAGTGACTTTTATACCGTGTTTGCTAGCAAATTCATCGATTTTTTTAGATATTTCTGGGTTATTGCTGTCATCTCCTATTATTATCTCATATCTGTCTTTTGGGTAATCAAACTGCAAACATTTTTTAGCACACCTTAGAGCCACAATCTCATTATAGGTAGGTATTTGTATAGTTACAAAAGGCCACTCTTTTATCTTTATGTTGAAATTGTTTTTAGGTTTGGAAAATATTGAAATCAAGGAAATTGTTAAAAAATATATGGTGAAAAACATTACTGGAAAGAAGAATATGTTGTAGATGAAAAAGCTTGTTGAGTTTATAATTTGCCAAACTTGGTTCAATATAAGCATATCCATACAATTCACTTATATAAAATTTAAAAATTATAATTTAAGTGTTTGTATGAAGAAACAATATAAAAATGTTTATGTTTTTGCTGCTTTGATTTCGATTGTATTGTATGCTTTAGGCATTCTCACTGGTATATATCTGCAAAAAAACACAGAGATGGTTGTCGAGAGAAGGCTGAATGAAATAGAGAAATCCATAGAGAGTACCCAGTTAGAATATCTTTACATCACTAGTTTGGGTGACAAGATTTCATGTGATGCTCTAAGAACCATGGTTGATGATACTACAAACAGTGTTTGGCAGATCGGCCGGGAGTTAATAGAATTAGAAGGTAGCAGAAGCGATAGGTTTTTTGAATTGAAAAAGCAATATTCTCTTCTTTCCATAAGGGCGTGGATATTGAACAATTATTTGAATGATAAATGCAACGACAGAAAAATAATCTTGCTTTATTTTTACTCGATACCTTGCCCTGATTGTGAAAAGCAAGGAAAAGAACTGGATGAGTTGAGAAAATATCTGAAGAACGACATTAAAATTTTTGTTTTGGATGGTGGTCTGGATTTGCCTATGATAAATACACTGAAAAAGACATACGAAGTAAATGTGACTCCATCAATTGTTTTTGGCAACAAAACATTTTCAGGGTTTATTGTCAAAGATGAATTGGTTAAGGTGTTAAGCGACTAGGGTATAGTTACCGTTGTACTTCAATGCAACTAGTATTGTCTTGATCACGGCCAAGTCCAGATCTCTTGGGTTTTTGAAATGTATGTATACTCTGTTGCTGGCTGCTTTAATAATTGTTTGATTTGAATACTCTGGCGGGACTAGAATTATCTTTAATACACCATCATCTCTTGTTATGTTGTCGAAATCGTCTATTTCTTGAGCCGAAAAACTTTTTTCAATTATCAAAGGCCTAAAAGACATATACATTTGTGTCAGTTTGTATGTTAGCTCGAAAGCTGCCAATTGATAGTAATTATTGTATCTATCGTCTGGTTTGAATAGCAGCGTAATGTTTTTTATTTTATAGTCCCAAAACTGCTGACCGACTATTTTTTCGTTTGGATAAACAGGTATTCTTTCTGCTACCTTTAAATCATCCCTAAATTCAAAGATAATGTTTTTGTATCTAACATACTTTACGGGTCTAAGGCTAATTATCAGTTGTATTGTCCCTAGAATTAAAAGAGAGAGTATCAATAGAAATGTCAAAGTTGTCAAGAATGTTTTTATCTTGAACTTTGCTTTCATTCAAATCACGAATAGAATTGTAATACAAAAATAAAAAGAAAAAAAAAGAAGGCCAATCTAAGCCTATATTAGCCTATGCCGCTTAAGCTGGTGTGATACCGCTTGCGGATAGACTTGTTACTTTGACTGCAGTATTGCTACCTAGCTGTTCGGCAAATGTATCGTATTGTTGTAGCAATGATGTTGCCATTCTTGTGTTTTCTGCTTCCCAGCCAGCTACGACTACAACAACCTGTCCAGGCTTGAAGACGCCGTCGTAGACTCTTATGTAGGCTTCACCCTCACCATAAGGCAATAGTCCAGAGCTACCGTATGTTGGATAGCTTAGACCCATTGCTTGGGCTGTTAGCCTGTTGACAGCTGGACCACCTACCAATATCAGGTGTTTACCAACTGTTGTTGGGTCTACTTCGGTATCAAGCTTTGCGACAGTTGTTGTTACTGGGACGACTTTCTTGATTTTGCCTCCTTCTGTTGTTGATGACGTGCCTCCAGGACCATAGACTACTACTTTAGCCTTGACTTGGTCAGCTGGAACACTTACAACAACTTGGTCTCTGTCACCGTTAGATGATGGGTTCAAGACCAAATAACCGTATTCTGCTCTTAGATCTTTGTCTTTTGTACCTATTTGTTGATTGTTGTATGACAACTCAGCTTCTTGTGCGTTTGAAGCTTCAGATCCTAAGGAGTTTACAGCATTAGAGCTAATGTACCATGTCATTGTTAAATTGTTTGTCAAACTATCTGTCATTACTAGCTTGAATGAAGATGCATGTTGATCTTGTACCTTTAATTTTAAATCACTTCCTTTTGTATCTTTGTAGTTTATTGAAGCAAATGTTGCATTGACCAATTCTCCTGCAAATTTAGCTTTACCGTCAGTTGTATCCTTGTAGAATACAGCTAATTTACCTGGTGCCGTTGAGTTGTACCAAAGATATATAGTATTTGTCTTGTAGCTACCGAAACTGCTCTCTAATACCAAGCCTTCCTTACTTTCAGATGTTATTGTTAATGTTTTTTCATTTGTGCCAGCACCTACGCCTGAGTGTGATAGATCAACTCCTGTGTCTACTTTGAATTTATATTCTGAATAATCACTGACTGTTAGTTTTTCCAAGCAAACTTTTGCATATTTGTTTGGAAATTCATAACAGCCGCCTACTGTAA
>Ga0123519_10016641_pt1 | contig 10182 bp, 12 predicted proteins | sample YelNatPaOPRAMG02_FD_87396 | JGI IMG/M metagenome (GOLD analysis project Ga0123519, IMG submission 87396) | Hot spring microbial communities from Yellowstone National Park - Yellowstone National Park OP-RAMG-02 (version 2) | ecosystem: Environmental > Aquatic > Thermal springs > Hot (42-90C) ...
TTCTTTGCGAGAAATCTTAACTGATGCGGAAATGTTGCCATGATTGAAGCCACATCAAGATGACTCTGATGATTTGCCATTATTATAAAACTTTTTAGGTTTTTGAGGTTTTCAAGCCCTTTCACCTCCACTTTCAACCCGAGGGTTTTGATGATAAGCCATGCCCATAGCCTTCCTAATAAATAAGATAGATTCCCACCAGGATAGAGAAAACTTAATATAATCGCGGGGATGCCAAGAACAAGCGTATATACCGAAATAAGAAAAAGATAAAATCCATCCCTTATTCTTTTCATGACAACAACTATATCTTTTTTTTGTGTGATTTCAAACAGTTTTACCTCTGATTTTTTTTCTTACCCTTCTTCATATGCGATGAGCGCAGCTCCGAGAGCACCTACCACCTGCGGGTCATCTGGAAGATTTACATCAAACCCAAGAACTCTTTTAAATGCGGAAATTATCCCCTCGTTCTTTGCAACACCCCCTGTGAGAGTCAATTCTCTCTTTAATCCCACCCTTGTTGCGAGAGGGATTATTCTCAAGACAATTGCCTCAAAAAGCCCGCTTATAATGCTTTCTCTGCTTTTCCCCTGATGAATTAGCGATATAACCTCTGATTCTGCAAAGACTGTGCAGGTGCTTGTTATCTTTACCATTTCCCTTGAAGTTGAACCAATTCTTCCCATTTCCTCAAGGTCAGTTTGAAGAACCCTTCCCATGTTTTCAAGAAACCTGCCTGTCCCTGCAGCACACTTATCATTCATTGCAAAATCAATTACCCTTCCTTTTTCATCAATACTTATAGCCTTGCTGTCCTGCCCCCCAATATCTATAATAGTCCTTGTTCCCGGAAATAGATGGAATGCCCCTTTCGCATGGCAGGTAATCTCGGTTATGTTTTTCTGGGCAAATTTTACCCTGAACCTTCCATAGCCTGTAGAAACAATTTTTAAGATATCATCCCTCTTAACCCCGGATTTTTCAAGGAGGCTTCTAAAGACCTCCTGACTGACTTTTTCAACATCATACCCTGTAGGAAGAACAGCCTTAGAAATTATCTTCTTTTCAGAATCTATCAATACAGCCTTTGTCGTGCTTGAGCCTATGTCTATTCCGCAATAGTATTCCATTTCCTGCTGAAAACAAATTTTAAACAGGAAAAAGGCATTGATAAAATGGAAACTCCGGCTCTAAAAATTTTCAGAATCCCTTCATCCTTTCTCACCTTTCCGAGGACATTTTTCTTTTGAGAAGGAGGGTCAATCAATGGACTTCTGTCCCCCTTTGTTATAACTAAATTTCTGAAAACAAAAATGACCCTGTGGAGTAGAAAATCATTTTTCATCTTTAATAAGACGACATCGCCAATCCTTATCCTATCAGCCCTCTCAATCTCAACCCTTTCTCCGCTCTTTATAAACGGGCTCATGCTGTTTCCGTTAACAATAAACTTTATCCTTTTCCCATCTTCAATATATTTCCGAATAATGCTTTTCATTTCTTTTCAATGACTCCTTTCTCCGCGAGTTCATTTATGAAAATTCCTATTTCTTTCCTCATCTTTTTTATATCTCCTGAATAAATTTTTGCCATCTCTTTCACTATCTCTTCTTCATTTAATCCTTTTTCTATAAAGCGGAGGATATCTGCTCCGGTTTCGTTAAACACGATAATTTTTGCCCTCTTTGTTTGGACCACTACACCCCTGTCTTTTATCTTCCTCCATACGATATCCCTTTTAAATCTAAACCCTGATGAGCTCAAAAATTTTTTCCTCAACTTTCCCATTTAGAGAAAAATATAGTCTATAAACTGGGGCATAGTCAAGGATTTTCTCAAGAACTTTAAGACCCTTTTTAAAATTGGACGGTGAAAAATGTAAAAACGGCAGGCAGGAGACTATCTCTGTCAACCCATCTTCTTTCTTGATTTTTTTAATCTCATCCTTTTCTGATTTATTCAGGATGAACAGCGCATCTGCTTTAATTAAAGGATAAAATGTATTCCTGCTTAAAATCGGAAGAGGAAATATCCAGGGTTTTTCATCTGAGAGGAAGAGCAGGTTCAGGTCGTCATTTAGTGGCTTGAATTTTTTGAAGAGTTTCAGAATTGTGGTTTTTCCCGAACCAGATTTTCCTATGAAACAAACTCCACATTTTCCCAAACATGCAGACGATGAGTGAACGAGAACTCCACCATTTTCAGGATATTCCTGAGACAGGACAAATCTCAATGTGTTTTCAATTGCTACATCAGAGGGTTCTTTATCCGAAAAGAATAAGGTATATCTCTTTTTCCTTTCCCTTTTAAGAATCCAGTTTTCACCCCTTAAAACCTGCTTCCTTCCCTTTGTTTCAAACCTGAAAACCTCTTTCAGGTTTTCCCTCCTTAAGTTTTTTTTCATAACCCTTACCTCTATGGAATCTCCCCTTCCGAAATCCTCTTTAAACTCTAATTTTACTCTGCCGAGTTCTAAATTTTCCAAAAATTGCATCACCTCTTCTCCTTAAATAATGATAAACAAACATGGTCTTGTTGAAAAATCCTGGGGTTGAGGCAAGAACAGTCCCAGCTCTCACAAGAAATGGCAACCTTTCAAATCTCAGGTAGTTAAGTTTCTCATTGGATGTGAGAAAATTCATTAACATTCTTGAAAGAAGTGGAGGTTTTACACCCTCAATCTCCCTTTCATCTGCAATTATAAATCCATTTTTTATTAAAAATTTCAGCATGTAATAACCTGCGTAATGGTTTTCCCCTCTTTTCATCTCCTCAAGGACCTCGTTGAGATTGTGATTGAACTTCCTGTAATGAAGTGATATGTCAAGGATGTTTATCCCTCGCAGTTTATAAAAATGGGCTGCAGAGTGCAGAAGAAGGTAGCTAAATTCTTTCTGAGGCTCCATCTTTCGGAGTATTACCCCATCTATTTCAAATTCCATTGAGGAAGCCCAGATTTCTTCAAAATCCATATTGAAACGGTATTTTGAGAAGAGAGACCTGTGAAGGTCAACCTGAAGGTAATCCATATCTTTGTGCACAAGAATTTCCTCTTTGAAGGCTGGAGTAAACACAAATCCATCTCTCCCAACATAGGGAACAAACCCGCTTTTCAGTATGCATTCCCTTGCAGAATTATAATCATCTTCATGGACGAGAATGTCTATGTCTTCGTAAAATCTTGTGAGAGGAGGGTAGAGTTCGTCTGCGATAGTTGGACCCTTCAGTATGAGGAACCTCACCTTTTTCCTTTTCATCTTCATTGAAATTTCTTTAAGAAATTTTCTTTGAATTGTGTCCCTCATTATCAAAAAAGAAATCCTCTTTTCCAGTTTTTCTCTCAATTCCTTATCAATCCTGTTTCTCATAATGTGATGGAAAATTCCCTCTAATGAATTGGCGATGAGATATTCAAAAATATCGGGGCATCGCTCAAAATCAAAATTCTTTCCATCAATAACATTTCTGATAAATTCCTTTATAAACCTTTCCACTATTTCTGATTCTCAAAAAGGGAATATATGAGAAGGTATAGTTTCTCGTTCAACTCTTCAAATTCTATACCCATTCCCTCCTCTTTTCCAAAAGAAGAGGCTTTATCCTGTGAAAAATAGTAAACCACCTTTGCTTTTGTTCTTTCACCTTTAAATCCGTTTCCCTTAAAGATTACTTCTACCTTTTCCCCTTCCTCAACCATCATTCCTTTAATGCTCACATAGGCCCCGTATAGACTTATCTCGGCTATTTTCCCTTCAAACGGAGTTCCCTTGTATATAACCTCCACAGGTATGTTAACCCTCCTCCTGGGACTTCTCCTTCTTCCATGTATCTTTAATTTTCTATCTTCAAATCCCTTCACTATCTTAAGGAGTTCATTTTTAAATTCCTCACTCATATTTTCGAAATGAACTGCAAAGCCTATTTTTTCTTTTGTCCTTCTTGAGGTTTCTTCATCCACAACCCTCACAACCCTTCCATAGAGCTCAATAGGCTGTTTTATGTCCTCAACAAACAATTTTAGTTTTACATTCTGATTCAAAGCTGGTAGAACCGATGACGCCACATATATCCCTCCCTGAAGTATATCCTTTTCAATTGTCTCTGAAAGAGCCTTTTTTGATGGGAATTTTATGGTGTATGTGACAATCTCCTTCCTCATCTATTCACCAGTATAGAGTCTGTAAGCCAGAAATGGCGGTAAACCATTTTTCAGTATCCTTTCAGCAGCCTCTTTTACATTATACTTCACCCTTTTTGCTTTGTAAAGTTTTTTCTCTGTGTCTAAAATCGCAAAAAATGCCCTCGGGTCTCCATCCCTTGGCTGTCCCACGCTTCCAACATTTATAACAAAATCTCCGCCTTCAAGTTTTATCTCATCCTCTATAAAGGGGATGGGATTTTCTGAACTATCAATGAAAAATGAAAGGGTAATGTGGGAATGTCCGACGAACACACATCTGTATCTTCCCTCTGCCCACAGGTATATCTCCCTGACTGCTTCGGTTGTGAAAACATATATAAAATCCATGGGGTTTACAGGGGAGCCATGGGAGAACAAAAAATCCGAAACATTATGGGTTTCTACAAAATTTTCTAAAAAAGCCATATTTTCCTTTTTCAGGTTCTCCCTCGTCCACAGGATTGCTTCTCTTGCATCTGGATTGAACCATTCAACATCTGTCTTTCCAATCACTGCCGAATCGTGATTTCCAATTATGAAAACATCTGCAATCTCCTTTATTATCTCACAGCATTCATCCGGATTTGCTCCGTATCCAACCACATCACCCAAAAAAATGATTTTGTCTGGACTTTCTTTTTTTATTTCGGGAAGAACCGCCTCAAGAGCCTGAAGGTTTCCGTGGACATCAGAAATTATTGCAATTTTCACCGCTTCTTCTCCAGTTTTTTAAAAACTTCAAGAAGAGAGATAGGGTCTGCCCTTGCTCCGGCTACTCTTAATCCCCAGTGGAGGTGCGGACCTGTTGCCCTGCCAGTTTTACCAACACTTCCGATTATTTTTCCCCTTTCCACAACCTCACCCTCTTTAACAAACATTTCTTTGAGGTGAAAATACATTGTGTATATACCCATCCCATGGTCAATCACTATAGAATTGCCTCCAAAGAATGTGTTGCCAGCAAATACCACTATTCCCCTTTCTGATGCCATGACAGGGGTCCCTTCATCTGTATGAATGTCTATTCCGGTATGGGGAGACCTTTCTTCATCGTTCATAAATCTTCTTTCACCGAAATTGAACTTTATAATCCCTGTGACGGGAAGAAGAAAGGAACCTTCCAGATAACTCTTTTCATTTATAGTTTCCCATATCCTGTCAAACCTTTCCTTTTCCTCGTTTGCCCTCTTTAGGTCTTCCGGGCTCAAATCCACGAGTTCCTTTGGGAAGTAGTATTTTCTGACAGGAAATTCCTTTTTGCAGATATTAAGAATCAGCGTTTTCCGCGTTTCAGGAAGGTATATACTTGTCTTCTTTTCAAACAAATCTCCTGCGACAAGAAACAGGTTAAAGTCTCCTTCACTTTTTATCGGACCTATTGCTCTATCTTTCAGAATGACATTTTTATCCTTTGCTCTGAGAATAAATACCTCTCCGGGGTCGTAGCATTTCTTTTCGGGAATAAGTTCTATACTGAACAAAAACATGGTGAGAACAACTAATTTGCTCATTCTATTTCCTTAACTTTTTTAAAAAGGTCTTCATCATTGAGAATTGGTCCAAGGAACCTGAACCTTATCATGAAATTTTTGTCAATAAGGAAGGATGTGGGAAGTGAGTAAACCCCATATCTTCTTGTAATGCTCCCATCTCTGTCTATGCAGATTTTAAACCATATATTTTCTTCGTTCACAAACTTTTTGAGTCTTTCTATTGAACCCATTCCATCAACATTTATCGCGAGGATAGAAAAATTCTCTGAAATTTTTCCCTTCATACCATTCAAAATGCCAATCTCCTGCATACATGCAGGGCAATCAAGGGAGAAAAAGGTCAGAAACACAATTTTGCCCTCCTTTTTGAATTCTATAGAACTACCATCAATTGATGGCAAAGAAAACTCATACGCTTCTGATGGATTGAGGATTTCTATCCTTGGTCCAATTCCCAAAAGCCTCATACCGTAGGGAGTTGAAAATAGTAAAAACGATAAGAAGAAAAAAAACAATAGAAGGAAGGTTTTCCTGAAACCCTTATCTTTTATTCTGCTTAATAACCTCTTCAATGCTTTTTCTGAAAATAGGGGAAGTCCAGCCGACAGGTCCTATAAATCTTGGAAGAAGGAGTTTGCCATCCGCTCCTGCCACAAGGGTTTCCGGGACCCCTGTGATTCTGAATGCCTTCCCCACTTTGTTATCTGGATCAAGCAACACAGGGAACTCCCATCCGTATCTCTTTACGAATTCGGCTATTCCATCTTTATTTCCTGGTTCAATGTTTATAGCATATATCACAACTCCCTTATCTTTGAAGGTATTATAAAAAACGGCCATTTCCTCAGCTTCTTCTCTGCAAGTATCACAGAATGTCGCCCAGAAGTGAATTATGGCAACCTTTTCGTTATCGGGAAATGAGAAACTCAAACCATCCAGTGATGTGAGCTTCCAGGGAGGAAGTTTCTCTCCAACTTTGAAATCACTTCTCCTTCCAAAAAATACGAGAACTATCAAAAGGACAAATATCAGCCCTATTACTATTGCTTTCCATTTTGTAGTCATTTTTTTATATTAGTAAATTTTTAAAAATCTATCAAGCAATAGGTCTGGAAATTACAGAAGGGTATGGAAAAACATATATTCATCTGATAGAATAAAAAGAGTTTTGATACGGAGACATTAAAGTATGAGGAGTAAACCTTCTGTTTCAATTGACAAAGAAGGGAAAGCGAGGCAGATACATACTACTTCTTCTTTTGTGTCGGGATTGAAATTCTCTAAAATCATTTTTATCGCAACAATTTTGTTTTTTTTCTCATGTAAAGAGCATGTTGATTTTGAGAACTTTTCTGAGTACGAGGAATTGTATCTTTCTAACAGACCTACTCTGGGTAAGGTTATCTATGTAATTGATATGGCCGAAGAATCTTTTGAAAACAGCATCCTCGCTTCCAGTCTTCAGGGGATAATCAACAAAAAGGAGGCGAGGATTTATATAATCGGTGGTGATGCTGGTTTGAGCCGTCCCTGGGAGAAGTTAAACTCCATGGAGTCAGAAAATTTCTGGTTATCTCATTATAAGGAATTTTATGGTGTTGACAATTTAAAAGAGGTAAACCTCAGGGATGCAATTGCAGAATTCAGAAAAGAAATCAAGGGTTACCTGCTTGTATCAAGGGGTGAACCGTGGACAATTAATGCAGCCACAACACTCGCAGGGCTTGATAATCTTGTGATAGCATTTGATGAAAACAAAGACCTGCTGGAATCTAACGGGATAGGGCTGAAGGAATCATTAATTGGAAGATGGAGAAATTCATCTGAATGCTATTTATACCTGTTCAATAAATACTACACAAAAATGAAAAGCAAAGGATTGGGAATTCTTTCACCAGATGAATATCGCCTCCGCGATTTTCTTATTCAGCAGGGTATTTTAACCGTGTATGGCAGACCCACAACAGAGGAATGGGATACAATTGAGTATATTCTTCGGGAGACTCCCTGGAATATACCTGTATTTGGTTACATTGCAGTGAACGGTGTTGAGGAGCTTCTCGGAGTTATTACATTGTCAAAGAATGGGAAATTTCTCATTCCTTCTGATTCAACTTCAAATTTATCGTTTCATGTTTCTGTGCTTCCGAGTTCTACAGAAAACTTCCCATACAACCCAAAAAGTTCTACCGGTTCATGCAAGAAGGATAGTTTAAATGTAACGGTTGCCATCACCGATGGTGATAACCTTGTCATTCCTGCGAACTGGTATGTCTGGCAGAACTTCTGGCGTTCTCCTGTGAGAGGAAGGCTTCCAATTGGTTGGAGTTTTTCCCTTGCCCTCAATTCTATTGTTCCTGCAATAGCAAACTATTACCTTTCTACCCGGACTGAAAACGATGAACTTGTCGGTATGCTCGGAATAGGATATGTTCACCCATCATTCTACCCGGACAGAGATTTCTTTTTTTCTAACAGTTTCCTCATAATGGGAGATTTAAAACTTGGCACATTCTGGACACTGGATCCCCTATTGTTAAATCCTGAGGCTCCTACATGGGAATCACTTTCAAAAAATACTATGTATGGATTCCCCTCGGGTGTGCTTTCGGGTTATTTCCCTCTATGGGGACCCAAATATTTTAAAACCACTACCGGAATCCCTGTTCTTGTTCCCATCAGCATATACGGGGACACTCCCGCTGTTCTTGTGAACCGCATTAGAGATATATTGAATAAATCCAAATCCGAATGGCCCCCTGTTGTATTTCTCAGTGCATCAGCATGGGATAATCCGATTGAGGAACTTCTCACTTCGCTTGAGCCTCTTCAAAAAGAAGGTGTGAATTTCCTGCTTCCTTCTCAGGCGTTGAAATGCGTGCCTTGAAATTTTCTCAGTCAATTTTTCTATCTCAGCCGAAAGTAGTTGGACAATTAGATATTTTTGAAAAAGAAAAATCACTTGACATAAATTAAAAAATTATGCTATTTTTAAAATAACGGAGGTTTGATTGAGAAGAAAGGCGGAGAAATACTATGCTATATGGATTTTCAGTGAAGGCGGTGGAAAAGTAAAAAAAATTAGAATATCTGAAAAAATGGCTAAATTTCTAAAATGGGTTTCTATTTCAGGGGCGGGGATATTTTTTTCATGCTTGGTAATTTTTATCTGGGGTTTACCAAAGATAAAAGAACATGCGACGCTCAAAAAAGAGAAAATGTTTTATCAGAATGTGATTAAAAATTCTCTCACACAAATTGATGAAATCTATAAGTACATATCCGAACTTAAACTCCTTGAGAAAAAAATAAGAGTGACTGCTGATATTGAGGGAGGGAGCAATGTTGTCCCCTTCGGGACAGGAGGGACTGAAGAAGAAAATATAGAGGACATAACTTCTGAAAATAAACCTCTTCTCGCTTCTAAACTTGAAAGAGAGATATCAATTCTAAAAACCGAGATAATAAATACAAAAAGAAATTATGAAGAACTCCTACCATCCGTTGAGGAAAAAAGGGATTACATGAGGAGTGTCCCCCTCCTCTGGCCTGTAAGAGGATGGGTGACATCGGAATTTGGCTTTAGATTCTCTCCGGTGCTTGAAACCCATAGATTTCATCAGGGTATAGATATTGCTACAAGACCAGGAACTCCAATCATCGCCCCTGCTGACGGAAGGGTAGTTTTTGCTGGCTGGGAAGGGACATACGGTAAAACTGTCCTGATAAATCATGGATACGGCATAGTTACGAGATACGCTCATCTATCAGAAATATATGTTTCCGAAGGTCAGATGTTAAAAAGGTGGGAAGTAATAGGGACAGTTGGTGATACAGGTATAACCACGGGTCCACACCTCCACTACGAAGTAATTGTAAACGGAGTTCCTGTAAATCCGAGAGACTATCTTATTGATTGAAAAAGGAAGAAATACTTAGAAGATATCTTGAGAAGAATTTTCCTGTAGAGGTTCCAAAAAAACAGAAGGTAGTGGACCTTTTTGTAAAAACTATTCTTTCTCAGAACACAAACGACAGAAACAGGGATAGGGCATATAAAAATCTAAGAGAAAAATTCAGAAGATGGGAGGAGGTTCTTTCAGCGCCATTATCAAGAATAGAATCCGCAATAAAACCAGCAGGACTTTCAAAGCAGAAATCAAAGACGATTAAAAGACTTTTAAAGAAAATTTATGAAAGGTGGAAAAGTTTTGAAATTGACAGGCATGTATGCATGATGGAGAAAGAGGAGTTTGAAAATTTTTTCCTCTCCATAAAGGGGATAGGGGTGAAGACAGTAAATGTGGTATGGGCTTTTGGTTGCGGAAAGTCTGCATTTCCAGTTGATACTCACATATACAGGATTTCAAAGAGACTTGGTCTCATTCCAGAGAAGGCATCAAGGGAGAAGGCTCATGAAATACTCGGGTCAATTTTTCGGAAAGACCCCATTTCCATCCACCTCCAGATGATAGAATTTGGAAGGAAGATATGCAGGGCAAGAAA
>Ga0123519_10016645_pt1 | contig 10181 bp, 16 predicted proteins | sample YelNatPaOPRAMG02_FD_87396 | JGI IMG/M metagenome (GOLD analysis project Ga0123519, IMG submission 87396) | Hot spring microbial communities from Yellowstone National Park - Yellowstone National Park OP-RAMG-02 (version 2) | ecosystem: Environmental > Aquatic > Thermal springs > Hot (42-90C) ...
AATATAGCAAAACAAAAATTCCTCAATAAATTTAAAAATGGGTAAATAACTTATGCCTACTTACGAGTATCAGTGTACTAAATGCGGTAAGGAATTTGAATTTTTTCAATCTATAAAGGACGTACCCTTAAAAGTTTGTCCCGCTTGTGGTAAACCTGCTTTGAAGCGTAAAATCAGTGCAGGAGTTGGACTTATTTTTAAGGGAACAGGTTTCTACATTACAGATTACAAAAACAAGTCTTCATCGCAACTACCTAAGGGTGAGAATAAAAAAAATGATAATAAAAACGTTAAAAAAAGCTAAAAATCGCATTAAAAATTTTATGTCTAAAAAAAACTATTGTTTATTATTAAAAAAAGTATTATATTTGTAATATGTTGACGCAGTTATCAAATCATAGAAGTAGGATAAAAGGATGGGAGTCTATGAAAACCATCATTTGGGGAAGACATAGATGGGATTTTTATAAATTCGCAAATGATCAGAAAGAGACTCCGATAGAAATATTAACTCCTTACTTTACGAAAAATAATACGGCGATACCTAAAAAGAAACAAGAAGAAATAAAGGAATTCTCTAAAATAATAAAAAAGATGACTTGGTTTCCTTTGGAGAGATTGTATTTGAGAGCCCTCTATGAAAATTCTGTAACTGGAGAAAAACTTGATTTGGATTTGTCTAAAAAAGAACATAGAGAAAAGTTTTTAGAAAAATCTAAAATAGATCCTTCAGAATTTTTTAGATGGGTTTTGTATGTTATGGATTGGGAAAAATTAGAAACTATAGATGATATATTAAGTAATTTTTTTATACTTCAATCTAAGTTTCAATCTTTTATACGTTCCGATTTAAACCATGAAACATTGAAAGAATTATTTAATAATAGTGTTGCTGAATTGGATGAGCATAATATAGAATCGATAGTAAATTTAAATGAAGAAGCTTATTATAATTTTGTAACACATCCTAAAGTCGTTGAGTATTCACCTAGGAATGCTTTAAAACGATTATTTTTTCTAATAAGTAATTCTGAGTTTCTAAAAGGAGTGGGCCCATTTCAATCGTGGAAACCATCATTTGAAAATTATGTTAAAAAATTAGATGATATATTTGCTGGAAAATATAGTAAAAATCATAAGGAAGCAAATCGTTTTAGAAGATTAAAAGAAAATGAAATAAGGTTATATGATAATGATGAAGGTAAATCTTATATTGATTCCACAAATTATATTCCAGATGAAATTAAATTAAAATATGCTTTTAAAGGTTGGGAAGTAGATATTGTAAAACCTGAGAAAATAACTACCGATGAAATGTTAAAATATAGTAGAATGAGAAGAGCATCTAGTGATAAAATAAGAGAGATGGCTAGAGAATTGAGAGTGGAATATAGAAAGAAAAATGCCTGTAGAAAAGATTTAGATGTATTTACAGAACAGACGTTAGAATCTATTGAGAGAAGAAAAAAAGAAAAAGAAAAAAATCCTAAAAAAAGATATTCCTGGAGAGATGTTTACGATAAAAGGGTATAATACATTTAAAAAAGGAATTTTATTATGTTAAAAAGATTAATTATCCTTATGCTGTTATTATTAACGGCTATTTTAGCAGTTGCACAGGAAGCTGACCTTGATAGAAAATTCTATTTTACAAAGGACCATCCCTATGCAACTCTTAGAGTTGTTAGTCCAAGTCCCGGATTACAACTCATTGTTATTCTTTATGATAAAGATAAAAACGTAGAGCAAGAATTAATAAATAAGCCGTTAGTAACTTCTAAGGAAAAGTTTTTGGCAATTAATTTATTAAAACTTCATACCGGTAATTATGCCGTTGAAGTTTATATTGGGAGAGAATGGAAGAAAGTTATAGATATGGTTGTACTCCAAGGTATGAGTGAGAGATAATTTTTTAATAAATACAAGAAAATGTCTACTTTATTGGACATTTTCTTTTTTTTGGAGAATATATGAAACTAGATAAAAAAACACATACTTACATTGATGAAGAAAAGACCAGATATCTTTCTGTGTCACATATATTAGATTCTTTAGAACCACCATTTGATCCAGACGGATTAATTGCTATAAAAGTGGCGGCTAGAGAAGGTTGTACTGTGGCTGAAATTCAAGCTAGGTGGGAGAAAATAGGAAAAGATTCTATGGCTCGAGGAACTGAAATACATGAAGCTCTTCAAAAATATATAGAAGAAGGTAAAAAATCTGTAAAATGGAAAAGTGTGATAGAATCTTTTAATAAAATTAAATTTCAAGGAAGTTTATTAGCTGAACAAATTTTATATAATAAAGAACTAAAAATAGCTGGAACTACGGATTTAATTGAAGTTGGAAAGAACTATTATAATTTATATGATTTTAAAACTTCTAAAACAATTGATTTTTATAATGCATATGGACAACAAATGATGCTTCCTCCGGTAGAACATTTAGCTCATTGTAATTATAATAGGTATTCTTTACAACTTAGTATGTATGCTTGGATGTTAGAACAAGAAGGTAAAAAGATTGGTAAATTAGGTATAATATGGGTAACACCATCGTTAAAAATGTATGTTTATCCGTGTAATTATTTAAAATTTGAAGTAGAAAAAATATTAGAAAAATATGACGTTAAGCGACACAACTGAACAAGCATTTTTAGGTTGTCTGATAAGAGCACCAGAAATATTTGAGAAGGCTAATTTGATTGTTAGTAAAGACCATTTTAGTTCTTTAAAGTCTCAGAAATTATATGAAATAATATCTTCTTGGATAAATTTTTATCAAGATAAAACTAATATTTCTGATACTGAATTTTTAACTTTTATAGAAGCTCAATACGGTGAATGGTTTAAACGTAATCAAGGATTTTTAGGAGAATGTTTTAAATTAATTCCGGATAAAGATGTTGCTATAGAAAAATGGGATTTACATTTTTCTGGGTTAGAAAAACTTCTTTATTACAGACAATTTAAAGAGTTATTATTAGAAACAGATAAGAAAGTAGATGAAGATCCTCTCAACGTAGAAACACATGTACATAATGTAATAAATACATTAACAACTACATTTTCCAATATTAAGGATTTTAAAAAACAAGCTATGTTGGGAGAGGTAATAGATAATTTTCAGGAAAATTTTCTAGAAAGGATGAAACCGGATTTTTCACCTTCTAAATTTGATTTTTTTCAATTAGATAGTTTAGTTGGTGGATATTTTCCCGGTTCTTATAATTTAATTACAGCAAGATCTTCAGTTGGTAAATCAGCTTTTATAAATACTATTGCAAGAAATATGGTTTACAACCAAAGGAAGAAAATTGCTGTATTTAATTTAGAAACTGGTAATTTTCCTTTTTTAATGAGGTGGTTTGCTAAAGATTTGAAAATAGATTCTAAACTAATTAGAGAACCTCAAAAAATGACGGAAGAACAAAGAGTGGCAGTAATGGATGCTTCTAAAAGGTTAATGGAAAATTATTATAATAAATTGTTTTTGGTTGAAGGGATTTATTATGTAGATCAAATTATCCAAAAGATTTTGTATTTAGATAAACAATTCGGTTTAGATGGGATATTTATAGATCTTTTGGAATATGTAAGAACAAGAGAAAAAACAAGTTCAAGACAAGCTGAAATAGCATTTATTTCAAATGAATTTTTTAATTTAACCAGATCTAATAAATTCTGGATAGCAATGATTCAACAACAAAATAAAGAAGGTGAAAAAAAGGGAGAACAAACAGCAGGTAGAAATGCTGAAGATCCTTTTTTACAAGCCGATACTGTTATTGGTATATATCATCAAGAATTAGAAAATGGTGAAAAGGATCCTAATAGAAGACTTATAAAAGTATCGAAGGGAAGAGATAGTGGAATTGGTTCGGTTACTTTAAAATATATTGGTAAATATACTTTATTTGAAGATGAAACAATTGGTGGTGAAACATTAAATTAAATTAAATTAATAAAATAAAATAGGAAAAAAAAATGATAGTATCAATTAAAGTTGAGCCTTTTATCAGAAAAAAAGACTCAGAAGATTATGTAAAACAAATATCTATAGATCAAGATTCTCTAAATTTTGAGAATGGGACATCTATAATAACGTTAGTAACAAAAGAAAATTTAAATATAGATTGTGGAGTAAGTTCAAAAGATCTATATCAATTGGCACTCTTAATCGTAAATACTTATGAAGATGAAAACAATAACAATCAAAGCTAATAACACAATTATAAATGATTACTTTAAAGACTATAAAGGATGTGTTATTGAAATGGAAAAAGAAAATATTCCTCTTATTCGAAGTAAAGATAATTTTGAAATTCCGAAAGGTGGAGGAAAAAAGATTTTTTATTATGTACGTATAAAAGGATATCAATCTATTTTTAATGTAGATCTTTATAAGAGTGAATATATGGAAAATTGTGTTAAGTATGTTAATCAATTTTTTGAATTACTTCAAAATGCAAAAGATTTTGATTTTTTAAATTTAGATGAACTAATTAAAATATGATAATATTATTTGGTGGAAGATTTACGGCAGGAAAAACTACAGCCTGCAGATACTTCGTTAATAATCCTGAAAAGTTTGGGGATTTCAAAGAAGTAAATTTCGCAGATAAATTGAAGGAAGTTGCCGTTGATTTATTCGATATGAAGAAGAAAGATAGAACATTACTTCAAAAATTAGGTACTGAAGCATTACGTTCTATAGATCCAGATGTTTGGGCTAAATATGTTTTTAATAGAACTATTCCCAGACTGGAGGAAGAATTCGAAAATCAGCCGGATTATATAAAAAAACATAGTGAATATTTAAATTTTGTGATAGGTGATGGTAGATATGAAAATGAATTAGAATATGCTAAAAAAGCTGGTTCTGTTAATGTTTTTATAGATGTTAAAGAAGAAATAAGAATGGAACGATATAAATCTATTTATGGAACATATCCAACAGATGAAGAATTGAATCATGATTCGGAAAAAATAGATGCTTCAAAATTTGACTTGACAATTGAAAATAATGATACTATTTTTGAATTTCAAGAAGTATTAGATGAACTTTATAATAATATTAAAAAATGGCAGAAGAAAAACGAGATTTAATATCGATAATCGATAACATCGACAAATGGGTCGAGGATGCGAATAAAGTAAAAGAAATGATCAAAGGAGCTAATAGTGAAGAGCTATTAGCTCTATTTGAAGCTTTAAAAGATTCAAGTACAAAAGCTTGGATAGTTCAATCTGATATAATAAGACATATCCATGATTCAGCAGGAAAATTTAAAAATAAATTAATAGAATCTTTAGCTGATGATTTGAACTATTCGAGGTCTTATTGTTTTACTCTTTTAAAAATTAATAAAGAAATTTTTGAACATGCAGAAGATTTAAGATTGGTTCCCAATTTAACAGCCACTCATTTTGCTCTTGTAGTTGCTAATATTAAAAGGATTAGGGATCCTATTGCTCTTTTAAGGAGGGCAGCTGATGAAAATTGGAAACCCGGACAAATGAGAGCATATTTGGCCGGATTAAACCCCAATGTAAACTATACTTTAAAATATTTTAAGATAGAAGAAGCTACTAATGTAAGTGCTAACACTAATTGGGCTGGTGTAGAAAAGATTTCTTCTAAAGTAAATATTTTAACTGCTCAAAATGGGGATAAATATTTAGAAGTAAAAATATATAATAAACCAAAAAAAATAAACAACACAGAAGATGATAACTAAATACATAATTTACAATGGAGAGGATTATGGCGTATTACCTAATTCAATGGAAATACGCCTTACTCTAAAAGAAGAAGAAAAAAAAGGATATTCTGAAGTAGAAATTAAGTTTCCATATGATTGGAATTTAATTAAATGGAAAACCGGAGATATATGTTCTCTTATTGTAGAAGATAATGGAGCATTTTTTCTTTTTTTAGATTTTAAAGTAAAAAATGTTTTTTCGAATAAAGTCATTTTATCGAGTAAACATTATGTGGATTTCCAGCCGATATTTAAGCTGGGGGCTCAAATGTCCGATTAATTGGACTTTTTCGCGCGAATAAATTAAACCCCCTCGATTTTTTTTCAAAGCACTAATTTATTATTTATTAAAAAAAGTCCAATAAAGTAGACAAAATTTCGAGGGGGAGCCGATAAAATGGCTCAAATATTAAAATATTAAAAACATTAAAAAGGAGAATAAAATGTATAAAATAATAGAACCTCAAAAAGAATTTGAATTTAATGGAAAAAAATATAAACCAATTGTAACTGTTCAAAAGATTGGTGAAGAAAAATATTGGAATATAATAGTAGAAGATGATAATTATATTATATTTAAAAATGTAGATCAATCTCAACCTCAATCGTGGAAAATAGAAGAATGCATTTTCGATAAATACTTTATAGAAGTACTTAGATTGCTTCCGGAAAATCCAAGAGATTTAAATACACTTAATCAAGAGTATTTTAAAAAAATACTTGAACTGTGGCAATCGGAAGAAAATTTTTCTTTAGACAAGAATTTATTAGAATTTGAAGAAATAAATAAAAAAATAGAAGAATATATTAAGGAAAAAAAAGGGGTTTAAAAGCCCCTTTTTGTTATAAGTTATAAAATTACGAAATTATTTTTTTTTATTCTTTCCGTTTGATTTTTTATCATCAATTTCTTTAAATTCCACACCTTCAATAATTTCTTCAACTTCACTAAGTCTTTCGTCTAAAAATTTTACTTCTTCATTCAAACCCATTAAAGAATCATCATAATACGATTCTAAACTATCAACTTTTTCTTTTAAATTTAGAATTAATTCCAATAATTTTCCATCATTTACTTCAGCGTCTGAAAAATTATTAACTAAAAGTTCATCTTTTATATTAAATAATTCTTCATCATAATCTTTTTTAAAAGTTTCAAAAGCTTTTAATTCTTCATTGTGTGTAATTAATGGGCTAGCGGCGTGTTTTTTTTTCTTTTCCTCCTTTTCTTCTTTCGCCCACTTAGCTCTTAACTTATCTATGGTTGACATATTTTCTGTTTTAGTTTTGTTTTCATCATATGGTATTTCAAGTTGGTAATCTTTTGAAATAATATCGGTATTAGTAGTATTAGTAGTATTAGTATCAGAAAATGGAGTTATTTCTTCTCCATTTTTCCATTCACGAATCCTTGAACCATAATATGGATATCCATATTCATTTTCATATTCGTACCCATATGGATATTCATATTTGTAAGTATTTTTAAAATAATTAGGATATGTATTAAATTTGATATTAGATATATCAATATCTCCTAAACCATCGTCAACTAAAGGATTTACTTCTACTCTGAGTTTAACATTTTCGCCCATATCCATATTATAAATTCCGTGTACAAATCCTCCCGATTTTGTATATAAAAGTGAACATTTAAAATTCTGATTTATATACGCATCATCTGTTCCACTAAAGTTATTTAAACCATCTGGATGTCTATGAATTACTGTATCTACATATTCATCTGGATCTTTACCATAATCTATAAATGCTCCAGAAACACGTTGTTCTGGAATTGTATAAAAATCCGACAAATAAATATTAGTTCCTTCAATTTTTTCTATTTTACAAAAAATAGAAAATTCATTATTTCCAACTTGTTTAGCTATTTTATTACAAACTAATTGTAATTTTAAAGGAATATATATATTCATTTTGTTTGCGAATATTGTTTTTCCTTTCCAAGTTGGTTCATCTTTATAAGATTTTCGTGACATCTATATTTTTTGATTTATTTTTTATATTAGATTTTAATAAAACTTCAATTATACCTAATGTAGCTAAAACTTGGGGAGTTCCAAAAAAACTTGGAACTATCCTATAAGAATTATTTTCTTCTTCGCCCCATGAACCAGAGTCAAAATCGTCATGACAAACAGTACCTTCAAATCCGTCATAACCTAATTTAATATAATCTTTTAATTTATCTCTATGGTTTTGAACGAATTCTCTTGTTCTCAAAGTGTCCGTACAATCAAACATATATACGTTTTTATACATATTTAAATGTTTAGTTGTAAGATAATCTTGGTGAGTGATTACTATACAATCGGGACGTCTTTCTAGAATCATTTCTTTTAAAGCATCAACTTTGGCTTTACCTATATCAGATAATCTAAAAAAAGTTCTATTTAAATTTGTTTCTTCAATTGTATCTGGATCTATTAATATTAATGTTTTTACTCCTATTAAGGCTAAATCTAAAGCTAACCAATTACCTATACCACCTACTCCAACAACCATTGCTATTTCGGTGGATAGGTTAGGAATTAAATCTTTTTGTCTATCATTTATATTTAATACCATTTTTCATTCTCCATATCATTTGGTGTTTTTAAAATAATGAATTTACTTTTATCCTCCGTTGGAATTTTATGAAATGCACTAAGTAAGTTTCCGAATTTATAAGTTCTTTCAATTTCTTCAAGTAAAATAAGAAGATTTTTAGAATCTAATATATCTATTTCTCTATCTTCTAGTGTTCCTTTACAAGCTGCTCTATTTTCATCATGACGTACATTAGGATGAACTCCTTGAGTTTCAACAAAAATATTCGAAAGTTTTCTATTTTTATAATCCACATGAATGGCTTTCAATAAACAGAAAGGTTCGTTAAATCTTATCCAACCTTCTTCGGCTAAACAATCGGTTAACGGAAGAAATGGCGTGAAATATTTAGAAATTACTTCTTCATTTCTCCAAACATTAAATATCCATCCTTGTTTTCTCATTTCAGAGGCTGTTTCGGCTATTAGTTTAGCTATATTTTTTAATCCCGCTTTATCTTTTATTTTTTGAACTTCAATTTTATAAAGGGCATCTAATTCCATTCTTTTCTTTTCAAATTCAGTTTGAAATGTTCTTTGAAGTTGAGCCATAGAACCTGCGAAATCGAAAGATTCTTCAAATTTTATTTCTTTCACAAGGACAGTTTTTTGTTCACTTCTCGCCATTCTATCAAATACTGTTTGGAGAGAAAGTCTTTTTGTGGATTCTTTGAAATTTTGAAAATCCGGATCATTTTCGTCCATTTTTTCTCTTTTTCTGGTTCTACTTTTTCTTTTTGGTTTTTCTTCCGTTATAATTTCTTGTTCGGGAAGATCTGTTTCTGAAACGTCTTCTGGAAGATTAATCTCATCTTGAGAATTTAATGCTTCCTGGATTTCACTAGATGTATTAAGTGTATTAGAATCTGTATTTAGACTTTCATTAAAATCAACTAATTGTGACATTGTCATATTTCAATAAAAATAAAAAATAAAAAAATAATTAGGGGTGAGAAATTCTCACCCCTGTATTTATTTTTTATTAAATATTAAATATTAAATATTAAGCTGCTTTGTTGAATCTTACTATTGTGAGATCTCCTTGAAATTCTCCTGCTCTTACTTGATTTGGTGTAACTAACACGCCAGCTGAATCAAATACATCAAATTTTTCGAAACCTTGAGCACGTCTGATTTCTTGAATTTTATTAATTAATTGTTCACCACTAAGTCCTGAACAGTCGTAAGATACACCATTACATTTTATGGTTAGTGTAGTGTTAATGCTTGTGCTATCCCAAGTCATTTTTTTATCCTTTTTTTAATTTTTATAAAATTTTTAAAAATATTTATATTTATTAGAATATTAGTATTTATTGTGTTTTTATAGTTTTGAACTGGAATTCATTTTTAATTGTGAAATATTTGAGTATTTCTTATTTTTTCTTACTCTAATATCCCCATTTTAAACCTTTAGGATCTCTATTAACCACGCTCCTTAAGTCGTTTAGAGAACTTAGGTATTTATTTATAGTTTCTATTTCTTTTTTGTCTTTAGATCTTTCTTGTTTTGCTTTCCAGTAGTCTATCTCCAGATTAAGTTCATTAAGGAAAAGTTTTTGTTCTGTTGTATTTGAAAATGGCTTAGCCAACTTAATTAGTCTTTCTGAAAAACTCATTTATATTATTATTTTTGAAATTTTTTTGAAGGGACAATTCTTACATTGTCCATTTTATTATCCGAAATATAGAAATTACTATATCTGGATCTTAATTCGTCTTGTATTCGAACAAGAGCTTTATCTTTACTTGTGAATACAAAACCATCTACTGTACCTTTTCTAAAATATTCGGTACCGTCTTTTTTC
>Ga0123519_10016646_pt1 | contig 10181 bp, 10 predicted proteins | sample YelNatPaOPRAMG02_FD_87396 | JGI IMG/M metagenome (GOLD analysis project Ga0123519, IMG submission 87396) | Hot spring microbial communities from Yellowstone National Park - Yellowstone National Park OP-RAMG-02 (version 2) | ecosystem: Environmental > Aquatic > Thermal springs > Hot (42-90C) ...
GAAGCATTCCATTTACGGCGACTTTAACCGGTTCACCGCCGATGAGGTTAAGAACTTAGTCAAGAGCGGCGGATCGGGGCGAGTCCAGCGCTGAGCGCTGCGCCGACGGACTTACTGTCCGGCTGGGCCGCGCGGTGTTACTCTCGCGCGGCCCGTTTTCTTCAGCCGTAAAGTTTATAACTCTGGGGAGATATATAACGGCTGCGACTAGAACTACCTGTTTACCGGACTCGATGCTGGCACCGTCCCGGCCGCTTGTGGTTCTTATTAGATCGATGTAAGCTGAACTAAGCGGGGCAATATAAAGTTCTGGCATGCTGCGATATGAGCCAATGTGAGACGATATGCTGGGCGAAGCGGTCTGCGGAGGGGGCCTGCCATCCCCTGGCTGATCATTGTACTGACGTTGCCGCCGTATTCCGGGCCCTGCTTGACCTGCCGGGCTTCTCGCGCCTGGCCCCGCTGGATGCAGCTCAGAAAGACCGCCTAGCCGCAATCGCCTTTTTGCATGACTTTGGGAAATGCAACTGGGGGTTCCAGGCGAAAGCCAGTCCTGATGCCGGCCCCAAGGCTGGTCACGTGTTGGAGGCGTTGGCGCTGCTTTTTGAAATGCAGGGGGCGTGGCCCGAACCGTGGCGCGATCTCCTCGAGACCGCCTGTAGTTGGTTCACCGGCGGCGAAGAGCATTTGGTTCAACTTCTGGTCGCAGCCGTCTCCCACCACGGCAGGCCCGTCTCTGAGAACGACTACCGCGCGGAAGGCGCGCGCAATCTCACTCACTATTGGAAGCCGAAAGACCGGTACGACCCCCTGCGCTGCTTGGGCGATTTGGCTTCGCACCTTCGGTCATTGTTGCCGGCGGCGTTCGGCGACGGCGTGCCGGCGATCGACGCAAACCCCTCCCTGCAACATCGCTTCGCCGGCCTGGTGATGCTGGCGGACTGGATCGGCTCGGACGTGCGCTTCTTTCCGTTCCGCGCTTCGCCTCGCGAAGACCGCGGGGCCCTGGCCCGGGCGGCGGCGCCCGCCGCACTAAAGACCATTGGCCTGGCGCCGCCGTCGAAACGCGATCCCAAAGATCTCAAGGAGGTGTTTGAATTTTCTTCCTTGTCGTCCATTCAGGCCGCGCTTGCCGGCGAGCTGCCATTGGACGCTGGCTCCCGCCTTGTCCTGGTAGAGTCGGACACCGGATCCGGGAAGACGGAAGCCGCACTGGCGTGGTTCTTCCGGCTTTATGCCGCCGGCCATGTGCATGGGCTGTATTTTGCCCTGCCCACCCGAGTGGCGGCCCGTGAACTCTATGCCCGCGTCCTGAAGGCGATACGCCGAGCTTTCGATGAGGAATCTTTGCCTTCCCCAATCTTGCTCGCCGCGCCCGGCTACGTCCGGGTGGATGGCGTGCCGGTCCTGCCCGACGCCGCCGAAGTCCTCTGGGAGGATGACCTCCAGGCCCGGCGCCGCGAGCCCATTTGGGCCGCCGAACGGCCCAAGCGTTTTCTGGCTGCACCCATCGCCGTCGGGACCGTGGACCAGGCGTTGCTGGCCGGTCTGCGCGTGAAGCATAGCCTGTTGCGCTCCGTCTGCCTGGACCGGCACTTACTGGTCGTCGATGAGGTCCATGCCTCCGACATCTATATGCGTCAACTCTTGCAGGCGCTTCTCGGGGGACACCTCCGCCGGGGCGGCTGGGCGGTGCTTCTTTCGGCCACCCTTGGCGAATCCGCGGCGGCGCCATTCTTTCAGAGAGAAGTCTTGCCCCTCCGCGAGGCAGTGAAGCGCCCCTACCCTGCGCTGTCGACGCGCCACGGCGAGCGTCCCGCGGCGAATTCCCGCCCGCCCCGCTCCGTGGAGATTCATCTGAGCTCCACACTGCTGGACGACAGCGCGCTGTTGCCCCACCTGGCCGCCGCCCTCCAGCAAGGCGCGCGCATTCTGGCGATTTGCAATACGGTGGCCCGCGCCAACGCCTTGTTTCGCGCCGCCGAAGCATACCTCCAACGGCACACCCCGGAACTGTTGCCGGCGATGTTTGCCCTCAACTCCATTCGCTGTCCTCATCATGGGCGCTTTGCCCGCGCGGACCGCGAGTTACTCGACGCCCGGGTGACGGCCGCGCTTGGCAAGAATTCACCCCCGGGCCCGCTGCTGCTGATTGGGACCCAAACCCTGGAACAAAGCCTGGACATCGACGCGGACTGGCTGATTACCGACCTGGCGCCCATGGATGTTCTCTTGCAGCGGCTCGGGCGCTTGCACCGGCACCAGCGCCCCGCCAGGCCTCCCGAATTCAGCCGGCCTTGCGCCTGGGTCCGGATTCCGGACAAGCCGCTCTGCACGTTTCTGCAAAAGAGCGGCGAGCTGCGAGGCCCGGCTGGAATCGGAACCGTCTACGCAGACGGCCGCGTGCTCGCGCTCACGCTATTGGAACTCCAGCAGCGGGACCGGGTGACGCTGCCGGATGACAACCGGGAGTTGATTGAGAACGCGACCCACCCGGACGCGTGGGCGAAGTTGCCTGAGGAGTGGCGCACCCACGGTTACTGGCTGGAGGGAAAGTTCCTGGCCGACGCCCGCGAAGCTGCCTCCGCGGTCCTCAGGGAGGAACCCTTCTGGGAGCTGCACTACGCGGACCGTTCCGAGCGCGTCTTAACCCGTCTCGGGGCCGCCGCCTACGATATTCCCCTGGAAACGCCCAGCCCCTCGCCCTTCGGAGCGCTCGTCGACCGCTTACAAATCCCCGCGCACTGGCTGGGAAACGGAACCGCCCCGGACCGCCTGCGCGCGGAGCCCACGGACGAGGGGTTCCGCATCCCCATCGGGGATCGCCTCTTCCGTTATTCTCGTTTTGGTTTGGAGAATGCACCATGTACGACCTACTGACCGACGACCTCATCGGCGTGCGAGTGTCCGAGGGCGAGCGGCGTGTGAACCTGCCCGGGCTGTTTGCCTTGCTCGCCCGCAATTCTGTGGACGCTTATACCGGCCTCCGTGCCCATCAAGAGGACCCCTGGCATGTCTTCCTGGTGCAGCTGGCGGCCAGCATCCTGGCCCGGTTCCCGGCCTCTCCCCTGCCGGGCGATCCCGGCTATTGGCGCGACGGCCTGCTGGATCTGGCCGACGGGCGCGCCTCCGCCTGGTCGCTGCTCGTCGAAGACGTGACCCTGCCGGCGTTTCTCCAACACCCGTGGTCAAGCTGGGAGGCCGAGGCGCAGGACTACGGCACCAGGCGCAGGTCCGGCGGCTGGATCTGGCAGCCGAAAGCCCGAACCCCGGACGAACTCGACGTTCTGCTCACATCGAAGAACCACGACATCAAAATGAGCCGCGTTGGGCCGGACGCCATCGAAGCCTGGTTGTATGCGTTGCTTGTTTACCAAACAACCAGCGGCTATCTGGGACAGGGCAACTACGGGATCATCCGCATGAACGGGGGGCACGGCAGCCGCCCGATCGTGTCCTGGTGCACCAGCCTCCATCCGGCGCGCCGCTTCCAGGAAGAGCTGGCCGTTCTGACCCGCATGCGCGAGGGCGTCATGGCCGCTTACGGATACCGCTCCCGCGGTGTTGTTCTGACCTGGCTCGCGCCCTGGAACCGCAGTTCGCATCAATACATGCTGCAAGAGCTCGAGCCTTGGTTCATCGAAGCGGCGCGGCCGGTCCGGCTGCGGCAAGAATCTGACGGAGCACTGGCCGCATTGGGCGCCACCAGCAAGGCGCGCCAGATCGGCCCGAAGGATCCCGGCAACGGCGACGTGGGCGATCCTTGGATCCCCGTGAACCTTGGGAACGAGAAAAAAGGCCGCGCGGCGCTCACGCTCACGGGACAGGGGTTCACCCCGCGGCGGTTAACCGAGTTGATTTTTGAAAAAGGTTTCGAACTCACGCCTTTGCAGAAACCGCGAGCTGGCTCCGAACCCGGCTGGTTCGTGGCCAGCGCGCTGGCTCGAGCCGAGGGCAAGACGGAGGGTTACCATCGGATCACGCTGCCGGTGCCGGCCAAAGCTTGCCTGGCCCTTTTCCGGCCCGCTGACCGCGGCCGGCTCGCGGAACTGGCGGAGAAGCTCTTGCAGGATGCCGACATCGCCGGTGACGCGCTCCGTGCGGCGCTCGCCGCTTTTGCCGAAGGCGGACCCGATACCGACAAGGCGAGCCAAAGTGCGGTCCAGCAATGGGTGCGCCGCCTCGAGTCGAGCTTCGCCGCCCGCTGGAAGCAACGTTACTTCGATTGCTTGTGGCGAGGGGCAGACGAGGACCACGAGGCGATCCAGTCTCATTGGCGGCACGAACTGGTCTCCGAGGCCCAAAGCATCCTGGAGCGGGCGCGGGCCATTCTGCCCATCCCGTCTAACCGTACCTACCGCGCCGCAGTTAGGGCTGCCGATGCCTTCTCCGGACGCCTCCGCCGGAAGGGTTTTTTGATTTCGGAGGATTCAAGCAAACAAGAACAGGAGTCTGCGTTATGAACATCTCCGCTGAACCGGAAGCCTCGCCCGAGGCGGGCCTGGCTGACCTCGTCGCAAAATTGGCCGCCGTGCTGAAGCAGAGTCACTATCCGGCGGGAGACTTGGCGGCGTTGCGCCGCTGGGCCCCCAGCCGCCCGTCTCCGCTCGCTTTCTACCGCCTTTGGCTGCGCCATCTGGGCGATGAGCTTCCCGCAGACCACCATTTGCCCGCGTGGACGGCCCTCGCCTGGGGCTTGGCCCTGGCCGGCCCCGCATCACACCGCAAGGGCCGCTCGCTCGGGCAGGCTCTCTGGGAAGCCGGCTTCTCCGAAGCGCGCCTGGAGCGCCTGCTGGCTGCACCGGAGGACGTTCGCCTCGACCTTTTCCTGTCGATGGTGCGTTTCCTCGCCGCAAAAGGCGAAAGTTTTGACTGGACCGACGCGGCTGCGCTGTTGCTCGCCGCAAACCCCGAAAAACGTGAGAGGATCCACCGGCACATCGCCAAGTCCTTCTATCGCTGTCAATTCCGAAAGAAAGCATAAGGAGTGAATCATGTTTCTGCAAATCCACACCCTCAGTTCCTATCCCGCCAGCTTGCTTAACCGCGATGACGCGGGCCTGGCCAAACGAATCCCCTTCGGCAACGCAACCCGGTTGCGGGTTTCTTCGCAATGCCTCAAGCGGCACTGGCGCGAAGCGCTCACCCAGCAGCTGGCCGATGTCCCAGACGGGCTGCGGACCCGCTCGTTCTTTACCCGAGCGGTGCTGCCCAAGGCGATCGAGGCCGGGCTGCCCGAGGAAACGGCCAAGTCCCTGATTAAGGTGCTGGCCGACGCCGTCATCAAAGGAGGAGTCGACGAAAGCGGGGATCTGAACCAGCCTGTGCTGCTCGGCCTCCGGGAAGCCGAGTATTTCACAAAGATGCTGATCGAGGCCGGCCGGGACGGCAACCCCGCGGAGGCGCTGAAGAACCGGCTCAAAAGCCCGGATGAAAAGAAGAACCTTGCCGCCATGAGCAAGTCGGCGGCGGGCCTCACGGCGGCCTTGTTCGGCCGCATGGTCACGTCCGACCTGCTGGCCCGTGTGGATGCCCCCGTGCACGTCGCGCACGCCTTCACCGTCCACGCCGCCAACACCGAGATGGACTACTTCACGGTCGTCGACGACCTCAACCGCGGCGAGGAAACCGGCACCGCCCACCTCAACCAGTCCGAGCTCGGGGCGGGCGTCTACTACGGCTACGTGGTGGTCGACGTGCCCTTGCTCGTTTCGAACCTGACCGCGTGCCAAACCAAGGAGTGGCGTTCGCAGGACCCTGCGCAGCCAAAGCGCGTGCTGGAGGCGCTGGTTTGGGCCATCCTCCGCCAGAGTCCCGGCGCCAAGCTCGGCAGCACTGCGCCTTACGCCTGGGCTGATTTCGCATTGCTCGAAACCGGCGCGGCTCAACCCCGCTCGCTGGCCAACGCTTTCCTGAAAGCGATCCGGCCTGTGGAAGACCTCAGAGTCCAAGCCGCCTGCCAGTTGCTGGCCTACCTCCAGCGGATCGACCAGATGTACGGCGCGGCGGAAACACGGTTCCTTTCCACCAGCCTGGAGTTGCCGAAAGAGTTCGACGGGCTGACTCCCCAACCTCTGGACAAGACCCTGGCTGCGGCGCTCAGCGCCCTGTGGAGCTGATATGGACTGCCTCATTCTTCGCTTCGACGCGCCCTTGATCAGCTTCGGCGAGGTGGCGGTGGACAACTACAATCCCACCGGACGCTTCCCCAGCAAGTCCATGCTGACGGGACTGCTCGGAAACGCTCTGGGTTGGGACCACGCCGATGCCGCGCTTCTCCAAGACCTGCAATCCAGGTTGCGATTCGCCGCCCGCTGGGACGCGGAACCCGAACCGCTGACAGACTACCAAACCGTGGACCTCGGACAGGACTTTCTGGAGGGGACCGGCTGGACCACCCGCGGGTGCCCCGAAGAACGGAAGGGCGGATCCGCCGCCACCGAAACTCACCAGCGGTGGCGCGAGTACTGGGCCAACGGAGTGGCCACGGTCGCGCTGGCCCTGGACGGCACGGGCGCCCCCTCGCTGGATGAACTCGAAGCCGCCTTGCGCCGCCCTGCCCGCCCGCTTTTCCTCGGCCGCAAGTCCTGCTTGCCCGCCGCGCCTTTGTTGATGGCCCGCGCCTCGGCTCAAGGTGTGAGGGCAGCCCTGGAGTCTGTGCCGCTGGCGGAGATCGGCCCCCGGCGCCGCCCGCCCCGCATTCGCGCCATCTGGCCTTCGGATGAGGGCGGGCCCGGCAATCCGGAACAACGCTTCAGCCGCCGAGACTGGCTCCACAACATCCACTTCGGCAGCGAGGCTTGCGTTTCGGGCTTCCTAGGGGGTGAGCCATGAGCGCTTTGTATATGGTGCGAATTCCCGTAGTGATCCCACGTTTGCTGCGCTTCGCTTTCGAGCAGGACATACGGCAGGAAGAGGAGGGTCTGGGCTACAGCCTGCACGTCTGGCTGGCCGCGCTGTTCGGCAGAGCAGCGCCCAAGCCCTTCCGGTTTTTCGAGCGCACCAGCGAGCTGTTGGCCTACTCGCCGCTCTCACATACGGAGCTGCTGGAACGCGCCCAAGCTTTCGCTCCGGCCCTGGCGTGGTCCGCTCTGGAGGCAGAGGGCGCGGCCTCGAAGCCGATGCCGGCCTGCTGGCGGGTGGGCCAGCGGCTTCGCGCCGAGGCGCTCGTGTGTCCCGTCTCCCGGGTGGACAACGATGAAAAAGACGTCTACTTGCGGGCGCTGGACCGTCAGGGCGCGCAAGCCGCCCCGCGGGCCGCTGTCTACAGCCAGTGGTTTATCGCCCAGTGGAAAGGCGCGGTTCACTTCGAGCATGTCCAACTGCTGGGGATGACCTCGCGCAGCCGCATGTTGCGGCGGGCCCGGAATGGCGCAAACCGCCTGCGCGTCGTTGAGCGGCCGCAGGCGCTATTCGGCGCGGACGTGGAGATTGCGGACCCGGAGCGCTTCGCGGCGCTGCTGGCGCGCGGCATCGGCCGCCACCGCGCGTTCGGCTTCGGGATGATCCTGTTGTCGCCAAGGCCATGAGCGGCGATTCCGACTTGCTGGCGGGGCGGCTCGGCTTGGCGGCCTCCCGTATTCCGCATGCCGACCGCCACGGGCTGCTGTGGCTCGAGTACGGAAGGCTTTCCGTTGAAGACGGAACTCTTCGGTTTGTGGCCGCGCAAAGTCCGTCCTGGGATGCCGGGGATTACGCCATCCCCTATCAGTCCCTTTCCATGATCCTTCTGGGTCCGGGCACCAGCCTCACCCAGGACGTCATGCGTTTGTGCGCCCGCCACGGGGTTCTGCTTGCGGCTGTTGGCGAAGGAGGCGTGAAGAGCTACACGGCGCCGCCGTTCGGCCAAGGACGGGCTGACGTAGCCCGGGCCCACGCCGAACGGTGGGCGAACCCCAACAAGCGCATGGAGACTATCCGGCGGCTGTATGCCTGGCGCTTCGGCCGGGTACTGCCCCACCGCGAGCTGGAAACGCTGCGCGGGATCGAGGGCGCCCGGCTGAAGGAAAGCTATAAGCGCGTGGCCGAACGTTTCGGCGTCCAGTGGCGCGGCAGAGAGTACGACCGCGAAAACCCGGGCGCCGCCGATCTTCCCAACCAGGCGATCAATCATGCCGCCACTTTTGTTGAGGCAGCGGCCGATCTGGCCGTGGCTGCCGTAGGCGCCCTGCCGCCGCTGGGCTTCATACACGAACAATCCAGCAACGCCTTTACCCTGGATATCGCCGATCTGTACCGTGTGGATGTGACTCTGCCGCTGGCCTTCGCCTCAGTCAAGGAGTTTCAGGAGCGTCCCGTGGGCAACATCGAACGGATGGTTCGGCGGCGCGCGGCCAGAACGTTTCGGCAGGAAAAACTGATCCCCCGCATGATTGACCGGATCAAGGAGCTCTTCGATGTCGATGACGGTGGTGGTGACTCGTAACGCATCTGGCAGAGTGCGGGGGTTCCTGGCCTCGGTGATGCTGGAACTGGCGCCGGGCGTCTACAGCTCCCCGCGTGTTTCGCCGGCCGTCCGGGAGCGCGTTTGGGCGGTGTTGGAGAGTTGGTTTCCCAACGAACGCGAGGCGTCAATTGTCATGCTGTGGCAGGAGCATAGTGTACCGTGCGGCCAAGCGGTGCGTGTGCTTGGCTCCCCGCCCATTGAGCTGGTGTTACAAGATGGGTTAGTGCTGGCCAAGCGCAGCGTGGCACAACATGAAGAATGATTCATTGGGCCGTCGGAGAAGGTGCTGGCGTTGCCCAGTAGTTGTTTGAAATCTGAAGCTTATAATGTAGAGTCTCCCCCGCGCACGCGGGGATGGACCTGTCTGGGTGGTTCTGGACCACCTGACCCAGGAGTCTCCCCCGCGCACGCGGGGATGGACCCTATTCGCAGCACCTGCCGGAATGGGAACAGAGGTCTCCCCCGCGCACGCGGGGATGGACCCGTCACCTCCGCATAAAGACTATCAACGTCAATGTCTCCCCCGCGCACGCGGGGATGGACCCATTTTTCTCCAGCTACAAGGAGGCGCGCAGAGGTCTCCCCCGCGCACGCGGGGATGGACCCAGGATGACGGGTTCGGCCTCCGGCCACGGTCCGTCTCCCCCGCGCACGCGGGGATGGACCCGACGACGACGCCGCCGCTTGCGCTTGGCGGCCGTCTCCCCCGCGCACGCGGGGATGGACCCGCCACCCGCCCGTCGCCGTGGCCGTATTCTGCGTCTCCCCCGCGCACGCGGGGATGGACCCATCCGGGCTTTGAAGGAGCTGATAGGCGATATGTCTCCCCCGCGCACGCGGGGATGGACCGCAGCTCCGCGATTCGCTCGCGGAGTGCAGCCAGTCTCCCCCGCGCACGCGGGGATGGACCTACAGTCATTGATCAACTTCGCGCCGTGATAAAGTCTCCCCCGCGCACGCGGGGATGGACCTTTCAGCGCCTCGGTCTCCTACCCGACGACGGCGTCTCCCCCGCGCACGCGGGGATGGACCCTCGTCGAGGAGTTCGGCGAGAGCATGCACGGCGTCTCCCCCGCGCACGCGGGGATGGACCCCTTTAAAAAGTTCGGCTTGGTGAAAGAGTACTGTCTCCCCCGCGCACGCGGGGATGGACCCCGCGCCGCTATCCGCGCCGCATAGCAGTTCCGGTCTCCCCCGCGCACGCGGGGATGGACCCCGGATGAGCCGCCGTGCGTGGACGAAGACGGAGTCTCCCCCGCGCACGCGGGGATGGACCGCCCCCGCCGCATCCCCTGCCGCCGTACCCAGCGTCTCCCCCGCGCACGCGGGGATGGACCCAGACCGGCGGCGCGTGCAGCAGATCGTCCACCGTCTCCCCCGCGCACGCGGGGATGGACCCCGGTAGTCGGGGACAGGTGCCTGGCCGACATCGTCTCCCCCGCGCACGCGGGGATCCAAACCGCCAAATTCCCATAGACCCGGCCCAACACCCTCCTCTCGATCACAGCATCCATTGCCCTTCCTTTTCAAACTGCATATAATCCTCCACGTGCGCAAAATCCGCTCCCCCCATAGCTCAGTAATTGACCCCAGCCCCGGTTCGGCGCCGGCCCAGACCCTATTGGCACAAACGGCTTAGGTTGTCATGAGACGCGCGGTTGTGTGGATCCTGATCCCGGTGGTTTCCGTTCTTCTGTGCATCGGCTACAACCGGTTCTTCCAACAGGCCGCGCTC
>Ga0123519_10016647_pt1 | contig 10181 bp, 7 predicted proteins | sample YelNatPaOPRAMG02_FD_87396 | JGI IMG/M metagenome (GOLD analysis project Ga0123519, IMG submission 87396) | Hot spring microbial communities from Yellowstone National Park - Yellowstone National Park OP-RAMG-02 (version 2) | ecosystem: Environmental > Aquatic > Thermal springs > Hot (42-90C) ...
ACCGCGCCAAGCGGCTATACAGGCAAGCGCACCAGCCATAAGCGGCACTTCGACCTTTACCGAAAAGTCGGTATGGGGTATTGCGTCGGCAACCAAATGGGAAGCAACGCCAGCAAGGAATGCAGAACTTTTCTTGCGAAGAATCGCGCCCAGAGCAGCTCCAATACCGGCGTGGACAGCACCAATCACTACTAGCTGACTCCACAGAGCTTCTTATAGATTTGGGTCACTTTTCTAACGTAGTTCTGCGTCTCACGATAAGGAGGAATTCCGCCGTGCTTCTTGACCGCGCCTGGCCCCGCGTTATATGCCGCCAGCGCAAGCGCCAAGTCTTTCCAGGTAAGCTCATTCCATTGTTTCTTGCCGGATATCCTGTCAAGCATGCTTCTGATATACCTGACCGAACCGTAGATGTTTTCGACAGGGTCGTAAGGATTGCTAACACCTAGACCTGCGGCAGTGCCAGGCATGAGTTGCCCCAGGCCCATTGCTCCGCAATATGAAGTAGCGTCTATTCTGAAGTTCGATTCTGCCAAGATTACGGCACACACCAAGCGCGCATCCAGTTTGTAGCGATAGCTAAAACCCAGGATGCTTCTCGCTATTGTGTCGGCTTCGCTATCCGAAAGCCGCTTGTTAAAGCCCTTGATTGCTTTGCGGTAGATTGCGACATAATCTTCGGCAGAAAGAGGCTGTGCTTTTGGTTGTTGAGACGCAGAATGTTGAGCAGCCGTTGCTGTGTTTTTCGAAGGCTTAGTTTGTATCGGCTTTGGTTGAGTGTTGCCGGCATTTGTTGTCGCCTTGGAGGCTTGCTCCGCGCGTTCAAGGTCCACATCATAGGTCCACGCCAGTAATTCCAAGCTACCGACAGTCGTTGGGCTGCCTTCGTTTACCCTGACCAGACAGGCAAGACGAGTTCCCAAGTTCTCATCCGGAATCGAACCAGTCTCCACAACAAACGAACCATCGTGCTCGGTGGTGATGATTATGCAACCGAGTTCTTTCGTTTGTTCACTGCCACTATGTGAACGCTTCGAAATACCCGATAGCCTGCCTCTGATCTCCATTACGCTGCCTGGGGCAGAAGACGACTGCCGACCGACAACAGGAGAAAGCTTCTTCCGAAGAGCCAGGTAACTCTTCACGTCAACAGGAGAGGCTGGCGCAACGGCTGACCATGCGCCTAGAAGCAAGAGCATAATTGTCGCGGTTCGGAGTTTCAAGTCGGGCGCCTCCGATTACCTGACGAGAGAGGATACTGAACTGTTCACAAAAAAAGGTGAATCGCAGGATTCACCTTCCAAATGGCGGAGAGGCCGGGATTCGAACCCGGGGTACGGCTTTATGACCGTACAATCGCTTAGCAGGCGACCGCTTTCGACCACTCAGCCACCTCTCCGTGACTGACTATAGTATTTTACCACGTTCCTCTCGGCGAGAGCAAGAGACTTTTTGTGCGGTTTTCTGTGTAAGATTTGTGCATCAACCATAAAGTCTGCGGTAGAGCTCCAGGTATCGCTCATAAATATCCCGGTAGCATGCGTATAACCTCGGATTAGGTTCAAATACGCGCGCAGGCCGATACCACGCTTCGGATGCTTCCTCGACCGACCCAAACGCACCTGTTCCTGCAGCGGCGAGAACTGCTGCTCCAAGCGACGCAGCATCCGAACACTCAGGTCTCTCGACGTCAATCCCCAACATATCGGCTTTCATCTGGAGCCATAGGTCGCTGCGGGCCGCACCTCCAAGCGATCTTACTGAGCGTATGTTCAGTCCGTGTTCTATAACCGGCTCCAGGCATTCTTGAAGCGAGCAACAACAAGATTCCATTACGGCTCTGGCGATATGTGCCCGCGTGTGTCCGAGCGCAAGACCTGCAAATACTCCACGCGCATTAGGATTGAAAGTAGGTGAGGCTGTGCCGGCAAAGTGCGGCAATACTGTAAGACCGTCACATCCGGGCGCGATATTCTCCACACCTTCAAGGAACGAATCGTAACTGCTGTTTTCGTCGCACAAGTCGCGGAACCATTTCAGCACAATGGCGGAGGTTATTGTGAAAGGCATTGCAAAGAACCGGTCCTTCGCAGCGTGGCGCCCTACGACCATTCGCGTGTCTTCCAACAGCTTGGGCGTTGTGGCAACCACAGCGAGAGCAGTGCCGGTCGTTTCGGTGACAATCCCTGGCTTTGCATTTCCGGCTCCGAGCGCTCCGGCAATTTGGTCATTTGTGCCTGTGCAAACTTTGCTGTATGTGGGGATTCCCAACTCGGCAGCAGGCTCAGGCAGCACTGCACCTACTATCGTGCCGGACGGCACCACAGACGGAAGCTGATCGGATGTAATGCCGATTGCCTCGAGGAACTGCGATTCCCACGCACGGCTTTGCAGGTCGAAGATGCCGCTGAACTGGGCCGTCACATGATCGGTAACGATCTCACCGGTAAGGCGATAAATGAGATAGTCGGGCAGGCAGAGAAACTTCCAGGCACGGTGTGCATCAGGGACCTCGCGAGCCAGCCAGGCGATCTTGAACACCGTGAGTCCGGCCGGAAGCCAAGGATAGCCTGTTATCCGACGAAAGTCGTCTCGCGAGAATCGGCCTGCTTCCCATTCGTCGGCGATGCTTTGCGCCCGAGCATCCGTCCAAACGATAGCATTGTAGAGGTACTTTCCCTTTCGATCAATGGGGACGAACGTCTGGCCTTGAGAGCTAAAGCCTATAACGATTTGTTCCGAGCGGACCGACTGCACACGGCCCAAAACGGCGCGAGCGCCTGTGACTGCAGCGCGCCAGTATGCTTCCGGTTCCATTTCCGCCCAGTCCGCCTGAGGCGTGTGAAAAGCGTATTCTTCAATATGAACGGCCAGCAATCGTCCTGCTGAGTCGATAAGAGCTGTCTTTAGAGCCGTAGTGCCAATGTCGAACGTGAGATATACAGGCATCGTTCGAATCTCCGTGCTGATCTTTCGGAATCTTCCGCATTGCCAGACTGCAATTCCTTCTCCGTAGCTGCGGGAAGGTAGAATGATAAGCGAAAACGAAACTCAAAAAGGGCAACCGCGATGGAGACAAAGAATCTGGAATACAAGCCAAACGCTGTCGAAGCTGTCGCGCGACTTAGTGATCTCTGGGCGCGCCGCGCTCAAGACCGCATCTTCGCTCACTTCGAGCTACCGACACAGGCTCTGCGACAGTTTGCAGAAACCCACCCAAACGGACCGTCGGCGTATCCGGATCCTTACGAACGAATCAGTTTTTGGGATGCTCACCTTGCCGAGCTTAAGGATCTGGAGGACGACTGGCTTCCGATCGCATACTTGAGCGAGTTCGACCAAGGTGTCTATGCCGGAGCTCTAGGTGCGCCTGTTTACTACATGGCCCATGCCGATATCGGATGGATATCCTCAATGGCACCACCAATACTTCGCAATCTTGCAGACATTGACCAGTTGCGGATTGACGAAAACGCGGAAGCGGTCAAGCGAATGGATGCGCAATGCCGCATCTTCGCAGAAAACGCTAGAGGGAAGTTCGGTATCGCTCCGTTTATCGTCATTGACGCAATGAACTTCGTAGCCGAGGTGCGCGGTATGACGCAGGCATTCGAAGACGTGCTTGAGCACCCAGATGCCGTGACCCGGCTGATGGATTTTGCATTCGAGCTGAATGTCTTTATACAAGAACGAGTGAGATCGATGCTTGATGGCTTTATGGATGGGAGCTTTGTGAACATGGGTAGCTGGGCACCCGGAAAGCCTGTGCTGTTTTCGGCGGATGCTTATCATTTGGCCAACCCGGATTTCTACTACCGCTGGGGCGAGCCGCACCTGCAGAAACTGCTCAATCATTTCGGCGGCGGATTGCTGCATTTGCACTCAAATGGAAGACATTTATTGGAACACGTGCGGAAACTGAAACACCTGATATGCATCTACCTTATTGATGAGCCGTGGTCTCCGCGCGCATACGATCTTCTGACGGACCTCAAGAAAAAAGCAGGCGATGTGCCGTTGGTCATTGGATGCAGTTTCGACGAGTTCGAACGCGATCTTACAGCCGGCCGACTTCCAGGAAACGTACTCTATTCGGTCAAAGGCGCGCCGAGTGTTGCTGCTGCAAACCGACTGATGAAAAAAGTTAGAGCCTACAGGAGCTAGAAACATGGGTAACTATGATAGTGTAGAGCTGCACGGAGAGGAACGCGAGCGAGAACTTGCACAGGTGCGAAAACAAATCTCCGAATGGGGTTTGACCATGCCCCATGTAGAACCGATTCCGCTGCATTTCGGACTCAACGATTTCAGAAACATAGGTGAAACCGAGTTCTGGGTTGCCAACGAAACCGACTATGGCTACTGCGGCAAGTTCTTGTTTGTATTCGACGGACAGACCTGCCCCTACCATTATCACCGCATAAAGCATGAGACGTTTTTTGTATTAAAAGGCACGATTCGGATGAAGATGGGAGATGAAGAGCGGATTATGCGCGAAGGCGATCTCTTAACAATGCCTCCCGGAACAGGTCATTCTTTCACCGGCATCGGAAACGCCTTAATCCTTGAAGTCTCTATGCCCTCGATGCTCCGCGACAACTTCTTTGAGGACAAAAGAATAGGCAACGGTGGGATAATCTGACCTAAAGCTATTATAAAGGCTCGGTTACCTAAACCAACCGACTGCGGAGCTTGAGCTTTTACAGCTTAAACGCTACCGCTCCTCCAAACAGCCATCCTGTTTTGCCATTATAAGCACCCAAAAGCGTGAGCCAACCGCGTCGACCGCCGGGTCGCCATCCTAGCCCGCTGTTAATCTGGTAACCATCCCACTCCAAAGCGAAGTTGGTCGATTCGGACAGTGGGGTAGAAACGCCCGCAATGGGACCGTCAAGGAACCTTCCGCCTCCGTATCCGACCGTTGCAAATAATTGACGATCAACAAACTGGAACCGCTTAGTTGCTATGAAGTAGAGCGACTGCATACGGGCTTCTTTTTCTAAAAGATCCTGTATTCCAATCGCAAGCGCCGGATGTGCTGGCGTTTCACGCATTACCGAAAGCTGGAAGTTGAGCGCCTTGCTCTCGCTCATGATGCTGCTGACCTGCATTGCCGAAGCATATAGAGAAGGATTATTGCCAAACGCAAGTGCAAATACGCCGGTGCCGTTGTCTGTCTCAAGGCCGGGATCGTTAGGATGATTGCCCTTGTAAGCCGAAAGACTCACATAGCCGCCCCGCGGAGTATAGGCAACCGGTATATTTATTTGGAATGCTCCCAACCCGTCGGGGTCTCCCCGTTCGTTGATCGCGATCCCGGCACCTGGCAGCGGAGCAACATTGACATATTGCGGTGATGGCACGTCATCCGGCCATGGTCGATGATGATACCGTGCTGCGGCTTCGTTGCACAACAACACCGCCATCGCTGCAGATAGACTGCAAACTCTCCTGAGTACCCCGGACAATTCTTATCGCTCCTTCCCGCTTGCCCAATCTTAAACCGGGCACACATAATTCTATGTTGAGCTAGTTTCGAAGTCAACCGTTGCATAGTAAGTTGCTATGTCCTACAATAACCGCAGTAGTTGAGGTACTGCGGAGGTCTCGAATCTTGGAACGAATACTAATTATCGGTGCATTGATGTTCGTAGTCGCAAGCAGTGCTCTTGCTGCAAAGACCGGTCTTCCGGATTTCGTCATCCCGGATTGCCTCGGGGTCAACATACATTTTGTTGGCCCTGAGCACAAGCAGATCGAACAGATTGCAGATGCTGGGTTCCGTTATATAAGAATGGATTATATCTGGAACAATGTCGAGAGGACTAAAGGCCAGTACGACTTCAAGCCTTATGATGAGCTTCTGGATGCACTGGAGAAGAAGAACATCCGCCCGCTTTTCATCCTTTGCTACGGCAACGCAAACTACGACGAAGGAAAGGCTCCGTACAATGACGCCGGACGCTCTGCGTTTGTTAATTACGCTCGAGCAGCGGCTGAGCGTTTCAAGGGTCGGGGCATTCTTTGGGAGATTTGGAACGAACCCAACCTGGGCAAGTTCTGGCAACCAAATGCAAATGTCAAAGACTATGTCAAGCTCGCAAAGCTGGTATATCCGGCCCTAAAGAAGGCAGATCCGTCTTGCACTGTGCTTGCGCCAGCACTTGCCGGTTGGGATTTTGCGTTTATTGAAGAAGCTTTTAGGTTGGGGCTTCTCGAATGCACAGATGTGGTTTCGCTTCATGCTTATGGTGCTGCCAAACCTGAGGATGCCGCAGATTATTACGCCACCATACGCACACTAATTCGCAAGTATGCTCCTAAAGGCAAGAATATACCTATAGTTAGCGGTGAATGGGGTTATTCTGCTGTTAATGACTTTACGGTCGAGAGACAGGCGGAATATTTGGTTCGCTCGTTCCTCACAAATCTTATGAACGACGTGCGCTTGAGTATCTGGTACGACTGGCACGACGATGGCCCTGATCCCAAAGAACCTGAACATCACTTCGGCACGGTCTATCTGGACTTTCGCCCAAAACCTGCTTATACGGCTATGCAAACGCTCGCACGAGAGCTTTCTGGTTACACATTTGCCGCGCGGATACATAGCGAGTCCGGCAGCGATTATCTTGCACTTTTCCGCAAAGGCAACGACTACCGTCTTGCAGCGTGGACTACGAGCGAGCCGCACAAAATCAAGATACCGGTAGATGTCGAGCAGTTCGATGTGGTTTCGCTCACGGGCGAGCGCTCACGCGTCGAGGCAAAAAGCGGTGAACTCGAGCTTAACTTAACTGGTGCGGTGCAATATGTCGAGCCGCTAAAGCCAAGCAAACGATGGGCAATCGAAGCCGCGTGGAAGGTTGATGCCAGGGCTGTGTGGAAAGACGGAAGACTTGAGGCACAGATAGTTTCTGAGGGCATTGCGGAAGATGCATCTATTACAGCCTCGGGTAAAGGTCTTGGGCGGGTATCCGAAAGTACTTTAAAGCCTCTGATGAGATATCTGAGATCCGCGTATGTTTGGAATGGCGATTCCAGCCCAAATGTTACCGTCAGTCTTACAATCAAGGGCACAGATCGGCCAATTGTTCGCGTTGTGCAGCTTGACGTTGCAGCCTGCCCGAGGATAGAAGTGTTGCCGCCGACAAAGGGCGAACTTGCATTCGCGATAATGCAACCCCCATCAGGCGAGAGAATCGCGTTCGAGGGCAAGCTGATGATCGGGAGCACTGATGGCTTAAATCTGGTGGAGCAGTCTAAAGAGGTCAGCCTGAAACCTGTCGACGATAAGCTCGTGGTTCGTTTCAAGACAACCCAGGAACCGGCGCCTGTGTTCTCGTTCTCTTCCAAGCTCGTCGACAATACTGGAGCCGATATAATTCGTACTCCTACCAGGCGCTACAGCATTGTCGAAACCTTTGCAGACGGTCGAGTTGGTGATGAAATAACCAAATACAAACTCGAGCTGGACGGCGACCACAACGTTCCCGCCAAGGCAAAGCTGAGCTACGCAAAGTCTCCGTCGGGAGATGCACCAAAAATGCTGTCTAACGTCGATTTGGTCCTCCCGGATTTTCCGCAAGTTGTAAGTGATACCTGCGCCAGGCTCGACTACGAATTCGACGAAGGCTGGCGCTTCGTCAGAATTTCCCCCAGGCCGATGATTCCGATACAAGATCGGCCTATATGGGCTAAGCTGTGGGTTATGGGCGACAACGGCGACGGTCTTGCCAGACTCAGACTTGTAGATTCGGACGGACAGAGCTTCCAGCCCGACTATGGAAGGCTCAGCTTTACCGGCTGGCGATGTCTTACTGCCGATATGACCTGTGAGCGAGCGGGCCACTGGGGAGGTAAGAACGACGGCGTGGTACGCTATCCGGTAAGCTGGGATACTATTTTCCTCTTGGATAACGCAGGCGGGCGCAAGACAACGGGCACGGTGTACTTGGGTCCGCTGATGGTCTGCTACGACTAACATCGGCCAGGAAGTTCAGAAAGTACATTTTAGCAAACCTGGCTTGAATTAACGAACAATCCTGTACAGATAGTTCAGTTTTACGAGAACAGATTGCTATTGTTCAACAGCACACTGTGCTCGCATTAACAGGATCGTGCACAAAATCAAGGGCTATCTTTCGGTTTACAACCTCAATCGTTGCTTCGAAGAAGTTGTAGCGAGCAACACAGCATCATTCTAGCGGCATCAACACATAATTATATCCTCTTGCTTAAACACGGGCACTCATTCGTGGCGATGGTTGGATGGTCATTCTGAATAAATTTCAAAAACAGATCAGAAACCGGTAATCCCTGATCCGCCATCAGAATGATTTATGGGAGCTGTTTTGAGAGGGAGTAAGCCTGCCTGCCCGTCTCGAATACATCACTGTTAAGGTGAATAAGTGAGGTGTTTATGGGCAAGCAGGGTATCTTATCATACCGCACAGAGGGCGAGCAGACAAGAGATAATCTGACGGGTTTGTCTGGTCTGGCTCCGTATGTGGACCTGATAGTTGCTTCTGGTGTGCTGAAGTCGTTGGGTGATGGGGTGTCGATATGCGGCGAGCAGGGCTGGACGGACGAGGAGATGGGTTTGTCTTTGCTGCTTTTGAATCTGGCGGGCGGCGACTGTGTGGATGATCTTGAGCAGTTGAATGCGGACAAAGGCTTCTGCAAGCTTTTGAAGTGGTGCGTGAACCGTGCTCTGAGTCGTCGTCAGCGCCGCGAGATGGGGCGTCGATGGCGGAGGGCGAAGAATCGAAGCATTGCGTCCGCGAGCGCGGCTCGCAGGTGGCTGAGTGGCTTTCACGATGAGGTTCAGGAGAAGCAGCGTGTTCCTGGCAAGTCGTTCATTCCTAAGCCGAACAAGCATCTATCGGGTCTTGTCGCGGCGAACGGCGACTTCGTGGGCTGGGTTCAGGGTGTATCGCCTGAGTATATGGCGACTCTGGACCTGGACGCGACCATAATCGAGGTGACGAAGCGAAACGCGTTGTTTTGCTATAAGGGCTGTCGAGCCTATCAGCCGCTGAACGTGTGGTGGGCCGAGCAGGAGTTGATGCTGCTCTCAGAGTTTCGCGACGGCAACGTTCCTGCCGGGTGGAATCAGCTGTCGGTGGTGAAACAGGCTATCTTGATGCTGCCGAAGTCCGTGAGGTCGGTGCGACTTCGCTCGGATACGGCCGGCTACGAGCATGCTCTGCTCAAGTGGCTGGATGCATCTGATAACAAGGGCCGGATCGGTCGAATCGAGTTTGCGATCTCCTGTGATGTGACTCAGGAGTTCAAGGCCGCTGTTATGCAGGTAGAGGAATCCGAGTGGCGTCCTCTGTTCAAGGAAGTAAATGGCAGGAATGTAAAGACCGGTCGGGAGTATGCGGAAGTTTGCTTTGTGCCTGATGCTATAGCTTTCACGAAGAATGCTCCGCGCTACCGTTACCTGGCTACTCGTGAGGCTCTTCACAACCAGCCTCTGCGTGGAATGGACTGCGAGCAGCTGAGTCTGCCCTTTCAGACGATGACGAAGAGCGGGATCACCTACAAAGTCTTCGGTGTGGTGACGAACCTGAGCTGGGACGGCTCGGAGGTGATCTGCTTCCACGATGGTCGATGCGGCAAGAGCGAAGAGGCTCACAAGATCCTGAAGGAAGACTTTGCTGGCGGGAAGATGCCCTCGAGCGAGTTCGGTGCGAACGCGGTTTGGTGGCAGATAGCGGTGCTTGCGATGAACATAGCCTCGGCGATGAAGCGAGTGGTGTTGGGCGGCGTATGGTCGAAGCGGCGTATGAAGGCGATTCGCTTTTTGTTGATAGACGTACCTGGCCGAGTGCTGGAGAAAGCGAGGGGGCTGTATCTGAGACTAAGCCAGGACCATCCGGCGCTTGAGCTGATCGCTCGTGCGCGTCTGCGTATACTCGATCTCTCCAACGCTCCACCGATTCCGGCGTAGGCATCTCAGACACAACCACGCTGCACTGAAGCAGCAAAGTCCCAGGCGGTAGTGCGCCTGAAAGCTCAGAAGACGAGGCAGTCCAGCGGCGCGGAGCACAATACTGGTCGGCGCGGCGAGCTAAGATGACAACATCCGCTCGACAAGAGCCCTAACCGGCTCCAAAAACGGCCCTCGGCCGACTCACTCCTGCTACGCTCGGAGGAGAGATGGCGGATTTTGG
>Ga0123519_10016651_pt1 | contig 10178 bp, 9 predicted proteins | sample YelNatPaOPRAMG02_FD_87396 | JGI IMG/M metagenome (GOLD analysis project Ga0123519, IMG submission 87396) | Hot spring microbial communities from Yellowstone National Park - Yellowstone National Park OP-RAMG-02 (version 2) | ecosystem: Environmental > Aquatic > Thermal springs > Hot (42-90C) ...
ATTATAGAAAATTATACAATAATTAAAAATCTTCCGCAATAGGTGCACACGGCTAACGATTTTTTCCCTTTGATATTTGCCATTTCTGCTGGTGGAATAACCATATGACCTCCACCACAGGTATTTTTTTCAAGTATTGAAAAGGGATTTTGGCATTTTTGGCGCATTCTTTCATAATATGATAATGAGCGGTTATCAATGAATCGCCGCAATTCATTAATTTTCTTTGTGAGGGCTTCTGATTTATCACCGCTATCTAATAGCCTATATAATTGATCAAGCCTGATTAAAAGGTCAAGATCGGATGAAGGTACTCCAGCCAAACTTTCAATATGATTTTCTTCCTTATCTATTTGGGTTATTGAGTCAAAATATAATTTAGCTTCTTTGGTAAGTATTGGATAAATTTTTGATGGTGTTCGTGCAGCATCTATTTTTTCTCTTTTTTCAGTATTGGAAAAAATTCTTGCCATCATCCCCACAAGATAAAGGTATTTTGTGCTTAAAGAAGTAGGGAAAATACTGAGCATGACATATTTAACAGGCTTATTGTCAAAGGATTCATATTCTACAGGTTCATTGCATATTCCAAAGATAGTTAGCAATTTTTTGACTGAATCTGTCCGTACATGAGGAATAGCAAACCCATTCCCAACGCCTGTGTTTTCCAGTGTTTCACGATGCATTACCTGTGCATAGTATCTATCAGCATTATCTAATTTTCCTAAATCCTGTAATTTCTCAATTAACTCTTTGACAACTAATTGCTTTTCATTGCTTTTAACAGTTATTACATGTTCTTTAGGTAATAGTTCTGATAGATCCATTTTTTTAAACTCCTTTTAATACTATAATTTGATTTTTAGTTCAAATATTAAACAATATACACTCCAACCAGCCTAAAGGTTGGGGATATATTTAGCATCATACATATTAATTAGTGTACCATAAAACTATATATAAAACTAAAATCAAGAAGATATTTTAAAAAAATTTTTAATGTAAAGCTATAATGAATCCCAGCTTTAGTTGGAAGGTGGCTTTGTTATATAAAAAATCAATGCAGCACAGAACAGATGTGTTTAGAATAGGGATACAACCTGAACGTTCCTGTAAAAATTATCATATCATTAGAATTAATATGTGTTTTTATAGTATGTGATAGTGATTTTATATCAGAAAAAACGTGTAGTGAAAAAGTCTTTTGTATTTCTTCATCAGGAATATAGCAGCGGCTATCAGGCAATTGCAAATAAAAGATGGGCTTTGATGTAAACCTTTGTAGTATGTGTAGCATTGTTGTAATGTCTTTATCTTTCATAAAGCTGATACAAAATATAGTCTTGTAGTCAGAGTATCTCTTTTGTATATTCTGCAGTGTATGTTCCAGTGCTTCAGGGTTATGTGCACAATCAAATAAGCAAACAGGTTTATCACACAATAGTTCACTTCTTCCAGGTATGTGTATTGATGATAAAGCATGGTATATATGTTCAGGAACTATCGCCCAATTATTATTTTTTAAAATTAAAGCGGTGGCGATAGCAACCGATGCATTTTCTGCCTGAAAATCCCCTGTTAATGAACATTGAATATGTTCAAATTGTTTATAGCTACCAAACGCAGGGTGATTGAAAACAACATCAAAGATGAGAGGATTGTGGGATGTAATAGTATAGTGTATGTGTTCACCAATATAAAAAATTGGCGATTGCTTTGTGATTGCTTCTTTTTGTAAAACTGCTTTTGCTTCAGAATTCTGTTTGGCACTTACTACTGGTATGGTTTGCTTTATTATTCCTGCTTTTTGAAATGCTATCTCCTGTAATGTATTGCCTAAAATTGCCATATGGTCGTAAGAAATTGGCGTGATAACACTGACAAGTGGCGTAACAACGTTTGTGGAATCAAGCCTGCCACCAAGCCCCGTTTCAATAACTGCAATATCAACAGATTTATGGAAGTGCAAAAAAGCAATTATAGTGAACGCATCAAAAAATGTAGGAGTAAGGTTTTTTGTTTTAGATAGTATTTCAAGGATTTCGGAGTATTCATAAATTTCATCATCAGTAATTTCTTTTCCATTTATTGTTATACGTTCGTTAAATCGTACAAGATGGGGTGATGTGTACAAGCCAACAGTGTAACCTGAAGCTTGAAGAATTTTTGCTACCATATATGCTGTTGAGCCTTTGCCATTTGTTCCCGCTATATGTATGCATGGTATAGTTTCCTGAGGATTACCTAAAAGCTTCAATAGTGAAACAATTGTATCAGGAGAATAATTAATAAAGCTATTGGCATGGGATTCATTATTGGCAAGGGATTGCAAAAATTGTGGCAGCATGGTTATTGTAACGCCTGCTTAAGTGCTTGATGCATAACATTAATGGGTGCTGCTTTTCCAGTCCATATTTCAAATTGCATGCATGCCTGATATAAAAGCATATAGTCCCCGGTTATTACAGTGCATCCTTTTTCACGTGCCTTCTGAACAAACAAAGTTTGTAATGGCGTATAAATAATATCTACAATTACATGATGTGGATGCAGTAATGCTGCATCAATAGGAGTTTTTGATATGTCGGGTTTCATGCCAACAGGTGTGGTGTTTATTATAATATGATATTGTTCTGTTATATCGGATGTTAGTTGTTCCAATAGCATTGTGTCAATAGCACCAAAATGTTTGCGTAAATCATTTGCAAGCTGTATAATATTATTGATGTTGCGCCCACATATTGTTATCTGTGCATTATGCTGTGCAAGTGTATAGGCGATAGCTCTGGCAGATCCACCATTCCCAATGATTAAAATCTTTTTGTTATGATAATCTATGGCATGTGTTTCAAGTGATTTTAGTAATCCATATCCATCAGTATTGTAACCTTCTATTTTCCCGTCACGATTGACAAGAGTATTAACTGAACCAATGCGCACAGCTAAATCATCAACGCTATCACACAAAGGCAAAACATCCACTTTAAATGGAATGGTTATACTTGCACCTTTTATGCCTAATGCTTTGATTGCATCAAAAGCGTTTTTGATTGAAGATGGTTCAAATGCAACATATACAGCATTCATTCCTATAGAGTCAAACGCAGCATTGTGCATTACAGGCGAAAGCGAATGCCGTACAGGTTTGCCCAGTATGCAATATACGGATGTCTGTGCATTTATTATCATGGTGCTTTTCTTTTCATAAATTCCGTTGTAAAGTCTGTTTGTTCTACTACAATAAAATACCCCTGTGGATCAACTTTAAATCCATTATGGTATTCGGTTACTACTATTGCTTCTTCTGGTTTAAGTATATACTGGATTTCTTTCCCATCAACTTGTAATAATAATCCACATGGAGCTTGAGCACATATAAAAAGTTCGGGGCATGTATGTTTTTCAAGTACTTTTATTTCATCAGGATTATTAAATTCAGGGTGATATATGCCAACCCGCCAGTGTTTTTCATCCTGTGCAATGATAGTCCATCTATTAAATGTTTTTAGTGAAAAAGGAGTATTATTCATACTTTGGCCATTATTTTTATAATATACTTTTACCTCTTCCCACAGGGATGTATATACTCATTTATTTGTGTTTAATTTTACAAGTATTTTTTATGGTTTATTTTTTACTTGAATGGCTAAATATTAAAAATGAAATTATACTTGAAAAATAAGTTCATATATTGATTAATGTAGAACCCCTTTACGAAAGAAAATATGAGATAGTAAAATGAAAACTTCATCATTTATTCGCAATGTACTCACTATTGCCGGGTCTGACTCAGGTGGTGGTGCTGGTATTCAGGCTGATGTGAAGACAATAACTGCATTGGGTGGTTTTGGCATGACTGTTATTACTGCAATAACTGCACAGAATACAATGGGCGTTATTGATTATATGCCTATACCTTTAGATATGATTGAAAAACAGTTTGATGCTGTTGCATCCGATATACCAATACATGCAGCTAAAACCGGAATGCTGGCAAACCCTGATATTGTCATGCTTGTTGCATCAAAGATCAAACAATATGCCATTAACAATTGCGTTGTTGATCCGGTAATGGTTGCCAAAGGTGGTTCAAAATTATTATCAGATGATGCCATTCAATCAGTAATTCAACATTTGATTCCTGTTGCCTATGTTGTAACCCCCAATATTCATGAAGCCGAAGTGCTTACCGGCATGCACATTAACAATCTTGATGCTATGAAAAATGCTGCAAAAAAGATATATTCATACGGTGCACAGTACGTAGTGGTAAAGGGTGGCCACCTTGAAAGCGACCCAAGTGATGTAATCTACGATGGCAAAAATTTTACAGTTTTAAAAAACAAAAGAATTCAGACCAAAAATACCCATGGGACAGGATGCACATTTTCCTCAGCAATTGCCACATACCTGGCAAAAGGTTACAATGCCATCGAAGCAATAGCAAAAGCAAAGGAATTTATTACAAAGGCTATTACATTTTCGCTTCCCTTGGGCAAGGGCCATGGCCCTACAAATCATCTTGTGGCGATAGTAAATAATGAAGAAAAGATACAGGTTGTAGATGGCATTCAAAAGGCCTTTTGCATACTCCATGCTGCAAAATGTGGCAAGATGTTTGCAAGTGGATCTTCAAACATAGCTTTTGCACTGCCATATGTAATCGATGCCAATGATATTGCGATGTTTCCTGGTGGGATTATCACATATAATGATTCAATTTTTAGGGTTAAGGATCCTGCATTTGGTGTGGATCATCCGATGGCAATAGTGATGCAAAAGATTACTCCGTTGAGCTATCGCTCAGCTATAAATTTAAAAAATGAAATTGAGTATAAAATTAATGCTCAGGCGCTTGGCATTCCCGTGTACACTTGTTCAAATATTGATAGCCTTAAAAAAACCAATATTCCTGAAAGCAATAAAATTGTATGCGTTGAAATTAAGCAGGAAAACATGTTATATATTATTGGCAATACACCCGTTGAAATAGCTGACATGATATTAAAAATAAAAAAGACGGAATGATACACATGCAAATAACACATAGTGAACTTTTTTCGTATTTGGAAAAAGTCTTCCCTTTAGAATATCAGGAAGAATATGATAATTCTGGCAGGCAAATTTCCTTTGATAATCAAACTGTTACTGGCATTATTGTTGCTATGGATTTATCGCCAGTTGTTATCAATGAAGCATGTGAAAATAATTGTAATTGCATTATAACACATCACCCAATATTTTTTAAGCCTTTAAAAAATATCTCTGGAAAAAATATCACTGGCTCAATGGTAATTGCATGTATTCAACATAAAATCAGTGTATATGCTGCCCATACCAATGCAGATGCTGTATGCTGGGATTTACTGGCAAAATCGCTGGAACTTACTGATATTGAATTATTGTTTCCGGATAAACGTTACAACGGTATTGGATATGGCGCTTTAGGTATTTATGACAACGATTTGTCATTATCCGATTTGTTGAAAAAAGTATCTCAAATTTTACAAAGTAACTCAATCATATACTATGGAAATTCCAGCAAGCGCATTAAAAAAGTGGCATGTTTGCAGGGTACAGGGTCACGAAAGATTAATGCTGTCATTGGGCTTGGTGCAGTTGATTGCATTATTACAGGCGATGTTGGTTATCATGATGCAGTGTCTGCAAATAATAATGGCGTAGCAGTCATTGATATTGGCCATTATGCTTCTGAAAAACCAATAATTGATTTTTTATACCACACTATTCACAACTACTTGACAAAAGAAATGCATTGTAACGATATACCTTTGATGATATCTAAAAAAGAAAAAAATCCTATGAAATGTGGTATGTAACATGGGTCCTGAGATTTATACAATGCTTGAGTTGCAATCGATATGGGATAAGGTGCTTGCAGCAAAAAATGAAATTGCCCGATCACGGCATGCTATAGATTTCTGGCGTGGTGAAATGAAAGCAATGGAAGCTAAAATGGCAGATCTGCGTTCACGGGTAAATCAGTTAAAAACAAATATTAAACAGAAAGAACTTGAACTTCATGATGTGGAATCACGCATCCAATTTCTTGATAGCAAAAAGAATTCTTTGAAATCACAGCGTGATTTTGATTCAATGTTGACCGAGATGGAAACTCTTAATAAAAAGAAAGAAGAAATAGAAAATAATATGCTGCAATATATGGAAGATGTTGATGCAATAGAAGGGGAATTGGATGTATTCCAGAAGGAAATGCCAAAACGATTAAATCAGATTGAAAAAGATGTTGAAGAATTGCAGAATAAGCTTGAATCCTTGCAAAAGGAAGCAGAAGATAGTGCTGCACAATTTAATAAACAAATAACGGAATTGCCACCTGATTTAAGGGCAAGGTTTGCAAAAGTAATTGAGACAAAAGGTAATGCTATAGTCCCACTTGAAAATGGAACCTGCATGGGATGCCATTACCAGGTGCCTGTATATATCAAAGATGAAGTAGCTAAATCAAAGGCAGTGACCTGCACCAATTGTGGACGTTTTTTATATTTTAAAAATTAATAGCGAATATTTAAACGTTTTAAATGATTGCATGCCATCCATAGTAAACACATATTAGGAAATTAAGATTGTAATCAATGTTTCAGGGAGAACAAAATGTTACTTAGTATAGATAGAGTCCTACAGCTACTTGCAGAAGGCAAGAGTTTGGAAAAAATTGCTGAATTGTCAGATGTAGATATAAGTGAAATACAATCTGTAGTGGAAGAAGCACGAAAAATTATCCTTGAATATGACAAACAACGTGCAAAGAGTAAAATTATAGTAAAAAAGAAAAGCAGTGTCACAGAAGGTAACAATCAATCGGAAGTATCTGACAATATATTTGATGGTCTTGAAGTTTTGTCAACAATACCTGCTGAATCCGTTTTAACAATGTATGTTGATGGTGCATCAAAGGGCAATCCAGGCCCTGCAGGGATTGGTATTGTTATATATGATGGTGATGACAGGCTTGTGGGCAAAGTTTCAGCATATATTGGCAAAAAGACAAATAATCAGGCTGAATATACAGCTTTGTTGCGGGCAATACAACTGGCGCTGTATTTTAAAACAAAAACATTAAAAATAAGAAGTGATTCAGAGCTTGTAGTGCGTCAACTTATAGGTGAATATCAAGTTAGCAATGCTAACATTAAAAAACTCTATGAAAAAGTAATGGAATTAAAAAAACAAATACCTAATGTAAAAATTGAGCACGTAATGCGCAATTTTAATGAAAAAGCTGACTTTTTAGCCAAAAAGGCTGCTGATAAAAAAGATAAAATACGATAAAGGTGGCGTTTGTGTGTACCAGTGCTTCATCTCAAGTAAAGGATGTATTACTGTCTCATTTTAATATTTCACCGCTTACAGCAGATTTACTATTGCTCAGAGGCATTAATACTCCGTATAATGCATATACATTTCTTAATCCTGACCTTTCTTTATGTTACAGCCCGTTTTACATGAACCAGATGGATGAAGCAGTAAGGATTATAAAAAATGCTGTTACACAAAAGAAAAAGATAGGAATTTTTGCAGATTCAGATATTGATGGGCTGACATCACTAACGTTATTAACTCATTTACTTGATCTTTTGCATGTACAGTATTATTACCGTTATCCTGTTGGCGATGAATTGTATGGGTTGACAATACCCATCATCGATGAGTTTAAGAAAAATAATATTGATTGTATTATTACGCTGGATAGCGGTGTTCGCGATATAGACGAAATTGCCTATGCACGTAATCTTGGAATGGATGTCATAGTTTGTGACCATCATGAACCATCTGAAAATCTTCCAGATGCAGTAATTATTAACCCTAAATTAAGTAATTCGCAATATCCCTTTAAAGAGTTAGCTGGAGTTGGGGTTACCTATAAATTTTGTTTAGCAATACTATTAAGCTATACAAAGTATTTTGATACGCATATTATTGTTATTGCTTCGTCTCAAAATTCTATTGTATATAATATTATTCATAGAGGCAGGGCAATAGATCATGGTTCAGTTTCCAGCATACAGGAAATTAAACAACTTATAAAGCAGTACACCAGTGCAATTCTTTTTAATTACGATGTCCCAGATGCAATAGTATTAAATCATAAGGTATATTATAACATTAAAGACTTTGTCAATGAACTATCGCCAATTCAGGAATTGGTAAAGGGCAGTATTAAGGATTTATTCCCAACTACCGTTGATTATGCTACAATGCTGGTATTCAAGATACAATACCAGCAATCAAAAAAAATATTACAATTTATTCAGGATATGCTCCCACTGGTAGCACTTGGTACCATTGCTGACATGATGCCAATGATAGATGAAAATAGGATCCTTGTGAGTAATGGGATAGCATATTTTGATAAAACTAATCATTGTGGATTAAAGGTAATTAGAGAATATATCTCGAAAGCAATGAATACCGATACCATTGGATGGGATATTTCACCACTTCTCAATACACCAGGTAGATTTGGCAAGACAAAGTTAGCGGCTGATTTCTTGCTTGAGAAAAAAACATCAAAAGTCAAAGAGCTTTTACAGGAAATTGTTGAACTCAATAAAGAAAGGAAAACAATCATACAAACATTAGTATCAAAATTTTCTAAAGCCGATTCAATTGAAAATAATACATTACATGTAATATATTCAGATGAAATACCTGATGGCCTAACAGGCATCATTGCAAACCGTCTTGCTGACCAGTTAATGCAGCCTGTGCTTGTCATTTCCGATAAGCCTGATGCAGAAATAATAAAAGGTTCAGGCAGATCAAGGAACAATTTTGATTTTTTTACCAGCGTCTCAAGATATAATCATCTTTTTGAAAAATTAGGTGGGCATAATCATGCCTTTGGTTTTTCAATAAAAAAAGAAAATATTCCTATACTTTTGAAAGAATTAAATCAAACATTGAATTGTTCAAGTATGGAATGTGATATTCAAAAATATGATTATGAATTACCAATCGATTATATAACGTTTGAATTACTTGATGAATTGAAATTATTTGAACCGTATGGTATAGGGCACAAGCCTTTTGTGTTTCTTTCAAGGAATTGTAAAATAAGCCAATATTTCATCATTAATGGCAAACATTGTAAGCTAATTATTAATGGACCAATAACATTAGAAGCTATTGCATGGAATTCTGCTGATAAATATAAACATATGTTGAAACAATATGTCCCTGTAGACTTACTTTATACAGTTAAAGCCAATGAATATAATGGGTTAATATCACCACTTCTGATTATAGAAAATATTTCACTATCTCAGGTTTTAAAATAAAATTCCGTCCTTCTGTTCTTCTGCCTTCCTTCTTTTGTTTCATTTGAGGCTATTGGCTTTGTTTCACCAAATCCTTTTGAACTTATTCTTTCAGGGCTTATCCCATGCTTAATAATATAATCACACACAGCATCGGCACGTTTTTCAGATAATTTTTGATTATAGGCATCATCGCCAATTGAATCAGTATGTCCCCATACTTCAACTTTTAGATGCGGATTTGCTTTCATCATGTCTACAAGTTTATCTAGTATATTAATAGAATCTTTTCTAATATACCATTTATCAAAATCAAAGTGTATATTGTCAACCACTACGGCTTTTCCTGGTTGAATCTGATCAAGGACCACTTCCAATTTACTATCGCTTTTATTAACTATAACTTTTTTTGGAACATGGCCTTCCGATTCAAAAATTACTTCAACATTATCCTTGTCATAAATTGTAATATCACCTTTTCCATTTACAGCAGTTGACTGGTCATACTCACCAATTTCATCTTTATAGTGAATAGTAATACGCGATTTTAAAGGTGCTTTAGCATTGTTTGTAATCTCAACAGGCAACTGGCGTGTTGGTATTTGTTTTTTATCAGGTTGTATCTTTGGCTGTGATTCCGGGGTTATTGTTTTATCAGCTAATTCCTTTTCAGATAGTTTTTGTTCAGGCAATTTTGATGGTTCACTTTCTTTCTTTTGAGTTTCTTCTTGTTTAGTTGTTTCAAAACCATTGCTGCCGATATATCCTGCACCAATTGCATATAGGTAATTGCCTGCTGGTAAAAATAAAATGCCATTAGCTGCAACTGGCTGGGAAACACCTCCCGGAAAAGGTGCTGTGAATTCCCACCATACA
>Ga0123519_10016656_pt1 | contig 10177 bp, 8 predicted proteins | sample YelNatPaOPRAMG02_FD_87396 | JGI IMG/M metagenome (GOLD analysis project Ga0123519, IMG submission 87396) | Hot spring microbial communities from Yellowstone National Park - Yellowstone National Park OP-RAMG-02 (version 2) | ecosystem: Environmental > Aquatic > Thermal springs > Hot (42-90C) ...
TAGTAGAAGACACTCAACACTTGAAAAAGCAAAATTGGAAGGTCTGATAGATGAGTATTTTACGGACTTTGAGGAAGGAATAAAAAAGATTGACCTTCTTGTTTTAGCCACCCCTGTAGGTGTTATTAAGGACTATTTTTTTAAAATAAAAAAGACGCATCCATCACTTCTGGTTACAGATGTTGCAAGTGTAAAGGAGAAGATAGTAAAAGAGTCCATTAAAATTTTAGGCAGGGACTCAAACTTTGTCGGTTCACATCCCATAGCTGGCTCAGATAAAAGTGGAATAGAAGCAGTGCAGGAAAATCTCTTTGAAGGTAAGTTTGTTATTATAACCCCCTGTAAATATACAAAAGAAGAAAATATAAAAAAAATAAAGGACTTTTGGACAAAGGTCGGTTCTATCCCTGTCTTCTTCTCTCCTGAAGAACATGATAGATTACTTACTCTGACAAGCCATGCCCCACATCTTATAGTTTATTTTCTACTTTCTATGATAGAGAAGGTCAGGGATAAAAAGCGCCTTTTACCTTGCATAGGGCCGGGCTTTTTAGACACAACAAGAATTGGCAATAGTTCTCCCGAACTATGGGCTGAGATATTTATCTATAACAGAAAAAATCTTCTGAAATATCTGTCTAAATTTGAAAAAAATATCTCAGAGATGGAAAAAATCTTAAAAAAGGCGGATGTAGAAAAATTGACTGAAAAACTCACCCGTTTTAAAAAAGTGAGGGACGAAATAGATGAAAAGGGGAAAAATATTCAAAAAGGCTAAAAAGGTAGTTATAAAGATAGGAACTAATGTCTTAACCTCTACAAACAACCGTCTTGACCTATCTATCATTGAACATCTTGTTGAACAGATAAGCGACCTTATAAAAGAAAAAAAGATGAAGGTAATAATAGTAACCTCTGGTGCAATAGGAGCGGGTATGCAACTACTTGGCTGGAAGAAAAGACCTGTAGAAATTTCTAAATTACAGGCAGCAGCAAGTGTAGGCCAGAGCAGATTAATGAGGGTATATGACCGTTTATTCAGGGAAGAAGGGATAAATGTGGGGCAAATCTTACTTACAAGAGATGTATTCACAATGGCTGAAAGGAAAAAGAATGCCAGAGAGACAATACAGACCCTTCTCAAGTTGAATGTTGTTCCCATTATAAATGAGAATGATAGTGTGGCTGTTGATGAGATAAAGTTTGGAGATAATGATACCCTTTCTGCATATGTTGCTGAACTTGTATCCGCGGATATGCTTGTTATGATAACTGATGTTGACGGTCTGAGTTATGGAGACCCGAAGAAAAAATCTAATAGCAGGGTTATAAGTATTGTTGATAACTTCGACACAGCAGAAAGGATGGTTAAAGATAGCAGTCCGTCAGGATATGGAACAGGAGGAATGAAAAGCAAGGTCTCTGCAGCAAAGTATGTTACAGATAGGGGAATATACTGTGTCATATTGAACGGGAAGAAACTGTGGTGTCTAAAAAAGGCATTCAAGGGAGAAAAAATAGGAACCTTATTTCTTCCCGCCTGTAAAAAATAATATAGATATCCCTTACCCATATCTCCTCTCCCTTGCGATAGTCCGACAAGGTCTTAGTGGCGGAAGGGGGGAGGATGTAGGTGGGGGTGAATGAAGGAAATGGGAAATCTGGCTCACGAGAGGTGCTACTGTGGAGACAAAACTACGCAGAAATCGGGCTACGGCGAACTCACCCGTCTCCGAAAGAATTCTCCGACGGGTTCAGACACCGCGTACGAAGGATATCCCGAACGCTTGTGCTTTTCTGCTTGTTTTGTCCCTGTCCCTCCGCAAGTCGTTCGCCAGACATCCCATTTCCTGCTTGACCAATAGAGAGAAAAAAGGAAGATGCTATGGAATGGAAAAAAGATATCTTAGAAAATATAAAGAAAGCGAAGGATAGTTCATTCAGGGCATTAAATTATACAACCTTTCAGAAAAATAGGTTTCTTGAGATATTATCTACAAATATTTCTCAGAATAGAAGAAAGATATTGTCAGCAAATAATAAAGATGTAAAAAATGCTATAAAAAATAAATATTCCTCCGCCTTTATCGACAGGTTAACATTAACAGAGGACAGGATATCTAAAATCCTTAAGGGTATAGATATTGTCAAAGGTCTTCCTGACCCTGTTGGAGAAAAAATATCCGAAATAATAAGACCGAATGGTTTGAAAATAGAAAAGATAAGAGTACCTATAGGAGTTATAGGCATTATCTATGAATCAAGGCCAGATGTTACTATTGAAGCAAGTATTCTGTGTCTTAAATCAGGTAACTGTGTAATTCTAAGGGGCGGAAAAGAATCAAAACATTCCAATAAAATTCTTGTATCATTGATTAAAAAAAGTTTAGCAGAAGCAGGACTTTCTGAAGATATGGTATATCTTGTAAGTTCAGGAGGAAGACGGGCTGTAAAATATCTCCTTTCTCTCAATCAATATATTGACCTGATTATTCCCAGGGGCGGAGAATCCCTTATAAGAACTGTGGTAAAAGAAAGCACCATACCTGTAATTAAGCATTATAAAGGTGTTTGTCATACCTATGTGGACAAAGATGCTGATTTGCATATGGCTCTGAATATATGCTATAACGCCAAGGTTCAGAGACCTGCAACCTGCAATGCAATGGAAACATTGCTTGTTCATAAAAATATTGCTCCTGTTTTTCTTCCTGAAATAGCAAAGATGTTCAGACAAGCAAATGTAGAAATGAGGGGCTGTGAAAAAACATTTGAAATTCTTCCTGATATACAAAAGGCAACAGAAGATGATTGGTCAGAAGAGTATCTTGACCTTATAATATCTATAAAAATAGTGGATTCTCTGGAGGAAGCAATAAGCCATATAAATCGTTATGGGACAATGCACTCAGAGGCAATTATTACAAATAACAGTGAAGCAGTAACTAAATTTTTTAAAGAGGTTGATGCAGCAGTTCTTTTCCATAATGCTTCTACCAGATTTACTGATGGCGGAGAGTTTGGCATGGGTGCGGAGATAGGAATAAGTACAGATAAAATTCATGCCCGGGGACCTATGGGATTGGTAGAGTTAACTACATACAAATATCTCGTTTATGGCAATGGCCAGATCCGTCAATAAAGAACATAAAAGGATAGGAATTATAGGGGGGACTTTTGACCCTGTTCATATAGGACATCTCATCATTGCTGAAAAGGCAAGGGAAGAGTTTTTATTAAAAAAGGTACTCTTTATTCCTGCAGGTATTCCTCCTCACAAGAAGAAAATATTTGTCTCTCCTTCCCATCGGCTTGAGATGGTAAAGATTGCCATAAGAGATAACAGGTATTTTAAAGTAGATGATATTGAAATAAAAAGAGGGGAAACTTCATATACCTATGATACTGTGATGTCTTTTAAAAATAAAAATCCAGATATAGAAATTTTCTTTATTACAGGGGAGGATACTTTTTATGAGTTAAAGACCTGGCACAGATATAAAGAACTTATAAGGGAGGTTATTTTTCTTGTTGCCCCACGAAAAGATAAAAAAGAGAAAGCCGTCCCAAAAATCCCATATTTAAAGTATAAGTTTATTCATTCTCCTTATATTGATATATCCTCTTCCTATATAAGGGATTGCTTTGCTAAAGGTAAAAGTGTAAAATATTTACTTCCGGATGAGATAATTAACTACATAAGGAGATATAAACTATATGGAATTAGAAGAGATAAAGAAAAAGATAAAAGAGGTCAGTGAGAAAGCAGAAAAACAATTAGGTGAAATAGGGGAAGAGGAGCCAGAGAAACTTGAAAGATGGAAGGTGGAGTATCTCGGAAGAAAAGGAGAGATAAATAATCTTTTTGCCTTACTTCCCCATCTTGCTTCTGAAGAAAGAAAAGAAGCAGGGATGCTTATAAATAATTTAAAAAATTCATTAACCAATGTCTATGAAGAAAGAAAATACACAACAGTAAAGAAAGAAAAGAGTAAAGTCAACCTTTCCTTTCCCGGAAAAACACCTGTAACAGGTTCTTTTCACCCCATAACTCTCATCTCCCGGGAGATATCCACAATATTTACAAAGATGGGGTTTGGTATTGTCACCGGACCTGAAATTGAAACGGACTATTATAACTTTGATGCACTGAATATCCCTGCTGAACATCCATCAAAGGATGTCTGGGATACCTTTTACCTTAGTGAAAAAGAGAAGGTATTACTTAGAACACATACAAGCCCTGTACAGATAAGGGTTATGGAGAAAATTAGACCTCCTTTCAGGGTCATTGCTATAGGTAAATGTTTCAGAAGGGATGATATTGATGCAACACACAGCCCTGTATTTCATCAAATAGAGGGATTGATGGTAGACAAAGGTATAAATTTTTCTCATTTAAAGGGAGTCCTAACCTATTTTATAACGGAGATGTTTGGAAAAGATGTAAAGGTAAAATTTACCCCTTCTTTTTTCCCTTTTACAGAACCGAGTGCTGAAGTGAGTATGTCCTGTAATATCTGTAAAGGAAAAGGATGTCCAACGTGTCATAATACTGGTTATATAGAAATACTTGGATGTGGAATGGTTCATCCCCAGGTATTCAGAAATGTAGGATATGACACTGATGAATTTACAGGATTTGCCTTTGGGATGGGTATTGAACGGCTTGCAATTATAAAATTTGGTATAACGGATATAAGATATTTTTTCCAGAATGACCTGCGAGTTATAAAACAATTCAGTTGATAAAGATATAATAAGGGCTTAAAAATGAGATATTCTTATAGATTAATAAGTGAATATATTAATGGACTTATTTCTCCGGAGGAACTAATCAGATATCTGGAGATACTTGGACTGAACCCTTCTGTTGTAGTTAAGAGTAAAGATGATATAGTTTTTGAACTTGAAACACCGGCAAATAGAGGGGACCTTTTATGTCTGCTCGGTGTGGCAAGAGAAATTCTGCCTTTCACCAATGCTTCTCTTAAAATCCCTCGTTTAACATTTGAAGAAACATCTACTAGGATTACTCCTGTTAAAATTGAAGATGAAAATGATTGTATTTATTATTCCTGTCGTATCGTCGAAAAAATTTCTGTTGAAAAAACAGGTCTATCTCTAAAAGAGAAGATAGAAAAATTAGGATATAGAACCTGTCTTAATGTGGTTGATATATCAAACTATGTAATGGCGGAGACAGGGCAACCACTTCACATATTTGACCTTGATAAGATAGATGGTTATGTAGAAGTCAGAAGAGCAAGAAAAGGTGAATGTCTGGTTACAATTGATGGCAAAAAACGGGAAATAGATGAAAATGTTCTCGTGATAGCGGACTCAAAAAAAGCCATTGCCATTGCAGGAATAATGGGGGGACAGAATTCCGAAGTTACCGCTGATACAAAAAATATTCTGATAGAAAGTGCTGTGTTTAATCCAGTGGTTGTGAGGAGAGGCAGCAAAAAAATAGGACTTGCTACTGAAGCATCAGCAAGATTTGAAAAGGGAATATCCATTGATACCTGTAAAATAGGAATGGCAAGAGCAGCACTTTTGATAAAAGAAATATGCAGAGGTGATATAGGTCCTCTCTCTGAATCTGGTAGTAAGAAAAAATTTTCGCATCCAGTCGTAAAGTTCAATATGGAAAGAGTAAATAAACTTTCTGGTATTGAAGTGGAAGAAAAATTTGTTATGGATTTGCTGACCCGCCTTAGTTTTAAAGTTAAAAAAAATAAAAAATTTTTTATTGTATCTCCACCTTTTTATAGAAACGACATAAAAGAAGACGTTGACATAGTTGAAGAGATTTTAAAATACAGACAATATGAAACAATCCCTGCAAATATTCCATTTGCTTCTATAAAAAACACACCTTCTTCTCCCGAAATAGCAACATTAGAAAAAATAAGGGATATATGTGTCTGGTTGGGATTCACAGAAGTGGTACATATGGGACTTACGTCCATGGATAATGTGTCCTTTAACAGAGAAATAATACCTGCAGAAATAGAAAACCCTATCTCTTCCAATCTTAAATTTCTACGTACAAGTTTAATACCCGAGATACTTGAAACAATAAGATTTAATATCTATCATAGTACAAGAAATTTTAATCTCTTTGAAATAGGTAAGGTATATTATAAAGAGAAAGGTTCTTTTAGAGAAGAGACGAGAGTTTCTTTTATGAGTATCAACTCAGGAAATTTCTTTACCCTTAAAGGAAAAATAGAAAACCTATTTGATAAGCTCCATCTGAAAAATCTACAATTCAAGGAAGAACCGGGCGTCTTTGCGACAGAAAATAACCTTGCAATTTATCTTGATGATGTGCCTATAGGAAATATCTTTATCCTCTCAGATGAGATTAAAGAGCGATTTGACCTTAAAAGAGAGGAGATATATGGTAGCGAGATAAATCTGGAAAATATAATAGGGAAGGTATCTTTTATAACCTTCTTTAAAGAACCTCCTAAGTATCCTTCTTCCCGCAGGGATTTTTCTTTTTTCTTTCCCGAAGACATAGAATGGAAAGAAATAGAAAATACTATATTGTCTTTAAATCTTCCCGTAGAAAAAATAGAATTTTTTGACTTTTACAAAAGAGATGCTATTCCGAACAATATTATCAGTATAAGTTTCTCTGTGTTCTTCAGATCCGCTACAGGAACACTGGAAAATGAAGATGTTGTAAAATTTTCAAAAAAAATCATAGAGACAATCTGTCTTAAAATGAAGGGGCAACTGAGAGGCGCAGATGGAGAAACTTGAAATACTTGGTAAAAAATATCAGATACAATCAGGACTTCCTCCAGAAGAGGTTTTACGGATACATAGAGAAATTGTAAAACGATTGAAAATACTTTCTTTAGAATACCCAAATCTTGATAAGATAGATATTCTTGTCCTGTATGTAATTGAACTGAATGAGAAAATAATTGATATGGAAAAAACGTTAAAAAAAGAAACTAAAAAAATAGAAGATATACGGACAAAGATTTTTCATCTTGAAGAAAAAATCTTGACAAATTTGAGATAGTATCATAAAATTTCAACTCTAGAAGTTTAAGAATCGCGGGGTGGAGCAGTGGTAGCTCGCCAGGCCCATAACCTGGAGGTCGGCCGTTCAAATCGGCCCCCCGCAACTAATATAAACAGGAGCGAGTGTGAAACGAGGTGGCAGAGGAACATTATGTGTTGATATTGGAAGTACCAAGATCAGGGTGTGTGATATAGAGTTTTACGGACATACACCCATAATATCTTATTATGACGAACTTGCTATTCCTGTTTCTCCCGACGAAAGAGAATCATTTGTAAGCACTGAAGCGAAAAACTTTATAAAAGCGCAGCATGCAAAGTCCTTTTATGTATCCCTGCCTGGAAGAGGGGTACTGATTAGAAGTTTGACAGTTCCAAAAGTCCCATTAAAAAAACTAAAAGATATACTTAAATATGAGGTTCAACAGCAAATACCGTTTCCACTTGAGATGGTAGAGTGGAAATTTCAGATTATAAGTGAAGCAGGACAGAATTATAATGTATTACTCGGGGCAGTTAAGAGAGATATAATCAGTGATTTCCTCTCCCGACTTAACCTCTTTGGTATAGACCCTTTATTTCTTGATATAGACCCTTTTGCTATTCTCAATATATTTATGTTTTCACCCATATTTTCTTCTGATAAATGCCAGGCAATTCTGGAAGTTGGGGCAAGTTCTTCTAATTTCATTATTTTGCATCGTGAAAAAATGCTTATCCGTTCTCTTACTACTTCTGGAGATATTATAACAAATGCCATAGCTGAATCCGAGTCCATTTCGTATGCTGAAGCGGAGGGTAAAAAAATTACCGCTAATGTAGAAATACCCGCTGTAAAAACAAGCATGGAAAGTTTACATACAGAAATACAGAACTCTATTGACTACTGGCGATTTACTCAGAAAGGACCTGAGGTAGAAGAATTATATCTTTGTGGAAGGAGTGTTTTATTAAAGGGGTTTAAAGAGTTCCTTCAGGAAAAATCCAGGATAGAAACATTTTACTTCAATACATTTTCTAACATAGAGGTTGATGAAGAATATGCTCAACTCCGTTCTTCTGAAACAGAATTTACAGTTTTATTAGGAATTGCATTAAGAAAACTCAGAAGGACAATTATAAATATTGATCTGCTTCCAGAAGAGGTTGAAAGAGTAAGGGAATTCAGATATAACCGTCCTTACATCTATCTTTCTGCTATTACAGCAGGTTTCATAGCCATTACTCCATCACTCTTTTTCAACCAGGAAAAGTCAATGCTAAAAGGGTTATTAAATGAGATAGATGTTTCTCTCAAGCAGTATGAAAAGTACAAGCCGGATGTAGATAAACTGAAAGGGGATATAACAGGGATAAAAGGACAGGTGGATATTATAGAAAAAATTATTAATGAAAAAAATGTATGGTTAAAGCGTATAGTTACACTAGGTAGTTCTCTTCCAAGTAGCAGAATATATATTACATCTTTGATTCCTGGACAGGCAGTCGCTTCTGCTGCTCCATCTTCACAGGCAACTTCCAGTACACCACCCGCGATGCCTGCATCCTCAGTTTCACCTGGGCCTCCAGGGGCTGTGCCTCCTAGTACTCCAGTTTCACTTGGGCCTTCAGAGGCTGTGCCTCCTAGTACTCCAATTTCACCTGGGCCTCCAGGGGCTGTTCCTCCTAATACTCCTTCAGGACCGGGGCCAATGCCCCAGCAGCCACAACAACCTGGAGTTGAAATAAAAACTGAAGAAGAGAAGGTATTTACCCTTAATGGAGAGGTAATAATTACTGATATAAGAACTGCCTTTAGTGACTTCAAGACATTTGTGAGTAAATTATCTGAACTGGATTTTATAAAGTCAGTTAATATAAATTCCTGTGAGGTTGACCCAACAAAAGAAAAACTTCAATTTTCTTTACTTCTAGAAATAAAATGAAAAAGATAAAGGGGATTTTAAAAAGATATTCTCTTTTGCTGTCGTTAATAATAGTCATAGGCATAATAGCAACAGGGTATTTTTTAACTAAAAAGATGCGTGCGGAGATAAAAAAATTAGAAGGAGAGATAAAGACAAAATATTCCCAGATTACCGCATATGAAACGGGTAAAGAAGAAGCTCCATCTCCTGAATTAATAGCAAAACTTACCAGAGAGAAAGAATATCTGGATAGAAAGTTTAACTTCTTTATGAATAATTTTTCCACCACCTATCCAGTAGTTCCAGAATTCACCCTTTATCCTTCAGTTGAATATAAAGAATTTCTTTATTTTTCGCAGGATCGTCTTTATAAAAAAGCAGAGAAAAGAAACGTTATATTACCGGGCTCGCTTGGTTTTCAAACAACAGGACTTGTACCTCCTGAACAAATTCCAAAACTTGCATTACAGTTTGAGGTTGTAGAAGACCTCGTAAATCTTATTATTGATGCCGGGGTAACAGTTGTAGAAAGTATAACTCCGGGAGAACCTCAACAGGTAGCTTTCTATCAGGTATTACCCTTAAAATTAGGAATAAAAGGAACAGGAAATGAAATTGTAAGATTTCTTAAATATATTGAAAATCCATCTTCTTATTTTCTATTAAAAAACTTCTCAGTTATAAAAGAAAGTGAGGGATTATTCAGGGTTTCAGCAGGTCTTAATGCTGTAATCATAAAGAAACCGAAAACAAAAGGAATTGAAGGATAAAAAAAGATGGAGCAAAAAAAGAATAAGGCTGATATTATAAGAGAAGAAAAGAAAAAACAGTTATTGAAGTTTATTGAGAGAAAAAAAACGAGGATTATTCCTTTAGAAAAAAGAAGAGGACCTCTCCAAGAAAACAAGAAGGAACAGATTCCTTCGGCGAATAAAGAAAATGTGCCAAAAGAGACGGAAAAGTCATACATTGATGGAAGCAATAGACGGAAGAAAAGAAGAGAAAAACTTCAAGAGATTAAAGAAAAAAGAGAAGAGATAAAAAAGAGGCGTGTATTAGCCATTCAGGAGAGAAAAAGAGAAAAAGAGGAACAAAAGAAAAGGGCAAAAGAAGAGAGGCAGAGAAAGAAGTTAGAAGCGCTGAAGAAGAGAGAAGAATCCAGACAGTTAAGAGAAGCAAAGAAAAAAGAAGCACTAGAAAAAAGGAAAGAAGAACTCAGAAAA
>Ga0123519_10016662_pt1 | contig 10175 bp, 8 predicted proteins | sample YelNatPaOPRAMG02_FD_87396 | JGI IMG/M metagenome (GOLD analysis project Ga0123519, IMG submission 87396) | Hot spring microbial communities from Yellowstone National Park - Yellowstone National Park OP-RAMG-02 (version 2) | ecosystem: Environmental > Aquatic > Thermal springs > Hot (42-90C) ...
CTTTATAGAATGAATATCCTAATCCAGTTATAAAAGAATAAATATCTTTAATACCTGATATTTTCGCTGCTAAACTGCCATATATTGTTGGCTTAATTGTGTAATTCAAAACTATATCTGGAGTATCATTTTTTAGTAACCTAATCAATGAAATGATTAAATTTAAATCCTTTATTGGATTCATCCCCGTCCTGTCTAGTTTTATATCTCTAATAACTACACCAAGTGATTTTAAATTATTTATTTCATTACACTCCTTTAAGGGTACATAGCACGTAATAGAATTTCTTTTTTGAATCAAGTCTAAGATTAAAGGTCCTCGAAATCGCCATAGGCTCTTCGAATTATTACTAATAATTATTATTTTTTTCATTAATTAATCATATTAATATAAAAGAGTATTTAATTGCCAAAAATTCTATATAATAAATAAAATTCTGAACTTATTTTTGTTTATTTAATAATAAAAAACTATCTTCGAAACTATTAACCTTTTTACCCGATAAAAATACACGAAAGAACTCCAAATCATTGCCAATATATGCTATTATCCTCTCTGGCTCCATGGCTTCAAATGCCAAATTATTTTATATTGATGCCTATAATATTGTTTTATTCTAAATGGCATTTTTACCATGCCCCCTTTAAAATTATGCTGTATCATTTTGCCCCTTATTGCGCTGCCCATTTTTTGAGAAGCATTTCATAATTTAATACAAACATTTCATCGATTTCGTAAACCTGGAACTTCAATTTTGGTAATCATGTTGATTATTTTATCCACTTCTGCTATCTGACACGGATTTAGTTTGCAGCTTCTTCGATTAATTAAGAAATCATGCAAGCCAATAATATAAGCTGTCTGGTATATTAACAATTTAAGATATACTCTCAATATAAGAAAATTGGTGATAAATTTCCCTACATATTTTGGCCCATATTTTTTTAGAATTCTTATATCAGCAAAACAACTCTTTAAATAATTTCTTAAATTAAAAGCACCTATCTCACGATAAAAATATAATGGTTCGTTTATTATTGCAAATCGTAAATTTTGAAATGTTCGACACCATAGTTCATAATCCTCAGCTCTATCATATAAAATATCATATCTGTTGCGTTTGAACCAATCTGTTCTTCCCATAATCGTCGGATGTATAAATATATTATGTTTAAGAATTGAAAGTGGATTTTTATTTATCATAGACAGTTTTCTAATCCCCACAACATGATAATTACAATCAATGCTATATGAACCTGTGCAAACTAGATCAATATTAATATGTTGGTCAAGGAATTTTACTTGACGAGCAAGCCGTTCTGGATGCATTAAATCGTCTGCATCCATTCGTGCAAGATAATTTCCAGATGCTCGTTCTGCTATCTCATTTAGACGTACAGCAAGCCCCTTATGTTTTCCATCGCGAAAGATATTAACCCTTGAATCTTGGATTGACTGGACAATATGAATTGATCCGTCTGTAGACCCATCATCCACTAACAATAGCTCCCAATCTTGAAATGATTGGGCATAGATTGATTTGATAGCAAGGGGTAAAGTGTCTCTATTATTCATAAACGGCAATCCTATCGTCACTCGGGGTGATTTTTTTTCAATCCCACACATTCCTTAAAGCCTTATTTATAATCTATATTTTTAGCAAGCTAAAATAAGAGTTTTGCATAATTTTCATTATGGTCATATACTGAACTTTTCTCGAAAATTGGATAGTAGAGAAGATATATTAAGGCAAACCATCTTATCGAAGGGGGTATGGTGCAATGCACGGCATGAGACGTCAGCATGATGCGGCCGCCAAGGTTAAGATAGCGTTTGAGGGAATCAAAGGCGAAAAGGCTATCGCTAGATCCCCGGAGAGTACGGCATCCATCCTAACCAGATCCGGTTGCGGCGGAATCGGGCCCTGGCCGCTCTCCCTGTGGTGTTTTCCAATAACGTTGCAAAGGGCGAGAAGGACCATGCAGAGCTCGAGGAAGAGCTTTTTAGCAGATCGGCTAGCTTAAAGTCGAGAACGACCGGCTCAAAAAAAATCTCAACAGCTCCGCTATTAACGAAGTGGCTCTTGGTCGAACCGAAGGATGAGATATCGATAGGGCAGCAATATGGCCTCTTGGATGTGGCAAGATCATCTTATTACTAGAAGAGCGCCGGTGAGACGACTTTAAATCTGGAGCTGATGAGGTTAATTGATGGGCAATACATGAAGATGCCATTTTACGGACCGCAGCGGATGACGCAGGTCTTGAAAAGGAAAGGGGCGTGAGGTCAATCATAAGCGAATCGAAGACCTGATGCGGGTCACGGGGATGGCGGCGATCTATCCCAAACGCCATACAAGTCAACCGCAGCCTCTGAATCGTGTCTACCCTTATTTTCTTAACGATCTTGAGATTGGCCGTCCGATCCAGGTCTGGGCACCTGATATCACTTACATCCGCCTGGCACATGGTTTTATGTTTTTGACGGCGGTCACGCACGGGCTCACCCGCTATGTCCTGGCTTACGAACTCTCGATCCTTCTGGATAAAAAGTTCTGTTTGACGGCTCTTGATCAAGCGCTGGGCTTACCGCGGCCGGAGACATTCAATACCGACTAGGGCGGACAGCATACGAGCCTGGATTTTACGGGCCGCCCCGAAGCAAGAGGCATCTGAATTTCCACAGACGGCAGCGGCCAGACGTTCGACAATGTTTTTATCGAGCGTTTGTGGCAGACGGTGAATGAAATACAAGGAAGTTCATGTTAATGCCTACGATCCAGACCTTAAATAATGATTTGGATAACTTTTTCTCACTGAACCTTTTTTAATGTAATCGTCTTCATCAAAGACATTATCTATACTATAGTCAAGGGGTTAATATAAACTTTATTAAGTCAGTTGATATAGCTCTTCCAATGCTTGAGCTATATTTTTCCAGCTATATTTAGAAGCATTTTTTATGGCATTTTCGCTTAAAAATTGATAATAGTCAGGGTTATCTATAAGGAATTCAATTTTTTCCCCTAATTCCTGAGCATTACCAACAGAAAATCGCAGGCCAGATTTATCAGTAATTATTTCCCTTAGACCACCATGGTCGCTTGCAATTACAGGCTTACCACATGCTTGGGCTTCAATTGCGGCCATTCCAAACATCTCTAATTCAATTGTCGGCATTACAAAAATATCGGCAGCATTATATACCCTAGGAAGTCGGCCTTCGTCAACAGCACCAATGTATTTTCCTCCAATATTTTTTATTAAATTAGGCCAGACGCTGCTTTTAATATTTTTACCAAATTGCTCAACGGGCCCTGCTACTACAAGCATAACATCATTTCTTTTATTCATTATTTTACTCATAGCTTCAATTAAAATGTGGGTTCCCTTTTGACGGCATAACCTTCCTACATACAAGATAACATGTTTTCCCACTACACCGAGGTTGGCTCTTTCTTGCTCTCTTAATTTTAAATCTGGATTAAATTGTCTAGTATTTACTCCATTGTATATAACTTGCATTTTTTCTTGATCAATATTCCAGAAAGATTTAGATTCTCTGAAGCAATAATATGAACAGGGTAGCAACTTTGTAAATTTCGTTATTAATGCTCTGTAAATATAATACCGAATGCATCTCTTTTTTATGCCACGAAAATAATAGTTATCATATGATAAGAATTTTTTTGCTCGGAATCCAATGGCTAAAATTGCTCCCTCCGGCTGACTATGAAAATGTAAAATATTAACACGGTTCTTTGTTGCCTTTTTTAAATCAGCCAATGCTCTAATTTGGAATTCTATGCTTTTCATTTTCGATTTTGACTTACAAGAAATATAACGAAGCTCTACTCCATCAATTATGCTTATCCTTTTTTCATACCCTATCGAATAAACAATAACCTTATGGCCTAATTTAGCCTGTTCTCTAGAAATCTCAAAAACTCTTCTTTGAATTGCACCCCCATATTGGTATAGTACAGGCACACCTGTTACACATATATGTGCTATGATCACGATTTACCTCCTTTCCAAGCGATTATAATAGTGGCGCAATAATCTCCATCAGTATTGATGTTAATTTTATTTAATAAAAATAATGCCATAAATTTAAGATATATTTTTTTAATAAAAGAAGGCAACATTGACCAAATTAACCTCAAAGCTGCAGAAATAGTATACCTTCCATACCCGAGACAAATAGGCGCATCAATCATGTCCCAAAAATAGCATTCTTTTCCAGAAAGATATTGATAAAATTCTATTCTTTCAAATCCTACATCCGACAATAAACTTAACCATTCTTCTTTACTCAGAAGGTTTATATGAGATAGCTGTCTTCGCCTTAATTCGATATACCAAGACCCAGAAAATAGCAAATGTTTATTCATTTCTTTCAATGGAACGGTCGCTATTAATATTCCTCCGGGCTTAAGAACTCGATAGCATTCTGAGAGGACCTTATAAATGTCAACAATATGCTCAATTACACAATTCGAAAATACGGTACTAAAAGTCGAATCTGCAAACTTTAGCGACCTTGCATCCATCAGATGAACTCTTTTATAAGTATTTTTAAAATCGCTTTGACACTTTTTAACACTTTTAACATTAATATCAATACCATCATCAATATTATCAAACAGTAATGATGAAAATATGCCCTCGCCACAACCAACATCAAGAATGGGATGATTAGAAAATCGGTTTATTAGTTTCTTTAAATTATGCAGTTCTATTGCCCTCCAAAAACTTTGTGATGGCAGTATATATACAGATAGAATATTCATTAACTCCTTGAGTTGTTCGCCCTTCTTTGGGGAAAAAATAGGCTGACTTAGGCCCCAATTGCGAGTTAACTTTTTAATAGTTTCAAGCTTTGTTTTAGGCATTTTATAAGTTCCCTTCAATCTAATAATATAATGATGAATCGTCAAAAAATATTTGTTGCGTATCCCATAATATAAGGTCAAATGAAGCCATACTGTATTTTAAGATTGTTTATGATCATATAGGCTATCAAATGCTCCTTTTGCCGTTCGATGCTCATAGGTATTATTTTCTTTGTAATCAGCCGCTTTTTATTACCGCTATTAAAAGATTCATCTTCTTAATTACATTATTACATTATTATTTATACCCCTGAACATTTAAGAAAACTAATAAGCTACATTCTCTATTCATTAATAAAAATCACACGCCTTTAGGTCTAGTTAATTTTATTAAGAAATTAGCTAAAATAGGGCCTGCTGAAAAAAGGCATTTTGCTTTTTTCGACTGAAGACCCATTCTCATTTCCTTCTTTAATATCTTAATCTTGGCCCCGGCCAAATTCGTTTCGGATTCTCACTTCAACGCCGTCTTCAAATTCATCGCCAGGATACTCGCCCCACCCTACACTTCCGACATTTTCTCGCTCTTGTACCGCACCAGCTCTAACCCATAATCCTCTTTCCCATTGCCGAACACCCCTTCGATCTAATTCCTCTCCTTCCGCTTGTTCTGATACCAAGGATCTTTAGTCCATTCTTTCGCCTTTCAGCCAAAGAGTTTAAAGGAGGGCCTAACTCTCAGTTGCTTAAAATCGGTACAGTTGGCGCTCTTCCCGTATTTCTTGTCGGCTACAAAAAACGCCGGAGGCTTCCAAAACTGCTCCGCATAGGCCACCACCTGATCGACCGCGTACTTCGATCCGTTAAACGCCTCATGCTTCCAGTGATCCAAGAATAAAAAGCGATCTACGTGTGTCAACGCCACCTTCGCTTTAAACTCCGTCTCCTTCGCCTGTTTACCCCTCTTCACCCCCCTCATATACCTCCTGGACAAATTCACAATTCGGTTCTTGATCCGGTTCCTCTTTGTCTTGTATATCTACCACTGCTGGCGGAAAATCTTCTTTGCCACTCGATACCGGACGCAGATTGCCTTCCCCACATCTCTCGCTTTTTGAAGAACTTGCTCCAGTTGTTTCAGTTTCCTTCTCACTCTCTGCATCATCGACTTTTATGCCTTGGTATTGACTTTTTTCGTCTTCCTCTTGTTCTTCGCAAACTTCAATTACTCCTGTTCCGCCTTTCGCCGTCGCGTCCGCATCCTCCACCCCTGCTTCCGGATCGTCAGGGTCAATCACTGCCTCACGTCGTTCAACAACCCGACATCCGTTGGATATTTTATTTCCTCTGGAAATAACGTCGCGTCCACCAGTATCTCTCTCGCCTGAATGATCCCCCGCTCGATCAAGACCGAATACGTCTTCTTCTCCAGGTCCTTTAAAAACTTCAGTCTCAGACGCTTGTACACCCACATGAGCGTACTAAGGTTGAAGGTCTTCTCGATGGCCATCTAATAAAAACCGCAAACGGCCTGAATATACGGTTTCTCCAGCAGTTCGAACACAACCTCCCGGTCGCAGAGCTTCGTCCTATGCTTGAAGCAAAGGAGCCTTGGCACTAACTGGACGTCTTTTGCCGGACGGCTCGCATCGGAAAAACATTCAGCATGCTAGGCCTCGAGTTAATCCCAGGGTATGAGCGCCGCGATTCGCAGCCACCAGTTTCGTTCTTCCATGCTCCCACCAAACGGAAAAAGCTCAGGAAAAAGGGCTTGGTTCTTACGGTCTTTAGCTAGATACATGTCGGCGAGCTTCTTCAGAAAGTGCACGCTTTTTTAGCGGTCTCAGGTGAAAAACGTGTATCTTAGGCATGAAAGATGCCCGAAACATAGCATGATTTTCTCCTGTAATCAAGAGCTTACGCAAAGGCATGAGCTTTTTTAGCAGACGTAAAAATACATGGAGTCTTTTAGATTAAAAATGATTTTGGGACAAAATTTAATCTTTTTTCTATTAGTTATTAGTATTTATTTTTTATCCTTTTTCACTTTTTTTTAATTAAGAAATTATAAAGATTTAAGTGCATATCAATCATAATTTTAACGCTAAAATTTCGTTCTGCATATTCTATCATTTTTTTTGACTGCGCCTTGTACGCTTCATGCCTATTTTTTACATCAATTATAATATTTGCAAGCTGCACGTAATCACCGGGCCGAAACGTCCTGCCGAACCCGCCCAACTGCTCAGGAATTCCTCCTACGCTTGATGCAATTATTGGGGTGCCACAAAGCATAGCCTCAGTTATTGTGCTCGGTAAGGACTCAGCATAACTAGGCAATATAAAAACATCTACGCTCTTATACACTTGGGCTAGTTCAGGTGCGGATAAAAACCCTATGAACTTTATTTTGTTCTCCAAACCTAGTTGCTTTGCCATCATTCGATATTTTAACTCATTCTCAGCGTTTTGATAGACAAGCCATAACTCAGCCTTCATTATCCCTGATATTAGAGCAAATGCTTTTAATAATACATCTACCCCCTTTAGAGGAATAAGCTGGCCAACAAAGAGTATCCGGAATGGTCCATCTTTATTATCTTTATAATTGTAATCTTCTTTTTGCCTAAGAAATATTTCCGAAGGAACACCATTTGGAATCAAATAAACCTTTTTCTTATTCAAGTGCGCTAATTTTTCTATGAAGACAGCTTCCGTCCTAGATAAAGCAATCACAGCATCCGCCCTATGGATTATTAATTTAAATATAACTTTTCTTAAAATAGATCTATCATAACCACATAGCAACGGACCGTTATGCCCAGTAAAAACAAAAAGGGCTTTAGTATTGGCAATCGCCATCCTCAAAGCAGCAATTCCAAGATGATGAACATGAACTATATCGTAATAGCTCGAAGGTCTAAAATTACGATGACCCAAAGCATAAACTATTTCACCTCTTTTGATAAGACCGTCAACTAAGATTGTTTCTGGCGTAAAAGCATGTTTATTCCTATAAGTCTCTGGCTTATCAAATATCCCTCCTACTATACAGATTTTCATTATATTTGCTCCTGGATGATTTGATATTTTTAAAATGACCATCAAAAATAAAATAAAATATAAAAACAGATAATAACCCCCAAATCATTGGCCGAAGCGTTCCATAGGCGTCATCTCGTAGGTACCAATTTATCGGAAAAAACAAAAAAACTAATATAGATGTGAAATAAGCTGAATTATATAAAACTGCCCGGCGCTCAATTAATGCAAGAATATATCCAAGGGCAAAAAATATTATTACAACACCGGGATATCCAAAGTTCATATATGGCTCTGCTATTCCAGATGAGCCTAGGCCTATGCCAAGCTTTGCAGAAGTTGGATCCAATTCTTGTGTTATCCAAATATTAGTGCGATAATATTCCAAGTCATTAATTTGTCTAACATTGAACCCTATATTTGGCAAAACCCTCGATATTGCAATTATATAAGATTTTCCCCATAAGTAATTTGACTTATTTGAACTAAATATCTCAACACATCCTAAATAAGGCCTTATTATGCCGCCCATTTCAATAAATGGCTCCATCAAGTCGATTTTTAAGCTCTCTAAAATATTTTTTCTCTCGGATACAGGAATGTTACGAATTTCACGGACAATAAAAATTGATACTAAGATAAGCACAAAAAAAGCGATAGCTTGCATTAATTTGATTCTCTTTACCCGTAAATGATGAATATATAAGAGGCATAAAAACAGAAGAAGTGCGATTCCTCTATTTCCTAACCAAAGCAACCACAAAATTAAAATGATTATAGCTATAAGCGTTGAAAAATAATAAACTTTCTTTTTAGGCTTTCGTGCACTGGCATCTATATACAATAAAAGTAAGCCTATAGGAAGGTAGGATAAGCTCATGGCTGCCGCCCTTGGATCAGCATATGAAACTAATGATATATAATCAGCATAAGACATTGTAAAAAAGTTTTTTATTCCTCCCGCCTGAAACGCAAATATTATCATTAAAACGAAGCTTGCTATGGTTATTATCAGTCCGAGGATGAATATGGCTCTTGATTTATTTGAGGTTAAAAATATAAATTTTCTTGATATTTTTTTATGCGAAACTCTTATGCCTGCTAACGCCCCTAATTCAAAAGATATAACAGCACCCATGATTATAGTCATGCCTATGCCAATTAATGGGTGATCTAAGTCTGGAAGAAATGGAATCCGCTCTATTAACCCTAGTTGTAATGGAATATAATATCCAAAATGAAATAAGCTTAAAAGCATAAGAAAAATATTTGGCCAGCAAATAAATCCTAATTCAAATATCCTTGTATTAATAATTATAAAAATAAATAAAATCGCCAATATAAACAAGCTCTGAGTCCATAAGATTTGGAAAATTCCGAAATAAAATGAAATAAAATTTAATATCAATATAAAAAAAACTAAGTAGAATAAATTATAGTTCCAATGTTCCGCACTCTTTTCATCTTTATATAATTTGTATGTTTTTATCATTTTTCTGCTTTTTCATCCAATCAATTGATATTTCTATCCCTTTATTTATTATTTTACTAGGCTTCCATCCAATTAACGCACATGCTTTTTTAATTTCTGCCCAACTTTTTTCAATATCAGCTTTATGAGATGGCTCATATTTTATTAAAACTTGTTTACCTGTGAGTTCTTCAATTATTTTTATAATTTCTATCAAAGAATGGGGGGAGTCGGAACCTAAGTTGATTATTTCATAACCGAGATTTTTTAAGCCAAGGATTGTTCCGCGGGCGATATCGTCAACATAAGTAAAATCTCTGGATTGGCTCCCGTCTCCATAAATGATTAATGGTTGATCTTCTAAAATCCATTTAATGAAGCGGAAAATACTCATATCTGGACGGCCGGCGGGACCGTAGACCGTAAAATAGCGGAAAACAGTAATATCCAAGCCGTAAAGATGATGGTAGGTAAAGCATAATGTTTCGGCAGCTTTTTTGGAAGCAGCATAGGGGGATAAGGGCCTGTTGGTATCATCATCTTCGCTGAAGGGAATCTTATTATGATTGCCATAAAGGCTGGAAGTTGAAGCCAGAACGAATTTTTTTATACCATGATTTTTGCAGCACTCAAGGAGATTCAATGTGCCAATAGCATTTGTCTCGTAATAAACCCAGGGATTTTCTAAAGATTGGCGGACGCCAGCTCTGGCAGCAAGGTTTATTATTGCATCTCCGCTATTGGCATTTATTTGATTAAAAAAATCAAAAATAGTTTCTTTTTGGGAAATATCTAATTTATAGAATTTGAACTTATCGCGGGGAAGA
>Ga0123519_10016663_pt1 | contig 10175 bp, 7 predicted proteins | sample YelNatPaOPRAMG02_FD_87396 | JGI IMG/M metagenome (GOLD analysis project Ga0123519, IMG submission 87396) | Hot spring microbial communities from Yellowstone National Park - Yellowstone National Park OP-RAMG-02 (version 2) | ecosystem: Environmental > Aquatic > Thermal springs > Hot (42-90C) ...
AGTTGATGATTCGTTGTAACCCAGACAGCCCTTACTTCTCTCTTCGGCTGAGAATAAATTTGATTAACGATTAAGAGAACAAGAAGAAAAGCAATTAGAAACTTTGCTAAATATTTTCTAAAAACTTCTGCTGTAATCAAATTCATTGGAAAATTTCTATTCATCCTCAACTATTACAGCAGTTCCATAAGCAATTATTTCGGCAGCATTTTGCATTACATAGGAAGTTCCAAATCTTACACCAATTACTGCATTAGCACCAAGCTCTTCAGCATTTTTTATCATTCTGTCTAATGCCTGCTCTCGAGACTCTGCAAGTAGTTTAGTGTACTCTTCAATTTCTCCGCCGACAAGATTTTTCAAAGCTGCCATAATGTCTTTACCAATATTTCGAGCTCTAACTGTATTCCCTTTAACAAGTCCAAGGATTTTATTTACTTTTTTACCTGGAATAAACTCTGTTGTAGAGATAATCATTGGTCGACCTCCGTGTATTTATCTTTCTTCCTTAAAGTTAATCTTTCACGAATTACAGAAAACAAAAGGAGGACAAAACCAAGTACAGAGAGAAAAATACCAGCTTTTACAAATAAACTGAGCTGAGTGTCTTTAAACAAAAAAAGAATGAATTGATAAAGTCCATAAGTAATCAAAATCAAGATACCAGTTACGAATAAAAACCAGCCGATAACTCGTTCAAGACGGTTAAGAAATTTGCTCCAGTAAAGATCGTAATCTTTTTGATCTGATTTGTTCATCACATCCTCCCGATGTTAATTAAATTTGAAATAATTTATCCAAATTTATAACCTTTATTTCAAAATTATCAATTTAGTCGTGAGATTTACTTTTTCACCCTTAACTGAACAAAAGTAAATTCCTCCAGCAAGATTAGTTGAATCAATTTTAATTTGATTAATTCCACTTGAATTAGAAATTCCTTCCAGAGAATTTATTTTTTGACCAAGCACATTATAAAGCGACAATTCAAATTTTTGATTAGCGGGAAAAGTAAATTCAATTGTCGTAGATGAATTAAAAGGATTCGGATAATTGATCATTTTATGTTGATTAAAATTTTCATTTAGATCTTGAGGTTCAGATTCAACTTCTGTTGTAACATTAGGAGAAAGCTGTCGATTCAATTTAATGAAACCAGCATCGGCTCGAACTTTTTTGCCAGCTTCAATTCCTGAATTACTCAAAATCATCACCAATTTTCTTCCTTGTGAAAGATAACCTGTAGAAAGTTTTTTCCATCGTTTGCTCAAAACATCCGTCTGATCCACAATAACTGGACTAAAATTACCAGAAGAATCAACAACAAAATACTTTACATTATTTGCTTGATCGGGAGCTGGGACAATAAATGCGTAAACATCATAATAACCAGAAACTGGAACATCAAAAAAGTAACTTACCGATGCTGAGTCAGAACTTGTTGTGTAAATTGTTTGTCCTTCATAACCAGGAATTAAACTAACACTCCAGCTTCCGTATCTTACTGCATTTGACTGATCGGAAATCTTTACAATTTGTTTGTATTCTCTCCAATCTGGTGTTGAAAAAGGCGGATAAGTTTTTTGCTGATAACGATTCTCTTTCAATGCCTGAAAATAATTTCTCAAATCAGCTGAATACCAGATTGAGTTTCCCTTAAATCCTTTTGAACGAGTTACATCAATAAATTGAAAGACCGTCGATGGAGGTAAAAAATTTCCGTTTGGACTTACTGCAAAAGATGGGAAAGTTTTTGATTTATCGTTTACCATTGTCTGCATAAAATCCAGAATGCTCGCAAAAGAAGATGGCGTTTCGACATACATCTGAACCTGAACATTATCGATTTTATTGTTATTGACCCACCAGACCCAATCCTGACAGAAGTTGTTATATGAAGTATATTGAGATGCTGAATACAAACTTGGTGCATTTGAGAGATTGAACTTTGGTCTTATGGTTTTAACACTATCATAAATTCTCGCCTGAAATTCATTAAGTTTATCTGCTCTCCATCTAATCCAGGCTGGATCTGAATAATTCGTCGGAGGAGGATTTCCATTATGTTCAGCGCGATAAAGTGAGTCAGTATAACTATCATATCCATATTGAAGTGACGAATAACGAATTCGATCGAGTTCAAGTCCATCAACATCATAATTTCTTACTATTTCCATTACCATAGCAATTAAAAAATCCTGAACATCTTTTCGTGTTTGAACCATCCAGTAAAAATTTGAATTATCTTTTTCACCACCATCAAGTCTTTTTGCAATCCAATCAGGATGGGCATCAAAAATTTTTCCCTTTCCACTTGTTCCTGGGTAATAAGGCTCATAACCTCCAACAAATCCATATTCAAACCAGGCTTCGATATGCAAACCATGTTTATGAGCCTCTGCAATTGCTTCTGCTAAAATGTCTCTTCCAGTATAAGATGGATCAATATAAACTCCAGTGTGTTGATAAAATACATCACTTTTCCAGAGAGGATAGCCACGACTCCACACATTAACATAGACAACATTAAAATTTGCAGCAGCAATTGAATCAATTGCCTGTGCGAGTGCTTCTTTCGTTCCAAGTTGATCTCGTGCAATCCATGTTCCTCTTAATTCTTGTGAATGAACTTCTAAATACATCAAAATAATTATAGAGATGAGAACCAATTTTTTCATATCAGAATCCTTTTTGTTATACACTGAATTATTTTTCTGGTCAGTTCAAATATAAAGAAATCAGAGTTGAACTTACTTTAATTGAAAACATATTTAATTAAACCCAGAAAATGTTAGAAATCTCAATCATCGTCTTTCACAAACAAGATGTTCAACTCTCAGAATTCTTTTCAACTTTTGTAAATTTGAGAAACAAAACGAGGAAAAATTGTTAAAGAAATTAATTCCTAAGGAAGAAAAGTATTTCGAATATTTTAATGAGCTCGCTTCCCTGCTAAATCAAATTGCAGGAGATGTTTATAAACTTTACACCGATGTAAAAAATGTTGACCAAGTAGTTGCCGAACTTAAAGAAAAAGAACATAAATGCGATAAAATCACTGCCGCAGTTCGATATCAACTTAATCACACATTTGTAACCCCTTTTGATCGTGAAGATATATTCCAACTCGTCAAAAGAATGGATGATATTGCAGATATACTTTTAGTCGCAGCCTCTCGATTTCAGATTTTTAAAATCCACGAAAAAATCGATTACGCAGACGAAATTGCAAAAATCGTAAAAGAACAAACCGAAGTAATTAATCACGCCATTCATAACCTCAAGCAACACAAAAGCATTCTGGATGAGTGCGACAGAGTGAAACATCTTGAGTCAGAAGCAGACAACATCTATCATCAAGCATTAACAAATCTTTTTGAAAAAGAGACAGACGCTATATCGCTTATCAAGAAAAAAGAAATTTTGGATGTGATAGAAAAAGCTTCTGATAATTGCCAATCTGTTGCACGAATTATTGAGTCAATCACCATCAAAAATGCTTGAGAAATAAAATGACCATCGTCGTAATCCTGATAATCATTGCATTGGTCTTCGATTTCTACAATGGTATGAATGATGCTGCAAATTCAATTGCAACTGTTGTTTCAACAAGAGTATTATCTCCACTTCAAGGAGTTGCCTGGGCAGCATTTTTCAATTTTATTAGTGCATTTATATTTGGAGTTCATGTTGCAAATACTATTGGAAAAGGCATAGTTGATCCGCACATAGTTAATAATACTGTTATATTCTCAGCATTAGTTGGTGCAATCATTCTAACTGCTACAGCTACTCACAATGGATTACCAATAAGTGTTTCTCACGCTATCATTGGAGGATTTGCAGGAGCTGGCGTTTCTAAAGCTGGCTTATCAGCTCTTGTTATAAGCGGAATTATAAAGGTCGCAATTTTCATTTTTCTATCTCCATTAATTGGATTTGTTTTAGGATTAGTAATTAGCATAATCACTTTATGGATAGTTAAGAATCGACCTCCAAGAAAAGTTGATAAAGTTTTTCGTAGACTTCAGTTGATTTCTGCGGCAGCATATTCAATGGGACACGGCACAAATGACGCTCAGAAAACAATGGGAATAATTACAGCTCTTCTCTTTTCAAATGGTTTATTGAAAGAATTTCATGTCCCATTCTGGGTTATAATTTCCTGTCATATTGCAATCGCTCTGGGTACTTTATCTGGTGGATGGAAAGTAATTAGAACTCTTGGAATGCGTGTGACAAAACTCCGTCCATTTCATGGTTTCAGTGCAGAATTTTCAGCCGCTTTAACTCTTTTTGGTGCTTCGTCTTTTGGAATTCCAGTAAGTACTACTCATACCATTACAGGTTCAATTATCGGGGTTGGATCAATTCAGAATTTTTCAGCCGTAAAATGGGGAATTGCAAAAAATATTGTCTTAGCGTGGATTTTGACAATTCCATTAAGTGCTCTATTTGCAGGCATTACATTTTTTATTGTGAGATTTTTTGAAAGCAGTTTTTGAAAATACTTTCAGAAAAAATTTAATTCCTACAATACTTTTATTTCTACAATCTTCAAGTATTTATCAAAGACAGAGAAAGTTATTCGGACATTTCTCGTTTGCTTTGTTCCACTAACTTTAAAGTCAAAATCACAAAATCCAAGTTTTGGATATTGATATCGAATTCCACCTTCATAAAAAATCTTATCGTATCTTGGCTGAAATGGTTTCTTCGAGATTAAATCAATTTTCAAATTATTCCCAATTCTCTTTACTATTTCATTTTCAAACCATTCAGGAAATTTTTGTGGAATCAAATTCTGTGTGTAACGCAAATCAACATAAGAGAGTGCAAAATCGAGCAATTTTTTATCAGCAAGAGCAAAAAATTGTCTTGCAACTTCCTGAGCATTTGTTGAATATTTACTAAAGTAATCCATCCACAATTTTGATCTTTCTTCTGCAAGTCTTCTCAATTCCGATGTGTTTGGAATGTAATAATCATCAGTTGGAACTTTTAATTCAGCAATTGTTGGTTTTTCAACTCTTGCAAATTCAGGTAAGCCTGAATAAATATAATAATCTTTATCTGCTGGAAAATGAATTGAACTAATCGGAAAAATTCTTGGAAAAACTTCTTTCATAGGGACAAAAAGCAAAACCACCACATTATCTCTTCGATAAACAGCAAGGTAAATTGGAATGTTTGAATACATCGTGTATAAAACTTTTTGATCATTGCCAAGAATTCTTTTATCATCAACTTGTTTGAATTCCTGGCCAATCATTTCAGTATATAAATTCTCTATGAACGGAACTGCTCTGGATGCTTTCTCTGAATCTTCAAAAAGGAAATAAACTATACTAAAAGTTACATTTCTTGAATGCTCGACATAAACACCCGTAATACTCTTCACAAAATCGAGTGATTTGATTTCATCCAGAATCATTTTTAATACTTTTTGTTTATCCTCAGGTTGATTACTCAGGTGAGCTTTTTTAAACTCATCAAAATTTTTGGTTTCGATTTTTTCTCTGAAGCTGACAAGCAAAGGTTCAGCGGCAAAATCTTCATTTTGAGGAAGTAATTTTTCAAGTGAAAAAGTCTCGTTTACTTTGGCTGGTGTGTTTTCTTCTCTTTTGTCTGCATTACAGGCAATGAAGAGAAATCCTGTTATTAAAATTAAAATTTTGATTTTGAACATTTTTTCTCTCAATTATTTTGCAAGCACTTGAATTAACATTCGAGAAAGTTCTTCGAACGAAACAGGTCTTCTTCTGACCTGATTAAAACCAAGTTCTTTTAATCTTTCTTCAGTAACAATTGACTCGGGTGAAAGTAAACCAATAATTTTCAAATTCTCAAGTTTTAGTTTATTTCTAATTTCATCAATAACTTTTTCTGCCTCAATTTCATTTTGAATATTTATTGAATAAATCACACAATCAACTGGTTTATGTTTCAAAAAACTGACAAGCTTTCTTCCATCTTGTATTGTAAAATATTCTACGCCGAGTCTCACCATTAAAGATTCAAGATAGAATTGATCATCTTTGTCATTATCAATAATCAGGATTGTTGGTTTGAAAGAATTTTTATGTCTTTCTTCTAAAAGCTTTAAGAGTTTTTCATCAAGTTCTTCAGCTTCTATGACTGGAAAAACAACAGTAAAAGTTGAGCCAACATTAACTTCACTTTCAACATAAATTTCACCACCCATCATTTTGGTTAATTTCTGTGTGATGGTCAATCCAAGTCCAGCACCTTCGAAATTTCTACCATAACCTTCGTGGGCTTGTCTAAATAAACCAAAAATATCTTTCAAAGCAGATTTTGGTATTCCAATTCCCGTATCCTTTACAGAAACATATAAATTATTTCCTTCATTTTTTGTAATTACCGTTATTCCACCTCGAGAAGTAAACTTTATTGCATTATTAATTAGATTTGTCAGTATCTGTTGAAAACGAACTTCATCAATTCTAATGTATGGGTTGGTTGCTTTAAAATCCGTAATTATCTGAAGACCTTTTTGTTTTGCAGTTTGTTCATATTCAGCTACGACATCTAAAATTAAAGATTCGGCATTTCTGATTATGAATTCAAGTTTCAACTCATTTGATTCAATCCTTGAAATATCAATAATATCACTTATTAAAGTTAAAAGTCGTTTACTATTTCGTGTAATCATATCGAAAAGATGTTCTTTTTTCTGAAGAATATTCTTATCTAATTCACTCTTAAGCATATCAACAGCACCCAAGATAATGTTGATTGGTGTCCTGACTTCATGCGACATCATACTTAAAAAGTTGCTTTTCAGTCTATCCGATTCTTCAGCTTTTTGCTTTGCATTCTTTAATTCGTCTTCTATTCTTTTTCTTTCTTCAAAATCGCGAATAATTAAGATTAAGAACTCATTCCCTTCAATCTCGAAAAACTTTGCAGAGATTTGAACATTAAACGGCTCACCATCTGATTTTTTATGTACTGCTTCAAAAACAAGCCCATTATTTTCTTTGATATTCTTTAAATAATCACTCCATTGATTCTTCAAATTCTCCGAAAAGTAATCAGATAAATACAAAGACATCCTCTCAGGATTTTCAATTTTATAGAACTCGAGAAATTTATCATTGTAATCAACTATTCGATTCTTATCATCAGTTATAACAATTGCATCATTCGCAATTTTTGTAATGAGTTCATATTGTTTTTTAATAAGTTCTTTTTGCTTACGCAATGTGTCAGTTTGTTTTAGTAATTCTTCTTTTTCTTTCTTCATTAAATTCAACATCAGTCCAACGAAAAGAAAGGTTACAACGAAAATTGTTCCAAAAATTCCGAAGTAAATCTTTTTGATGTCTCGATAAATTTCTTCGTGATCAATTTTAACTAATAAAAACCAATTCCATTTTGGCAGGAAATTCACATAAGCAAAAACTTTCTGCCCTCTGTAATCATAGCCTTCAAAAAATCTTTTTCCACTTTCTTTTGATTCTTTGTTTGGATTCAACGCGTATCCAACATCCTGCAACTGGAAGGCTATATTTCCAAGGTATCGTGAGTCAGAAATGTATGTGACAACATTATCTCTCACCTGAGCAAGTAATGATTCAAAACCGCTTAATTGTTCAAGATCACTTCTTAACACATTATAGAGAGATTTTCGAGCATCAAATTTTGCATAGAAAATAAAATAATCTGTCTTATTAAAAGGTATTCGAACCTGACAGTCAAAAACTGATTTTTTAAACTTACTATCAAAATAGAGGTCGCTGATAAACACACTATCTTTATCTACTGAATTTGAAGATTTTATTTCCACTGTTGACTTTTCATTTGGGTTCGATTTTAGATAAACTAAATTTCCATTTCTATCCAAAATCGCCGCTTCGATTAATCCAAACTCTGAAAATTTATTTTCCAGAAACTCATCCAGAATTGAGCTTTTTAATTTTGACATTTTACTCAACGAACTCAATTCGCTCTGTAAAGTAGGGGAAGTTTTGAGAGTGCTTAATTTGTAATGTAGTTTATCAAAAAAGAGATTAATCTTAATCTCTTGTATCTGACTTATTGTGCTTAACCTGTTAATGTAATAATCTACAATCTGGCTCTGTATTCTCAGGAAAGAGAAAATTCCAAATGCAACAAATAAAATCAAGAAAACAATTGGAATTAAATATTTTTTGGAGTTTAGTCGTAAAATATCTTTCATATTCTCAATTTTTTCTTAAGAACTTGAACAACAGCTGAGCTAATTGTTCCATTGTAAATGGCTTAGCGATATAATCATCAAATCCGACTGAGAGAAAATGTTCTTTATCTCCAAGTAAAGCGTGGGCGGTCATCGCTATGACGGGAATTTTCTGATATTTTGGATTTTCTTTTATGATCTTCAAAGCATCTTCGCCACTCATTCCACCAGTCAAACTTATGTCCATTAAAATCAAATCAATTTGTTTATTGTTTAAAACTTCAAACGCCTTCTCGGAATCTGGAACTGAATAATATTTTAATCCAAGTTTACTCAAAATCACCTCAACAAAATAAGAATTATCTTTGTTGTCTTCGACTATTAGAACTGTTGGCTCTTCACTTTCAATTAAAACATCTTCTTGAGTTTCTTCTTTTTCTTCTTCAACTTTAGTTTCAATTACTTCTTTTTCTGACATAACAACCGGGAATACAACTGTAAAGTTCGAACCTTTATTCAATTCACTCTCGACATAAATTTCTCCATTCATCATAGTGACCAATTTTTTTGTAATTGCAAGTCCAAGTCCTGCACCTTCAAAGTTTCTATTGTAACCTTCTTCAGCTTGACGGAAAAACTCAAACAAATGTGGAAAATACTCTTTAGGAATTCCAATACCTGTATCTTTAACGGAAATGTAAACTTTGTTTGATTTTACTTCAGCCGAAATTATTACACTACCTCTTGAAGTAAACTTAATTGCATTTGAAATTAAATTTGACATTATCTGATTAAATCTTAAATCATCAACCTTTATCAATGCATTTTCTAAATTAAGTTCTTCCTTTAATTCTAATCCTTTAGCTTTTGCTTCACTTTCAAATTCAGCAATTGAACGACGAATAAGTGTTTCTACATTATGAATATCAAAGTTAAGTTTCATTTCATTCGATTCAATTCGCGAGATGTCAATTATATCATTGATCAGATTAATCAATCTTTTACTGTTTCTTTCAATCACACTGAAGACATGTTGTTTCTCTGGAAATTCTTCTGGATCAATTGAGGTTTTGATTATATCAAGAAAACCGAGAATTACATTCAGTGGAGTTCTTACCTCATGCGACATCATTGATAGAAAATTACTTTTAATTCTATCAGATTCTTCTGCCTTTAGTCTTGCTCGTTTAAGTTCTTCTTCAGCTTTTATTCTTTCAGTTACATCTTTCTTAATTGCAACAAATGAAATGATTTGGTTACTTTCATTTTTAATTGGAGAGATCAACATTTCTTCTGTGTACAAACTTCCATCTTTCTTTTTATTTACAAGAATTCCCTGCCAGGATCTACCAGATAGAATTGTCTGCCATAATTCTTTATAAAATTCTTCCGGTTGTAAACCTGATTTGAGAATTCTCGGTGTCTTACCTTTTATTTCTTCGAGTGAATAACCCGTAACTCTCTCAAAAGCCGGATTGACATATTCAATTACACCATTTACATCTGTAATCATCATCATTTCATCAGTATTTTCAACAGCTTTGGTCAATTTTTCTAAATACTCAAGAAATTTCTTTCTTTCAGTTATATCACGAATAAACATTTGAACAACTTTTTCACCAACTAACTCAACCACACTCAGATTAATTTCAGCATCAAAAACTTCTCCATTCAATCTTTTCAATTTAATGATAAAAGTTTTTCCTTCTTGCTTTTCAGGATTCTGGATCAATTCAAAAAGTTCATTGACAATTTTATCATCTGTTTCTGCAATGAACTGTCGGAAATTTTTATTAACCAGATCTTCTTTCAAAATTCCAAACAACTTACTAGCCTTTGAGTTACAATCAATGATAAAATCTTTTTTCAAAACTAAAATTGAATCGTATGCCTGTTCAAATAAAGTATGAAATTTCTTTTCCGATTCTTTTAATTGAAATTCTGCTTTCTTTCTATCTTCAATGTCTCTTACAATCGCCACCAAAAACAA
>Ga0123519_10016668_pt1 | contig 10175 bp, 9 predicted proteins | sample YelNatPaOPRAMG02_FD_87396 | JGI IMG/M metagenome (GOLD analysis project Ga0123519, IMG submission 87396) | Hot spring microbial communities from Yellowstone National Park - Yellowstone National Park OP-RAMG-02 (version 2) | ecosystem: Environmental > Aquatic > Thermal springs > Hot (42-90C) ...
CCATCTGATAAAATAATTAAATATTAAATCTTTTTTAATTATCTCAGGATGATCGGTAGTAATAATGAATTTTGAAAACTGAGCCTTTTTTTCTTCTAATAATTTAAAATTTTTTAAAAAATCCCAATATGCCTTAAAAACCGAGAAAGAATTTTTAAATTGTAAAAGAAAGATAAACCTAACTACTGCTAAAATATCATATAATACTCTGACAGATAATATTTTCAGAGCCTTATATTTCTTATTATTTTTATATATTAAAAATAAATTATTTCGATAATTTAAATAAATTTTAAAAGGATTATTATAAGGCAAAGTACCACCGCCAAGGTGATAAACAACTGACGACGGAATGCAGTAATTTTTATAACCCATATTTTTTAATCTCCAGCATAAATCAATCTCTTCCATATGAGCAAAAAAATCAGAGTCAAAACCACCTGCCTTAAAAAATAAATCGGCCTTTACAGCCATACATGCTCCTGTTGTCCATAAAACCGAAGTTTCGGAATCATATTGTTTATTATCTTTTTCGACAGTTCCAAAAATACGCCCACGGCAAAACGGAAAACCATATTTATCAACATATCCACCGGCAGCTCCGGCATATTCAAAATATTCCTTTTTGCTATACCATCTTATTTTTGGCATACAACAAGCAATATCCGAATACTTAACAAATGCCGCAATTAAAGGCTCAAGCCAATTTTCAGTAACTTCTACATCTGAATTCAGTAAAACAAATATATCAGCCTTAATTTGTAATAATCCCTTATTATAACCTCCTGCAAAGCCATAATTTTTATCGAGTTGTATAACTTCAATTTCAGAAAAAGTATTATTTATAAATTCAATAGAATTATCTTCAGAACCATTATCTATAATATAGACTTTGGTATTTTGAAAATCTGAGTATTTAATCACAGAAGGAATAAATTGTCTTAGATATTTTATTCCATTATAATTTAATATTACAATTGCAACCCTCATTAATTCTTTATAATACTTATTTATATTTTTTTATGCTTCCATCTTCTATGCGACCAAAGCCAATATTCGGGTTTTTCAGATATAATACTTTCAAGTAATTTTACATGCTTTTCGGTAATTTCAAATTCATCAGTATTACATGGATTTTCTTCAATATTAATTATCTCAGTTTCGTAAAAACCTCTTTTAATTTTACTGATTTTGAAAAAAACAACAGCCTGATTTGTTTTTTTTGAAATTTTTTCAACGCCTAAATATACCGGAGTATCCTGATTTAAAAAATTTGTCCAATAACCTATTTCATTGTGCATAGGTGTTTGGTCGCCTAAAAAAAAGGTTAAAGTTAATATCCCTTTATTATGATTTTCGATAATTTTATAAAGAGCACTCTGTTTTTTAATGCATTTTGCACCGAATTTCGACCTTGCATTTTTTATTAATTCATCAAAAAAATTGTTAGTTAAAGGCAAATATATCGCATAAACCTGATGCTTACAATAAAAAGGTAATCCTGCTAGCCATTCCCAGTTGCCATAATGGCCAAATACAGCACATACACTTTTATTTTCTTTATAATATTTATCGAGTATCTCAAGGTTTCTATACCTCATCCTCTTTTTTATTTCTTTTTCCGACATTGATACTAATGCCAAGGTTTCAATAAGACTATCACAAAAATGTCTATAAAATTTCTTAACAAGTTTTTTAATTTCATTATCAGTTTTATCAGGGAATGAATTTTTTAAATTATTGTATATTACCTTTTTACGATATTTAATTACATAATTAATAAAAAGATACATTATATCAGATATAAAGTATAAAATTTGAAGTGGCAGAAGTGATAATACTTTAACTAAAAAATAATTAATATCTTTTAAGACAGATTTCATTAATTAAAACATAGTATTTTTAATAATTTTTTTCAATTCATCAAATATAAAAGAATTTGAAGCAATTAATTCTGAACCGAAAATATAATTATCAGTTCCGCTAAAATCAGAAACCTTACCTCCAGCCTGTTGTACAAGGAGACAGCCGGCTGCAGCATCCCAGGGATTTAAGCCATATTCATAAAAAGCATCATAACGTCCACAAGCAACGTAAGCTAAATCTGTAGCTGCTGATCCTAATCGCCTTAAACCATGCGAATTACGCATAAAGTAATCCATTGTTTTAAAATATCCTTCCATTCGCGAAAAATTTGTGTAAGGAAATCCTGTCGCAACAAGCGAATCAAAAACCTTATCAATTAGAGATACTTTAATAATTCTATCATTCAGATATGCTGGTTTTTCAATATGAGTATGAAAACATTCTTTCATATTTACTTCATAAACTACTCCAATTATTACCTTATCATATTCCATCAAGGCTACACTTATTGCGAATGGAGGACATCCGTGAATAAAATTTGTAGTACCATCAAGTGGATCAATAACCCAGTTAAAACGCTCGCCCTTCTTAACATTTGTACCCTCTTCGGCTATAAAACCCGCTTCGGGTAAAATTTTAACTAATTCCTGAATTATTTTTTTTTCAGATTCTTTATCCACGTGTGTTACAAAATTATGTAATCCTTTTTTCTCTATATTTTTTGAATCAAATATTTTCCGCTCCGATTCAATATATTTTCCTGTCTTTATAACAGTTTCGATAACTGCATTACAAATATTATCCAAATTCATATTTATTCAATTATAGGTACAACATTCATATTCCCATTATTATTTATTCCTAAAAATCTGCAATTTATAATTTTATTAATTTGATCTTGTTTATATGCTGTTTCACATTTTATATAATTTCCTGAAAAGCCTACAATATTATTTTTATTTTTATTTTCAAATAAAATTTTTTCTGTTTTTCCAATATTTTTTTTATAAAAATTATGTTTTTTCTCTTCAGATAATTCTAATAAAACTTTACTTCTCTCCTCTTTTTCCTGAGGCTTTACCTTATTTGGTAATAATATTGCTTTAGTATTAGGTCTTTCTGAATATTTGAATACATGTAAATAAGATAAATCGAGATCCTTGATAAAATTATAAGTATCAAAAAAATCGTCAGCAGTTTCACCCGGAAATCCTACAATAATATCAGCACCTATTGAAACCATATTATTTATTTTTTTAATTGTTTCGACATGATTTGCAAATAAATCTCTTTTATATTTTCGATTCATCAAGGCTAAAATTTTATCACATCCCGATTGTAAAGAAATATGGAAATGCCGTGCAAATTTTTTTGAATTGTTGATAAATTCTATAATCTCATTATTTAAAAGGTTTGGTTCGATTGAAGATATTCTAAATCTTTCAATATCAGTGTTTTTTTCTAATCTAATTAAAAGAGATAAAAAATCTTCTCCTGTGCTTTTACCAAAGTCTCCAATATTAACACCAGTTAGTACAACTTCTTTAACTCCATAAGATGCTATGTTATTACAATCATCAATAATTTCCTTTATCGGTTTATTGCGACTATGTCCACGTGCTAATGGTACAGTACAATAAGAACAATAAAAATCACAACCATCCTGAATTTTTAAAAAGGACCTGGTTCTGTCTCCTATTGAAAATGCAGAATTAAAATCATTATTCTTTTTGATATCAGAAATATCAATTTTAGGTGAAGATTCTTTTAATAATAATTCAATATATTCAACTAATCTAAATTTTTCATCATTACCTAATACCAAATCAACACCTCTTATAGACGATAATTCCGAAGATTTTAGCTGTGCATAACAACCTACTGCAATGACTTTGGCAGCAGGTGCATTATTTATGATTTTTTTTATGGCTTGTCTTGATTTCTTATCGGCTAATTGTGTAACAGTGCAAGTATTTATTACATAAATATCTGCCTGTTCATTTGCTTTTACACGAATAAAACCTTTTTTTTCGAATGACTGTGCTATTGTGGATGTCTCAGCAAAATTTAATTTACAACCTAAGCTAATAAATGCGACTTTTTTAATGTTCTCTTCCAATGCAGTAAAATTTTCAAGCAACAAAATTAAGATTTAAAATATATTTTTACTGATTGAATTATATAATTTAATTTAATGAAGTCCTTTTGCACTTAAATATCTTTCTGCATCTATAGCAGCCATACAACCCGAACCAGCTGCTGTTACAGCTTGCCTATAAACTTTATCCTGAACATCCCCACAGGCAAATACCCCTTCAATATTCGTTTTCGAAGTTCCAGGTGTTGTTTTTATATATCCATCTTCATCAGTTTCAATATATTGTTTAAAAATATCTGAATTTGGATGATGCCCAATTGCTAAAAAGAAACCATCAATATCAATCTTTACTTCCTGCTGATCAGGTTGACCTAATTTTTTTATCAATATTGCCCCGTTTACAAACTTATCGCCTATGATTTCCTTTGTAGTGTGTTCAAAAAGTACTTCAATATTCTTTGTTTGAAAAACTCTTTCCTGCATAATTTTAGAAGCCCTTAGGTAATTCTTTCTAACAATCATATAAACCTTATTACATAAACCCGCAAGGTATAATGCTTCCTCACAGGCAGTATCTCCACCTCCTACAACTGCAACATCCTTACCTTTGTAAAAAAATCCATCACAGGTTGCACAAGCCGAAACACCCGAACCTTTGAATTTTTCTTCTGAAGGTAAACCTAAATATTTTGCTGTAGCACCAGTGGCAATAATAACTGCATCTGCTTCAATAATTTTACCATCATCGATTTTAACTTTATGAGGATTTTTCGAAAAATCGCATCCAACAATCATCCCAAACCTGACATCAGTTCCAAATCGCAATGCTTGCTTTTTTAAATCTTCCATCATTTCGAAACCAGTTATTCCATTTGGATATCCAGGAAAATTTTCTATTTCAGTTGTCGTTGTTAATTGTCCACCTGGTTGTAATCCTTCATATAAAACAGGATTAAGATTTGCTCTTGCTGCATAAATTGCAGCAGTATATCCGGCAGGACCTGAACCAATTATTAAACATTTAACTTTTTCATTTATTAAATTTTCAGAATTTGATAAATTTTTATCTTCAGAAATGTTAATCTTTTTAAATAATTCCATAGTATATTTTTTTTTTGAAGTAAAATTAACAATTTAGAATTATAAAAGTTTAATTAAACTAAATTTTGAAGTTAAAAATATTGATATTAAATTTGTGCGCTTCTTAAAATAAAAGAATCTAATTAAATCGGGGTGTGGCGCAGTTGGATTAGCGCACTTGCATGGGGTGCAAGGGGTCGGAAGTTCGAGTCTTCTCACCCCGACTTTTTTCCTTTTATCTCTTGGATTAGCGCATCCCGACATGGGTCGGGAGGGTATTTGTAATTAAAAAATAAACCATAAGAGTATTTTTTTATTAATATTTTTGAATTTATACAAAATCCTTTTATATTTGCAGCGCAATTTTAGGGCGATTAGCTCAGCTGGTTCAGAGCACCTGCCTTACAAGCAGGGGGTCGTAGGTTCGAATCCTACATCGCCCACTTTAAGTTATGGAAAATTTCTATTTTTACATTATCTATTCTCCTTCTGCCGATAAATTTTATTATGGGCATACTAATAATCTTCAGGAAAGACTGAAAAAACATAATTCTAATCATAACGGTTTTACTAGTAAATTTAACGAAAGGTAAAAAAAGCGATTATTTTTAATTATTTACATTTTTTCTGCGACGACCAATGACTTTTAAAATTTTATATTATTGATAACCAATTATTGAGCATTATAAATTATCAAAAAATAAAAAATTCGTTTTTTGTAAATTCTTTGCTTAAGTTGGGCTATCGGTTATTATAAAATATTTATTTTGATAAATTATAAAGACAAATCTTGTTAAGCCCGCATCCGGTGCATTTTGGATTTCGTGCAGTACAAATATATCTGCCATGTAAAATAAGCCAATGATGAACTTTTGGACGCAAATAAGGTGGTATATTTTTTTCAAGTTGCTGTTCAACTTCATAAGGGGTTTTAACATCCATTACCAAACCAATACGTTTTGAAACCCTGAAAACATGTGTGTCTACAGGTATTACAGGTTTATTATATAAAACTGCTGCTACTACATTTGCGCTCTTTCTTCCAACTCCCGGCAATTTCATTAATTCATTTATATCATCAGGTATATTCCCCTCATATTTTTCTTCAATAATCTTCGATATTTCAATCAAATATTTTGCCTTATTATTTGGATATGAGCATGATTTTATCAATTTGAATATTTCATCCTGCGTGGCAAGAGATAAGCTTTTTGAATCAGGATATTTATTAAATAACAATTTCGCAATAATATTTACTCTTTTATCGGTACATTGTGCCGATAAAACTACCGAAACAAGCAATTGAAAAGGGGTTTGATATTCCAACTCTGTTTCGGCAACAGGCATTTCTGATAAAAAAAACTCAATTACTTTTTTATAGAGTTCTTTTTTTGTCATTTCAATCAGTTATCTCATATTTATTGGTTATTTAACCAATATCAATTATTTTTTTCAATCCGTTTTTACAAAATATTATATTTTGTTTTTTCTTTTCAAGCATCAATCGTCTGCTTTCATTACTTTCAGTTCTTGAATAATTTTTTTCATGGAACAAATGATATACAATAGCCGAATAACGTACAGAAAATAATTTATTTCCATTAGCAACTAACCGCCATTCTATATCAGTATCTTCGCCAAAACATGCCTTATCGAAGTCTTCATCAAATCCATTTACCTCAATAATTTGTTTTTTCATACATGACCAATTACAACCCCATATCCCAGCTGCTTTTTTTATTTTAAAAAAAGGTAAATATAATGAATATCTTAATTTTTCCGATTTATAATACAGTAAATAAAAAAATTTCAGATATCTAAAATTCTTTGTTTCTAATACTTTATCTGAATTTTTCTTGCTTAACATTACTCTTCGGCCAAACAATATTTTATTTGGTCCTGAATTTTTTGCATAGATTTTAAGTAAATGTTTATGAGGTATACAGTCTCCGTCAATAAATACTATAATATCACCTTCTGCAATATTTATTGCTTTATTAAGAATAACATTTTTTCTAAATCCAATATCTCCTGGTTGATTTACATGTTTAATTTTATATTTATAAATATTTCTTTGTATGTCTAAAAAATCTATCATTTCTGAATTATTATCATCTTCAGCAACAATAACTTCGAAGTTTTTGAATGATTGCCGCTTTAAGGCAAAAAAAATAATTTCAAGATTTTTAATATTCTTGTATGATGCGATGATAACACTTATCATAAGCTAAAAAATCCCAATAAATTGCAATATTTTTGGAATAAATATAAATAATCCTGTAATAATTGAAAAAATGACACTTATCAGAACCATACCACTCGACAGGTCTTTTATTGTTTCAATTCTTTTGTCAAAATCGGTTGTTATTCTGTTGCAAATAAGTTCAACAATCGTATTAATTGTTTCACAAATCATTACAATAAAAATTGCTAAAAATACAAAAAGCCATTCAGTTCTTGTTAATTCAAATAAAATGCCTATCAATACAATAATAAGTGTGGCAAATATTTCAATCTTTGCATTAATTTGTGTCGAAAACAAAAATTTTAAACCTTTTAAAGCAAAGCTAAAACTTTTTTTACGTTTCGAAAGAAATTCGCTGATTACTGACATTATGGTGTATTTTATTTACCATGCAAACAAAGGATAAGATTTCATAAGTGAATTAACTTTCTGTTTTACTTTATTTAAAGTTATTTCATTTTCAGTATTTCTAAGCACTTCATCAATCATATCAACAATTAAAGGAATAATATCATCCTTTACACCCCTTGTTGTAATAGCTGGAGTACCAAGACGAATACCCGAAGTTTGAAATGGTGAACGACTATCAAAAGGTACCATATTTTTATTTACAGTAATATCAGCTTTCTGCAAAGATATTTCGGCGACTTTCCCTGTCAGATCGGGTAACTTAGTGCGCAAATCAACTAACATTGAATGATTATCGGTACCTCCAGAGATAACCTTATAGCCTTTTTTGATAAGTGATTCGGCCATAACCCTGGCATTTTTCTGAACCTGTTTTTGATATTCAATAAATTCGGGCTGAAGTGCTTCACCAAATGCAACAGCCTTAGCTGCAATTACATGTTCGAGTGGTCCGCCTTGTATACCTGGAAATACAGCAGAGTCAATTAAAGAAGACATCATTCGAAGATTTCCGTTTTTATCAGTCAAACCAAATGGATTTTCAAAATCTTTACCAAGTAATATAATTCCTCCACGAGGTCCTCTAAGTGTTTTATGAGTTGTTGATGTCACTATATGGGCATATTTAAGCGGATTATTAAGTAATTTTGCTGCAATAAGCCCAGCAGGATGAGCCATATCTATCATAAGTAATGCTCCAACTTTATCAGCAATGTTCCGCATACGTTCATAATCCCAGTCGCGTGAGTATGCCGATGCTCCGCCAATGATAAGCTTTGGTTTATGCTCTATTGCAAGCTTTTCCATCTGGTCATAATCAACAAGTCCGGTTTCTTCATTTACATTATATGCTATTGGTTTATATAATATTCCTGAACTATTAACATTCGAACCGTGTGAAAGATGTCCACCGTGAGATAAATTAAGACCAAGAAAAACATCACCTGGTTTTAACACAGTAAGCATAACAGCAGCATTAGCTTGTGCTCCTGAATGAGGTTGTACATTTACATATTCTGCCCCAAAAAGTAGTTTTAATCTGTCAATGGCAAGCTGTTCAGATTCGTCAATATATTGACATCCTCCATAATATCTTCGGCCCGGATATCCTTCGGCATATTTGTTTGTAAGGCACGAGCCCATAGCTTCAAGTACCTGTTCGCTAACAAAATTTTCTGATGCAATCAGCTCAATGCCTTCAAGCTGACGATGCCTTTCTTTATCTATAATTTCAAAAATAGCTGTATCTCTTTTCATCTTTTTATTTTTTAACGACCAAAGATAAGGTTTTATGATAAAATTATTACCATTAAAGATTATTAAACTTAAAAAATTTTTTCTATTTCATCAAAATAAAATTTTAATTTATTCAATTCATTTATGAGATCGCTTCGCTTAGTTCAAAGGTCGGATAAACCATCCCTGAATATTATTCAGAGAAACCCACATACCTTAAATTCAGCATTTCTATGGTAATATTTGCGATTTCATTACTCGCTGCGCTAATGAAAACGCTTCGCTTAGTTCATCGGCCTTTGTGTTGAAAATTTTTTTCACTTGTGGGCATCATATTTTGTTAGTTAAAGCTTCGTAAAACAAATCATAATAAATTTCAACTTAATTCAATTAAATCTCTTATCACAACCGATGCGCAAAAACATCCGAAAACTGCAGGCATATATGATATCGTACCCGCTACTGATTTTTGATTTCTTAATCCATTAGTTGCAATAATTTTATCTTTATCAACTTTCTCAGGCGAATATACAACCTTGAAGCCTGTATAAATTCCTAAACGATGTAATCTCTTTCTTATCATTCGTGCAAGATGACAATTATGTGATTTTGAAATATCTGCAATAGTAACTTTTTCAGGATCAAATTTGCCACCAGCACCCATCGAACTTATAATTGGTATATTATTTTTTAGCGCCGAACTTATTAATGTAACTTTTGGTGTTAGGGTATCAATTGCATCAATTATATAATCAATTTTATTGCGTAAAAAATCAAAAACATTTTCTTCGGTAATAAACTCATTAATTATACTAATTTCAATTTCAGGATTAATTTCCAAAAGCCGCTTCTGCATCTCGCTGGTTTTATCATATCCAATATTGGTATGTAATGCTATAATTTGGCGATTTATATTAGTAATGTTTATTTTATCATGATCAATAATTGTTAGCCTCCCAATACCAGCTCTTGCAAGTTGTTCGACAGCATAACCTCCAACACCTCCTAATCCGGCAACAAGAACATGTGTATTAGTTAACTTTTCAACGTTTTTTTCCCCAAGTAAAAGTTCCGTACGTAATTGCCATTCTTTATTATTCATTTTTAAACACTTTACAAAAATTCTGAAATATACTTTCTTTAATATTTTCAATTGAAATATTCTTTATTTCAGATACATATTTATATATTTCTTCGATAGAAAAATCTTTATCATCATTTTCAAAAAAAATTTTTGATAAA
>Ga0123519_10016670_pt1 | contig 10174 bp, 4 predicted proteins | sample YelNatPaOPRAMG02_FD_87396 | JGI IMG/M metagenome (GOLD analysis project Ga0123519, IMG submission 87396) | Hot spring microbial communities from Yellowstone National Park - Yellowstone National Park OP-RAMG-02 (version 2) | ecosystem: Environmental > Aquatic > Thermal springs > Hot (42-90C) ...
CGGCGATCCTATTACAACTCCGCCCTACGACGACTATCAAGTAAACCAGATCGATATAGGCAGATTTTGGGTTTGGCAAAAAGACCCGTTCCACGATTCTGATCCCGATGGAGTAATCACAGGCACACCTAAACCGCATCCGGCCGGGGAAGAACCAGGCATGTGGCACTCGTTTACTCGCACATTCGCGTTTGGTATGCCCCCGGTCAAGGGAGAGCCGGCGAATGACGTATACGATTTCAACCAAGAGCCAGGCTTCTTCATTGGGTTTAACATAGGACATGGACACGATTATCATAACCAAGGCTATCGGTGGGCGACTATTTGCAACATCGACGATGTTGTGCTTGTCAAGAAAGACCCTGTGCCGGTCAAGACGGCGCGAGAGCTTCCGGTTGGGTCGTTGGTCGAGCTTGCCGATATGGTGATAGTCAACATTGTGCCGTTCGACATTGGCGATAAAATATGCATCGATTTGTTCTTGGAGACAAAAGATCGCACTGCGGGCATAATACTCCGAGTTACAGATCCCTATCAGATGATGAAAATCTGGGACGGCATGGAGTATGCCTACCAATTAGGCGACGTGGTCAATGTGGTTGGTCAAATTTGGCAGGATGATCCGTTCGACCCGAGGCCGATTCAGCCTGATTCCAGGAATCCGGTAAAGTATCTTGCCGGTTGGCTCCAAGGAAGCCGACTGCCTGCTATCGTGCCAAAAGGAGAGAATGTCTCCATTAAGCCGTTGGCAATCAGCGGTCGAAGCGCGGTCGGTTCCCCGGTAACAAACGGATTATCGACCGATGGTATGCTGGTTACGGTATTCGGTCGAGTCAATACAGTTGTCGGAAATACTTTCTACGTGGACGATGGTTCCGGTTTGGCGGGATATGCGGGAGGAGTTGGAGTTAAGGTAGATTTAACAAGGTTTGCAGATCAGTGGCCTATGATTCCTGAGGAAGGGTCTTTTGTGTCCGTTACCGGGACCATCACAGCGGAGAAGGCTGCCGACCATGTCACGGTAGTGCGCACGCTTTTCCCGCGAAGCCAGGAAGATATCAATCCGATTCCGGAGTAGCGGTCTTTTGCCGGAGTGGCCACAGCGAACGGACTTTGCAGTTTGACGAGAATTGAAAGGAGAGAGGGATCAATGAAACTACTTACCGGTCTTTTCATCGCTGCATTTGCGGGAGCAGTGCTCTTGGGACTTGCCTGGACGGTGACCGCAGAGCCGCTCTTTGTGGACGGTTTCGAGCCTAGTATCAACGGCAACGAATGGCCTATCGGACCAACCTCATGGTGGCATGCCAGTTGGCCTCACGAGGATTTGAAGGGAGACATAAGCCATATCCGCACACCGGGCATTAACAGCGCACGAGTGTGGGTTAACTACCACGTTACCTACAACTCTCAGCACTTCTTGAATGGTGTGTATGGAGATAATCACTATCTAAAGTGCTGGATATTTGAGGATAACGATATTCCGTTCGGCGGCTATTTTTCGGAATACGTGCCGAATTCGGTTATGGCTCTTCTCGGAACCGACTCTGGCGAATTCCTGAGCATAGGGGTCATGGGATCTGCTGGCTACGGCATCGCAACGAAAAAGTGGTTCCTCAACTGTGCTGTTGAGTCCGCGAGCGACGGTAAAGTGGCGCTTGATGGCACCTCTGGAACCGTGCTTACGCCTCGGCGTCAGGGATGGCGGAAGTATACCATATTGATAAACGGTTACACCGGTAACCCGGGAGATGTGCAATATCTTATTGATGACAAAGTAGTCTTCAACGGCACCAGAGCTCCGGCTTTGCCGCCAGATACCGGCGGTGCAAAAGTCGACACCATTGTTTTGGGGCTTAAGTCTGTCTGGACTTACGAGACCTACTGGTTCGACCAGATCGAGTTCGGAACAATCGAAACACCGGTGCCGTGTGCGACAATTGCCGAAGCAAAAGAACTGCCCGATGGCACATGGGTTCAGTTAGATCACAAAGTGGTCACCGGTTGCTTCACAAAGAGTCCGTTCCCGGGCTATTTCGCAGTTGAGGAAAACGACCGATCCGCCGGACTATGGGTTTCGTCGAGTTACCAGGCGAATGTTGCCGCTGCAACACACGAAGCGGAAGATGTCTCAATCAAGGGCATTATGTACACCAACGAGGCTGGGATGAGGTATCTGGACGCCATCGAGGTAACTCGTTTCCAGACCTTGGCGCCGCAGCCCAGAATACTGGGTACAACTTTGCGCAATCTCGAGCAGCCGAATTTAGACGGGAAGCTCGTCAAGGTGTGGGGTAGGGTGATTGCCGTTCCCAACGGAAGGATTGCGGGTCGCATAACCGATCCAGTTGGCAACGGTGTTAGTTGGGCCACTATATCTGTGTATAAGTCAAATGACATCGGAACAGTCTATGCCACTACTTCTACCAACGGCGAAGGTTACTATTCCATCGATCTGCCGCCGTGGGAATATAATGTGAAGGCATCTAAAGGTGGTTACCAGGAAAAAACAGCCGGCGGAGCGGTAGTGTTGTCGAACTATACCACGGATGTCAGCTTTTCGTTGATGCCCAATACAGGAATGGCGAGCGTGCAACAGCCGAGCCAGATTATCCCAGTTGGCGATTCTCCTACAGCTAAAGGACAAGAACGGCCCGGTGACTGGCGGCGCTACTTCCTGATCGATGATGGTTCGCCGAATTCGAGACCAATCAAGTGCTACTACGATAACATCATCTCCGGCACTGATCCGGTACCTAATGTAAATATCGGTGATTTTGTGTCGGTAGTCGGTGTTGCGGGTAGCGAAGTATTGGCTTCGGGGCTTCCGCCCGAACGGAGCATCTGGATACGCAAAGCGGGCGACCTTGTAATACTCAATCCTTAAGCCCATAATGCTGTGGAATGACTACTGTAAGCATTGCGAACCGACAACTTAAGCGATTAAGCCACATTTCGATTTGCAAGATTACAGTAGCGGAATACGATGAGATGTGAGGAACGGCTCTGAGAGCCCGCTTCCTCCAAGGACCCAAGCGAAGGGTCCGCAATTACATACAAAAGGAGGGAAAGAGAATGCGAAAGATGATGTTGTTGAGCCTGTTGATCGTTTTTGCGATCAGCACGGCGGCAGCCGCTAAGACCTGGACAGTATACAATCCTGTCTGGATCGGCGAAGGCACTGGTCCTACGGTAACTTTGCCGGGACTTGGTCCCGACGGGCACGATGCATGGTGGAGAGGTAATCCACCAGACGACTGGGCGCAGGCACATTTTGTGTTCGATTTTCCGGACATGAACCCTGCCAAGACCAACTACACTGTGGAGTACTGGTGCCCGGCTACGCCGTCGCAGTATAGTGTGGGTTGGGGCCCTATCAACTGGCCTATGCCGGGTGGTCCTGGAGGTCGCAACTGGGCTGGCGCTGATATGAGTTCACGCGCGGGTGCTTGGCTGCCGATCACGGATGCCGGATTTGGAACGGTTGTGTCTCTTGCCAAAGGCGAGTCTTTGTTCTTCCTGTGGAACCCGTGGGGCGGCGGCTATTCCAACGTTGTATCGGCGGTTCGCATCACCGGCCAGCCAATTCCCGAGCCGAGCAGCCTGCTTGGGTTAGTGGCGGGACTGCCGGCGCTCGCGATATTCCGTCGCAAGCGCTAGTTAGTGTCTAGAGACTAACTAAGACAAGAGCTGCACGACGATAGTTGTGTATATCGGGTGCGGCTCTTGCCCTTGCTTTTGGCCGTATATCATGGTAACACGAAGTTGGGGGCATGACGTGATGCGTAAAACCCTTGTGCTACTTGCGGTTTTGAGTGCGTTTGCCGTTGGACCGTGTTTGGGCGGCGACGTATGGGAGGAATTGATGCCCGGAGTGCAGCATCTTCACCGCACAACCACGTCGCCTACGTGGGATATTCACGTCGTGATTATTGATCTTACTAATCCTCGCATCGACTTGAGGGTCGGTATCAAGAACGACCATTCGAAACCCGATGCTGGTGAGACGGTTCGTTCGCTGTGCCAACGCTACAACGCAGTAGTGGGCATAAACTGCGATTATTTTGCTACACAGGTCGAGCCGTGGTTCGATCACAGGCACATACCACAGGGTTACTGCGTCACAGACGGACTGACTATGCTTCCTTACGGCGAGTCCAGTCCTATAGTTCCAACGCGCACCGCAATTCAGATTCCCGCGGACAACGCCTTTGTTGTCATCAATCCGGTATCAAGTCCGCTGAGTTGGTGGTGGAACGTGGCTGCCGGCGGGCCGAAAATACTGCGGAACGGCAAGGTGTGGGGCGACCCTGCATATAGCTGGGACACCGAGGGTTTGAGCGGTCTCGATACGCGCAATCCTCGTACCGGCGCGGCGATAAGCCAGGATTATCACACTCTTATTTTGGCAACTGTCGACGGCAGGCTCCCGTGTAGTGTGGGAATGACCTGCGCCGAACTTGGCACGCTGCTGAAGGAGTTCGGGGGATACAACGGCATGAACTTCGACGGCGGCGGCTCTACTACTATGGTTGTCAACGGAGTTACAGCGAATCATCCTTCCGACGGCACCGACAGACGCATCGCTAATTGCCTGATGATACTGGACAGGTTGAGACAAGGGGACAACCCGACGGTCCACTACGAGACCAGCTTCGAAAACCTGCCCTATCACCTGGGTCAACTTGACGGTATCGATGGTTGGGTGGGCTCTGGCGAGGTAGTAGCGGAGGGCCGGGACGGGTCACAATGTGTTCGGTTTTCAAGCGCGACGGCCTATCGCAATGTGACTGCTAGCTCGTATACAGGTGTGCAATGGGTAGAATGCTACGCAAAAGTTTCTTCGACAGACTCTACTTCTCACATTCAGGTAGGAACTGCAAATGGTGCGGAAATCGCTGCCGACGTAAGATTTGTGCCGGGCGGCCGATTAGAAGCCTATACGACCGATCCCAATGGAGCAGGTTACTGGATCGTTCTCGGCTCCTATTTGCCCAATACGTGGTACCGGATACATATAAGGCTGGACTACAATGTGAACACGTACCAGGTGTTCGTTAACGGGATACTAAAAGCGTCCGGTTGTTCGTTCTTGAACTCTGGTGCTGGTGCCGGTCTTCGTTCGGTGAAGTTTCAAGAGTCGGGCGGTCGGAACTTTTATGTGGACGACATCTACGTTGGCAACGTAGATCCTGACTTCGTAAGGGTCTCGCCAGACATGTTGACCATTGTGGAAGGCGGGAAGAGGCAGATCAAAGCAGTGAGTGGAGCCGTGCCGGTAACTTGGAGTGTGATCGAAGAAAAGGATCAATACGGAAGCAGCGTACCTGCTGGCACGGTTGCGCAAATTGACTCTTCGGGGATGTTGACGGCGAACGCTCCCGGCACTTGTAAGGTTCAGGCACAGGATTCGTCTGGGCGAATGGACAAGTCTTCGACAATTGTTGTAGTGCCGGCTCAGAGTGTGGCCTCGATAAAGGCACTTCCGGACGGCACTAACGTTGCCTTAAGTGGGCTTATCGTTACGGCGCAACTGGCTGGTTGCATCTACGCAGAGGAATCAGATCGAACATCAGGCATAAAGATCATCACCACAAAGGCAGTCACTGAAGGTAGTCGGGTTTACGTTACCGGGTCTCTCACAACAATCAATGGGGAGAGAGCGGTTGCAGCGACAAACTTGGAGATTTACGACCTCTAACAAAGACCACGGTGCTCTTCTTCATCTCCAACACCCTGGTACAACCGGCTCCAGATCTCATATCCAATGCCCAAGAAGGTCAACAGACTGTCTGTGTGCAAGAATATTGCGTCAGGGCTGTAAGGTGTTCTCTTGCTTGAAGTTGCTTTGGGTTTGCAGAGATATGCATCATAAGGGGAGTAGTCGTATGCGTGTGCTGTCGTCGTTAATCTTGACTTTGCTCGCCGTAGGGGGCGGCTTTGCTGGACAGACTCCCAGACCGTATGTATTTGGTCTGAACATTGGTATGAGCGATCGCGAATGTCAGATGGCCAAGGCAGCAGGATGTACAAGCGTGAGAATAGGCTGCGGATGGGATTTGGTGGAAAAAGAGCCGGGAATTTATGACTTTTCCGATCCTGACAGGGACGTGGCGCAGTGTATTAAATATGGCTTTGAACCGTTTTTCTTGGTGGTCGCGACGCCGAAGTTTTACCTCAAACCCGAAATGCGCGACAAGCCATGGGGTTGGCCGGCTCTGCCGGAATACTACCCACAGGCGGCGAAATTCTACCGCACGCTTGCGGCTCGCTATAAGGGCAAGGTGCGTTATTTCGAGTTCTGGAACGAAGAAAACGGCTATTCCTGGCACGCGATTAACAAACCTGAAGAATACGCGCCGATACTCAAAGTAGCCTACAAGGCGTTAAAAGAGGGCAATCCGGACTGTGTGGTCGCTATTGGAGGACTCGACGGTGCAGGTTGGAAGGGCTATTATCATTATCTCGAAAGGCTCTACGAGCTGGGCTGCGGCGAGTACTTCGATGCTGTTGCTGTGCATCCTTACAGGGCTGATGGTCCAATAGATGTCTACGGATTAAAGAAGATTCACCAAGTTCTTGTTGATCATGGGCATGGTGATCGGAAGATATGGATCACCGAATACGGCTGGAGCAAAGAGTACGGCCACGAAAACAAGGCAAAGTGGCTGAAGGAATCCTTAGATCTGCTGACCAGTCCTGAGCTGGACTTCGTATTCCAAGCTTCCGTGCACACTCTTTGCGATTTTGACGATGCGGAATACGGGTTGTGCGACCGCAATCTCAATCCGCGACCGGGATACTACGTATTTAAGAACTATCCTAAAGACTGGCGCGAGATAGAGAAACGCCACGCGGCTCCCAAACCGAAAAATTTTGCTGTTCCTGCGGAGGACGATTTCGAAAGCGGCTCGATCAGATGGACGCGATATGGAGATGGATTGCGTCTGCGATCTGCAAACGATGTAGGTATCAAGCCGGAAACCGGAACCAGGCTGTTGGTTGCGGCAACAACCGACCATCCTTTGTCAGGTGGGGCATATCGGTTTGTCGAAACCGAACCTGGTGTTCCGATTTATGTTGAGGCTCGAGGTTATACCGACCAGCGCGGCGATTCCGCTCGAAATTCGCGAATACGAGTAGGAATAGACTCGACCGGTGGTACGGACCCTGCTGGAAACACTGTCGTGTGGGGACGATGGATAGATACCAGCGGCGAATGGGACAGCGTTGGGGTTGGCCGTGGCGATCCGGTGATTCCTAAAGGCCGACGAGTGACCGTATTTCTTGAGTATGTGCATTCGGGCGGAGCCGTAGGTCAGATAAGCGCCTTTGACAATGTTCGATTCGTAGCATCCGAGCATTGCCGCCCATGAACAGCTTGCAGAGCGGGTATAACGAGTGGTATACTAATAATGTCAATAGGGCCCATAGCTCAACGGCAGAGCGGTCGGCTCATAACCGATTGGTTCCTGGTTCGAATCCGGGTGGGCCCACCATCGTGAAGCGAAGAACCGGGTCGGATGATCCTGTTCTTCGCTTTTATTGTACACCCTTACCGGCCGAGCGTGAGACTCGAAGGAACTAATCTGTGCTCCGCATAAGGGGTGTTACGGAAGTCCGATTGACCGTCGGCTTGCTTACTTTGCATTTGGGACGAGGAGAAAAATATCTGGAATGGAGCTCTTCCGCAAAAAACAACGCATATATTTGGACAAGATCAGACGCCGCAAAGACGAGATCCGCAATTATATGATCTCAAATCGTATGCCAATTACGGACATTGTCTACCGCGAAACCACTGCTTACGAGAAATATGAAGACGCCGTAAAAGCAACCGATTACAAACCGATTAGGGTAGGGGACCGCTGGGGAGGCGGCATCAACGGTTGGTTCAAGATGCGCTTTGTAATACCTGCGGCGTGGAAAGGTAAAGAAGTGGCGGCGTTTATCAACCTGGGTGGTGAGGCTTGCGCGTTCATCGATGGAAAACCTTTCCAGGGAGTAGACAACAACCACGAAGAACTGCTTCTTACGAGGAATGCAAAGGGCGGCGAGCAATTCGAGATAGTGCTCGACGCAATGTCTAACCCGTGGTATGGGCCGAAGGTAAAAGATCCTGTGACGCTCTCACGAGCTGAGCTTGCCACTCGGAATCCAGAAGTTCAAGAGTACTGGTTTAATCTGGAAACGCTGCATCTGCTCGCAGAGTGCCTGCCGGAGGATAGTCCCCGCCGAGCAAAAATCGTTTATACACTCAATAAGAGTGTGGATGCGTTTGATTACACCAATACGGACGAAGTGTCTCTCAAGAGATCGGCTCAAAGAGCCAATGCAATTCTCAAGCCATTGCTTAACTGTCCCGCAAATGCAAGCGCGACAAATATCGCAGTCCACGGTCACTCTCACATAGACGTTGCTTGGTTGTGGCCGTATGCCGAGACCAAGCGTAAGTGCTCTCGGACGTTTTCTTCTGTAATGAGGTTGATGGAGCAGTATCCCGAATATATTTTCTCTCAAAGCCAAGCGCAACTCTACGAGTTTACCAAAGAAAACTATCCAGCTCTCTACGAGGATATCAAACAGCGCGTGAAGGAAGGTCGCTGGGATGTTACGGGAAGCATGTGGGTGGAGGCTGATTGCAACCTTTGCTCCGGCGAGTCGCTGGTGCGACAGATTCTGGTCGGAAAGAACTTCTTCAAGGATGAGTTTGGAATAGAAACTGACGTGTTGTGGCTGCCGGATGTTTTCGGCTACGCAGCGGCTCTACCTCAGATACTCAAGAAGGCTGGAGTAAACTACTTCAGCACAATCAAGATCAATTGGAGCCAGTTCAACCGGTTTCCTTACTCCACTTTCTATTGGAAGGGAATAGACGGCACTCGGATACTCACTCATTTCCCACCAACTACCGACTATAATGCCTATCCGGAGCCAAGGAAGCTTCTCCACCAGGTAGAGATGTTTGCAGAGAAAGATCGATGCGATTGGTCGCTTCTTTCTTACGGTTGGGGTGACGGCGGAGGTGGCCCAGACAGGCGTCACCTTGAGTTCTTGAAGCGCATGAAGAACCTTGAGGGACTTCCGCGCTGCAAGCAGATGAAGGTTTCGGAATTCTTCCATAAAATTGACGGCTGTCCAGACCTGCCGGAGTGGTCTGGTGAACTCTACCTTGAGCTTCATCGCGGTACGTATACTACTCAGGGTCGCAACAAGCGCTACAATCGAAAAGCGGAACTTTTGTATAGAGATGCGGAACTTCTAAGCTCGGTAGCCGAACCGTTGGGGTTGGCATATCCGCGCGAAGAACTGCTCAGAGAATGGAAGCGAATCTTGTGCAATCAATTTCACGACGTGATTCCGGGTAGCTCAATCCGTGCGGTTTATGAAGAGACCGATCAGATGTATCCCGAAATACTGGCTGTTGGTGAAAAGATCGCTGGTAATGCATTAGCAAAGCTGGCCGATTGCATCGATACCACAGGCGAAGGCGATGCACTGATCGTGATGAACACGCTTCCTTGGGATCGTGCGGATGTTGCAACCGTAAAGCTTCCGGATAGAGGTGATTATAAGGTTCTCAGCCCGTATGGGAACGAGGCAATTTCGCAAGTGGTCGGCGATAGCTTGCGATTTATGGCTGCTGCTCCCTCAATGGGATACGCAGTCTACCGATTGGTCAAGAAGACGCCGGGCAGATTCAAGAGCAATCTGAAAGTTAGCAAACGCGGTCTGGAGAACCGATTCTTCAAAATTGCGCTGGACGCGAAGGGCTTGATCACATCCATTGTCGAGAAGTCCACTGGTCGCGAGGTGCTTTTGCCGGGTCAAAAGGGCAATCTGTTGCAGTTGTTCGAAGATAAACCCAATGATTTCGATGCGTGGGATATTGATTTCTTCTATGAAGACAAATGGGAAGATATTACTGACCTCGAGAGCATAGAGATCGTTGAACAAGGACCGGTATCGGCTGCAGTCGAGATGATGCGCAGGTTCGGTAAGTCAACGCTTAAGCAAAAAATGATCATTTACGAAGACATACCTCGCATTGACTTCGAAACCTGGGTCGATTGGCACGAAGACCATAAGTGCCTAAAGGTTGCATTTCCGGTGGACGTGAACGCATCCAAAGCTCGCTACGAGATACAGTTTGGTAACGTCGAGCGTCCTACCC
>Ga0123519_10016671_pt1 | contig 10174 bp, 6 predicted proteins | sample YelNatPaOPRAMG02_FD_87396 | JGI IMG/M metagenome (GOLD analysis project Ga0123519, IMG submission 87396) | Hot spring microbial communities from Yellowstone National Park - Yellowstone National Park OP-RAMG-02 (version 2) | ecosystem: Environmental > Aquatic > Thermal springs > Hot (42-90C) ...
ATGATGATGATGATGTTAACGACGACGATTATGATGATTATCAATGTATGATGATGTATGGAATATGAGAGGATCGCGGACGAAGAAGAAGAAGAAGATGATGATGACCATAATGATGCTTATCAATGTATGATGATGTATGGAGTATGAGAGGCATCGCTGATGAAGAAGAAGATGATGATGATGATGTTAACGACGACGATTATGATGATTATCAATGTATGATGATGTATGGAATATGAGAGGATCGCGGACGATGATGATGAAGATGATGATTATCAATGTAGTATGATGTATATCATAACAGAGGCATCGCTGATGATGATGGTGATGATGACCTTAATGATGATCACTGTACTGCGATGTTTTTAGTATAGGCAAGACATCGCTGATGAGAAGGCGGCGTTCGGGCGTCGGCGCTTTGCACGCTTCCTGTGCCCGGGAAACACCTCATCCTGCGCTCTGGATGTGGCATGTTCCAGGGTTCCGGAGCCGGTGTCGAACCATATGCCTTGAGCATCAAGGCGGTACGGTACGCTCTTGCGTGGATGTGTGCACCTTTTCGGTTCAAGGCGGACCGACTGGGTTGCATGGGGCATTTTCATTTTCAGAGCAGGTGCCGGACAGATACGCTCGTTTGGGACTAAAAGTGGAAGCGCTCTGGGCATCTCTGGACCTGTGCTTCCTGGATCGAGGTAGTTGCGGAGCGTTCACTCGGCGTCCAGAGCTCTAGAGAGAAGACAAAGCTTTTTTTTGTGACAGGATTCACGGACCTCGTCAGCGGCACTCGGCTGCGCGAATGCCAGCAGTACGAAGCGCAACCGCACGTTTCACGTTGCTTGGACGCCCTGGAGATTCTCTGTCTCTCTCGCTCGCTCCCACGCTATCATATTGGGTGAGGGAAATCGAAATCCAAGCACTTGGTCTGCGAGTCGTTGTACGAACCCGAGCACGGGGCGTGCCTAGCCTGGACCCCCTGCCCTGGACACGAGCCGCCTGATACACAAGTCGCTGTCGCTACCTCGCGTACAGAATGCACCTGTGGGTTGCCATGGTGCGATCCATATACCACCCGAAAACATGTACCATGCGCGTGTACCGATGACGTTTTATGCGCAAAGCGAGCATCCTGCATCTCGCACGAGTGCGACTGACTCGCCCTGCAAGTTCTTTCTGCTCATTTATTCCATCGTCGTTTCCGCACAAGGCGTGTGTACTCTGAGCATCGCGCTTCTGCGAAAAGCATCACCGGTAAACGACCTCGACGGCTGCGCGCGCACATGTCTGCGCTTCGCAGGCGCTGCTGCCGTCAACACCTTGCCATACCACCGAACAACGTATTTGCTATAGACTTGCAATAGTCAAGCATGCCGGGCCCGAGCCGCAAGTCAAGCGTTTCCAGGAGGCGCGTCATCATCGACGATGACGAGGAGGATGCCCTTGGTGCAGACTGGGAACCGGAGTCGGCCTCAGCGGCTACAGCGCAAGCACGAGAAACGACGCCACGCAAACGGGCAAGGCAGAGCGCAGTTGAAGAAGCTGAAGCGCGCTCCACTGGGCTCGAGCAAAGCCCTCAGCGATCGTTAGTCAACGTGGACGAGCACCTTGTCACGCCACCCAGAGTGACGCAAGCCCGAGCGGGAGCACCTCGGGGCTCTTCACCAGGTGAGAACGTCGCGGAAGCTGAGACACCAACACCCAGTCGAGAGAGCATACGACAGCGCGTCTGGGAGCACGTTCAACAGGTCATGTCGCCTCCGCTACGTGGGAAGAAGGCCCCGCCACCTCGTGGAAGCCCCGACTGTCTTTCGGGCTTGAACTTTTGCATCACAGGCGTAATGGACTCTTTGACGCGCGAGGAGATGGAGGATCTCATTCGTGCCAACGGTGGTCATGTTTGCAAGAGCGTCACGCGCAACCTGAACTATCTTGTTGCCGGGGCGGATCCAGGACCCAAGAAGATGCAGCTCGCTGCAAGCAGGCCCAGCATCACGGTTCTTGATGAGGATGGTGTTTTTGCGCTGATTCGAGAGCGCTCGAGAGACACCAAGCCGCCTGTGAACCCTCAGTTGGAGCAGGCACTGGCTCCGCCACCAAAAGGTCGACGGCCGTCGCCACCGCGTCCCCGCTCTGATGCCGCTGTGCCGAGGCAGGAGACCAAGGAGAATGTGCCCGCGCGAATGAATGCCCAAGCAGAGCTGTGGACAGTGAAGTATCATCCGCGGCAGGCGACAGAGCTCCTAGCGAATCCGGGTGTACTCAAGCAACTCGAGGATTGGTTACGTACCTGGAGCCAGGTCTATGGCGCAGCTGATCATACCAGCAACCGATCGAGTTCAGCGAATGGTTCAAGAGGCCGCATTACGAACGGGAACAACAAACTTCCGCGGGCAGCGCTGCTTGCAGGTCCGCCTGGAATCGGAAAGACGAGTGCAGCTCATGCTGTTGCTCGGCAATGTGGCTACGAACCTATCGAGTTCAATGCGAGTGATACACGGAACCGTTCTTCGCTCCATGAAACCGTAGCCGAGTTGCTGCGCTCGCGAACGATGCATGCCTTTGGTCAGGGGCGCCCACACTTGGAGTTAGCCGGCACCAGCAAGGGTCTTTGGAGAAACAAATTACCCGCTCCGCAGGGCCAGGTACTCATCATGGATGAAATCGACGGCATGTCATCGGGTGATCGCGGGGGTCTCGCGGAACTCTCGCGACTCATTAGAAAGTCGCGAGTACCCATTATCTGCATCTGCAACGACGATTCGAGTCCGAATTTACGAACGCTCAAATATTCAACGCTTTACCTGCGCTTCCGCCGCCCGATGTGGAGCCAGATTAGGAAACGTCTGCAGGAGATCGCCCAGAAAGAGGGTCTGCGCGTTGACGATGCCGCCTTGGAGAAGCTTGCTGAAGCGTGCCACGGGGACATTCGTCAAATGATTACCATGATGCAGCTCTACAGCGGAAGCAGTTCAGAACGCCTCAGTTACATGGATGTGAAGCAGTTGAACGAATTCCTGGGCAAGACTTTTGAGGATCAGTCTGTTTTCCAGTTGTTCGGTCTGTTCTTCCACAGCCCGGGATGGCACCTCCCAGGACAGACGCCGCACGTGGACCCGCGCGTCGACCATGGAGCACTCGAGTCATCGGCACAACTACCGGGTTTGAGCGACCTGTTTGAAACTTTTTTCATGGACGCGGATCTCCTTCCGCTTATGGTTCAGGAGAATTATCTGCTCTTCACCAATGGAAAGCGGAATCCCACACATGCACCGTACGCTCTGCGCTGCATGGCTGATGCCGCGGACGCGATTTCCTGGGGAGACCTCACCAACGATCAGATTCGTCGACAGAATCGCTGGGACCTCAGCAACGTGCTGGCCTTTTTATCGTGCATCCTGCCGGGTCACGCCATGGCCGGATCCCAGATGAGCGGACGACCTAATTTCCCATCCTGGCTGGGCAAGAACAGCACAACAGGGAAAATGCAGCGTATGCTGAGCGACTGGGTGTTACGATTTCAGGCTGCACGTGGTCCAGGGGGCGCTCTTGGCGGCGCTGTCGACAGGCGTGCCCTGGTGCTCGACTATCGGCCGATGTTACCGTACCGGCTCGTCGTGCCTCTTGTACTGCAGGGTAACGATGCGCTTCCAGGCGTCATGGATACGATGGATGTGTACTCGTTGACCCTGGAACACTGGCGTTCGCTTTTGGATGAATTATGGCTTAGACCAAGTGTTGAAGTGCCCGCTAGTATCAAGGCTGCGCTGACGAGAGCGTACCAGCAGCACGAGCACCCCGTTCATCTGGTGCCGCTTGGGCGCCGCGGTGTTCCCGAGCGCCCCCAGGACAACGAAAACGAAAGCGTCGGCGACGGCAACGCAGGTCTACTCGATGCGGATGGTGCTGTCGTCATTGATGACACCCGTGGAGCAGCTGCACCAGACACCGGCACCGAATCGGAAACGGATACAGCGGCGGATGCGCTCATCGTTCAGCCGCGAACGACGGGAAAAAAGAAACCTGCAGCCCGTAGAGGCTCGCGTAAAGCCTCCAGAAAACTCTTGGCCTAACCAGGCAGGTTTTTTTTCTTGGGATACGGGTCGTTCGGACTCAGATTCTGGTGTTCCTGAAAGAACGGCACCCGAGGCGCAGGCATCGATCATGCGCTTTGTTGCGCTGGCGGCGTTCTCGAAAGCTCACCGTACAGGAGCGCTTCCAGAGCGACAGCGACCGCAAACTCCTGTTTTGACAAAGCGTTTCCAATGACTGGTGATTCCTGAACGTGCGCTACGTATCTTTGACCGGGAATGCGTCCGTCATTCCACACCTCATTTTCAAATTCCAGGACGCCTACGCTCCCACGGAGAACTTGCCCGAGCAGTCGTACCGCGTTTCACGCCCTAGCGTCGCGGGGCATCGCCCGTTGTGGCCAGTACATCGAACGTGCGTCGTTGAGCGGATGCGCTGCGCGATATGGCAGGGCTGTTCTTTCTCCGGGTATCGTCGGCACCGGCGTTAGAGGCGACATGTTCAAGGCTGACGGCGAGCTCGGCTCGTGGTGGAACCCGGGGCATCACCGATATCTTTGAGGGGAAGTATGCGTGATAGAGATGGAAAATAGGGCGTGGAATGATGGATGCATTCCGGATCGACGATATAAAGCGCACCATCGATGTTTACCGGTCCGTGTAAACGTGCTGGCAAACCGAAAATGCGCTCGTACGCGACCTCATAGGGACGTGGTCAACCGGTTGGTGACCTCGTGCATGTTCTGGCGCTTACTCACCGCGGCTGTTGTGCAGCGTTGAACTCCATCTGCTTGCTTGTCGGTAGACGCACCTTGATCTTGGGAGAGCAGCACGGAATACGCCAGGCATACCGACCGAGGCGGCAACGCGTACGGAACCCGACGGGCCCGCGATTCACCAGGAAGCGACTGAGGCGTGCGCCCAGGACTCCATCGATCACAGTCCGTATAGTGCATACTTATACCATTTTATATTCAAACGTGTATGTCATTTACTTCTCATTTATATCATGATAATCCCTATGAATCCAATTCTTTATAATTTTATATAATATAGTTTCATAAGATTCACGTTCTCCAGTTCCCGCCAGGGCCAGCATCCGCATCGCCGGCGGCGTGCGCTCGACGCGTTTCGATGGTGTTGGCGCTCGATGCTGCACAGGGACATGGCTTCTCTGGTTTGCGCAGCAAAGCTTCATCGCGCCTGAAGACTGATATGGCGACATCACCCGGAGAGGGTACACGGACGGGAAGTTTCGCCCTCCCTTCTTTGGGCTCTAAGGGTTCACGCACCAAGCAGAGTTCGCAGCGTGCGGAGCGGGCGGACGTTGAACAGGCGCGGCACATCAGTGGCGGCTTGTCGCCCGGGGACGCGAGCAGCCCCCCATTGCTGGCCGAAGCTGCGTCTGGCAGATTTTCGTGGGAAACTCCTCACTGGAGTTCTGAACCTCAGTTCTATCAGCGCATTCCTGCAAGTGCACCGGTTTCGCCAGTGAGCCTCCAAGGGACGCGGCAACAGCCTTCCCCCGCCTGGGTTGGCCGTCCGGCGACGAAGACTGGACTTGGGACCTTTGAAGCCACTGAGTATGTATCGTTGCACACATCCGAGCATCGAGGGGCCAGTGTAAGCGACCTCCCCGCTCGTTTCCCGAACTTACCGCCGAGCGTCAGGCATGAGACATGCTTGCAATCCGGGTCCGCGAAGACAACCTTCCAAGCACCGGCAGTTGCATCTGCGGCACAAGTATCACTGAGAGATAATCCTGATCATGAGCAGGAACCTGAGGATATCGAAATCAGTCTCGGTTGCAGTTCCCTGATGGTCGCGATGATTCGAGACTTGCTGGAACCGGAGGACGTGGTCCTGCCGCCAGCCAGCGTTACCAACAGGCAGCACAGTCCCAACTTGACGTCTCATACCGAGGATATGGAGCGCGTAAGTGAGAGCCTGCTTGATCGGGGTTGGCATTACGATCGAGCAGTGTCGCCATCTCCGCGATATGCGTTCGGGCGGGACATACCCAGCTTGCCTTCAAGCACACAGCGTCACTTGCGTCAGGAACGCACTGAACCTGGTGAAGGAAATCACGGACCTGAGTCGTCGTCTAGGCATCGTGCTGGACCCTTCTCCAGCCGACCGAGTGGAACTCGCAGAGCAGGCTTGAGCCGTGAGCCGCGACCTGCAGACCAAGCTTAGCGGCACACGAACAGTTCGCTGCCGTCGGAAACCGGAACCCCTTTCGTGCCTACGACGTCCGCAGCGAGCTCGACATCGATATCCGAGAAAGCACAGGCTGGATTGGCAAAGAAGAAAGCTCGCGGTCTGTGTCGCTTCTGGCCGAATTGCTACCGTGGTGAAAGTCGTTGTCGATTTTTCCATCCAGCAGATGAGGAGGATGCTTACAAATATCTCGTGTGGTGGCTCACAAATTATCCGGAGAATCGCTCGGAATTGGAATTTTCGAGCCTGTTGCCGACGCTTCAACAGCGTCTCTCCCCGTTTTGGAAGCAACAACAACAACATCAACGGCAGCAACAGGAGGAGCAATTGCAGACTCTGGACAATCCATCTCCGTCGCCGAGCACGTCTGCTCCGGTTGACTGCCTTGGGGCATCTCTGATGAGCACTCCCTTGGCGGCCTCGGCGCCCTTCAAGTGTCACTGGAGCCACGGCAACGATGCAGCGACGATGCAGGTAGAGGACTGGGGATGGCGACGACGGAAAGTCCCAGAGTTGCCTTCAACTGACGACAGCGACGTACGAGGGGCGCTCTTTCGCACTGGTGAAAGCGAGTCCCGGGACCGATTGCATCTTGCGGATGTTGCAACACTGCTGCCGCCAATGCTGCACGGTCAGTGTGTGGACAGGATCCCTGCTTTGGGCAAGGATCACTCGCAAGCATCAAACAGCGCGAGTCTTGCTGCTTCGTCGCCAAGAATACGCAGCTCCCATGCCGCCGCAGAGCAAAATACACCAAGCCTCCAACTTCCGCTTAGCATTGTCACAGACACGCCTTGCATACCGGTGGATGAAAGAGAACGCTTCAGCGCCTGCACACCGGGTCCATGGTCGTCCCTCCAGAACATCTCCTTGGGTACGTTTACTCAGAGAAGCTCGTGGGAGTCACTCGTCAAACCTGTTGCTACGACACAAGTCTCTAGACAGACGATACTGACGCCGGTCTCAGCGTCAAGCGATCGTATCAGTGACGCGGAGCAAGTATCACGCTGCCCTGTCTCAACGAGACCTTTCTGGGACCAGACATGTCTGCCAATACCGAGTGTTGCACCTGCAAATGCGTCGCCCGCGGGGTTACGGCAGCCAGCAGTCCATCGTGGCGCTGCTGCTGCTGTCTTATCGTCACCTGGTGTCGAGCGCAGCTCAGCGCACAGCGTAGGCCCAGAGAACTCGCCGCAGGTCCCGTTGATGCTTCAAGGCGCTACCAGTGCGGTGCAGCCGACAGTCTCGCAACGTCTCGTTCGTAGCGAAAACGGACAATCAGGGGAGACAGTCTCCACTCAGTGCACCAATGCGACTACCCAGCTGTCCAGTGCTAAGCACGAGAGTGCAACAACGAACCACAATGCTAGAAGCGATACTCGGTATACGATACCTGCTACGGTATCTGCATCCGATGCTATCCAGAGCGAGACTGCATCAGCGAACGAAACTGCTGCAGGCACGGCTACCGCCTCGGTGCCTACTATGGATGCTGTCGAAGCGGAGGAGGCAAAAGGCAGCACGAGTGAGGCAGGAGCGTACCGCACGAGGCCAGCTGCCTCGAGCTCCCCGCATCGCTCCGTGACGACTCCGGGAACCTCTGCTTGCAGCGGCAGTTGCAACGCCTCACAGGAGCCTATCGCAGCGGATGCTCACTGGAGGCGTATTCCCGCCACAAATGCTCCGCCATCAACATCAATATCCTTATCGTCATCGTCATCGTCGTCATTATCAGCGGCGGATGCATCTTCGTCTCCTGGCCTACAAAGCGTGAGCCGCACACGAGCGCAGACTCGGGCACATGGAGCACCGTGTCCAGTCCACGAGATTCTGTCTGGACCCTCCGAGTTCGTCCCAGCGGGAGCGATATCACCAGCACCAGCGTGCAATGTTACGGAGCGAGCGTTGATCATGTCAGCCGCTGTGCGAGCGCCTCGACGATCGACTTGGAAGCTTCTCAGTTGTCTTCGTCTTGCGTGCTCAGCAGGGCGGCTCTGGAGGCCCCGAACTGCAGCTCCGCGCTCATGGCTTCGACGCGCACTGCACTGCCGCTATACCTCGGCACTGGCGTCGCTCTGGTATCCCGCAAAATGTTTCATCCGAATTCTGAGTCAGTTTCGGCTCCAGCATGATGCCTCTGGGATACGATGGGTAGCGATTCCGCAACGTCTACGGAGTGCCTCACTGGGAACTCGTTGGCGTCGTAGCTCGCGTCGTCGTTTGCTTCAGCGCTTCAGCCAGATGTTCTTCTCACTGGATACCGGCTTTCTGGCGCTCTACGCTATCTTATTGCCGCGCCTCGGTAGGCATATTCTGCACCAACATCTCGCCATGGTACGAGCGAGAGCATTGCAGCAGTCCGCAGCATCCATGGTCGTGGAATCTGCTCTTGTGGAGCATCAACCGTCCATGCCCATTGGGCTGTGGATCTTGCACATCACTTGGCACTTTTTCGTGCTGAGCTGCCTCCTCGGAGGCAACTGGCCACCTGAGCAGCTCACCTGGGCCGACCACGGACTCATCGAATGGACCGCAGTCGTGAGTAACGTTCTTGTGCTCGTTACGACGGTTTATAGCTTCGCCCATGGCTGGAACGACGTGCCATATCCGCGTTGTTTTCAGTGGATTGAGATTGACGCGACCTCGAGTATCATCTCTGCGTATGTTTTGGCGGCCTTTCAGAGCCGCACCTCCGCTAGTCGGACCGTAGCACGTTCCCGTCAACACGGCAACGAGGCCTCGGGCCGACTACGACGCTTACGAATCTCTCCCCGGCTCGTCATAGGCGAGAACGGTTTCCTGAAGCGACAGCCGGTGCCCAAACCCTGGCCTGTTTGGACGGAGCCGCTCTTCTGGTTGTCCTTGTTGGTGCAGATCGTGCTCGCACAGTGGCCTGGTCTGGGGGCAACTTACCGCACAGCGGTCTTGCTTTTTATCGTGCTCTTGACATTGAGTTTACTCGAGAAAGGTTAACTGGGGCGGGGCGTCTTCACGAGCACCGGCTCGTACGGAGCGCGGGTATGGCGCTCACCAGCAGCTCCAAAGCCGAGCTTGATGTGTTTTATACACATTGTGAACGCATGCTGTACACAGAGTGCAACGTCCAGCGCTCGGTGCAGCACCCGAGTTGTTGCCGCATCTCTTGCGGGACGGTTTCTTGGATGATAGTGCGGTGCCGAGGGGAGGCGGGCAAGCGGGGGCGTCGCATCAGCTACCTCCGAACGCGACACTGCTGCGCTTGTTCATGCTGCTGCTGCTGCTGCTGCTTGTCGCACGGCACTGCGCGGGATCAACCATGGCGTGGTGTCGCGTCGCGTGAGCCTCATGCATATCGTCTACAGACAGGGAAGAGCGCTCGCGTGGAGGCGCTGAAGTGATATGGAACCGCAGAGATCGGATGCTGCCGTGCATCCGAGGTGCAGCTTCCTGGTACGACACTTCCCGAGACCTGCATTCACGTTCTGCTGGTGTCGCAGCGTCATGACGCTTGCACCCAGCTCGGATATTATCTGGTTGACACCGCGAATTACTGGCTCGCCTAGCATCGTCCGAGAGACTGTGTTCAGCTCGGAGCGGTATGCTCGTCAAGGCGTCGGGAAGCGTTTCGCAGCGCTTGATCGACGCGTCCACCGGATGTGTATACACGAACGCCAACGATGACGCGATACGCACGAGTGAACGCGCTAGCGAACAGATACGAAACGCACGAGGTCGTATTCGAGACCCAGATGCAATCGCCCCGAGGCACGCTGCACGCCTCTATAGCAGAGCGCAGACGGCATGTTCGAGTCGCTTGCTCCAGACCTGGACCCGTACCTGGGTGCTCGTGCGATGTTTTTCCCGGTGCACTGACTAGCGAGCAGCGCTCCCGCTGGAATCGCATGCTGCAATCTACCCAGGCACAGGACGTGGAGCGGAGTTGCTCC
>Ga0123519_10016672_pt1 | contig 10174 bp, 7 predicted proteins | sample YelNatPaOPRAMG02_FD_87396 | JGI IMG/M metagenome (GOLD analysis project Ga0123519, IMG submission 87396) | Hot spring microbial communities from Yellowstone National Park - Yellowstone National Park OP-RAMG-02 (version 2) | ecosystem: Environmental > Aquatic > Thermal springs > Hot (42-90C) ...
CTGTCGAGGAGATACTCAAGGCCCGAGACAAGGGGATGGCGATCCATCTCATGTGTGAGGGATCGGCCCGGGTTGTGTCGAAGCTTTATGAAACGGGACGGATTGAAGGGGTTGTAGGATTGGGAGGGGCACAAGGCACCGATATTGGAACCCGAGCCATGAGGGCGTTGCCTTTTGGTTTTCCGAAGCTCATGGTCTCGACCGTTGCTTCGGGCCTCAACACCTTTGGAACCTTCGTAGGGACGAAGGACTTGACCCTGATGCATTCGGTCGTCGATATTTTGGGTCTCAATGCCTTTCTCCGAAGCATTCTGGCCAATGCGGCGGGATCCATTGTGGGAATGGTCGAAAAGGCCCGTTCCGTGGAACGTTCCGAGAAGAAACAGATCGGCATGACTATTTACGGGACGACGACCCTTGGCGCGATGGAGGCCAAGGCCTATCTCGAATCGAAGGGATACGAGATCGTTGCCTTTCACCCCAATGGAACCGGTGGAAGGGCGATGGAGGAGATGATCGAGGCCGGCCTCTTTCACGGCGTCCTCGATTTCACCACCCACGAGCTGATGGACGAACTGGTGGGTGGCGGACACCGGGCCGGACCGAATCGGCTCGAGGCAGCAGGAAAGATGGGAATCCCGCAGGTCGTGGCACCGGGAAGCGTGGATTTCATCATCGGAGGTTCCGAAGCAACCCTTCCTGAAAAATGGAAGACCCGAAACTACGTCGTTCATAACTCCTTTATCACCCTTGTCCGGGCCAATCGTGAGGAGATGAGGCAGGTTGGAGAGATCATGGCCCAAAAGTTGAACCGGGCGAAAGGTCCCACGGTGGTCATGATCCCTTTGAGGGGCTTTTCGTATCATAACAAGAAGGGCGATAAGCTTTACGACGAAGAAGGGAATCAGATCTTCATCCAATCTCTCAAGGCCCACCTTCGCCATATCCCGGTGATCGAGATCGACGCCCACATCAATGACCCGGAGTTTGCCATCCCCACGGCCCAACAGATGGAAGGGCTTCTTTCTTCGTAAGAGATTTTGGCTGGGGCGGCCTCGTCCCCGATAGGCCGGAAATGATGGGCCATCTCCATGGAGGAAACCCAACCCCTGGGACAAAGGACAAAGCAGTTTCGACTGAGCCTTAGAAAGGAGCATCCTGATGAGGTTAAAAAAACCCATCGTCGCTTCTCCCGATCAGGTGAAGATCAAGAGGGAAGGGGAGTATGCGATCATCGAATATGCCGATCGTTCGATCATGACCGCTCAGATCAAGATCGGCCCGGAGATTTCCGAGATGAGCGACGAAGAGATCCTCGAGTTCCATAATCGCCTCGTCGAGATCCGTGAGGAGATGGTCGCTGAATATGAGCATATCGCGGTGGAGATCCCGGAGGGCCGTCCGCAGATCAAATGCCATACCCTGGCCGATCAGTGGACCCCACGGGGAAGTGTTCTTCGGTGCGTCATTGGAGACGGCGGTTTCGAGGAGGGGCCGATTTTCTATATCGATGACGAAGAGCTCGATCTCTGGCAGTTTGGCCGTCTTCTCTCGACCTATGCAGGATGGGGCATGCGGATCGTGTTTGTTCCTGACGACCGGTTGACAGAACAACCCCCGATCGAGGTCCGAGATCCAGATGATAGCAATTAAGCGCTCCTTCTGACCCGGCCGGCGAAGGTGCCCGGATGAGAGGAATCGGGGGTTGACAGAAGACAGAAGCACGGTTTATTCTTCGATCACTACGCACAAAGGAGGGGATCGAGATGAAACGGATTGTTGCCGCCACGTTTTTGGTATGTCTTCTTGGCGCAGTTTACGGGGCCCAGGCTGCGCAGCCTGGAAGCGAGGTCGACAAGGCCCTTCTGGAGAAGGCCAAGGCAGAGGGCAAGGCCTCTTTTTATGCCAACATCACGGCGGTTGAACCTCTCATCGCCGACTTCACCAAGCGTTACGGAGTGAAGGGCGAGTATACCCGCATCTCCACTGCAAAATTCGTCGCCACCGCCGTCACAGAACATCAGGCCGGCAAACTCCTGGCCGACGTGGTTCAGGCTCCGATCCCGATTCTCGACATCTTAAAGGACAAAGGGGTTCTTGCTTCGTATCGATCTCCCCAGGCCGCGGGGTACCCGGAATGGACCCGAAAGGACGATAGGATCCAGATCTTCGGCATTGAGTATGTGGCCCTGATCTACAACAAGGAACTGGTCAAGGCCGCCGATGTCCCCAAGCGCTATGAAGACCTGGCCGATCCCAAATGGCGGGGCAAGATTGTGATGGCTGATCCATCGACGCACGCGACCACTATCTCATGGCTCATCGGGTTGAAAGAAGAGGTGATGAAGTCCGAGGAGGCCTGGATGAAGTTTCTAAAAGGGCTTGCGGCTAATAAGCCCATGTTTGTCGCCTCCTTTGGTCCCACGCCTGCGCCGGTTGAAAGTGGAGAGAAGCAGATCGCCATCTCCATGCCCAAGTACATCATCACGAAGGCTCCTGCACCCCTCGAATGGGCCCGGGTTGAGCAACCGATGATGGGAACCCCCCGGGGGATTTCGATCACCGCCTCTGCCCCCCATCCCAACGCCGCCAGGCTGTTCATGGATTACTGGCTCTCGAAAGACGCCGCCAAGATGCTGGCCGAAAAGGTCGGGGAGTACGTCCTCTACCCTGGTGTCTATCCGCCGATCCCGGGCATCGACAAAGCCAAGGTCATTCCGATTCGTGAGCTCTCGGATGACGAGATCAAACACTGGGGAGGGGTCTTCAAGAAGATCTTCGAGGTTCGCTGAAGGGGCGGATGTCTGCAGCCCATTCATGGTCTCGAAAAGGGATCAGCAAGGGTCTTCCTTTCGGGTTTGAGGTAACCTTTGCCCACGCTTACGACCGGGGGTAGGGTGGACGGCACGAAAGGGGGTCGAAAAAACGAGATTGCTTCGGCACTTCGTGCCTCGCAATGACGAAGGAAAAAAAACCTCGCAATGACGAAGGAGAAAAGACCTCGCAATGACGAAGGGAAAAAAACCTCGCAATGACGAAGGAGGAAAGACCTCGCAATGACGAAGGGAAAAAAACCTCGCAATGACGAAGGGGAAAAAGACCTCGCAATGACGAAGGGGAAAAACCTCGCAATGACGGAGGGGAAAAAACCTTGCAATGACGAAGGGAAGAACCCTTGCAATGGCCAGGGGCGAAAACCTCGCAATGACAAGGCGGGAAAACCTGGCAGTGAGGAAGGGAAGAACCCTTGCAATGACAAAGGGAAAAACGTCGCAATGACCAGAAGGGAAAAAACCTCGCAATGACAAGAACGAAAAGCTTCGCAATGACGGGAAGAAAAAGATCTCCATATGACGAAAAGTGGAAGACCTCGGAAAGAGGAGAAAGGGAGGGCCTCGCAATGAGGGGAAGGGAAGGCTCTTGGGATGAGGGGAAGGAGAGGGCTTTTCCCCAACGGCGTCATTGCGAGCGAAGCGAAGCAATCTCAAGGGTTGGCCTTTCCATGGGTCGATAAAGAGTGACGGGGCGAATGGCATCGGACCTGCGATTAGAAGAATCCATAAACCTGAAACCCCTCTCAGCACCAGCCACCCCTCTGGCGGGAGAGGGTTGTGCCAAGGTGGAGTTTCGAAGGGAGAAGAAGATCGGGCGTACTGCCAAGGTATCAAATCCCTAAAGGGGGTCGCATCTCTCCTTTCTTGGGTTTGGGGGGGATCGTAACCATTGACCCTTCTTTTCTTGGTTTTTGAGCGATGGAGATCCGGATCCGAAACCTGACCAAGAGCTATTTCGCCGAGGGAAAGCGAATCCAGGCCCTCGTGGATGTAAATCTAACGATCCCTCCCAACCAGATCTTCACGCTCCTTGGGCCGAGCGGGTGTGGGAAGACGACACTGCTTCGCTCTGTCGTCGGTCTCGAAACGCCGGATTCGGGCGAGATCGCCATAGGCGAGGAGATCGTCTTTTCGAAGGAAAAGGGGATCTTTGTCCCGGCTGAAAAGAGAGGCCTCGGCATGGTTTTTCAGACCTATGCGATCTGGCCTCACATGACGGTCTTTGACAATGTGGCGTACCCCCTTCAGGTCCGGCGTGATCCTCCGTCCATCATTCGTCAAAAGGTCGCCGAGACGCTTCGCTTCGTCCAGCTTGAGGGTTTCGAGAACCGACCGGCGACTCAGCTCAGTGGCGGGCAACAGCAGCGGGTGGCCCTGGCCAGGGCTCTGGTCGCGGAGCCCAAGGTGATCCTTTTTGACGAACCCCTGAGCAACCTCGATGCGAAGCTTCGAGAAGAGACCCGGAAGGAATTGCGAAGCTTCCTCACGAAGCTCGGCATCACGGCCGTCTACGTCACCCATGATCGGATCGAAGCCCTTTCCCTGTCCGATCGGATGGCTGTGATGAAGGATGGCCGAGTGGTGGAGATCGGCACTCCGAAGGAGATCTATTTCGACTCGGACCAGAAGTTTGTAGCGGACTTTATCGGTCGGGCCAATCTCATTTCAGGCCGAATTGTGGAGACGAACGGTCGCTACACTTGGGCCGATTCTCCGATCGGAAGGATTGCCTGCCGGGCCAAGCCGGAGCTTGTGCCGGGAACGGAGGTCTCCGTCTGTATCCGGCCTGAGTTCATTGAGATCTTGACAAAGGAGCCCAACGAAGGGGTGAACCTTTTTCGGGGAAAGGTCCATTCTCTCATCTTTGTCGGAGATGCGTACGAGGGAGAGATCCGGGTCGGAGAGGTGTCGATCCTCACCCGCGTTGAAGCCGAAGCCGGCATCGAAGAAGGCGGCACCGTCACGCTTCATTTCGATCCCCAGCGTTGCCTGATCCTCTCGAGATAGGACCACGATGCCATGGCGAAGCGCGATCCTTTTCTAACCCCAGGTCTCATTCTCATCGTCGGGTTTCTGACGGTCTGCCCGGTCGTCATGCTGATCCTGGGAAGTTTCTCCCCGCAACTCGAATCCTTTGGACATTTTACCGCCGAGAAATATATCAAGGCCTACGGAGACCCCGCTTTCAGAGAGGTTCTTTTCAATACGGTCATCTTCGTCGCAGGTTCCGCGGTTGTGGCGACGATCCTGGCCCTCTTTCTGGCTTACCTCAATACCCGAACGAATATCCCCTTCAAATTCCTTTTTCGCGTCATATCGATCATCCCCATGATGATCCCCCACATCCTCTTTGCCGTGAGCTGGGCTTTACTTCTCAACCCTTCGAACGGCCTGATCAATCTCGCCCTGCGACAGCTCTTCCAGATCGAGGGCTCCTGGTTCAATATCTACACATTGCCGGGCATGATTCTGGTTGAAGGGCTGCTCGATCTCCCGATCGCCTACCTCGTGATCGCACCGGCTATGGGAGCCTTCGATGTGTCGATGGAAGAGTCTTCGAGGGTCTGCGGGGCCTCCACGCTGCGTACGCTGCTCCGCATCACCTTACCGATCCTTCGCCCCGCCATTTTGGCGGCTCTGATTTTGGTCATTGTACGAAGCCTTGCTTCCTTTGCCGTGCCCTCGGTCATTGGTATGCCAGGACGAATCGATGTCCTGGCCACGCACATCTACCGGATCGTCTCGACCGGCTTCGCGACCGATTACGGAACGGCTTCGGCCATCGGAATGAGCGCTCTCTCGGCTGCGGTGGTATTGATCTACATTTACCGTTATCTCACATCAGCGGGAGAACGATATGTGACCGTTTCGAGCCGAGGGTACCGACCCACGGTGATCGATCTGAAGGGGGCTCGATATCCTCTCTTCGCCCTGGTCGGTCTTTTCTCCTTCGTCCTGATCCTTCTACCCGTGTTGGTCCTTTTCTATACCTCTTTGGTTCCCTACTCGATGGTGCCCGGTGCGAAGGCCCTGAGACTCATGAGCTGGAAGCATTGGATTGCGGTTCTCAGCGATCCGATCTCTCTTGTCTCCCTGAAGAACAGTCTTTTTCTGGGAACGCTGGGCGCAAGCCTTGGGGTTTTGCTTTCGATCTTTGTCTCCTATGTCATCGTCAAAGTGAGGACAAGGGCCTCTGCCCTTCTCGAATCGCTAAGCTTTCTCTCCTTCTCCTTTCCAGGTATCGTCATTGGCATCGGGTTCATGTGGTTCTTTGTGCGCACCCCTCTTTACGCCACGATTTGGGCCCTCCTGATCGGTTACATTGCGACTTATCTCCCCTATGGAATCCGGCCCCTTTCGAGCGCCTTCATCCAGATCCATAGCCACCTCGAAGAGTCCTCTCGTGTCTGCGGAGCACGGACCCTTTACACCCTGAGACGGATCGTGCTGCCTCTGCTCGTTCCGGGGATTGTCTCGGCCTGGATTCTCATGGCGACGATGTTTCTTCGGGAACTCAGCGTCTCGGTGGTTCTTTCAAGGCCCGGGACAGAGGTGCTGGCGGTCCAAATCCTCCGGTTCGCGGAGGACGGCCTCTGGGGGAGGCTCTCGGCCCTCGGGATCGTGATGATCCTGATTTCCACCACCCTGGTCGTCTGCGCTTACCTCGTAGGAGCGAGGCTCACCCGTACCACCGCCGTTGCAGGCGGTTGATTCGGGGTCCTTGAGGAGATGTTCCAAAGGTTCACGTTTGAGGGCAGGGCGATCGGAAACACCTATCGATACCAGGAGGGGTGTTCCCTCATCTCTTGGATGAAATCTTCGACCAGCGATTCAAGAGGGTAGTGCACCTTCCATCCCCACTCCCTTTGGGCAGGGCTATCGTCCCATCGCACACCTTGACTCATCCTGTGAAAGGCCATGGCGAGAGGGTCCGGATTGAAACTCAATTTGGCCTGAGGGAGATATTTGAGAATCGCATCCTTGAGGCCCTGAGCGGTAGGCATCGGCTCGACGCCCGCAAGGAGGTAGTTCCTTGTTTTGATCTGTTCGAGAGGGGCTCTGGAGAGCTCGAGAAAGGCCCGCGCCGCGTCTTTGAAGTAGATGACAGGGCAGGCGGTCTCGGGCGTGACAAAGATCTCGTAAGGCTCTCCCAGAATGCTTTTTTCGATGGCCCAGGCGTTGTAGATGGAAACGTTCTTCGTTTTGGCCCCGGGGCCCACAACCCCCGGCAGACGGACGGATCGGAAGTCGATCCCGTAGCGGCGGTGATAGTAGCGGCCAAGGAGCTCGCCGAAGAGCTTGCCGACACCGTACATCGTGAAAGGACGCTGAAGGGTCCGATCGTCGATGACCGAAAGACCCTCGATGTCGAGGCCATAGGTCCCGTTCGTGCTGGCGTAGATCACCTGTTCAACGTCAAAGACGCGGGCAGCCTCGAGGACGTTGTAAACCCCCACCACATTTGCCTGAAAGGAGGCCTGGGGGTTCTGTTCGGAGGGCATGGAGAGCATTCCGCCCAGATGAAAGATGGTCTTGGGCCTGGAGGCTTGAACAGCTGTGAGCACCTCCCCGAGGTTCCCTTGGTTGCCTTGGAGATGAGTCCACCGCTTCCCGTAAGGCTCGAGGAAGAAGGGCCCTGGTTTCATATCGAAGGTGGCGATTTCATGGCCTTCGTCAAGGAGCATTTTAGCCAGGGTGCTTCCGATAAAACCGCTTCCACCGGTGACCAGGTTCATCTCTGCCTCTCGTAAAATGTCTTCAGTTCTTCAAGGGGTCGTAGCGAAATAATCTGTTTTATCTTTCCCTTTGAGTCGGAGCACGGCCCGGGCTTCGTCGGGTGTGGCAACCTCCAAATCCAGCTCCTTCAAGATCCTTACCATCTTTTCTACCATCTCGGCGTTGCTCTTCGCGAGGCGGCCCTTTGCCAGATAGAGATTGTCTTCCATTCCGATTCGAACGTTTCCACCCATGACGGCTCCAACCGTACAGAGATTGAATTCGTGGCGCCCGGTCGGGAGGACGGACCAGACGTAATCCTTCCCAAAGAGTTTGTCAGCCGTCTCCTTCATGAAGACGAGGTTCTCCACAGAGGGCTGAATCGCGCCCATGATCCCCATAATGAGTTGGAGCCAGGCCGGTGGGTCGATGGCCCCCTTGTCCATCCAGTATGCGGTGTTGTAGAGGTGCCCCACGTCGTAGCACTCCAGCTCAGGCTTGGTGCCGTTATCGCGCATGATTTTGAAGATCCGTTCCTGGTCGTAAAAGGTGTTTTTGAAGATGTTGTCCTTCGACCGTTCGAGATACTCCTTTTCCCAAGCAAACTTATATTCCTTGATTTTCTCCATGATGGGGAAGAGGCCGAAGTTGATGGAGCCCATGTTGATCGAAGCGAGCTCGGGCTTGAACTTTCGCACCGCAACCATCCTCTCTTCGGGGGTCATCGTGGGGGCTCCACCCGTCGTGATACAGATCACCACATCGCTTTGACGATGAACCTCCTGGCAGAATTCCTGAAAGAGGCCGAGGTCCATCGTGGGCGCTCCGGTCTTGGGATCACGGGCATGAAGGTGGACGGACGCCGCCCCGGCCTTACGGGCGGCAATCGCTTCCCTCGCGATCTGCTCTGGCGTAATGGGCAGATAGGGGCTCATGCTTGGAACGTGGATCGATCCGGTGACGGCGCAACTGATGATCACTCTGTCCATAGTGTTCCTCCCTCGTTCTCGATAGGGTTCGTCCCTATGCGGATCGGCTTAAGGCCTTTCTACAACGGGCCAGGATCGATAGCACCTCAAAGGGCTGTTCGATCTCGGGAAAGGTGGCAATCCCTCGGGGCTCCAGGAAGGCCTTGCCTTCGTCCATGCACTGCTTATCACCACTGAAGGTGACAAGGATGGTTTTTTGAGGGTACTTCCTCGCCAGATCGACGATGAACTGAAGGGAAGGTCTGGTCTCGGGTGTGACCAGAAGGATGGGAACGACGGCATCGATGTTTGAATCTCGCAGGGCGATCTCCATCCCTTCCCGATATCCTTCCTCCACGCCTAAGACCGACGCAGCGGCCCAGATGTCGATCGGGTTTCGCATGCGAATATACGGCGGGCTGATCTCCTGAAGCCTCTTGAGATTTTGGGGCTCGAGATCGGGGATCTCAAGGCCCAGCCGGGTGCAGAGGTCAGAAAGGACGACCAGCATGGCTCCAGAAGGGGCAAGAAAGCTTACGCGCTTTCCCCTTGGGAGAGGAACCATGGAAAAGGCCTTCCCCATGAGAATGAGGTGGGTGTAATCCCAGATTCGAACGATTCCGGCCTGACGAAGGAGCGCGTCGACAAGACGATCCTCTGCAGCCATGGCCGCGGTGTGCGCGACGGCCGCGCTCTTTCCGGCCTCCGTGGCTCCTCCTTTGAGCATGACGACGGGCTTCTTTCGCGTCGCCTCCTCCGCCACCTTTAGGAACCGCCTCGGAAACTTGATGCTTTCGAGATACATGACGACCGCGTTCGTTTCAGGGTCGTCCGCGAGGTATTGAAGGGCCTCGCTCTCCTCGAGATCGATCTTATTTCCGAGGCCGATCACCCGGGCCACTCCGAAATGCTCTCCGGTCAGGATGTACTTCATCGAGTGGGTGGCAAAGTTGCCGGTCTGGGCGATGTAGGAGACCCGACCTCGGCGGATCTTGCCGAGGGGGAAGAAGGTGGAGGTGAAAGCGTGTGGTGTGGAGGTGTGGCCAGAGGTATTAGGCCCAATGGCCCGAATCCGATACTGGTTGAGGATATCGATCAGCTCCTCTTGCACTTGAGCCCCGTATTCATCCACTTCGGCAAAGCCCCCCGCAGAGAGGACGACGTAGCGAATCCCCTTTTGAGCGCATTGGCGAAGGGCTTGAGGTGATTCCTTCGCAGGAAGGATGACGATGGCGAGATCGATGCCTTCGGGTAGGCTCGAGATCGAAGGATGGACGGGTATGCCCAAAAGCTCGCCCCCTTTCGGATTGACCAAGAAAAGCTGCCCGTCGTAGCCGTTGGCCAGGATATTTCGAATGACCTCATGGCCGGGCTTGCCGGGGGTGTAGGAGGCTCCGATAACGGCAACAGACCGAGGGCAGAAAAAGCGATCGATCCCCGGCCAATCCAGAGGCCGGCTCTCCTGCTTGGAAGGGGCGAAATGGGGCTTGAGGAGAACCTTCACATCCAGGGCCGTAACGCCCCGTTCGTTCACGACGAGAGGGTTTATGTCGACCGATTCGTAATATCCCTCCGCTTCTTGTCCGAAACAGACAAGGGCCATGATCGCATCCAAAATGGGATCGACGGGGTAGGGGGGCTTGCCCCGAAAGCCCC
>Ga0123519_10016674_pt1 | contig 10174 bp, 7 predicted proteins | sample YelNatPaOPRAMG02_FD_87396 | JGI IMG/M metagenome (GOLD analysis project Ga0123519, IMG submission 87396) | Hot spring microbial communities from Yellowstone National Park - Yellowstone National Park OP-RAMG-02 (version 2) | ecosystem: Environmental > Aquatic > Thermal springs > Hot (42-90C) ...
CCCTGGCCGAGCGGACCGGTAGTCGTTTCAACTCCGCGCTCAATGTCGTACTCTGGATGACCTGGAGTTACGCTTTCCCATTGCCTGAATTGCTGCAGGTCTTCCAAAGTGATGTTGAATCCTGCAAGGTGCAGTAGTGAGTAGAGAAGCATTGAACCGTGGCCACCGGATAGAACGAACCGATCACGATTTGGCCACTTCGGGTCATTCGGATTATAGCGAAGAAATCGGCTCCAGAGGACATAAGCATAATCAGCCGCGCCCATTGGAAGACCTGGGTGTCCCGATTTAGCCTTCTCAACCGCGTCTACAGCGAGGAATTTGATTGTGTTAACAGCCATCTGATCGAGCTCTTTGCTGATGGCCTTGTTACTCGAGATTGTCTTGGACATGTGTGCTACTCCGTATTGGTTCGATACAGAATAAAGTAATTCGCAGAATTGGTGCGATACACCATTCCAACATTCTACACTTACCTTGCTTTTGCCTTCGCAAACCGGGTAAGATCAAACGATTGAGCAATAATCTTAGCATCAAACAGGGGGTATGCCGAGTTGCAGGTAGGCATAGTTGGACTTGGCAAAATGGGAATAAGAATGGGGGCCAGGTTGGTTTCACGGGGACATCACGTCTTTGGTTACGATCTGGATACCGCAAAACGCGAAGAAGCGCGGAATGCAGGGATAGTTTGGGCGGAAGAATTATCTCATTTCAAGACACTGCAGCAACAACCGAGAGTGGTGATAGTGATGGTTCCCGCTGGCACACCTACTCAAGACAGTATTGATAAGCTGAGCGATGTGCTATCGGACGGCGATGTAATTATCGATGGCGGCAATTCGCACTACAAAGACTCGATGCGTCGAGCCGCATTGCTGAAGGAGCGAGGAATACAGTTTCTTGATGCTGGAGTGAGCGGTGGAGTGTGGGGTCTGGAGCACGGTTTCTGCATTATGGTCGGAGGCGACGAGGAATCCTTCAAGGTTGTCGAGCCATTGATCCGAGACCTCGCGCAAGAGAACGGTTATGCGCACGTTGGTCCTTCCGGTGCAGGTCACTTTGCGAAAATGGTGCACAACGGAATCGAATACGGCATGCTGCAAGCATACGGAGAAGGATTCGAAATACTGCACAAGAGCCAGTTTAACTACGATCTAGCTAAGCTTGCAGAGCTTTGGAATCACGGAAGTGTAGTTCGCTCGTGGCTGCTGGAGCTTGCTAAATTGGCGTTTGAAGAGTCGCCTGACCTGGCAGATATTCGCGGATATGTCGAAGATTCCGGCGAGGGACGATGGGCAATTCAAGAAGCGATAGACCTGGATGTGCCTGTTCCTGTTATTGCTCTTTCACTTATGAGCAGGTTGGCGTCCAGGCAAGAAGAGTCTTTTTCGGCCAAGTTGATCGCCGCACTTAGAAGACAATTCGGTGGTCACTCGGTCAGGAGAGAATAGCGAACAAGCATTAAGGGGTTACTGGCTGTTGATGGTTGAAGATTTGCAATTCACAAATCTGGAAAGCTCGCCGAATCCTTTACGTCGTGGATTGCCGCGCGAAAAGGCTGTCATGCCATGCGTTTTTGTAGTCTTCGGAGGAACCGGAGACCTTGCTCATCGGAAACTTCTGCCTGCTCTATATCATCTTTACCGAGGCGGATTGCTTCCGCGCAAGTTTGCGATCCTTTCGTATGCGAGCGGAGATCTTACTGACGATCAGTATCGTGAATCGATACAAGAGTCAATACAGAACTTCGCGCCGTCGATGTCTGCAGAAGGCAACAAGTGGGAAGGTTTCGCACAGCTTCTTCATCACTGCCGTCGAACAAGTGATGTTGCAGAGTCAATGCAGCGCCTTAAGAAACGCCTTGCCGAAATAGATTCTTCGGTCAGAGCGGAAGGCAACTATCTCTTTTACCTTGCCGTGCCGCCGTCTGCGTTTGCAGCGACAGCGAAGGGACTTCACGATGTGGGTTTGGCGCAAGATCCAGAAGGACGCGCGTGGCGAAGGCTGATAATAGAGAAACCGTTCGGCACGGATCTTCAATCGGCTCGCAATCTGAATCGAGAGCTGCAGTCCATTTTTCGAGAAGAGCAAATTTATCGCATTGACCACTATTGGGGCAAGGAAACCGTGCAGAACATACTCGTTTTCCGATTTGCCAACGAGTTTGTTGAACCCCTTCTGAACTCGACTTATGTTGATCACATACAGATTACGGTCGCGGAGAACATCGGAGTTGAGCAAAGGGGGAAGTTCTACGACGTAACGGGCGCGCTACGCGATATGGTTCAGAACCATCTTCTGCAAGTGACCGCACTTGTGTGCATGGAACCGCCGCCTTCACTTGATCCAGAAGCTGTTAGAGACGAAAAAACCAAACTACTTCGAAGTATAAGGCGAATCCAACCGGAAGACGTGACCGAAGTTACGGTTCGGGGGCAATATGCGCCCGGAGTGTTTCTGGGTGAGCGCGTAAAGGGCTATCGCGAAGAAGACGATGTAGCGCCGGATTCCGATGTTGAGACCTACGTTGCTTTGAAGCTTAATATAGACAATCGACGGTGGCACGGTGTACCGATATACCTGCGTACCGGAAAGAGATTGGCCAAGCGCGTTAGCGAAGTTGCTGTAAGGTTGAGAAACGTGCCTCAGATGCTGTTTGACGATGCTCAGGCGTCGGAGATCCAGCCCAACGTGATTTCTCTGCAGATACAGCCTGATGAGGGAATTTCCGTGCGGTTTCAGGCCAAAGTGCCGGGATTAACTCTGAATATACGACCTGTCAGGATGGATTTCAAATACGGAGCGGCGTTTGCTCCCAGTGCTCCCGAAGCGTATGAGCGATTGCTCTTGGATGCGATGCTCGGGGATACCAGCTTATATGCTAGAGATGGCTTTGTTGAGGCCGCCTGGGAGTTGGTTGATCCGATAATCGAGGGATGGCAATTAACCAAAATGCCTGCTCACAGTTATTTGCCGGGCAGTTGGGGGCCAAAGGAAGCAGACGACATGATGGCGCGTGACGGCAGAAGATGGAGGAGGCTGTGAAGGCTAATGAACGGCGGACTTATAACTGTGCCGACTACCGAGATAGTAAGTGATTTGCGAAAGATAGACGATCAGTTAACGGAACTCTACAAGCGCGTCGCTGGAGCCGCCACAAATTGGACCATGCCGATCGTAAGAGCGCTTCTTCTTAACCTGATTGTGTATGCAAGGTCTGCAGAAGAAGCTGAAGAAGCGGCAGCAAACATCAGCGAGATTAGCGGCACGCATCCTTGTCGGGCTATAATCGTGGATGTTACCACCCCGCAGCAGTCCTCCGCAGTTCAATCTTCGAAAAAGCAGCAAGAAGGCTGCGCAGGAATAATAACTACCGTCTGTGGAATTACAAGCCGCGGCGACCGCACGCTTTGTGGGGAGATCATCACACTGTGCTTGACGCCGAGAGCTGATCAGGTGATCGGCTCAGTTACTCCACTGTTAATCGGAGACGTGCCTGTTGTACTTTGGATCCCGGGGGATATACCGCAAGATGACCCAGACTTCGAATCGCTCTTTTTGATGGCAGATCACGTGTTATTGGATTCGCGGCAATTTGCCGACTTGCCAGCCGGGCTGAATCTGATTCCGCGTTTCTGCCCACACGAAGGAGCGGAGTGCACTTCTGCCGATTTATCGTGGGCGTCAATCCAAACGTGGCGCGAACTGGTTGCTCAACACTTCGATCCTCCGAGCATGCGGCATTATCTGGCCAAGCTTCAGCGCGTGGACGTAACTTTTGCTGGTTCGCGAGATGTAGGCTCTCACCCTGAGGCGGGAGTGTTGCATAAGTATCCTCCAAGTGCTCCGCTGTTCCTTGCCTGCTGGTTTATGTTGTGTACAGGATTGCAACCGCGCAAAGTGGAGCATTCTGATCAGGGCCAATTTATCATACACGCAGAACAGGAAGGTCGGTCGGTGGAGATCCGATTGTCGCCGACGGGGCGAGAACTTCCCGAAGGACGAATTGGCGCATTTGTTGTGCGCGGAGGAGATACGTCCGACACAGCAACGTTCATTGTGAAGAGCGTGTCGATGACTGAAATGGTGGTAACGGAAGAGTGTCCGGGAGTATGTCTACCGCCGCAGGTTCTGGATGTTGTTCCTGAATCTGACGCAGCTCTTGCTGCCCGTGCACTGGATGCCAACCGGAGGGATGTTGTCTATGAGGATGTGTTAAAGATGGCTTCTCAGGTCCTGAAAGAAATTCGTTCATAGGGTGGAACATTCAGGTTATTGCATGCTATCTGAAGGGAGGCTGGGAGAAGCGGTAGAATAGTGAGGACAGAGCAAAGAGGTGTCCAATGGTTGATGAGGTTCGTTACGAGTATTTGCGTCCAGGCGAGATGGTAGCGCGTCGGAAGGCGCGCCCCGTTGCCTATCTGCCTATCGGCACGCTCGAATGGCACGGCGAACACAATCCGCTTGGACTCGACGCAATCAAGGCGCACAGGTTGCTGATCGAGTGTGCAAGACGAGGCGGCGGTGTGGTATTTCCGCCGCTTTTCTATGGCGAAAATCGTGTTGAGGCTCACGTGGATGTACAAATGGCCGGCGGCTATGAGGTGCCTCAAGAGAACTTTGGGCCAGACTTTATGCCGTTTACTGTCTCGGAACAAGCAACCCACTACCATCATCTGTTGATCCATGTTTTCCACCAGATCGCCAGTCTCGGTTTCCCTTTGATCGTGGTATGTGCCGGGCATTATCCATTGCTGGACCACGCTCGGGCTGCTATGTGTGTATTCCGACAGACTGCCAGACGTCGCAAACATCAGCCGACGACAGGATGGGTGTTCACCGGCTACGAGCTTGTTAGAGATTTGTTTCCTAACGCCGGAGACCACGGCGGACGTTGGGAAACGTCGATTATGATGGCTTTGGATCCGGATTCCGTCAATTTATCTCTGCTTCCGGACGACAAACGCCAAGCGGATTGGGTAAAGGATGCCTCTGCCGAGTTCGGGCGGAAGGCTGTTGATGCTATTGTAGAGCGTGTGCTCCAGCGAGTCGATGATATGCTTTCTGAACCGGAAAAGTACTTGGGACACTACACGCCAATGTAGAAAACGCATCCTAAAAATAGCTAACCAAGAGCCGGGGCCACGTCTAGCTGGTGCTTTTGCAAGGCGAATTGCTACGTTGGGGGGAGGTAGTTTCTGTGAAGCCGTGCGCTGCTAACATACTGATATGCCGTAATTCCCAGGCTGTTGCTGAAGAGACTGCAGAGCGCTTTATATGTGCGGCGCGAAGAAGCGTGGCTGAGCGTGGAGCATTCTTCGTTGCATTGTCCGGAGGCAACAGTCCGCGTGATACATATCGGCATTTGGCAAGCGAAACAATTCGCGATCAAGTGCCGTGGGAAAAGACTTTTGTATTCTTCACAGACGAGCGTTGCGTTCCGCCCGACCACGAAGAGAGCAACTACAAACTTGCAAACGACCTCTTATTATCCAAAGTGCCGATCCCTTCCTTGAACATCTTCCGATTTCCGGGTGAGCTTCAGCCGGCGGATGCGGCCCTGCAATACGATCAGATACTTAGGAATCGCTTGGGCGATGCGCCGCGTTTCGACTTCATATTGCTTGGCATGGGCTATGATACGCACACAGCCTCTCTTTTCCCCAACTCACCTGCTTTGAGCGAATTGACACGGCTGGCTGTGGAGAATTTTGTAGCCCGGCTAAACACATATCGGCTGACGCTTACAATCCCCATCCTGCGTAACGCTCGGCAAATTATCATTTTGGCGCTTGGTGAACAAAAGGCCGGCGCAGTTAGAGACGTACTCCAAGGTCCGACGGATGAACAAGCACATCCGGTGCAGGCAATCAGACCTACGGACGGACGCCTTCTCTGGATCATTGACCAAGAGGCGGCTTCTGAGCTTTAGCCATGCATAATCGACAGACTTCCGAGGCGTTCTTAGAAGCTACGGAGCAGCCTTGATCATCCCAAGATACGCATCATCAAAATAAGCTGCGCCGGTTTCGGCTTCCAGGTGTAGAACCACAGATATTCGCTGTGAAGGTGGTGCGACACCGGTTGCCTCAAGATAAGTCCAACCTGTGGAACCCGCAAGCTTGGTTTCGGAAACTACGCTTTGAATGGTGCCTCCATCGTTACTCTGGAAATCAAGAGATAGAAATGCTCCTCTGCCCGTGCCTTTAACCACACTGTCGGTCATTACCCATACGCCTGCCGTGTAGGTAGCGCCGGGCTTTGCGTAGTTGTAGTGGGAGATCATTCGTAGCATAGTATCGCGCCCTGGAGTAGCGAATATTCCCTGCGCTCGGTCCCCTGAATGTGAGACATGATCTACGACCTTATACGAGCCTCCTACACCTTGTATTTCCCATCGTGCCGCAATAAAGTTTTCCTCACCAGGATTGGTGAGTGTTTCAAAGCTCGGGTTGCTGCAATCGTTCTTCGCGTCAGGCCATCGGCTTTCGGCAATGCGGAACTTGCGGTATACATCCTTGCCCGGAGTGACAACCAGGCGTTCTATTTTGTGAGAGTTGTAGCCCTTCAGTGCAGCTTCGGCTGTAAACGATACTGGAGGTAGGTTGGTTATAGTAAACGCGCCGGTTGCGTCTGTGACAGCAGTTGCGTTGCCTGGGGTAAGAGTTATGCGTGCTCCTTTTACTGCCTCTCCTTTGACCGCGTCGAGCACCTTGCCCGAGATTGACCCCGGCTGGACAGCCTCAAGACGTAGATCAGCCACAGCGTTCTTGCCTGCTTCGACCTTAACAACCGCCTTGGCTGGAGCGAAACCGTTCTTCACTGCTGTGAGATGGTAAACGCCCGGTTTCAATTGCGAGCGTATATAGTTGCCCATGACGTCGGTTGCAACAGAAAACGCAACTTCATCGCATTTGATTTCGACTCCCTCAAGAGGAACGCCGAACTTCGCATCGCGCGCTTTTCCGCTAATTGAGCCGAAGTCGTCGGTGGATTTGGCGAGCTTGCTGACGAGCGTGTACTGGTAGTGCGGCTTTGTGGGCGAGCCGTCTGCGCGCGTATCGCTGCTCGGATCGACCCAGTCGGAGCGTGTCCACCCCGGATCGGAGAATTGGAACGGGATAACGGCAACGATTTCGGGCCATTTCTCCCAGTAATCGCGAAACGCTCGCATAATGTAGTCGGCCCTGTTATATTCGTCTATTGCCGGAAATCCCTCAGAATCAAGAAACACATCCTCCCCCAGAGCATAGCCGGTTTCGGTAATCATTACCTTCACATTCTTGCGGCCGTACTTTTCCAGCACAGCGGTTTCGAGCAGGTATGCGTCGATAGTATAGTCTTTATACTTTGCAGTGCCGTCGTGTATATTATATTCCGGAGGATGATTCTGCGGGTAAGGATGAGACGCCCACACGTCAAACGAGTTAACAAATTCCGGTTCTGCCTTACAGCACTCTTCAGTCGCTGATGGTGAAAGAGCGAAGGCACCATTCATAATCTTGATTCTGCTGTCGCCAATTGAGCGGATTGCCTTTGAGACCTCGACAAAAAATCGCGCATACTCTCGAAGATTCGGCTTTCCACTCCATTCCACGCTCAGATTCGGCTCGTTCCACACCTCAATGTAAAGCGGCAGTTTATCTGATCTGGGCAGACCCTCTACAACCCGCTTTACGGCTTCGGCCATCGATTTGTAACTGCCGTCGGGGTCTGCTTCAGGCTTAATCCACCCGCTGTTATATACACCTCCGAGTCTGCAGACCGGAATCATGTCCATCTTGTAGCACTCGTTGACCCAATCCACCCAACCTGGTTTAGGTCCTTGCGTGTCTTTGGTTATGTCGGCCATCAGCGTCTTAGCATAGCCGTACTTGCCGACCAAGAAGCGTGCCCATTTTAAATTGGCCATTCCGCGGCTGCCGGTATTATCTACAAGCAGGTGTGCGCCATAAATATTGCGCGGCACATCTGCCCAAGCAGTTTCAAGCAACAATGCTAATCCGATACAAAGAAACGCTCTCACTCTTAACCTCCCGACTACCTTCCCACACTGTTTCTTAGTCGATAGGCAAAAGGCTTCCTTTCGCGTTGATACAATTGGGCAATCCTTTGTGAGGTTATAGCAATAAAGAGCGAACCCACCAGTTTGCCACTCGACTGCTTATCGGGCTAAGCAAGTAAAGCGGCAATGTCAAAAGCATTCGGTGTATTCGAGTATTCAAGGGCATCTTTATCCCATTTCGCGTGACGCGCGTCAATAAACGGAGGGATTGACGGGCAGACATCCTAAGTGGACAAAGAACTTAACGCGGAGGTGTGCGCATGACAGACTATTCCGGTCTCGAACGCTATTCGGCCGACCGCAATTTCGGATGTCGGATATCAGACAGATATACCTACAAAGGCTGGAAGCTGCTTATCCTCGAAAATGAGCTTCTTCGCGTTACCGTGCTTCCGGAAAAAGGCTCCGACGTGTTCGAATTCCTGTATAAACCGTTCGACATAGATTTCATGTGGCATACGCCGATGGGTTTGGTTGATCGCACTCCGTATGTGCCAACGCTTTCTTCTTCCGAGGGTAACTTTATGGACTTCTATGAGGGCGGTTGGCAGGAAATAGCCCCATCGGGTGGCCAGGGATGTACCTATAAAGGCGCTGCCTATGGCCTACATGGCGAGGTATGGAACTGCGTTTGGGATTGTACAATCGAAAAAGACGATCCCAGAGAGGTGCGTGCCAAGTTAACCTGTCGATTGATTAAAGTTCCGCTGGTGATCGAAAAGCGGCTCACCTTGCGCTCAGGCGAATCTGTCCTGCATATCGATGAAAAGATGACCAATGCTTCCGAAGAGACTATAGAGTATATGTGGGGACATCACCCTGCGTTCGGGGCACCATTTCTCAACAAGAATTGCGTTGTCGATATACCGGCTGCGAAGATCGCCGTATGGTCATTTCCTGATGATCCGAACAGGCGTTTTGAAGAAGGAAGCATTTTCGACTGGCCAATGATGACCACGCGATCGGGCGAGGTTGTGGACGGTAGCCGGATTCCTTCGCCGGATGCAAAAACAAGCGACGAACTATGTTTCATCGGTCTTCGAGAAGGCTGGTATTCGCTGACGGATACTAAGCGGAAAATCGGTTTTGCGCTTGAATGGGACCTTGAGGCCTTTCCGTATGTATGGTTCTGGCAGGTGTTTGGCGGGGGCGCTGGCTATCCCTGGTACGGACGAACATATAATTGTGCTCTGGAACCGTGGAGCGGATATCCACTGTTTGGGCTCAACAGAACCATTGAACATGGCTCTCAGAAAAAGCTGGAACCTGGTGAAAGCACAACGGTGTATCTGAAAGCGATAGCGCATTCGGGTGTGGAACGTGTGGCGAAGGTCGAAAACGGTAAGGTGATATCTGCAAGTTAAGGTTGGTTGAGTTGAGAGCTATGAAACCGGATAAACTAACGTATTCGCGGCTTCGAGTCGTGCTGTGGATAATTGTTCTAGTTGCGCTATTCGTTCCGGCGCAGGCTGCTCGGATCACGAAGCAACTTGCTCCTGGAGTTGTGCTTACGCAGGAAGTCACAACAGAGCCTGTGCCGCTTGTCGTGACTGCGGTTGAAGTGGAGACGAGCAATCCTGCAGTGAAGGTGAAGGCAGCAATAGGTCAGGATATTGTCTGCAATGGCGATCCGCTTAGAGGCCGAGAGAAGATCAGCTCGTTGGCTGTAAGAAAAGGTGCGCTGGTGGCGATCAATGCCGATTTCTTTCCTTTTGGCGACGTTCCGACCGGCGATCCGCTCAATGTGTGCATTATCGATGGAGAACTCGTTAGCGAACCCGCCGGTAATCGTGCTGTGATGGCAGTACTGGACGACGGAACTGTGTTCTTTGATATTCCGAGACTGGATGCAGAACTCAGGCTAGCAACCGGCGCTCCACGGCAGATCGACGGTATCAATCGTACGCGTTCGACTAATCAGGTAGTTCTCTATACCCGCACCTTCGGGCCGACAACGCAAAACAAATTTAAGTCCACCGATCTCATTTGTACGTCGGATGAGTTACCGATTAGAGTGGGACGCACCACCAAACTTACCATTACCGATGTGAAGCTCGATGCTGTTGATACTCCGATACCGGAGAATGGGGTAGTGATCTCCGGAGGAGG
>Ga0123519_10016675_pt1 | contig 10174 bp, 10 predicted proteins | sample YelNatPaOPRAMG02_FD_87396 | JGI IMG/M metagenome (GOLD analysis project Ga0123519, IMG submission 87396) | Hot spring microbial communities from Yellowstone National Park - Yellowstone National Park OP-RAMG-02 (version 2) | ecosystem: Environmental > Aquatic > Thermal springs > Hot (42-90C) ...
CAGTAAGGCTTAGGGTAGTGTGCCGCAACAGAGGAAAGATGGCACAGATCGGAAGGGGAGGCAAAATATTGCTTGAGCCGAATGGGAACTTCCTTTATCATTTAGAAAAGGTAGACTGGAGGTCCCGATGAGAGAACTTGGGCCAGAAGAGATGTGGAGGGTCTGCGAGAGCTCGATCCTCGGCTTTGAGACTACAGAGGAACTTAAGGAGGTTAGGGGGACCATAGGTCAAGATAGGGCGCTGCAGTCCCTCCTCTTTGGCCTCGGCATGGATAGGGAAAACTACAACATATTCGCTATAGGTGAGAGTGGGACTGGGAAGATGACTACCATCATGACCCTCCTAAACGAGAGGGCAGCGAGAGAGAAGACGCCTTCCGACTGGTGTTACGTCTTCAACTTCAAGAATCCCGATGCCCCTTCGGCCATATCCTTTGAGGCAGGCAAGGGTAGAGAGTTTCAGAAGGACATGGAAGAGTTCGTAAGGTACCTCAAGACAGAACTGCCAAAGGCCTTCGAATCGAAAGAGTACGAGGCACAGAAGCAGAGGATCATAGACGAATTTCAACAGAAGCAGGCAGAGTACCTCTCAAAGCTGGAGGAGGATGCAAAGACAAAGGGATTCGGCATGAAGAGGGGGCCCATGGGCATCATGATAGTCCCCATCAAGCCCACAGGCGAGATGCTGACTAAGGAAGAGTTCGACGCCCTCGACGAGAGGGAAAGGAGGAGACTGGAGGAGACTGGCAGGATGTTTCAGGACAGGCTGAACGATATCGTGAGGGTCCTCAGGGATGCGGAAAGGCTCGTCAGAGAGATGTTAGGAAGGCTCGACAGGATGATCGCCCTGGAGATCCTAAACCCCGTGATAGAGGGCCTCAAGGAAAAGTACAAGACGAACGAGAAAGTGGCACACTTCCTCGAAGAGGTGAAGAACGATGTACTCGAACATCTCGACGAAATCAAGGTTCAGGAGGCGGAAGTTCCCCCTCTGCCATTCTTAAAGGTATCCAGGGCCGAGGCGCTCTTTGCAAAATACATGGTGAACCTCATTGTAGACAACTCAAACACAAAGGGTGCGCCCATCGTCTTTGAAAGCAATCCCACCTACCTCAACCTCTTCGGTAGGCTTGAATACAGATTTCTGTACGGCATGGCCGTGACGGACTTTAGTATGATAAAGCCCGGCTCTCTCCACAGGGCGAATGGTGGCTACCTCATAGTGAAGGCCCTAGATCTCCTAAAGAACCCCTTCTCCTACGATGCCCTTAAGAGGGCCCTTAAGATGAAGGAGCTAAGGATCGAAGATGTCCTTGAGCAGTTTAGGTTCATGAGCACATCCACATTGAAACCTGAGCCAATCCCCCTCGATGCGAAGGTAGTCCTTGTGGCTGACCCCTTCCTTTACTACCTCCTCTACAACCTCGATGAGGAGGCGAGGGAACTCTTCAAGGTGAAGGCAGAGTTCGATACCAGGATGGAGAGAACGGAAGAGAACGTGAAAAAATATGCCCTCTTTGTCGCAACGTACCAGAAGGAAAGGGGACTTCTGCCTGTAGAGAAGAACGGTGTGGCAAAGCTCGTCGAATATGGCTCTAGGTTTGCCGAGCACCAGGACAAGCTGACGACGAGGTTGAGTCTCATCGCGGAACTCCTTGAGGAGGCCGACTTCTGGGCAAGGCAGGAGGGTGCTTCCCTAGTAGCGGACAGACACGTCGTAAGGGCCTACCGAGAAAAGGTGAATAGGGTAAACAGGATCGAGGAGAGGCTCAGAGAGATGATGCTTGAGGATACCCTCATCGTCGACACAAAGGGAGAGAGGGTCGGTCAGGTAAATGGTCTGGCCGTCCTCGATCTCGGCGATTACAGCTTCGGGAAGCCTGCAAGGATAACCGCAAAGACATATGTGGGCAAGGCGGGGATTGTGAACATAGAGCGGGAGACTAAGATGAGCGGCAGGATCCACGAGAAGGCCATATTCATAATAACTAGCTACCTTGGTAGCAAATACGCCATCAAAAGACCCCTGAGCCTCTCCGCCTCCATTACCTTCGAGCAGCTCTACGAGCTTGTAGAGGGAGATAGCGCTACATGCGCGGAGCTTTACGCCCTTCTAAGTAGCATAGCAAACATCCCCTTGAAACAGAGCATTGCCGTTACAGGTTCCATGGACCAGAATGGCGAGGTGCAACCCGTTGGGGGTATAAACGAGAAGATAGAAGGCTTCTTCGAGCTCTGCAAGAGAAGGGGACTCGATGGGACCCACGGGGTGATCATTCCGAGGAGGAACGTGAAGAACCTCATGCTGAAGGAAGAGGTTGTGGAGGCCGTGAAAAAGGGCCTCTTCCACATATACGCCATCGACAACATGGAGGAGGGGCTGGAGATACTATCCGGCATGAAGGCCGGCTCTCTAAGAGAGGATGGGACCTACGAAGAGGGTACGTTCAACTTCCTTGTGATGAAGAGGTTAGAGGAGATAGCAGAGGCGGTGGAGAAGAAGAAAGAAGAAGAGGAAAAGAAGGAGAAAAGGAGTGAATAAAAAACCATCGAAGGAGGTTAGCATGAAACTCGAAGGGAAGGTCGCACTAATTACGGGAGGAGGAACGGGTATAGGGGCTGCAATCGCGGAGAGGTTTGTGAAGGAAGGGGCAAAGGTGGTGATCACGGGAAGGAGGAAGGAGATGCTCGAAGAGACGGCCCAGAAGATCTCTTCCGACAGGCTTGCCACATGCTGTGGAGATGTCTCGAGAAGAGACGATGTAGAAGAGATGGTGAGAAGGACCATAGCCTTTGGGGGGAAGATAGACGTCCTCGTAAACAATGCGGCCATAAGCGGTCAAGGCCCTGTAGCGGAGTTAGACCCTGAAGAGTGGAAGAAGATCCTAGATGTGAACGTTACGGGTCCTTTCCTCCTTATGAGGGAGACCATCCCCCATATGATCAAGATTGGGGGAGGCTCCATCATAAACATCTCATCCGTTGGCGGCGTCGTGTGCCTCCCTGGTATGCCTGCCTATTGCACCTCAAAGGCAGCGCTCATTATGCTCACAAAGCAGGTAGCCTTGGACTACGGCCGCTTTGGAATTAGATGCAACGTCGTATGTCCTGGTGGCGTAAAGACAGCTATGACCGAGAAGGACTTCGGCCAATTCGGAAGAATGATTGGCATGGACACGGATAGCTTCTTCGCCCTCATATCGAAGGAACTACCGTTGAGAAGATTCGCCGCTCCCCACGAGATCGGGGGCATATGCACCCTCCTCGCAAGCGACGATTCCTCCTTTATGACGGGCTCCGTAATCTTGATAGATGGGGGTACTTCGGTGGTGGACGTTGTGGGTGCGTCTATCACGGCGGCCTTGAGAAGGGCAGGAATCGTCAAGGACTGACAAAGGGGAGGAGGTCCAAGATGGAGGTAAGAATCAACACGCACAAAGGTGCTCTATCCACGAAGGTCTTCTTCAGTGATGAGAGTGGATTCGAGGTGGCCTCTGTCATAGTCATGGGGGAAAGAGAGGCGGTCCTCATAGATGCACAATGGACCCTCTCGAATGCCCATCGCGTGATTGCGGAGGTACTCGAGACGGGAAGGGAGCTCAAGACCATCTATGTGACCCATGCCCATCCGGACCACTATTTTGGTCTCGGGACGATCGCCGAGGCATTCCCTAAGGCCAGGGTGGTCGCCCTGCCCTCTGTGGCCCGGACCATAAACCGACAGTTTTTCGGCAAGATTGAGTACTGGGAACAGGTCATCGGAAAGACAAATGTACCAAGGAAGACGGTAAACGTAGAACCCCTCCTGGAAGACTATCTAGAGCTCGAAGGGCACCGCATCGAGATAATACCTGACATAATGGGAGACCTCAAGTACAACACTGTCGTCTGGATCCCCTCCATAAAGACGCTCTACGGCAGCGACGTCCTATTCAACGAGGCCCATCCTTTCACCTGTGAGGTGACAAGGGAGGAACGGGAGCAGTGGATAAGGGACATCGAGAGACTGGAGCAGCTAGGAGCTGAGGTCGTGATCCCTGGCCACCAGAAACCGGGTATGCCCTTCGACAGTTCTTCCTTTACATTCACAAAGGAGTATCTTGTTGCCACAGAAGAAGAGCTTGAGAGGACGAACGATGTGGGCTCTTTCTTTTACGCCATGGTGAAGCGCTTTCCAACGGCAAATCTCCTCTTCAGCAACGAGATGAATGCAAACGTCTTCAAAGGTGGAAGGGTATGGGACTGGAGGGATGAGGTAGATGGGACACCTTAGCTGCCAAGAAATGCCGTTCTCACGTAGTCGTTCCCCATGAGTGCAGGACTCCCGCCCTCAAGCGTGATCCTTCCCGTCTCCATAACGTAGGCCCTGTCGGAGACCTTCAGGGCGTGGTACACGTTCTGCTCAACGATAAGGACGCTCAGGCCCCTCTCCTTGAGCCTCTCTACGGTCTTAAAGACCTCTAAAGTAAGCCTCGGAGAGAGCCCCTGGGACGGCTCATCCAGTATGAGCAGCCGAGGATTGGACATGAGGCCACGGGCTATGGCAAGCATCCTCTGTTCGCCACCACTCAGGGTGGAGCAGAGCTGGCCCTGTTTCGCCTTCAAGGGTGGGAATATCTCATAGACTAGGCTCAGCATGCCTCTTCTTTGACCCTTCGCCCTCGGACTGTAGGCCCCAAGCAGCAGGTTCTCCTTTACGGAGCAGTTGCCGAAGAGCTTCATGTCCTCCGGCACAAGCGATAAGCCTAGGTCCACATTCTTGTGGGGCGGGGATCCTGTTATGTCTTGACCGAGGAAATAGACCCTTCCTGAGGAAGGCCTGAGGAGTCCCACTATTGCACTGAGTACCGTGGTCTTGCCCGCACCGTTTGAACCTATTATGGCCACAACTTCGTTCTGCCCCACCTCCAAGGATACATCCCAGACCACCTGTATAGCCCCCCTGACCACGCTTAGGTTCCTAACCTCGAGCATATTCCTCCCCCAGATACGCCTCTATCACCTTTGGATCCTTGCTTATAGCCTCCGGTCTGCCATCGGCTATCTTGAGCCCTTGATTCAGTACGATCACACGATCCGACATGTCCATGATGGCACGCATGTTGTGCTCAATCATGAAGATCGTTATCCCCTCCTCCCTCAGGCTTCTGATAATGGCTGCCACCTCCCCAGTCTCCTTTGGGTTGAGCCCTGCCATCACCTCGTCGAGCAGCAGCAGCCTCGGATGTGTGGCAAGGGCACGTCCTATCTCTAGCATCCTCTGCTCGAAGACCGTCAAGTGATATGCCTCCGTCTCAGCCCTCCGGACAAGGCCTAGTCTTCCCAAGATCTCCATCACCTGCGAGTGTGCATCCCATGCACCTCCGCGCAGCCTTCCAAAACTCAGTGGAGCAAACACGTTCTCGTATACAGTCATCGTGGGAAAGGGCTTCGGGATCTGGAAGGTCCTCGCTATTCCGAGCCTCGAGACCTCATGAGGCCTGAGTCCCGTTATGTCCCTCCCATTAAACAGGATGGAGCCGGAGGTGGGCGGAAGGGCACCTGTGACCACGTTGAAAAGGGTCGTCTTGCCGGCCCCGTTTGGGCCTATAAGGCCGAGGATTTCGCCCTCCTCTATGTGAAAGTCCACCTGCCATAAGGCACAGATGCCACCGAACCGTCTCGTTACATGTCTCCCCTCGAGCAGGGCCATGCCCCCCTCCTCTTAAGCCCTACTGCCTCTCACAGGCCCCCTCCTTAGTAGCCTGCCTGTCATGCCCTCCGGCAAGGCAAGGATTATCACTATCATTATGCCCCCTAGGATCACCATGAAATAGTCCTTGAAGGCCGTGAGGAGGTATTCCTCGACCAGCGAAAGGACGACAGCACCAGCGACAGGGCCAAGCAAGAGCCTTGTCCCCCCGAATAGGGTCATTATAGCAGGCATGAAGGAGTATAGGGGATTGAAGGCTATCCCAGAGTCTATGTAGCCCCACCTGGGGGCGAAGGCAGAACCCAAAAGCCCGATGAACGTGCTGCTTATGGCAAAACCGAACACCTTGTAAAGCGTCGTATTTACGCCTAGATGGGAGGCCGCCTCCTCCCTTTCGCCTATCATTCTCAATGCAAGGCCGAGCCTCGTCCTCCTCAAGAGCACTATGGAGATGACCGCCGCGGAACATACGATCAGGACAGGGTAGTACACGTCGAGTGGGACTATGAACCTTCCCCTCGTGCCTGTGACCTTCATCTCCCAGAATAGGGTGACGTTATTCAAGAGCTCTGCCAAGCCGAAGGTGAATATGGCGAAGTAGATGCCCTTAAGCCTGAGCGTCACAAGACCTACACAGAGGGCGAAAGAGAAGTTTGCTATCGCAGATGCAAAAAGAACGAGCCATAGAGGGAGTACTCTACCGATTATGGCCGTCACGTAGACCCCTATACCGAAGAAGGCCGCTGACCCCAAAGACACATACTTTGTAGTGCCGGAAAAGAAGTACCAGCTCACAGCCAGTCCAACCCAGCAAAGGACACTCGAGAGTAAGGCGAGGTAATAAGTACCCAGAAAGAGCGGCGCAAAGGCTAGGATCACAAAGATCGCCAAGGGCAAGGACACAACAACGAGGGCTCGCCCCATCCCATCACCTCGCAAATAGGCCGGTGGGCTTGATCAAAAGGATGAGTATCAGGACCGCGTACACGACGACGAGGGTAAGGGCAGGATGTACGACCCTCATCGTGATGTAAGAGAGATAGCCGAATATGAATCCACCCAGGATGTTCCCCTTGAAGCTTCCGATACCGGCGAGGATCACGAGCACGAGCGCCACAATTGTATAAGGCGTACCCATGAAGGGGCTTATGGTGGAGTTCAGCACACTGATCAGAGCCCCTGCCCAAGAGGCGAGCAAGATGCTCAGGCTAAAAGAGAGGGCACAGATCTTGAAAACATCTATGCCCACAAGCTGTGTGCCCTCTCTCTGCTCTACGGCAGCCCTCATGGCTATGCCGAGCCTTGTGAACTTTAGAAACAGGTAGAGAAAGACGTTTATCGAGATAGACAGGAAGGCCACTATGATCCTCTCCGTCTCAAAGCCCACACCCAAGATATCGATGGTTCCGAGGGAGAGAGCTCTATAACTCCTGTAGTTGGCTGTCCATAACACTATGGCGAGATTCTGAATAACAAAGGAAAGCCCAAAGCACAGAAGAAGAGATCTAAACTCAAGCTCTTCGCCCGTAGAGGAGGCCACAACGCCCCTGAGGAGCGTCCTATAGACGACGAGCCCTAAAAGGAACATGAAGGGGCCCGTAAGCACGACAGAGCTGAAAGGGTTGATGTGCCACAGGCTGAAACAGAAGTAGGTAAGATAGGCCCCTAACATGAGGAACTCGCCATGGGCCACGTTGAGTATGCGGGTAACTCCATACTGGAGATTGAGCCCGGAGGCAACGAGAGAGTAGACTGCACCCAGAATAGCCCCTCCGATCACAAGATCCACAAGAAGCCTCACAAAACCCCCTCTCTCAATAAGTTCGAGGGCGAGCTCAGTCCACGCCTACTTCGGCCAGGCGGGTTTCGGCATCCACTTCGCCGTAGCCCTGTCAGGCGGCCATACGACCTTGAGCATCTCCTCTCCCTGCCACTGGCAGAGGTAGCCAGCTCGGGGCGCATCCATGTACACGTCCTGCCAGTTCCATTTCGTGGGTCCGACGACGGTCTCGAAGGTCTCTGTGGCGAGCGCCTTCTTGAGCTTCTCCCTGTTCAGCCCATACTTTTCTACAGCCTTGAAGAGCATCTCGTGGCACGCGTAGGCCGCTATCGTATTCGCACCAGGGTAAGAGCCGGAGGCCTTCTTGTACTTCTCGGCGAGTTCCCTGAGCTTAGGCGTGGATGTATAGTCCACCTCAAACCCATGGTACTCCATGATGCCCCTTAAGGCCTTGAGACCAAAGGCAGGGACCATGATCATGGGGTACTGGGATCCGGGCCCCATGATCATTACCCTCGGAGAGTAGTCTAGCTCCATAGACTGCTTGAGCAGCAGCGTTCCATCCGCAGGATAGGTAGATGCCCAAAGGGCGTCTACATTGGCCTCCTTGAGCTTCCTCACTATGGGGGAGAGATCGGAGGCGGTCAGTGGGTACAGCTCAGGCCCCACAACCACGGACATGCCCCTTTTCGCCAGTTCAGCCTTTACGTACCCGGTCCATTCTATCCCGTGCAGGTCGCTTACACCTATGATGCCTATCCTCTCCGCATTGACGGACTGCAGGAAGTCCGCCGCGTACTTCGCGCCAAAAGGTGGCTGGGCCAAGACAGGGAAGACCCACTTTGCCGCGCCTGACTTTACGAGGTCCACAACCTGACCACTCCCCATGGCGTGGGCGAGGAGCGGGTACTTGTATTTCTCGTAGAGCGGCAGGACAGCAAAATTCTGTGATGTGCCCCATGGGGCAAACATGAGGTCCACTTTGTCCTTTGCCATGCACTTCTCCGTAAGCCTGATCAGTGTCTCGGCGTCACTCTTTGAGTCGTACTTCTTGAGTTCTATGGGTAGTCTCTTGCCCAGCTCTGGCACCAGAAGGCCGCCCTTCGCATTGTACTCTGCCACAAGTATCTCCATCCAAATCGTGCCCCACACGTGCGGACCGGGTGCGAATATACCCGTAAAGGCGTCTACATATCCGATCGAAACTTTGTCTTTCGCCGCAAAGGAGTTATGGAGAGGTAAGAAGAGCAACCCTACAAAGAGAAAGACCGCAATTAACGCTATCCGCTTCATGTTCCACCCCCCTGTATGCGTTTTTTTCCCTTTTACCACACACCCCCCTTCCTGTCAAGGACCCCCTTCAAGACCTTGACACTGCCCAGGAAAAGCGCTATTTTTCAAGAGCTTATGGACAAGACCCTGCTTCTCAACACGACCTTCGAGCCCCTCACTATCATCTCCTGGAAGAAAGCAGTGACCCTCGTCTACCTGAAGAAGGTGGAGGTGCTTAAGGAATACGCTAGGGAGATAAAGGGGGTCTCCCTCTCTATCCGGCAGCCTGAGGTCGTGAGGCTCTTAAGGTTCATAAGGAACAACCACAGCCAGGTGAAGTTTTCGCGGAGGAACATCTTTGTGAGGGACGATTACACGTGCCAGTACTGTGGAAGGCGCTTCGAGCCGAAGCATCTCACGTGTGACCACATCATCCCGAAGTCAAGGGGTGGCATAACCGAATGGACGAACATCGTCACCTGCTGTATAGAATGCAACGTGAAAAAGGGCGATAGGCTGCCTGAGGAGGCCCACATGTATCCGAGGAAGAGGCCTGTAAGACCCAACAGCTTCACCATGCTCATGCTGAATCTGGGAATCAGGACCATTCCTGACGGCTGGAAGGATTACGTCTTTCTGAGGGATTGATGGAGAGACTCTGGGCACCTTGGCGTTCTAGCTACGTGCAGGAGGGGGCAGGCAGGCAAGGATGTTTCCTTTGCTTAAGAGATGAAGACCTCGTGGTGGGGGAGAGAGGCCGCGCCTTTGTGATCATGAACAGGTTTCCTTACACGAACGGGCACGTGATGGTTGCGCCCAAAAGGCATGTGTCCCTTTTGAGCGACCTCACGGAGGAGGAGGCACTCGACCTCTTCTACCTCCTTAAGGCGATGGAGCGGATCTATAAGGAGGTGATGAGGGCAGAAGGCATAAACGTTGGTATGAACATGGGAAGGGCAGCTGGGGCTGGGCTAGAGGATCACCTGCACATCCATATGGTACCAAGATGGGTAGGGGACACGAACTTCATGCCAGTCTTTGCCGAGACTAAGGTCATATCGGAACACATCCTCGCAACCCTGGCAAGACTGAAGGAAGGGTTTGAAAGGCTTCTTTGATCCCTCAGATACCCTCTTCTCTCCAAAAGAACTGGTGATGGCCCTGACGGGCAAGAAAGAGGAGGATCTCCTGCTTCCCCAAAGGGCCATCTTTACTTTTCATAAAGGGTTCATGGAGAGACTAAGAACCACCTTCAAAGGCAGACTGATAGATGCCTGGAGGCCACTGAGGCGGGTCTACGAGCTCAACTGGGCAGGAAGCGTAGTCACACTCTGCCCGATTGGAGGCCCAAATGTGGGGATCCTCGTTGAGGAGTTCTCGGCCTTCGGGGTTCGAGAGTTCATACTGATCGGTCTTTGCGGGGGGCTTAG
>Ga0123519_10016677_pt1 | contig 10173 bp, 5 predicted proteins | sample YelNatPaOPRAMG02_FD_87396 | JGI IMG/M metagenome (GOLD analysis project Ga0123519, IMG submission 87396) | Hot spring microbial communities from Yellowstone National Park - Yellowstone National Park OP-RAMG-02 (version 2) | ecosystem: Environmental > Aquatic > Thermal springs > Hot (42-90C) ...
AAACCTGCACGAGCTGGCACCCTTGGCGGTGAGCCCGATGTGTCGTTATGGACTATATAGGTTGAATTTTCAGTAAGTTGATAAGTTTCCATCCAGAGCAGCTATCAACAGGCCCCAGGATTGCATCCTGGTCCATATTGAGGATAACCGATAGTCACCCCCCATTCGCTCCTGTACGTCGTGAACCGGGCGAGACAAAGGGTTTTTGATCGCCCGGAAGGCCATCTGCTTCTTTCCGAGCCTAGCAATCCGTTACGCCAACCAACCTTGGATGACGAAACCACCGCCGCCCCATGGAGGAGACCAGCCTCATGAAGATGCAACAAGTCAGCGATAACTGCTTTGCGGTCCTGATCGAACAGAACCGCGTGTGTGACGCCAATTCCGGCCTCATCAACCGGGGCGGGGGTGTTGTCATCGACACGCAGTCGGACCTCGCTCATGCCCGGCATCAACCGAACCGTTGGGTGACCCCGCCACCTTGATAAAGATGGGATTGGAGTAGAACCACAGATCGGACCAGGCCTCGACGTCCGTGTCCAAACTGGTTTCAGAGCCCCCGGGAGGGGTATACTTGATGTTTTGGGCCAGGGTGTCCGACAAGGGGTTACCCTGCGCGTCGGTTTCATTGGGGGTGCCGGGAGGCAGATTGGTGCCCCGGAGCCGGAAATAACAGCTCTTGGTCGGCTGAAACACAAAGGTAAAGGATTTCCAGCCGTTGCCCTCATCCTTCATGTCGGAGACCCGCACGGCCTGCACGATTTTGGCGGTGGGATTGGTGGGGTCTTGGTATTCAACAGTGCCGGGCATCCTTTTGCCGTAAACTTCACCGCTGATGAGGTCGATATGATGGAGCGTCGGCCGATTCAGGGACTGGCGGATACCAAGCTGCGCCAGGGAGGGATTGGGGAAAGCATAGGGACAGTTGTTGGTAACATCGGGGACATGCACCCTGACCTTGATGGTCACCTTCTGGTTGGGAGCAACGGTCAATTTTTCGCCCATGGTGGCCGGAAGCCCATAACCCGTGGCGGTAAATTCCAGACCCCGGATAAGATCGCCCATGACAATATAGCTGTTGCCGCTGCGCATGCCGTTGAGGACGTCTTGCGCAGTCGGTTTCCCCAGGCTTTTCACGAAGACATAATCTTTCTGGTATTCTCCGGGCCAAAAATCCGCCTTGCTGGCCAGAGCACCGCGCCAACCGCTGTTAAGGGTGCTTTTGTTTTGCACCCAGGTCCCCTTGTGGTTGAGGTCAAAGGAATTGGGGTCGGTGGCCGGGTTGCCAACATCGTCGGTATATTCAGGCACGTCCCGGGAATGGAAGTCAGAACTGGCGAAGATCCACCAGTTGCGCCCTTCGCCCAACAGGGCGTCCCACATATGGCCGATGGTGGCGCTATAATAGCCGGTGCCGCCAAAGGTGCCGCCAGGGATCCCCTGCGCACCGGCCGGGAAAGCCTTGGAGCCGAAACCGCCTCGTTGGGACTCGGCCTGGTGGCCGGGCTGGCCTTCCCAGCCAAAGCAGACGTGAGGCGCAGCATTGTTGAAATCACGGAAGTGCTCGACATTGTAGCCGGTGTTGTTGCCGCCCTTGTCCTGGTTCCAGGCGCCTTGGCGTTCAATATGGGCAAACACCAGGTATGAGGTTAACTTATGATGGTTCTCCATCCATTGGCAGGCAGCCACTGCCTTGGCGTGGCCGGTAATCCCGGGATGGGGATCCGTACTCGTAGGGGATTTGGGCGGATTGGGGATTTTCCCGGTCCAGCCCTGGCCGCCGCCTTCGCTGGTATCATTGTCTTCCATATCAAAGAGATACTCGAATTGGCCCAGGGCGTTGGCATTCCCCATGCTGCCGGGAATGACCTGGAACTGGCCGTCAATGCTGGAAGAGCTGCAATGTTCGTGTCCGGGGACCTGCCATTCCACCGCAGCCCAGATGGGTTTTTGCAGGGTTATGGCATTCTGCCAGGTGGTGGGATAGAGGTAGGACTGGAGGGACTGCCATCTCCACATGTTTTTGTGGCCGTACTGGGCGCCGGCGTCATCGCCCTTGAAGTTGGCCGCGCCTACGGTTTCATCCAAAAATTTGCCTTCGCCGCTGCCGCTGCCGTCATAGTTGGGATCGCTATAGCGGCCGTCACGGGAAAATTTACCCCCGTGTCCTGACTGGGCGAACCATTCCAGATTTTCCATGGCCTTGCCCACCAGGAGCGGCACACTGGCGGTGCCGTCGCTGAAGGGGGTGTGATTATGGAAATCCCCCGCCAGGTAGCGGCCCTTGATACCGACCGCAGCGGAGCCTGCCGGTTGGAGAAGGGGTGAATCCGTGGCCGGGGCCCAGCCCGTGTAGGCCGGGGCGGCCTGCGCCAGGTTGGCGCCGACACCGGGCAGGGCCAACAGGGCCGCTGCCAGTATCGCTGCAATCCATCTCGTGCGCATGGTGCTCCTCAAAACCAGCTCATTGCTTCCGGCAAACAGCCAGGAGGCCCAGCGCCTTCACTTCCCGGGCGTCCTCAATGGGAAGGCCGGCCTCAGCCAGGGCCTGCCGCAGGTCGGCACTGTAAAACCGGTCTTCCTCAGGGTGGGTTACCAGACGGCGGACCAAGGGATTCAGGTAAAAGGGCGGGTAGAATTCCTCGAGGAAATACACCCCTCCGGATTTCAGCACCCGGGCGATTTCCCGAATGCCGGCGCGCCAATCCGGCAGGTGGTGCAGCACCCCGAAACCGAACACCGCGTCCACAGCCCCGGCCCGATAGGGGAGGTAGAGGGCGTCCCCCACATAGAGATGCACGTGCTCCCTCTGGACGGCGCGGACATACCCCTTGGCCCTGTTGATCATGCCCTCATCCAGGTCCATGGCGTGGACGGCGTCGGGCAGAAATTCCCGCAGCAGCAAACAGGCCCCGGCCCCGCGGCCGCAGCCGATTTCCAGGAATGTGCCCCCGGGCGGCAGCTTTACTTTGCTCTTGAGCCACCGGAGGATGATCTTCTCTTGGATCAACAGCCGGACGGGGCTGTTGACGATGATTTGCTCCAGCCGATTCGCTTTCATGATGTCGGCAAAGGTCCCCCTTAACTTTTCTTGCCCACGTGTATTACCGCAATGCCGTTGCTCAGGGCCTTGTAGGTAACTTCGGTGAACCCCAGGCCGCGCAAAGTCTCACTCAGTTCCCCGGGAGAGGGAAACAGGCGGATGGATTCGGGGAGGTACGTGTATGCCTGCCAGGATCCCACCATAACCTGGCCCACCAGCGGCATGACCGTGAAGGAATAAAAATCGTAGAGCGCCTTAAACCATGGGTTGGTGGGCTGGGAAAATTCCAAAATCATAATTCTCCCCCCGGATTTGAGCACCCGGTGCATCTCCTTGAGGCCCTGCACCATATCGCTTAAGTTGCGGATGCCGAAACCCACCATGGCGGCATCAAAAGACCCGTCGGCCAGCGCCAGGCTTTCGGCGTCCCCCTGCACAAAGGCGATGGCGTGGGCGAGGCCCGCCTGTCTCACTTTGTCCTGGCCCAGGGCCATCATGGCCCGGTTGAAATCATAGACCACCAGGCGCCCGGCAGGCGAAACCACCCGGGCCGCCAGCAGGGCCAAATCCGCGGTGCCGCCGCAGACATCCACCACTTGCTCCCCTTCTTTAAGTCCCAGCATGGCCACCGCCCGCCGTTTCCAGACGTGTTGCAGGCCGAAGCTCAGCAGGGTATTGGTGAGGTCGTAGCGCGGCGCCACCGTGTCGAAGTGGTCCTGCACCAACCGCTTTTTGTCCTCCGGGGAGACCTGTTTGGAGCCGAAGGATACCAGGTTGTTCATGGTCATAACCTTATCATGTTTGGCAGTGTTCGCCACTGGTTGAGGATGGTATCCCTTCATTTTTCAGGAGCGGCAGGGCAAAAAAGTTCTGAGTCTCCTCACTTCCCCGGAAATTCCCTTTCCCGGCTTGAAATGCCCTCCAGAATGATACCTATTCTCTGGACAATCATTCTCAGTCCTTTGTCCTGATTCGGAAACAGGCGGCGCAGGGCTGTCTTGCTGGTGGGGCAGCGGCCTTGTTTTTCCTGGATTTTATTTTTATTTTTCTGCATGTTATCATGGAGTGAGGACAGCAGCAGGAGTGCTCCCGATCTTCGCCAACCCCCAGCCTTGGCGAAAGAATACCCGGAAACCATCGCCGCGCATGTCGCCCCCGGGTGCCTGCAGAGGTACTTCGTCAAAAAGAACACCATGTCCCGCAGTAAGCAGGCGCAGAAGCACTGAAGCGGTGAGCAGCTTTTATTCTGTGGCGCGTAAGACGCGCCCGGGACCTCGAACCTTAAATATGTAACTTCTGCTTTGCGTGCTCATCCCCCAAGGGGAGGCCACCGTATGAAGTTCGTGGCAAGGTCCTGGTCAGACCGGTTCGCCAACACCCGGCTTTACAGAAGAACGACCCTTAGCCATCATTGCTTCTACAAAGAAAAAAACCCATATATTTTCACGGCCTTGGTGTTCTAGTGGAACATGCATGGCTGGTTCCAACCTCCTGCTTAGGAACCCGCCACCTGCGTAGTTTCGGCTTTGCACCTTATGGAGAGAGAGCTTTAACCCGGCATCCTGAACCCAAAGCAAGGGCTGACCCATGACTGATCCCAAAAACGTTCCCCCCGATTTTCCGAACCGCCGACAACGGGCCGAGGAAAGGATAACGGCGGAGTCCCTCCCGCCGGAAGAACTCTCCCCGGACCAGGCTGTCCGGCTCATTCACGAGCTTCAGGTGCGCCAGATCGAACTGGAAAGGCAAAACGACGAGCTCCGGCGGTCCCAGGCCGAACTGGAAAAGTCCCGCAACAAATACGCTGACCTCTACGACTTCGCGCCGGTGGGCTACCTCACCCTGGACGCCCAAGGGGCCATCGTCGAGGCCAACCTCACTGCGGCCACCCTGCTGGGCGTGGAGCGCAGCCAGCTCCTCAACCGCTCCTTCACCCATTTCCTGGTGGCCGCGGACCGACAGCTCTTCCGCCGCTTACTGAACAACGGCCTGAGCATGAAAGAGCAGCAAGGAGAGGTTCATGTGCGGGGCGGCAACGGCGACGCGCGGGTTATGCTCGTGGACATCCTCTTTTTGACGGACGCCGAGGGCCGGGAGCGCCGCCGGGTATCCCTCACCGACATCACCGAACTCAAGCGCACCCAGGAGGAACTGCGGCTGCACAAGGAAGGCCTGGAAGAACCGGTGGTTCACCGGACCGCTGAGCTGACGGAGCTGAATGAACAACTCCATCAGGTCAACGAAAAACTAGAGGCCTTGTTTCGGGCCGCGCCCCTGGCCATTGCCTCGTTTGACGCCGACGGCAACATCACCAGCATTAACCCGGCCGCGGAGCGACTCTTCGGCTGGAGTCTGGAAGAACTCCTTAGCCGCCCGCCCCTGTCCATCCCCCCGGACTTCTCCGAGGAATCCCAGGCGTTGTTGCAGCGGGTGTTGGACGGTGAATCCATTGTCGGCGTGGAAACCAAGCAGCAGTGCAAAGACGGCACATTCTCGGACGTTAGCGTTTCCGCGGCCCCGCTGCACGACACTCAGGGCAAACTTCGGGGCTTCGTGGTCCTGGCCGAGGACATCACTGTCCAGAAAAAGGCCCGGGAGATCCTGGCGCAGCAGACGGAACTGCTGGACCTGGCCCATGACGCCATCCTGGTGCGGGATCCCGAGGGCCGCATAACCTACTGGAACCAGGGGGCCACGCAACACTACGGCTGGACCAGGGAAGAGGCCCTGGGACAACTGTCCCACAAACTGCTGAAGACCGTATTTCCCCAGCCCCTGCTGGAAATAGAACGCCAGCTTTTGGAGGAAGGTTTTTGGGAAGGGGAAGTCACCCACACCACCCGCCAGGGCAGAAAACTGACAATCAACGCCCGCTGGAGCGCCAAACGGGACCAGGCGGGCCGCGTCGCTGCCATCCTGGAAATCAACCAGGACATCACCGCGCAGAAGCGGATCGAGGCGGAAGTCCACCGCCTGGCCAGTTTTCCCCTCTTAAACCCCAACCCTGTCTTAGAGGTGGATGAAAACGGCAACGTCACCTATGCCAATCCCGCAGGCCGGCATCTTGCCGAAAAACTCCGGTGCCGCGGCGGCTTAGAGGCCTTGGTGCCCCCGGACTTGAGGGATAATTTCAGGGCCTTCAGCAGGGGCGGCCCCCATCAATTTGCTTATGAACTGAACCTGGATGGCCGGGCTTATACCGCCTTGCTCTCTTTTTCCCATGACCTGCCCACGGCCCGCCTCTATGCCATGGACATCACCGCACGCAAACTGGCCGAGGAGGCCCTGCAAAAATCCGAGGAGCGCTACCGCAGCCTGGTGGAGTTATCCCCGGATGGCGTCATGGTCCACGCCAAGGGCCGGTATGTCTTTGCCAATCCGGCCGGCCTCAAGCTGTTCGGGGCCACGAATCCCGAGGACCTCATCGGCCGGCGCGTCCTGGAACTGGTCCACCCCGACTCCCACGACACCGTCCGGCAGCGCCTCAGGGTCGGAGAACGCCTGGACATCCGGCAGGTGAAGATCCTGCGGCTGGACGGCCATACCACTGAGGTGGAGGTGGCGGCCACGCCCATCACCTATGGCGGTCAGCCCGCGATCCAGGTGGTGCTGCGGGATATTACCGAGCGCAAGCAGGCCGAAGCGGCCCTGATTCAGGCCAAGGAGGAATGGGAGCGCACCTTTGACGCGGTGCCGGACCTCATCGCCATCTTGGATAAGGATCACGTCATTACCCGAGTAAACAAGGCCATGGCTGACTTTCTTGCCAGCGCCCCCGAAAAGGTGCTCGGCCGCACCTGCTATCACCTGGTGCACGGGCGGGACGAGGTTCCGGATTTTTGCCCCCATGCCGCGGTGCTGGCCACGGGTCAGGCAGCCAAAACGATAGTGGAGGAGTTCGGCCAGATCCTTGACGTGACCGTTTCACCTATCTTCGCCCCCGACGGCCGGTTAATCGGCGGGGTCCACGTGGCCCGGGACATCACCGAAAAGAAGCGGGGCGAAGAGGCCCTGCGGGAATCAGAGGAGCGCTACCGCAGCCTCTTTGAGAACAACCACGCGGTCATGCTCCTGATCGACCCTGTGACCGGGGCCATCGTGGACAGCAATCCCGCCGCCTCTGCCTACTACGGCTTCTCCCGGGACGAGCTCCGGGGCCGCCGCATCACCGACATCAACACCCTGGACCCGGAACAGGTAACAGAGATGATGCGGCAGGCCCAGGCCGAAACCAGCCGGCACTTTGAGTTCAAGCACCGCCTGGCCGACGGCGAAGTCAGGGACGTGGAGGTCTTCAGCGGCCCCATCCGCATTAAGGGCCGGGAGCTGCTCTATTCCATCGTCCACGATATCACGGCCCGCAAAGAGGCGGAAGCGGCCCTGCGGGAGAGCGAGGCCCGGTTCCGCAGCCTGTTTGACAGCCTGACCGAAGGGGTGGCCCTCCACGAAATTATTTATGATGATCAGGGCGCGACGGTGGACTACCGCATCCTTGCCACCAACCCCGCCTATACCAAGCACACCGGGTTAACCGCGGCACAGGTGCAGGGACGGCTGGCCAGCGAAGCTTACGGCACAGGCCAAGCCCCCTACCTGGAAACCTTTGCCCTGGTGGCGGATACAGGGCAGCCGGTTTCCTTCGAAACCTTCTTCCCGCCCCTTGACCGCCACTTTCATATTTCCGCCTCCTCTTTCAAGACAGGTCAGTTTGTCACCGTGTTCGAGGATATTACCGAACGCAAAGGCATGGAGGAGGCCCTGCGCCGGGCCAATGACGAACTGGAGGCGCGGGTGGCAGAGCGCACCGCGGCCCTGCGCCAGGCCAATGAGAACCTGGCTGATGAAATCCAAGAGCGCCGGAAGATTGAAGATAGGCTCCGGGACAGCGAGGCCCGCTTTATTTCGTTCATGGAGCATCTGCCGGGCCTGGCGGTGATGCGGGATATGGAGGGGCGCTACCTCTACGCCAACCGGGCCTGGGAAAAGGCCATGAGCCTGACTCCGGGAGCCTGGCAGGGCAAGAGTCTGATCGACCTCTGGGACCCGGAGCGGGCCCTGGCTTTCCAAAAACTGGACTTCCAGATCATTTCCTCCGGAACACCCTTCGAGCAGATAGAAGTGCTGGCGCTGGCGGATGGCCCCCATCACTTCCTGACCAAACGCTTCCCCATCCTGGACGCCGAGGGCCTCCCCTACATGGTGGGGGCAATAGCCATCGACGTCACCGACCGCCGGCGGGCGGAGCAGCAGGAGGCCGAAACCGGCCGCCTGTACCGGATTTTGAGCCAGGTCAACGAGGCCATCATCAGGGACCGGGACCAGCAATCCCTCTTTGAGCAGGTCTGCCGCATCGTGGTGGAGGAAGGGCTGTTTGCCATGGCCTGGGTGGGCCTCTGCGATCCGCTGAGCCAAACCGTCCGGGTGGCCGCCAAATACGGCTATGACGAGGGTTACCTGGATACTATCAGGATCCGCGTGCTTGATGGCCCCGAAAGCCAGGGCCCCACCGGCACCGCAATCCGGGAGAACCGCTACGACGTTTGCAACGATTATGCCCTGGATCCCCGCATGACTCCCTGGCGGGAACCAGGCCTGGCCCGGGGCTATCAGTCCTCCGGCGCCTTCCCCCTGCGCATCGGCGACAGGGTCGTGGGGGTTCTGACCATGTATGCCCCCCGGGTGGGGTTTTTCACCCCCAAGGAAATCGCCCTCCTGGCCTCCCTGGCCGACAATCTCTCCTTCGCCCTGGAATCCCTGGACCGGGAGGCCAAGCGCCGCCGGGCCGAAGAGGCCCTGGCCGAACAGGCCATGCTGATCCAGGACCTCTATAACCACGCGCCCTGCGGCTACCACTCCCTGGACTCGGAGGGCTACTACGTCCAGATCAACGACACCGAATTGGCCTGGCTGGGGTATGACCGGGATGAGGTGGTGGGGAAAATGAACGTTGCCGATCTCCTTACCCCGGAGAGTCTGCGCCTCTTTCAGGACAACTTCTCCCAGTTAAAGGAGAAGGGCTGGATCAAGGATCTGGAATTTGACTTTGTCCGCAAAGATGGAAGCGTTTTCCCTGTCCTGCTGAATGCCACCGCGGTGACGGATGAGGCCGGCAACTTCCTGATGAGCCGCTCGACGATCTTTGACATCACGGAGCGCAAACGCGCCGAAGCCGTGATTGTTGAGCAGGGCCGGCAACTGGAGGCTTTCTTCGCACACAGCCTCACCCCGCTGGTCTTCCTGGACCGGGATTTCACCTTTCTCCGGGTAAACGAGGCCTATGCCCAGGCCTGCCAGAAGAATACCCAGGACTTTCCCGGCCACAACCACTTCGAGTTCTACCCCAACGCTGAAAATGAGGCCATCTTTGCCGAGGTGGTGCGCCGCAAAACCCCCTACCAGGCGCAGGCCAAGCCCTTTGAATTTCCCGATCACCCTGAATGGGGCCTGACTTACTGGGACTGGAGCTTGACGCCTATCCTGGATGCGGGCGGCGAGGTGGACTTCCTGGTCTTTTCCCTGCAGGACGTCACCCAGCGGGTTCTGACGGAACAGGCCCGCAACCGCCTCATCGAAATCCTGGAGGCCACCCCGGACTTTGTGGGCATCGCCGACTTTTACGGGCGCCTGCAATACCTCAACCGAGCCGGCCGGGCCCTGGTGGGCGTGGGGGAACACGAAGACATCACCCCTCTCAAGGTCCTCGATTTACACCCGCCTGAAGTCGGCAAGCTGATCCTGGAGAAGGGTTCCCCCACGGCCATCGAAGCAGGGGTCTGGCAGGCGGAGCTGACCCTGCTGCACCGGGACGGCCGCGAGATCCCCGTGTCCCAGGTCATCCTGGCCCACAAGGACGCCTCCGGCCGGGTGCAGTTCTTCTCCACCGTGGCCCGGGACATCAGCGACATCAAAGAGGCCCAGGCGAGTATCCTGCGGCAGAGCGCCATCTTAAATGGCATCAACCGGATCTTCCGGGAAACCCTGACGTGTGAGACGGCCAGAGAGTTGGGGCAAAGCTGCCTGGCCATCGCCGAAACCCTGACGAACAGTCAGTTTGGCTTTATTGCCGAACTCAACCGGCAGGGCCGGTTGGACGCCCTGGCCCTGACTGACCCGAACTGGCAAAGCTACGG
>Ga0123519_10016681_pt1 | contig 10172 bp, 7 predicted proteins | sample YelNatPaOPRAMG02_FD_87396 | JGI IMG/M metagenome (GOLD analysis project Ga0123519, IMG submission 87396) | Hot spring microbial communities from Yellowstone National Park - Yellowstone National Park OP-RAMG-02 (version 2) | ecosystem: Environmental > Aquatic > Thermal springs > Hot (42-90C) ...
AGCCGAAGGATTTAATACCGGAAATTCTGAAACACATATTATTCCAATTATTCTTTATGACGATTATAAAACAATATTAATGGCCCAAATGCTTTACGAAGAAGGAATATTTGTTAACCCTGTAATGACACCTGCTGTGCCTAAAGGTAAAAGCCGAATTAGAATTTCGGTGAGTGCTACTCATACAAAAAAACATCTGGATAAACTTATTGAAAATGTTACCCAAATTAACCGAAAACTTGAAGCCAACTTCAGTTTTGAAATGAATGAAAAAGCAGAACAAAATATTGCCTGATTAATTCTAAAAACCTGATTATTTGTGTTATTATTAAATAGAATGTTAATCTGTTATTAATCAATAGAAAAACTCTATTAAAATATTGAATTTATCTCGGTTAGCCATTCTAATAATCGAAATAGAAAATATAATTTTTTCTTCAATCTTTTGAAAAATCGACGAATTCTTAAAAAATTTCGTCGATTTTTTTATTTTAATTCAAAGTATATAAATATTTATAAACAGATTTATTCAAATATATAGCATTGAGAATATTAACAATTTTATATTTATTAATAATTTAATATTTCTAAACTAATAAAAATTATTATTTTTGATTGTTGTTATTTAAAAGTATTTTAACTAATATTAAAATGAACAGAATAAAGTATATTATAAAAAAAATAATAGGCGAAAATGCTAATTTTACTACTGAAGAAAGATTATTAATTTCAATTGTACTTGTCTCATTCTTAATGTCAGTTTATTCTGCAATATGCAATTATTTATTAAACTTAAATCCGTTAACAATAATTTTTTCCTTAGCCTGTGCTATATTGTTTTTGATTTTATATTGGTTTTCAAGAGTGAAAAGATGGTATTTTTTTACAAAAATTTTAACTGTTATAATATTAGTATTAATATTAAATCTTTTATGGATTACCAATAGTGGTTCATATGGGCCGGTACCTTTAGTATTTGTTATGTTTTTTACTTTATTTGTTTTTTTGTGGAATGGATGGAGACGCATAGCTTTTATTGCGTTTTTTATTATAAATCTGATTTTTCAATATGTTATTGAAACAAAATACAATCATCTAATTATTTCATACAAAGACAATAATATAAGATTTGATGATTTTTATGCTGGTTTTTTTATAGTAATTGGTATTTCTTTAAGTTTAATTATTTACATAAAACGATTACTAAATGAGGAAAAAGAAAAAGTTATAAAAGCCGATAAGCTAAAATCTGCTTTTCTTGCCAATATAAGTCACGAAATAAGAACCCCTATGAATGGAATTATTGGGTTTGCTAAATTACTTGAGAAAAAAGACTTACCTGAGGAAAAACGTTTAAAGTATGCTCAAACAATTACCGAATGCTCAAATAATTTGCTAAATATCGTAAATGAAATACTTGACATTTCGAAAATTGAAACCGGTCAGATAGTAATTAACAATTCTTTATTTAATGTTAGAAATTTAATTATTAAGGTTATCCATTTATACAAGAATTCAATTGATTCAAAAAATTTAAAAATCAATCTTGAGAGTAATGTACCCGACACTTTTGAAATATATAACGATGAGCAAAAATTTTTTCAGATTATTAGCAATTTAATAAATAATGCAATCAAATACACACTTAAAGGCCATATTAAAATTGAATATAAAGTAGTTAACAATTTTATTAAGTTTTGTATCGAGGATACAGGAATTGGCATAGCAAAAGAACATCAAGAAGAAATTTTTGAACGTTTCAAGCAAGTTAAGAATGTTGGTATAAATCAGGCGGGTGGAGCTGGATTAGGTTTAGCCATTTCAAAAGGTTTTGTTGAGATATTAGGCGGAAAAATTTGGGTTGATTCGGAAATGGGTAAAGGTAGTAAATTTTATTTTTCAATACCCTTAAAAACAAATTTGGATAATAATAACGTTTGATTTTTTATTTTGCTTAAGTTATATTTGCCAACTTTAATATTAATCGCAAAATTATGATTTTCAATATTGAGGAGAGCCTTAAGAATTATGTATTAATTGCTGTTAATGAATTGTACAATATAAAAATTGAAAATAAGCTTATACAGATACAAGATACAAGTAAAGAATTTGAGGGCGATTACACTATTGTTGTCTTTCCTCTGGTAAAGATTTTAAAAAAATCTCCCGATATCATTGGAAACGAATTAGGTACTTATTTGCTCAATAAATCAGGTCTTGTAAAAAAATATAATGTTATAAAGGGTTTTTTAAATCTTCTGATTTTTGAAAAAAAATGGATTGATATTTTGAGTTCGCTTTCCTTATCAGATAATTTTGGATTTAATCAGGCCGAAAGCCCATTAACATATATGATTGAATACTCATCGCCAAATACTAACAAACCATTGCATCTTGGGCATATACGTAACAATTTGCTTGGTTTTTCATTATCGCGTATTCTTGAAGCATATGGACATAAAGTTATAAAGGTAAATTTGGTAAATGATCGTGGAATACATATATGTAAGACGATGCTGGCATGGCAAAAATGGGCAAATGGCGATACACCTGAAAAACTTAACGTTAAAGGAGATCACTTTGTTGGTGATTATTATGTTAAGTTTGAAACAGAATTTAAAAAACAAATTCATGAACTCGTTAAAAATGGGGTTTCTGAAGATGAGGCCTTACGAACTGCACCGATTATTAAAGAAGCACAAAAACTTCTGCAACAATGGGAAAAAGGAGATGAATCGGTTATTGAACTATGGAAAATGATGAATAGCTGGGTTTATGAAGGATTTGACGAAACATATAAAAAACTTGGCGTTGAATTTGATAAAATATATTACGAATCAGAAACATTTTTACTAGGAAAAGAAAAAGTACTTGAAGGTGCTGAAAAAGGAATTTTTTATAAAAAAGATGATGGGTCAATTTGGGTTGACCTTACAAATGATGGACTTGATCATAAATTGTTGCTGAGAAACGACGGAACAACTGTTTATATAACCCAGGACATCGGCACTGCAATTGAACGCGTTAAAGATTATTATTTCGACGAAATGATTTATGTTGTTGGAAATGAACAGGAATATCATTTTCAGGTGCTATCGCTTATTTTAGATAAACTCGGTTTTAAATGGGCAAAAAATCTTAAACATTTATCGTATGGAATGGTTGAGTTACCAACCGGTAAAATGAAATCACGCGAAGGAACCGTTGTTGATGCCGATGATCTGATAGATGAAATGATTTCGACAGCTTGCAAGATGTCGGAACAACTGGGTAAACTCGATGAATTTTCGGAAAAAGAAAAAGAAGAAATTTTTCGTATTATTGGACTGGGCGCATTAAAATATTTTATTTTAAAGGTTGACCCTAAAAAGAATATGACCTTTGACCCTGCCGAATCTATTGATTTTAACGGTAATACCGGGCCGTTTATCCAATATACCTACGCACGTATACAATCTTTGTTGAAAAAAGCCGAAGACAAACAAATTAAGATTAATATTAATATGAATCCAGATATTTCTGTTACTCAAAAAGAAATTGAATTGATAAAACTATTATACAAATTTTCTGAAGCAATCAGAAATGCTTCTAATTCACTAAATCCTTCATTAATTGCCAATTATTGTTTTGAACTGGCCAAAAGTTACAATCAGTTTTATCATGATTACCAAATAATAAAAGAACCGGATGAAAGACTCAGAAATTTCAGACTTTTATTATCGGATAAAACGGGTAAAGTAATAAAAAAAGCCATGTTTTTATTAGGAATTGAAGTTCCTGTACGAATGTAAAAATGAATTATTAATTTTGAAAAAAAATAATTAGTCATGTTCGAAAATTTAACTGATAAAATAGAGAGGTCGGTACAGCTTTTAAAAGGACAGGGAAGAATTACAGAACTTAATGTTGCCGAAACTGTTAAAGAAATAAGAAAGGCATTGATTGATGCCGATGTTAACTATAAAATAGCAAAGACTTTTACTGACAATGTTAAACAAAAGGCTTTAGGCCAGAATGTTTTAACAGCATTGAAGCCTGGTCAGGTAATGATAAAGATAGTGCATGATGAACTCGTAACGCTTATGGGTTCGCAAATGCAGGATATAAATTTAAAAGGTAGCCCAAGTATTATATTACTTGCAGGCCTTCAGGGATGCGGTAAAACAACATTTGCTGCCAAGCTGGCTAATTTTTTGCGAAAGAAAAAAGCACGTAATCCTTTATTGGTAGCTTGCGACGTATATAGACCTGCCGCTATAGAGCAATTAAAAATTCTTGGAAATCAAATTGAAGTGCCGGTTTATACTGAAGAAGGAAATAACGATCCGGTGAAAATTGCTAAAGAATCTATAAAATATGCTAAAAAGGAAGGATATAATACTATTATAATAGATACAGCAGGCCGTCTGGCAATTGACCAGCAGATGATGGATGAAATTTCTTCAATTAAAAAAGCTGTTGATCCTGATGAAATATTATTTGTAGTCGATTCAATGACTGGTCAGGATGCTGTAAATACTGCCAAAGAATTTAACGACAGGTTAGATTTTGATGGAGTAGTACTTACAAAATTAGACGGTGATACACGAGGTGGTGCAGCACTGTCAATTAAAGCTGTAGTGAATAAACCTATAAAGTTTGTAAGTACAGGCGAGAAAGTTGATGCCTTAGATGTTTTTCATCCCGAACGCATGGCCGACAGAATTTTAGGCATGGGTGATGTTGTAACTCTCGTCGAAAAAGTTCAGGAACAATACGATGCCGAAAAAGCTAAAGAATTACAAAAGAAAATCGCAAAAAATCAGTTTGATTTTAATGATTTTCTTTCTCAGATAAATCAGATAAAAAAAATGGGCAACCTTAAAGATATTGCCTCATTGATACCGGGAGTTGGTAAGGCTATGAAAAATCTTGATTTTGATGATGATTCTTTTAAAAATATTGAAGCCATTATTTATTCGATGACTCCTGAAGAGCGGCATAATCCTTCAATAATAAATGGAAGCCGTCGTAAACGCATTGCCATGGGTAGTGGTACAAAAGTTGAAGAGGTTAACCGTCTTTTAAAACAATTTGATGAAACTCGTAAAATGATGAAGATGATGACGGAACATAAAAATATGGCAAGAATGATGCAGGGACTGCAAATGATGAACCGTAACAGATAAAAAATTTTTAAATTTATATTATGCAAATAATTGACGGCAAACTGATTTCAGAACAAATTAAAACTGAAATAACTGATGAGGTAAAAAAAATAAAGGCCAGTGGTAAAAAAATTCCTCATCTTGCAGCTATATTGGTAGGTCATGATGGAGGAAGCGAAACTTATGTTGCCAATAAGGCAAAAGCCTGCGATCAAGTAGGTTTTAAATCGACAATTATAAGATATGAAGATAATGTTACCGAAGCTGAATTATTGGCAAAAATTCATGAACTTAATACAGATAAAGAAATTGACGGATTTATTGTTCAATTACCACTTCCTGATCATATATCTGAAAATAAAATAATTGAAAATATTAGTCCTGTTAAAGATGTAGATGGCTTTCATCCAATTAATTTAGGCCGAATGATACAAGGTATGCCTTGCTTTTTACCAGCCACACCTGCCGGAATTATTGAATTAATTAAAAGATATAAGATTGAAACATCAGGGAAAAATTGTGTTGTAATAGGCCGTAGTAATATTGTCGGACGACCAATAAGTATACTGATGTCACTAAAGGCTTATCCCGGTGATGCCACAGTAACCGTTTGTCATAGCCGTACCAGAAACCTGAAAAAAATTTGCAGCGAAGCCGATATCTTAATTGCAGCATTAGGTTCTCCCGAGTTTCTTACTGCTGATATGGTAAAAGAAGGAGCAGTCGTAATTGATGTAGGAACTACACGGGTACCTTCAACTGAAACAAAGTCGGGATTTAGACTAAAAGGTGATGTAAAGTTTGACGAAGTTGCCCCTAAGTGCAGTTTTATTACCCCTGTACCTGGCGGAGTAGGATTGATGACTATTGCCATGTTACTGAAAAATACTTTACTTGCTGCTCAAAAAACAATTTATAATGAATAAAATTGTTTATTTTTATAATAAAATATTTAATTAAATTAACCTGCTAATTTTTTTTTCGTAATAAATAGTATTTGAAAAATGAATTGTTGAAAACATAAAAATTTTTTATATTTAAAAAATTAAACTTAAAATTATGAATAAAAGAATAATAATTGTTTTGACAGCATTGGTAATAATGATTTCGCTAAGTTCTTGTATTTCAAAGAAAAAATGTGCTACATACAATGATGTTTCAAAAGCAAAAAACGAAAAAATTGATCAGCGAAATATTTAATTATATTTTACCTTTGCAATTGAAAAAGGTAATTTACAATGATAAATGCTTAAAAGAATAATTTTATTTGGCATTTTTTCATTAATCAGTTATTTAATAAAAGCTCAGGGCGAGATTAATGATCAAACCATTTTGCAACTGGGAGATGAAAAATCGTATGCTTTTTCCCTTTATTCAAATGGATGGGGACTCGATTACAGATTTGGGAAAAGACTTGATTTTTTCAAAAAAACAAATTATGAAATAATCTTTTCTGCAATAAAGAATCCTAAAGAACAAAAGCAGACAAGTATTAATCCATATACATTCAAAAAATTTGTTTATGGAAAGCAAAATTATGCCTTTGCTTTACGTTTCGGTTATGGTTTTCAGAAAGAAATTTTTTCAAAATATGATAAAGGTGGTATATCAATAAAATATTTTTATTCGGTAGGCCCATCTGTTGGTTTTTACAAACCTGTATATTATGTTCTTAGTTCATATCAGGTATCAACTTTTGATACAGTATTGATACACATGGCACAAGATATTTTTGACAGAAAATCTTTTTTTTATAAATTCTACGAAACAAGAGTTATACCCGGAGCTTTCGGAAAATTTGGTTTCCAGTTTGAATATAGCAAAAACGACAAGTTTATTAACGGTCTTGAATGCGGTATTATGCTTGAAGCATTTACAAAAAAGATACCTATAATGTCATATGATTATAATAACAAGCAGTTTTTTTTTGTGTTGTTTGTTAACTATAGGATAGGTAATATTACCGATCCATATTTAAAAAAACGAAGGTCAGAAATCAAGAAATATCTTGAAGAAACCTTGTAAGTATTTTTTATAACAAAATTTTAAACTATTTTTAAAAAAAAATAGCATGGGTAATTTGACTTCGAGATATCAGATTTTTAAACAAACTATTAATTCTTTTTTAATAGGCTTGTTAATCATTGCATGTTATATTTTCACAAAATTATTATACGATAAATATGATATTAATTTCGATAGTGTAATATTTATTTTCAGAGACGATCCGTCTTTGTTAATTTTTCTTTTATTTCCTGTTATACTAGCTATTAGTACTTATTTTATTTCATTTTCTTTTTATAAAAAAATTTCAGGATTAGAAAACAGAATAGATGAAGAAGAAAAAACATCTAATGCTATTCTTGAATTTGTTGAAAAGCTTAATAAAGGCGAAACCGAATCAGAGCTTAAACTAACAGATGTAAATGATAATCTGGGAAAAGCCATTTTAAACCTTAGAAATACAATTAAAAAAAATCAGGAAGACGAAGCCAAAAGGAGGGAAGAAGATCGTCAAAGGAACTGGGCAGCCGAAGGACTTGCCAGATTTGGAGAAATTCTCAGAAAAAATAATGACGACCTCCATGAACTCAGCTATAATGTAATAAGTAATTTGGTTAAATATGTTAACGCAAATCAGGGAGGGTTATTTTTAATTAACGATGACGATGAAAATAATAAATTTATTGAGCAAATGGCTTGTTATGCTTACGACAGGCGTAAATATGCCGATCGTCGTTATCAGTTTGGAGAGGGACTTATCGGTAATTGCATTCTCGAAGGAAATACAATAAATTTGAAAAACGTTCCCGACGAGTATCTTTATATTACATCGGGCTTAGGCAAGGCAAAACCCAGAAACCTGCTTATTGTTCCTTTAAAAGTTAATGAAGAAATACTTGGCACTGTTGAGATAGCTTCATTTAATGAATTTAGGGAATTTGAAATACAATTTATCGAAAAAGTTGCTGAAAGCATTGGTTCAACAATTTTAAATGTTAGAAATAACATAAAAACTTCAAAATTACTTATTGACTCACGTCAGCAAGCCGAAGCATTAAAAAGTCAGGAAGAAGAAATCAGACAAAATCTTGAAGAATTACAGGCAACACAGGAAGAAGCAAAACGTCAGGCTGAAGAATTCATAAGTTTTACTAACTCTGTTAACCATACTCTTATAAGAGCCGAATATAGCACCGACGGTATTCTTTTATATGCAAATACAAGGTTTATAGAGAAACTCGGATATTCAAAAAATTCTGAAGTTGAAGGTCAACACATTTCTACATTTATTCATATTAAAGATCGTGAATGGTTTAATAATATATGGAATAGCCTTGCTGTAGGAGGTAAACATTTTGAAGGTTATATGAAGCATATTACCAAAGACGGACAGGATTTATGGACTTTGGCTACTTATACATGTATAAGAAATGATGACAGGTCAGTTAAGAAAATACTATTTTTAGCTTTAGATACCACTGAATTTAAAAAACAAAGTCTCGATTTTAAAGGACAGATTGATGCCCTTAACCGTGCAACTATAAAAGCCGAATTTTTTACTTCAGGCTCAGTATTAGATGGTAACCGTAAATTCCGTGATATTTTTAAATATTCAATAGTTGAAATTTACGAGAAAAATATTTTTGATCTTATTCATCGTGAAGAAAAGAATGCTTTTGACGAAAACTGGTCGAAAATTGTAAAAGGTAAGCCAATTGAAGGAACTTTCAAAATGGTTACCCGTGATCATGATGTAATTTGGCTTCAGGGCACATTTTCTCCTGTTTATGATATGTATAATGAAATATCGAAAATTATTTTTATCGGAAATGACGTTACCTATGAAAAGATGATTGAAATAAAAGCTCGCGAACAGGCCGAAATACTTCAGAAACATGAAGAAACATTACGCCAGAACGAAAATATCCTGAAAGAAAAACTTCGTGAAACTCGTGAAGCAGTCCGTCAGCAATACAAGGAAATAGAAAAGATTAAAAACAGAAATGAAAAAATATTAGAAGGAGCTAATGACGCTATTATTATTAGTAATCAATATAGTAATATTGAATTTGTTAATAAAGCTGCTTGTAACCTATTTGACATAACCAAAGATGAAATTACCGGCAAAAGTGTAGCTAATTTATTTACTCCCGAACAGATTAAACAAAATGAATTTTTAAATAAATATGCAAAAGCAGGTATTGATAAGATCATCGGCATTAGGCATGATATTGAAATAATTAATAAAAAAGGAAATAAAATACCTGTGTCAATTATTTTGTCGGAGGCAATTGTTGATAATGAATATATTTATACTGCATTTATTCAGATAAAATAATTTATTTCTTTACGGCTCTTTAGCATAGAGTAACTTCACTTCTGGCAAGCCTCACATACGCTTCCAACAATGAACAAATGATGATTTATAAAAGCTTAGCATCTTTCAGATGCTAAGCTTTTATTATGGGCGAATTAAAAAATTCGTACGGCGATAAATGAGCGTTAACTTAGTGAAACTTTCAATTTTGTAATATATATTAATAGAATACCGTAACTTCTCCTATCTTCGGTGGAGGAATGGTTCTGTTTTTAAGTTTGTAATAAAATCTATAAACATAAACATCCTGTTTGACTAATTTTCCTTTTACATAGCCGTCCCATCCGCCTTTTTCTTCTAGTTCATCACCATTACCTTCTGTTTCGTAAATGAGTATGCCCCAGCGGTTATAAATTTCGAGCTTAAATGTTTCAACTCCTTCGATATGAACAGGGTAGAATTTTGATGGATTTCTTTCATTCTCTTTATATGATGGTCCTGAAGGTCCTGTAAGCGAAGGGTTAAAGGCTGTAGGAAATTCGGGCTTGTCATGTACATCAACATGTATTTTTACAGGATCTGATATATCAATGCAGCCTTGTGAACTACGTGCTTTAAGTATGACATAATATACCCCGCTATCGCCACGACTTGTGTAAATATGCGAAGGACTTTTGTCGTTCGATGTATTTCCATCTCCAAAA
>Ga0123519_10016685_pt1 | contig 10170 bp, 9 predicted proteins | sample YelNatPaOPRAMG02_FD_87396 | JGI IMG/M metagenome (GOLD analysis project Ga0123519, IMG submission 87396) | Hot spring microbial communities from Yellowstone National Park - Yellowstone National Park OP-RAMG-02 (version 2) | ecosystem: Environmental > Aquatic > Thermal springs > Hot (42-90C) ...
ACGTGGTGCCGCGTTTCGCGGGCGACGGTTTTGGGCTGCGCTTTGGCCCGCACTATGGCCGGCTCCCGCCGCGCGAGGAGCTGGATGCGGCCGCGGCGCGGATTCGTCGGGCGCTGGAGGAAACCTCGCGTTGACCTTGAGGAGGCCGGGCAGCCTCCACCAGGGCGGGGTTGAAACCCGCCCCTGCGGTCGCGCACAGCCTCCTCGCCAGCGCCACTTGACGCGGACGTCCTTGGGTGGGTAGATGCGGCGCTGGCCATCGTGCCCTCGCCTTGAGATTCAGCCTTGGCGAACGATCCGTAGGGGCGTTCTATAGAACGCCCCTACTTTTTTCGTTTCAGCTCACGGCAGAGCGTATCTATGCCCTCCTGGCTAACGCTCTATAGAATGCCCCCGCTTTTTTCGTCCCACCCCTAAGATTTGCTCCCTTCGCCGGCCTTATCTAGTGAGAAGGATGAACGATGCCCGTTCGTAGTGGCGCCGTCAGGCGCTCATGCCCTCACGATTCTGTAGGAAAACGCGGGGGTCACCGCAGAGACGCCGAGGACGCCGAGGGTGCTACCCGTTTTCTCCCGCCTTGCTCCGCGCTCTCTGCGCCTCGGCAGTGGATGACCCCTTGTGCTATAGCGCCCCTTGTGGGCAATAAAACGGGCACAAGGCCCTAGACTACGGGCATTGAACCGTAGCCTAGCCCCTTGTGGGCGATGAAGCGAGCGCAAGGCTGGCTCCGTGCTCTCTGCGCCTCGGCGGTGAATGGCCTCTTGTGCTATAGCGCCCCTCGCGGGCACACGATGAACGCTTCAAGGAGCTTGCTATGACCCTACGGCGCTGGCTGGCGGAGCGGCTTTTCGCCGCGGAGATGGATGAGCGGGTGCAGGAGGCGCTCAAGGCGGTGGACGACCGCTACTGGCGCAGCGTCACGGATGCCCAGGGGCTCTCGCGCCCCTGGCACGAGCAGCGCGCGGAGTTGGAGCGCATCGGGGAGGTGGTGCGCACCAACCCCCTGGCGGCGCGTCTGGTGAGCATGACCACCGATTTCGTCATCGGCGCGGGGGCGGTCGTGCGCGGGCACCCCTGGGCGCAGGCGTTCTGGGACGAGCCCCTCAATCGCCTGGATATGCGCGTCTATCGCTGGTGCGACGAGCTGACCCGCAGCGGGGAGCTCTTTATCGTCCTCTCGCGCAACCCGGCCTCGGGGATGAGCTATTGCCGCGAGATCCCCGCCATCCAGATAGACCAGATTGAAACCGACCCCGACGACCTAGAGCGCGAGCTGCGCTACCACCAGCTCACCGCCGACCCGGAGGGAAGGTGGTGGTCAGGAAAGGATGAAGGCGGAAGGATGAAGGATGAAAGGGAGCGGTCAGCGATCAGCTTTCAGCCGTCAGCCGGGACGGCTCTCCCTCGCCCGGAATCGGGAGAGGATTGGGTTGAGGGCGACGCTCAGATCATGCTCCATTACGCCATCAACCGGCGCGTGGGGGAGGTGCGCGGGCGCTCGGACCTGGCCCCCATCCTCACCTGGCTGGAGCGCTACGACACCTGGCTGGAGGACCGGGTGCGCATCAACCGCTATAAGGGGGCCTATCTCTGGCAGGTGAAGATAGAGGGGGCGCTGCCGGGGCAGTTGGAGGCCAAGCGGGCGCAGTATAGCCGCATCCCCGCGCCGGGCTCCATCATCGTCACCGACGGCCACGAGACCTGGACGGCGGTGCAGCCCTCCATCGCCGCCGACGACGTGGAGGCCGACGGCAAGGCCATCCGCCTGATGATCGCCGCTGGGTCGGGGGTGCCGCTGCACTTTTTGGCCGAGGGGGAGAGCGCCACGCGGGCCACGGCGCGGGAGATGGGCACGGCCACCTATCGCCATTTCGCCCATCGGCAGCATGTCTTTGCCACCATCGTGGAGGACATCATCCGCGTGGCCGCGCGCCGCGCCGGGCTGGGAGAGATAGAAGTGGAGGTGGCGTTTGAGAGTGTGTTTGGTAGTGGTCAGCCATCAGCGGTCAGCTTTCAGCCGGAAGGTTCCGGCTGAAAGCTGATGGCTGACTGCTGAAGGCTAGGGGAGGCACGATGAGCGAGATCCGTGAACACATCCGCCTCTCCGCCGGGGAGGTGGATGGGGAACTGGGGGTGGTGGTGATCCGCGCGGGGGCGGCCAACGGGCTGCTCTTCCCGGCGGGGGTCCTGGCGCGGAGCGCGGCGGCCTTTGAGGGTGCGCCCTGTTTCGTGGATCACGCCGGGCCGCTGGACGCGGGCCGCGCCGGGGGGCGCAGCGTGCGCGACCTCGCCGGGTACCTCAGGGGGGTGCGTTGGGACGAGGGCCGGCAGGCCATCTTGGGGCGGCTGCGGCTGGTGAGCCAGGCCGCTTGGGTGGGGGCCTTGGCCCGCGAGCTAGGGGATGAGCCGTTCTTCGGCTTGAGCGCGGATATGTGGGTTCGCCGCGAGGGAAAGGAGGTGCGGGCGATAGAGAGCGTCCACTCGGTGGACGTGGTGGTGAACCCTGCGGCCGGTGGCCGCTTCTTGGGCAGTTCCAGCGAACACAGAAAGGAGGCGAGTGAGATGAGGACCGAGGGTGAGGTCCAAAGGGTTCAGGTAGCAGAGGAGTATACGCCGCGGTGCGACGACTGCGAGCCGAGTGGCCAAGGGGCGGCCGACCTCGGCCCCGGGGCCGAGCGCTTGAGCCAGGAGGTGCAGGCGCTCCGCACAGAGCTGATGGAGACCAAGCTGGCCCATTCGGGCTTGCCCGCGCCGCTGGTCGAGGCGGTGCGAGCGCAATTTCGGGGGCACACGCCCAGCTCGGCGGAGTTGGACGAGGAGATCGCCCGCTTCCGCAGCGCCTGGGCGCAAGCCCTGACGGGCGCCACGATCAAGGGCCTGGGCGAGGTGCAGGGGATGGTCACCCCGCTGGAGAAGGTGACCCTGGCCTTTGAGCGGCTGATGGGCCTGCCGGAGACGGCGGCCCACCGGGCGGTGGCCCGGCTCACGGGGATCCGCGAGCTCTACGACCTGCTCACCGGCGATTGGGAGCGCCACGGGCTCTTTCGCCCCGAACGGGTGACCCTGGCCAACGTGACCACGACGACCATGACCAGCGTGGTGGCCAACGTCCTGAACAAGGTGCTGCTGCGCGCCTTTGAATCCCGCCCGCAATGGTGGCGGCCCATCGCCTATGAGGAGGATTTCCAGACGCTGAACACCGTGCGCTGGATCACCCTGGGCGGCTTTGGCGATCTGGATACCGTCGCCGAGGGGGGCAGCTATACTGAGAAATCCTGGGACGATGCGGCGGAGACGGCGGATTTCGTCAAGAAGGGCAACTATATCGGCATCACCCTGGAGATGATCGACCGCGACGACGTGGCCGCGGTGCGCTCCATCCCCCGGCGGCTGGGGCTGGCCGCCTATCGCACCTTGAGCGCGGCGGTGGCGGCGCTCTTCACGGCCAATGGCGGCGTGGGGCCGACCCTCTCCGACGGCAAGGCCCTCTTCCACGCCGATCACGGCAACCTGGGCACGGCGGCGCTGGATGCGGATAGCTGGGACGCGGTGATCCAGGCGATGTGGAAGCAGACGGAGCTGAACTCCTCCAAGCGCCTGGGCATCCGCCCGCGCTACTGCCTAGTGCCCATTGAATTGGAAAAGACCGCCCTGACGATCTTTGAGAGCGACCTGGAGCCGGGGACGGATACCAACGACGCCAACGTGCGGCGCAACTCCTCCAGCGTGATCACCGTGCCCGAATGGACCGACGCCTCCGACTGGGCGGCGGCCGCCGATCCGGGGGACCTGGAGGGGGTATGCATCGGCTACCGCTTCGGGCGCGCGCCGGAGATTTTCGTCGCCGATAGCGACGTGGCCGGAAGCATGTTCACCAACGACGAGATGCGCATCAAGGTGCGCTTCATCTACGCCGTGGGGATCGGCAACTTCCGGGCGCTGTACAAGAACAACGTGGCGTAGGCGGTCGGTCATCAGCGATCAGCTTTCAGCCCTCAGCCAAAAGATCCCGACTGATCGCTGAAAGCTGAGAGCCAAGAGAGGAGGTACACATGGGCTTTTGGGATGATCCGCGGTTGCGGGAGGTGTTGCGGCAGGTGGCCATCGCGCTCCTGTTGGCCCTCTTGAGCGTGTTGGGCTACGACCAGGCCGTGGCCAAACGTTGGTAGTGTGCCCGTCAGGGCATCAGCGCCTCACGGCGCCACTACAAACATCCGCGAAAAACGCGAATCGGCGCGCATGGGAAACAGGGCTTTCCACCGCAGAGACGCAGAGGGCGCGGAGAGAAGCAGGGCAGAATGAGGGAAAGCCTCTGCGTTCTCTGCGCCTCGGCGGTGAATCCGAATGGCGCGGCTACTGAGCACTGACAACTGATGACTGACTATTACGGAGGCAAGCTGATGGCTGATAGCCGAAAGCCAAAGGGGGGTACATGTCCACCTTGACCGAGCTGATCGCCCAGGTGAAGCTGGAGCTGAAGGACACGGGCAACGCCCGCTGGAGCGATGCGGAGCTGACCGCGCACATCCGCCGCGCCTTGCGCGCCTATAACCGCGTGGACCCGCAGCGCCTGGTGGCGACGCTCCCCTCCGCCGAGGGCCAGCGGGAGTATTCCCTGGCCGGCCTCGCGGGGCTGATGGAGGTGACCGACCTCTGGTACCCCTGGGACGAGGATAACCCCGCCTATCCCCCGCCACGGCCCCAATGGAGCCTCATCGGGGACGGGCTGCTCTACCTGGAGGTGGAGGCCCCGCCCAGGGGGGATGGGACGGACGACCTGCGCGTCTTTTACACCGCGCCGCACACCATCCAAGGGCTAGACGGGGCCGGCGCGACCACCCTGGACGCCCAGGGGGAGCAAGTGGTCATCCTGGGGGCCAGCGCCTACGCGGCCATGCAGCTCGCCCAGAGCCTGATGGGCACGGTGACGGTGAGCGGCTGGACGCCGAGGCAATTTCAGGATTGGGCCATGGCTCGGGCCAAAGCCTTTGAGGTCAGCCTGGAGCAGGTGCGCCGTCGGGCGACCATGGCCCAGGATAGCCGGGTAAGTTGGAAGGACTAGGCTGTCAGTAATCAGCTGTCAGTGATCAGATATCAGCGATCAGCAATCAGCTTTCAGCCACAAGCCGACGGCCTTGCTGAAAGCTGACGGCCGATAGCTGAAGGCTTACGGGGGGGTGACATGGAGATCGTGCGTGCGCGGGTGCGGGCCTATTATAGCGCGACCCACACGGCCGACGTGGAGGCGGTGCGCGGGCCGGCGGCGCTGCTCGGCGGGCTGCCGGTGGTGGCGCACTGTCCGGCGGGGTTCCTGACGGCGGGGCGCGAGGTGGCCGTGCTCCTTTGGGATGACGTCGGCGGGGTGGTGTTGGGGCCGTATGGGGCCCCCGCCGACCACTGGGCCATCGGAGGCCGCCTGAGAAGCCCCTATACCCCCGAAACCCGCGCCCACGAGTTCCATCAGGCCGGCATCCGAGCCGCCTCCAACGGCACCTACTACGACATCCTCCAGTTCACCGCCGGAAGCGGCGTGAGCGGCAAAGTGGCCACCGTCAGCGGCCTCCTCACCGTCACCGCCCTGGTCTATGTCACCGGCGGCTATTACCAGATGCGCTCTCGGCTGTTATTCGTCAGCCTGCGCAAGATGACCACCAACGCCATGCAATCCGTCATCCAGCAGCTGGGCACGGATAACGTCCTGGAGTGGAGCATCAGGGCCACCACCCTGACCGTGCGCGAGAAGGCGGGGGCCACAGCCCAAAACCTGGTCATAGAGGCCGCCGTCAGCTGCACCGACTTCTCCAGCGGCAGCCTCTTCTACACCTTCATCGCCGGCCGAGGCTCCATGCACGCTAGCCAGGCCATATCCGCCGCCGTGTTGAGCGATTAGCCGTCAGCGGTCAGCAGCCAGCGGGAGGCTGATAGCTGATCGCTGATGGCCGATAGCCAAGTGACAACGACCATGCGAAACATCAGCGAAACCCTCCTCGCCGCCGCACGAAGCCTGCGGGGCAAACCGAGCGTAAAGGCGCGCCTCCACGATCACCGTCTGCGCTGGGAGCTCCTCCACTGGGGGGATGGCGCCTCGCGCTGGACGGACATGGTAGCCCAAGGGACGACCATCCACCGCGTGCGCTCCGACTCCAGCGGCCACATCCAGACGGCCCTGGTCAGCGACCCGGCGGTCCAAGCGCAGTGGACGAGCTGGACGACGCGCACGAGCGAAGGGATAGCCAACTCGGACGTGGGGATCGGCCTCAGTGGGGACACGCTGCGCCTCGTTTACGTCAAGAGCGGCTACGAGGTGCGCACCATGACCTCCGACAACGCGGGGGCCGGTTGGTCGGCGCCGGAGACGGTCGTCGGCGGGCTGGGGGGAGCGCCTTACGTCGCCACGACGGGCGGGGCGGTTTTCGTGCTCACGGGCGGGCAGGTGCGCCTTTACACCAAACTATCGGGGAGCTGGGGGCTGCGCTCCACGCTGAGCGGGCTGACGCTCGGCTCTCCCCAAGGGGTGGCGGCCTGCTACGACGCGGCCGCGGGCGCGTATCGGGTGGCCATCGCCGGGGATGGGCGGCTCTACGTCGCCGCCTGCGAGGCGAGCACCTATGCCTGGGATAGCCCCCTGCAGATCGCCCCCGGAGGCACGGGGGCCGCGGCCGGCGCGAGCGCCCTGCGCGGGCCGAGCGTGCTTCAGGCCGGAGAGGGTTTCATCCTCACCTGGGTGGACGAGTTCGCCGGCTCCGGCGCGACGTGGGTGCAGCCCGTGGCGGCGCGCAGCGCCGATTGGGTCCATTTCGGCGAGGAGGTGGCCCTGAACATCTGGGCGGATACGGAGCGCCGCGCGGCCCTGGCCTATATCCCCGCCACCCGCGCCCTCTACGCGGCGAACGAGGCGTGCGTCTGCCGGGCGACGACCTACGACGCCGAGGATGAGGCCCAGAACCTGGGCGAGCTGCCCGTGTTGGCCTACGAGCGGCGGACGGATGAGGGCGGCTCGCGGCTGCGCGTGGAGGTGTTGAATGCCGGCGATGCCTATGCCCCGTTGCATCCGTGCATCCGCCCGCTGGCCACGCTCATCCTGGAACGCGGCTATGTGACCGAGGCGGGGGAGGAGCGAATTGCCCTGGACCCGCACTACCTCCTCGCGGCCACCCTCACCGAGGGGCGCGAGGGCGGGCGGCTCATCCTGGAGGCGGTGGACGGCTGGGGCCTTTTGGCGCTGTGGCGGCCCGGCGAGCCGCTCACCTGGACGGGCCGCTCTGTGGGATGGCTCCTCAAGGAGGTGTGCGCCCGCGTGGGGCTGGGTTACGCCGATAGCGGGGCCGACTCTTTCGGCTACGCCCCGGCGGCCTTGACCATCCTGCCCACCCAAAGCGGGGCGGAGGCGGCGCGGGAGCTCTTGAAGCTCGCCGGGGGAGTGGGCCGGTTTCGGGAGGACGGGGCCCTGTACGCCCTGGAGCTTTACGGCGACGACCCCTTGGAGCGAGCCGAGATCGGGGCCGCAGGGGAGGTCTTGCACGGCGCTTACGGCCTGCGCGCCTACGGGGGCACGAGCTTTCGGGTCTATGGCCAGGGGGTGGCCTCGGCGGGCGAATTGGGCGCGGAGAGCATGGAGCTGGGCCTGCGGCTGGTGCGCAGCCACGAGGACTATCGCCTGACGACGGCCGCGAGCGCCCAGGCGCTCCAGAATTACCTTTGGACGCGCGGGCGCATCAGCGGGCGCAGGGAGATGATCACCGTCCCCCTGCGGCCGGAGGTGGAGCTCTGGGATATCGCCCGGCTCACCGTCAACCCACAGATCATCCCGCCGAGCGACTGCTTGCGGCGGGTGGTGGGGATCGCCGAGGAATACGACGCGGCGCGGGGAAGGTATGTGACGCGGGTGGAGCTAGGAGGACGCTGACGACGGGAAAGGGGCCGCAGAAAAGGAAAAAGCCCGACAGGTTTTCCCAAACCTGTCGGGCCGATGGCTAGTTAGTTGCAAGCCCCACCAACGGCCTTGCAGGCGTTGACCCGGCCCCAGCGCCAGTAAGTGCCAGTGCCTGGGATGGGATCGGCGGTGCTTTCGATCCGCTGGCGAACGCAGCTGTTCGTGCTACACTGGCCGGTAGCCCAGACAAGCGCAGCTACGCCGGCCACATGGGGCGTGGCCATGGAAGTGCCGCTGCCACAACCGTAGTTGTTCTTCCCTAGCACGCAAGAATGGTTGGGGAAGGTGGAGAAGATGTCCACGCCCGGCGCAGCCACATCCACCCACTTGCCGTATTGGGAGAAGGAGGCCTTCTGATCATTATGGTCAGTGGCCGCTACAGCGATGCAGTTGGTGTAATAGGCCGGATAATTCGGGCTGGAGTTCCCGTCGTTACCCGCCGCCGCAACCAGGACCACTCCCTTCTTCCAAGCATAGTTGACAGCGTCCTCCAAGGTCCTGGATTTGGCTTTGGCGCCCAGACTCATGTTGATCACCTTGGCCCCGTTATCCGCCGCCCACCTGATGCCGTTGGCGATCCAGGAATAGTAACCTGAGCCTTGGTCGTTGAGCACCTTGACGTTCCACAGGGAAGAGTTGTAGCCCACCCCGGCCACGCCGGTACCGTTATCGGTCGCCGCAGCGACGATCCCGGCGACGTGGGTCCCATGGCCATAGTGATCGTCCGCATCAGGACTATCCGTGAAGTTAGTGTACGTCAAGACTTTACTCGCCAGATCCTCGTGATCCTGGTCAATGCCTGTGTCTAGGATGGCGACGGTAACGGTGAAGCAACCATGAGTCACGTCCCAGGCTTCGGGGGCATCAATATCTGCATCGTAGGTTCCCCCAGTCTGCCCCGTGTTATTCAGCCCCCACTGGCTGGAGAAGTACGGGTCATTGGGGGTATCCAGAGCGTAGGCGATATAGTCCGGCTCGGCGTAGGCCACAAAGGGACTACGGGCGTAAGCGGCAACCTTCGCCTTCTCCGTCGCTGCCGGCACCCTGACTACCTCAACCTCGATGCCGGGAATGGTCTCAATGGGAAGCCCTCCGTGGACACGATGAAGGGCGGCCCTGTCGGCGGGGCTTGCCCAGGGTTGAAACTTGACCAAGATGCGGCCGGGCGCAAAGGGGGGCGACGATGGCGGAGCGCCTTGGGCGGGCACTGCAGAGAGCAAGAGAAGCAAGACTACCAGCAGCAAGATGTACTTCAGGGTTCTGCCTTTCATGTCACTTCCTCCTGATTCAAATCCCAAAAGACAACCGGCCATCAACTCTCAGACAACTAAGGACCAACCGTCAGAAGCCCAATCCGAAAACCACCGCACACCCAAAACCCGAACCGGGTAACACAAAACCATCTTTTATAAACTATTATACCACGACATGTCAAGCCAAACCGAGTACGCCGATCAGGTCTTCAAATGGCGCCGTATCGGCCCCCCGCTCTCGTAACAGGCTTAACAAGAGGCTCAGGTCATGCGTGCGCGGGTACTCTACATCCAGCCAAGCCAGCCAGGCCTTGAGCGCCTTTTCGATCGCCTGCTGCGCATGAAAGCCAAAGATCTCCTCGGCAAAGACGCCGGGGTCGGTCATGCCCGAGAGCGCCCTGAGGTCCTTAGAGGCCATCGTTAGGAGCAATTCAACCTCGGCGCGGTTTGGCATAGAGCACTTTCCCCTCGCGCAGCGCCCGGGCCACCACGTGGTTGCGGGCGTGTCGCCAACGTTCAACCTCGTCGCGGCTGTACACGAGGATGTCCTTAGGCACGACGAATCGCGCCAGCGCCCGCCAGAGCCGCACCATCTCCTTGCGCCGGTCGCGACCGGGGCCAAAGGGGGCCGTCTCGATCACCAATAGGTCCACATCAGAGTGTGGGCCGGCCATCCCTTTGGCCCAGGAGCCAAAGAGGATCACCTCTTCCGGCGCCACTTCGTCGGCGATGACTTGGGCCATCTCCTGAAGCCATTGCGGAGATATGTCGGTCATGTCCCTCCCCGTTCGTCACGTGCCCGCGAGGGCATCAGGGCGCGTGCCGGGCCATCTTCCCCCTTCGTCCTTGCGGACGTCCGCTGCCGTCCGCTGGAGCCAGGGGGGCAAGTCGGCCTCCTTCGTCCCGGCGAAGCGGCAGGCGTAGCGGCAGGTGGCGCAGGTGCCCTTGAGGGGCGCGAGGGGCTTTTCGCCCTTGATGCGCTCC
>Ga0123519_10016687_pt1 | contig 10169 bp, 8 predicted proteins | sample YelNatPaOPRAMG02_FD_87396 | JGI IMG/M metagenome (GOLD analysis project Ga0123519, IMG submission 87396) | Hot spring microbial communities from Yellowstone National Park - Yellowstone National Park OP-RAMG-02 (version 2) | ecosystem: Environmental > Aquatic > Thermal springs > Hot (42-90C) ...
GCAGGGATGGCGCTGTTAGGGAGTGAGGTGAAGTCGCTTCGGGAGGTAGAGCTAATCTGAAAGATGCCTATGCTCGGTTTGAGGGTCGGGAGCTATATCTGGTTCAAGCCCATATAGCGCCTTATTCCCAGGCTGGGATTTTCAATCATAATCCCGAGCGAGCTCGGAAATTATTGCTTAATAAACGGGAATTGAAACGGCTTTTGGGAAAGGTTACGGAGCGGGGCTACACCATTATTCCATTGAAGATTTATTTTAAAAAGGGCAGAGCTAAATTGGAAATTGCGTTGGCAAAAGGAAAAAAAGTTTATGACCGAAGGGAAGAGATAAAGAAACGGGACCTGGAGCGGGAGCTGAGGCGGGAGGAGAAATATCGGAGGTCTTGAATTATAGTTATTGAAGGGGTGATTGATGAATTATTTTGCAGGAGTAGATATTGGCAGTATCTCAACTGAGGTGGTGATAATTGATGAAACTGGAGAGATAAAGGGCTATGGGATTGAGCTAACTGGTGCGGAGAGCAAGAAGGCAGAGGAGCGGGCTTTTAAGAGAGCATTGAAGAGTGCGGGTCTGGCGAGAAAGGATGTGGTCCAGGTGGTAGCTACTGGTTATGGTCGGGAGCGGGCGGGTGCGGATTTTAAGATTACAGAAATCACCTGTCATGCCAAAGGCGCGCATCGGCTTTATCCCTCAGTGAGAACCATTATTGATATAGGCGGACAGGACAGCAAGGCTATCCGGATAGATGAACAAGGAAAGGTAATTCATTTCCAGATGAACGATAAATGCGCGGCGGGCACCGGTAGGTTTTTAGAGGTGATGGCAAGGGCATTGGAGGTAGAGGTAAGCGAATTAGGGGAGTTAGAGAAAAAGAGCAAAAAGGATTTAAAGGTAAGCAGTGTTTGCACAGTGTTTGCGGAGAGCGAGGTGGTAGGATTATTGGCAAAGAGAGAGAGGCGAGAAGACATTATTCGGGCATTACATAATTCGGTTGCGGAGCGGATTTTCGGCTTAGTGAGCAGAGTCGGGATAGAGCCAGAAATAGCCTTGACTGGCGGGGTGGCAAAGAATCAGGGGATGGTTCGTGCCTTAGAGGAAAAGGTAGGGAGAAAAATTTTAGTGCCGAGCGAGCCTCAAATAATTGGAGCTTTTGGCGCCGGGTTGCTTGCGAAAGAAAAGCTATTGGGGAATAAATTATGAGTAAGAGGCAAAATCCTTTTAAAGAAGGAGAAGAAAATGAGTAAATCAGTAGGGGTGGTTCGGAGCGAGATTTTTATGAATCACGATACTGGTTATGGTCATCCTGAATGCTCGGAGCGCTTGGTTTCCATTTATGGGCTTTTGGACCAGAGCGAGCTTTCTAAAGAACTGAAAGAGGTGGAATTAAGAAAAGCGACTAAACAGGAGATTTGTCTGATTCACTCGGAGTATCATTATAGTGTGATTGAGAGAACCAAAGGAAAAAATACCTATCTGGATGGAGACACGCCAGCGTCTCCGGAATCTTTTGAGACTGCGCTTTATGCGGTGGGGGGATTGCTTACCTTGACCGAGCAGGTCTTATCTGGAAAGCTAAAAACCGGTTTTGCTTTAGTTCGTCCCCCCGGGCATCATGCGGAGCGGGAGCGAGCAATGGGATTTTGTCTGTTTAATAATATCGCCATAGCCAGCGCCTGGGCGATTAAGGAGAAAGGCTTGAAAAGGGTGCTGGTAGTTGATTTTGATGTTCATCACGGCAATGGCACCCAGCATTCTTTTTATGATAAAGAACAGGTGCTTTATTTTTCCACTCATCGCTATCCATTTTATCCGGGCACTGGCTGGTTTAATGAGGTAGGAGAGGGAAAGGGTGAGGGATTTACCGTGAATGTGCCTTTACCTGGAGGAGTTGGGGATGCGGAATTTGATGCGGTTTATACCAAGATATTGATGCCTATTGCCCGGGAATATAAGCCGGAGCTGATTATGGTCTCAGCCGGGTTTGACGCTTATTATGATGACCCGTTAGGAGGGATGGAGGTCTCGGAGCAGGGATATGCGAGGTTAGCGTCTATTTTTATGGAGTTAGCAGAGGAGCTATGCAATGGGAGATTGATATTTGTTCTGGAGGGAGGATATTCCATAGAAGGGATTGCCAAATGCGTTCAGGCGATTATCTTAAGAATGATTGGCAGAGAAAAGCTGGTCAAAGAGCTGGAGGAAAAGCCTTCAGGAGGTTTAGAAAAAATTCTTAATGAGGTGTATAAATTTCAGAAGCATTATTGGAAAGGAATTGAAATATGAATAAAATTCTGAACCTGATAGGTGCTATTATTTTAACTGGGGCTTTTTTCTGCTGTGGAGAAGGCGACCAAGAAGCTCCGGGCAGGATAAAGGATTTAGTTTTTTTCACTGACCCAAGCGCCTTAATTTATGATAATGGATTTGAGCTGGGAGTGGAGCAATTTCCTGCTAAGACCTATTCTCTTGCCTGGACCGCAACTGGGGATAATGGAGACCAGGGAGAAGCCAGCCTCTATGACCTGCGCTGGATTTCTTTAGCAGAAATAGAAGAAAATGGGTTAAGTTTAGATGAGCTTTGCCATCAAGAAAATAGTTATCTTCATTATGTTTTTAAGGAGCCTTTTCCTAAAAGTGCGGGTAGCGCGGAGATTTTCAGCTTGATGGATTTGTCTCTTAGCAGAGCAGAACATTATTATTTCTGTCTTTGGGCAATAGACGAAATCGGACAACGCTCTCTCCCAGCAATGGCACAAGCAGAGATTCCATTCTTAGGAGTTAATCTAAGCGCAGGAGAAACAATCGGGCTTGGGGAAAAGGTTTCAGGAATAGGGGATTTTAGTCTGGATGGCTTTAGGGATATAGCGGTTTCTTCTAAGAATCAAGGAAGGGTTTTTATTTATTTTGGACGAAATTATTCAGAGTTATTTACTGAGCAAGCGCTCTTTGGTGATACCGTGAAAGTAGTAAATGAGCTTAGCCCGGATTTGGTGATAGAAGGGAGCGCAGGCGAGGAATTTGGCACGGATTTTGGCTATCTTGGTGATTTGGATACAAACGGCAAAATGGATTTAGGGATAAGTGCGCCCGGGAGTGATAGTGGAGCTGGAAGGGTTTATCTTTTTGAAGGAAGTAGTGTGGAGGTGATTGATGCGGATTCTGCTTGGGCAATAATTGAGGGGGAGAATTCAGGAGATAGGTTAGGCGCAAAACTTGCGGGTTGTGGGGATTTGAATCAGGATGGTTATTCAGATTTTGCGGTATTAGCAGAGGAAGCAGGAAAGGTTTATATCGTGTTAGGAGGAGATAGTTCCTCTCCTTTAGGAGCAATTCCAGCTAATGATGGGATTGATAATGTTGCCTCAGTTTTGATTCAGGGAAATAGTTCTTGGGGATTTGGCTCGGGCTTGGATTGCGGTGAGGATTTGAACGGAGATGGAGCACCGGATATTTTAATTGGCGCAGAAAATAAAGCCAACAGCTCAGGTGATGAGACCGGTGCGGTTTATCTTTTTCTGGGAGGAGAAGCTGGGACAATTAATTTTAATGGCATTAATTCTCGGAATTTAGCGGTTTCAGTGGATTTAAGCTCAGGGGATTCAGCGGATTTAGTGATTTATGGGGTAGATGTTGGTGAGAGGTTTGGAGCGGATTTAGCGATGTTGGGGGATGTTATTGCCCGGTCAATGGCGGACCTTTCACGAGATTTTGCAGTAGGTGCGCCAGGGAGCGGAAACGGGAGGGTATATATTTTTTATGGAGGACATTCAGGAAATCTTGGCTTGGACCAACTAACCCCTCCGGAAAGTGGGTCTGGTGATTCTGCGGATTTGATTATTGAAGGTGGAGCTGGTGAGGTGATTGGCGAGATGGTCAGCGGAAAAGCGGATTTAAACCAGGATGGGCATCGGGATTTAGGCTTCAGTGTAGGTGAGACCGGGATTCGGGTTTATTATTTAGTTCCTGGGGAAGAATTAGAGGATTTAAAAATTTTGGATTTTGATTTTTCCCATTCAATCAGTAGTTTCAGTTTGATTCTGGATTTTGACCAGGATGCTCGGGCTGATATTTTAGCTGGGATGAGTGGAAGCGGGCAGAGTTATCTATTAAAATAACTTTTTAGAGGCAAAAGAAATGGAAAAAATTTTTAATTTTTTGATTATCCTTATTTTTTTAAGTATCACCTGCTGTCAGCAATCATCTTCCTCTGGGTTAAAGCCAGCGGGTGAAGATATATTAACTAAAAACATAAATAATTTTACTGTTCAAGATTTAAAAAAAATGAAGGTTTTAGTTAAGACCGACTTAGGGAGCTTTTTAATTGCCTTTTATCCGGAGAAAGCAGAGCTATTGGTTAGAAATTTTGTTAAGCTGGTTCGGGAAGGATTTTATGATGGTTTAACCTTTCATATGATAGTTCCCAAATATATGATTATTGGAGGGGACCCACAAGAGGATGGTGGAGGAGGACCAGGGTATTGGATAGAACCACAATATAATGACCTTCCTCATATCCGGGGCGCGGTCGGGATGTCTCATCCGCCTTTTAATCCAGACCAGATAGGTAGTCAGTTTTATGTTCTGGTAAGTAATAGTCCGGTTCAGAGCAATGCTTATCCGGTATTTGGATATGTAGAGAGCGGAATGGACACGGTAGACCGGATTAGCGAGATTGCTTCTGGTGGACTTGAGAGCAAGCCAGCTTGGAAGCCTGCGGTAAAGGTCAAAATTCAAGATATGATTTTAATGATAGCAGAGGATAAAAAATGACTAAACTCTTTAATGGAATATTTCAGCTATTATATTTCTTATGGGCGAGACCGAATCTGATTTTACGCAGAGCAAATTTTTTAGAGCTGGATATTTCTGGAGATTTGCCGGAGCAAAAGGCTCGGGCTAATCTGCTCCAGAGATTTTTTTCTAAACCTATAACCAGCTTCTCAGAGTTGATTTTTGCTTTAAAAGAAGCAGAGATGGACCATAGAATCAAGGGCTGTTTAGTGCGGATTGGGGATAGCTCTTTGGGCTGGGGAAGGGCTTGTGAGCTGAGGGAGGCAATTCATCAATTCCGGGCTAAGGGCAAAAAAGCTATCGCCTACCTCAAAGAGAGCGGGAATTTAGAGTATTTCATAGCGACCGCTTGCGATGAGATAATGCTTTATCCCAGTCAGAGCCTTAATTTAATTGGACTTTTAAGTGAGGTAATTTATTTCAAAGGCACTCTGGATAAGTTAGAGATAAAGGCGGAGCTATTACAAGCTGGCAGATACAAATCCGCGGTTGAGCCTTATATTCGGGACTCAATGTCTGAAGAGCATCGGGAGGCTCTGAACGCGATTCTTGATGAGGTTCTTGAGGAGCTTTTAAGAGCCATTTCCCAGAGCCGGAATTTGCCTAAAGAAAAGGCAAAAGAGCTAATTGACCAGGCGCCCTTTTTGCCAGAAGAAGCCAAAGCTCTTGGTCTCATAGACCAGATTTTTTATTCAGACCAATTGGAGGAGCATATTGAGGGGTTGCTGGGAGAGCCAATCAGGAAAATCAATGCGGAACATTATTATCATCTTCGGCTATTGGGTCAGGGAGCTTTTGCTGGGTTTAGAAGGCTTCCTCGGCTGGCGCTGGTTTATGGCACTGGGGTAATTCGGGAGCAAGATGAATATGATTATGATGATTTTGGGGATGAGATAACCCCGGAGAAAATGGTCCGGGGCTTACGGGAGATTCGGGAAAATCCTCGGGTGAAGGCGGTGGTGGTGAGGTTGGATTCTCCGGGCGGAAGCGCAATTGCCTCAGACTTAATCTGGCGGGAGATGAGCCTATTGCGTAAAGAAAAGCCTTTAATTGTCTCAATGGCGGATGTAAGTGCAAGTGGTGGATACTATATTGCAATGGCTGGGGAGAGGATTTTAGCTGAGCCAATTAGCCTGACTGGTTCTATTGGGGTGATTGCGGGTAAGCTCAATTTAAGCGGGCTTTATCATAAACTTGGCATTAAGAAGGAGCAGGTGAAAAGAGGAGAATCTGCAGACCTATTTTCTGACTATACCTCATTGAGCGGGGCTAAGGAAGATAAGGTCCGTAAGGAGCTTGACTATTTTTATCAAGATTTTGTTAAGAAAGCCTCAGAGCAAAGAAAGATGAGCTTTGAGGAGCTTGAGCAAAGAGCCCAAGGAAGGGTCTGGACCGGTAATCAAGCGCTGAAATTGGGGTTGATTGATGAAATCGGCGGACTCAGAAAAGCAATAGAGCTTGCCAAACAGGCTATGGGCTTAAAGCCAGAGGATAAAGTGAGAATGGAAATTTATCCTAAACCCAGACGGAGATTGTTGCCGGTGTTTCCCTTCCGTATCCCCATTTTTCCTTTCTTTCAAAATCAGGAACTGAAATGGCTGAATCAATTTCAAAAATTGTCTAAAAAAAGAATTTTATTTTTCATCCCCTTTTTAATTCGGATTAAATAGGATTTAACCGGTTTGTTATTTTTCACCCCGGATAGCTTTCCCCTAAATCCGAAAGCATTAACAAAGGTCCTGGTTTAACTATCTTTTCCTCCACCACAAACGCAGAAAATATGGTATGACCTCTGGTAAATAATTGGTCCTGCACCCGGCATTCAATATAGCCTGCGCAATCTTTCAGAATTGGCGCACCACTCACTCCTTTGCTCCATTCCAGCCCCTCAAATTTATCCGCTTTGTTCTTGCTTTCCAGCTTGAACTTTTCCACTAACTCCTTCTGGTCCTTCCTCAAAAATATCACTGCAAAGGTTCTTGAGTCTTTGACCATTTTATGGGTGTATCTATCCGGATGAATGCCAACCGCAACCATCGGCGGTCTTGTGCAAACCTGCATAAATAATGATAATGGCATCCCGTTTATCTCGTTCCCACTGGCAGTGGTCAATAGATAACACCCATAATCCACCATCTTGAATAATTCTCCCTGGGTCATAATTCACCTCCTATTTAGGGTTTATCTTAACTTCTTTTTAATATATATTCCAAGGCTCAAAACCACAATAATCGGGCAAACACTTGCTAAACTGATTATCCCAAACCCCTCTAAGGCAGAAGTCGCCTTGCTTACTCCTAATCCCAATGCCAGCACCAAGGGAACAGTTATGGGTCCTGTGGTCACACCCGCACTATCCCAGCCGATATTGGTAAATTCCTCAGTAGAAAAAATAGAGAGCGGAATCAATAGAAAATATAAAGGTATCAAAAGATAGGCTAAAGGCAGGTTCCAGATGATTTTGGCAATTCCCAGACTGATACCGATTCCTACCCCAAAAGCAACACTATGAATCAATAAAAACTTCTTAAAAGCGCCTTGAGTTATCTCCTCAACCGTAATCCCAAGCGCATTGAGCGCAGGCTCTGCAACTGTCGCACCATAGCCTAATAAAAAAGCAAATAATAAAACGATTACCTTTCCGCCCACCTCCCCATATAAAGGCTCTGGCGGAGAAAAGGAAAAAGGCGCCTGCGAGCCCACCTTCTCGCCCAGCGGTGTTAAGCCCAATCCCAAGCCTAAATTGAAAATAAACATCCCGATTATGCAAAATACTATACCTAAAAAAATCACCGAGCCATTATAAAAAGTCTCTTTCAGCAGATATTTTTGAAGCAAATAAAGAAAAAGGATTAAAGGAACTATTGCTCGGAGCGCATAATAAAATGCGCTCAAAACTATATTTCCTTTATCATTGCTTTCAACCGCCACTGCAGAGCCTAAAGGCATAACCACTTCGGAGCCAGCATATAAACCTATTCCTCCCAAAAGCACAAACAAAATTGGAAACAAACTGGCTAAAGTAACCACCCCGAACCCGCTCATCCCCGTATCTGAAGCACCTCTGGCTTTGGTCAAACCTATCCCTAATGCTAAAACCAAGGGCACCGTGACCGGTCCTGTGGTCACCCCTCCACAATCCCAGGCTAAGCCAATAATGGCGTTCAGCTTCGGGTGCAACTGCGCATAAACCGTGACTCCCAGGGTGAGAACTAAAACCGGTATCAATAAAATTTTCAAAGACCATTGCCAGATAAAACGCAGAACCCCTAAAACCGTTGCCACCCCTACCCCAATCGCTACCATTGCTACCAATATCCCGGAGCGATTGAGCAGGTAATCATAAAGAGCAGGCACCCGATTCGCCTCCAGCGAATAGCCCAATTCCTTTAAAACCCCGATTGCTGGTTCTGCCAGTGTTGCGCCAACCCCTACTAAAAAAGCCACCCCTAACAAAACCGAGAACCTCGCCTTCTGAGGAAGGGAATTGCCAATTGTCTCTGCAAAGGGCATCAAGCCTAACCTAAGCCCCTCCATAAAAAACATTAGCCCAATCAGCACGCAAATTATTCCCAAGCTAAAACCCACTGGATTGGAAATGGTGCCCCGGAACACGAATAGTAAGAACAAAATCAAATAAAGGACTATGGGCAGGCAGTTCTTGACCTGTTCCCCAAATTTGCTCTGAAAATAAGGGCTTAAGATAGTAACAACATCTTTAAATTTTATTTCTATCTCTGCTAACAAAGAAATACCTTTCCTGGTTTCAAAACTACTTAGCGCTTTTAAAAATTTACTAAATCCGTCTCTAAAAATCAAATCGCAAGTCCAAAACTGAACTTCTTTTTTAGTTTCTCATACCATAAACTTAATGAAGCCAGCTTTAGGGGTTAGATAAATAGCATTGACAAAATCCTTTCCTAAAATAGAATATCATTAAATTATTTATTTGAGGCTGGAGGTTTAAAGATGGGCAGAAAGGCGAGTTATAAGGTAATCGTAGTAGGCGCGGGGATGATTGGTCAAGAGATGGTCAAGGTGCTGAAACAGAGAAAATTCCCGATTTCTGAGCTTAAGGTATTGGCGCGGAGCGCAAGGAAGCAGGTTATTGCTGGGGAGGAGTTTCAGGTGAGAGAGACTCAGGAGGGGGAGTTTAATGGGTTTGATATTGCTTTCTTTGCGGGCACTGAAGGAGAAAAGGGCGCAAGTGCCAGTTTTGGCTGGAAAGCGGTAGAAAAGGGGATTATCGTGATTGATAATGGGCAGGATTTCCGGATGCATCCAGAGGTTCCTTTGGTGGTGCCGGAGGTTAATGCTAAGGCGCTTAAAAAGCATAAAGGATTTATTGCTAATCCCAATTGTTCAACGATTCAGATGGTGATGGCGCTTTATCCTTTGCATAAAGTAGCAAAAGTGAAACGGGTCTGGGTCGCGACCTATCAGGCGGTAAGCGGAACCGGTAGCTCTGCTTATCGGGAGCTGGAACAACAGGTTAAAGACTGGGTTGCGGGCAATCCAATTGAGGCTAAGGAATACTCAGTTCAAATCGCGTTTAATCTGTTCCCACAGATTTCCGGTCTGGATACCAAAAATTTCCCGGGATATTATTTAGAAGAGGTCAAGATGATTCGCGAAACCAGAAAAATTTTGTCTGCGCCTAAAATGCAAATAACTGCGACCTGTGTTCGGGTGCCAGTGTTTAATAGTCATAGTGAGGCAATCACCGTAGAGCTTAGTAAGCCGATTTCGGTTAACCGCGCAAGGACTATCCTCTCCAAGATGCCTGGAGTAGTGGTGATGGATGAGCCAGAGAAGGGAATCTGGCCTTATCCTCTGATGGCTTCGGGCAAGGATGAGGTATTTGTGGGCAGGATTCGGAAGGATAGTGCGGTAAAAAATGGGTTAAGCCTGTTCTGTGTTTCTGATAATATCAGAAAGGGTGGAGCATTGAATGCGGTTCAGATTGCAGAAAAGATGATAGAGATGAATCTGATTTAAAAACAGAAATGAAAATAGGGAAAATTATGTTCATCCGCCCGGGACGGCGGTTTTTAAGAATGGGTTTTGGACCGCCAATGGGGATTCTTTATTTAATCTCTGCGCTCAGGAATCGCTATCCCAATAAATATCAATTTGAGTTGATAGAGCAGGCGCTCTATGAGTTAAGCTCGGAACAGGTTTTAAAGCGGTTTCAAAAATTTGACCCAGATATGGTCTGCTTTAGCGCAATGAGTATGGAAGCAGGGGAGATGGAGGAGATAGCCCGGTTAGTGAAAAAGGAAAAGCCTAATTGCATCACGGTTTTGGGGGGACCGCATGCGTCTATTTTTTATGACTGGGCGCTTAAGAATAGCGATATAGATTATGTGGTAATTGGC
>Ga0123519_10016692_pt1 | contig 10168 bp, 7 predicted proteins | sample YelNatPaOPRAMG02_FD_87396 | JGI IMG/M metagenome (GOLD analysis project Ga0123519, IMG submission 87396) | Hot spring microbial communities from Yellowstone National Park - Yellowstone National Park OP-RAMG-02 (version 2) | ecosystem: Environmental > Aquatic > Thermal springs > Hot (42-90C) ...
AAAGGGCTACAGAGCTGCGCTACCGTTCTTTCTGGGTCTGGTTCTTGGGGACTACATGACATCCAGCCTGTGGGCGCTCGCCGGATCGATTTTAGGAATCAAGATGTACCGCTGCTTTCCGTGCTGAGAAGAACACGAGAATAATATTACCCAACTAATATTCCAGGATTATTTGATACTTTCCGCTTGATCCTGCCCAGCGCGTTATCGACAGACTTAGTGTTGCATTCGAGATCACGCGCTATTTCCTGATACGATCTGCCGAGTCGATAACGCTTCAGCACTTGCCACTCGAAGTCCGACAAGAGGGCTTTCAGTGTGGATCGCAGTATTCGGGCATTTTCTCTTCTTAAGAGGATTTCCTCGGGATCCAGTTCGTTCTCAGAGGTAAGTATTTCCGATAGATCAAACTCCGCATCGCCCTCTTCTACGCAGCATTCCAGCGAAACAGCGTTGTTAAGAGGAGACTGCTTCATTCTGGTTGATGCCTTAATTGCGCTGATTATGTGCCGCTCGATGCATATCCGAGCAAACGAAAGAAAGCTGATTTTACTCTCGGGAGAATAGTCCATAATCGACTGCCAGAGGCCGATCATCCCAATCTGTAGCAGATCGTCTTTGTCACCACCGGCAAGAAAGTAGGAGCGGCTCTTGGTGCGTACAAGATTTCGGTATTTGTAGAGCAAGTATTCGCATGCTCCAGCATCTCCCGCCTGCGCAAGTTGGATTATTGCTTGATCGCGAAGGCGTTCATATCGCCATATCTGAATTGATCCTCTAGGCTTCATCTCCTTGCTGTTCCTCATTCGCATTATATCCCACGCTTTTGAAGCCCGCAACGGCCATTTATACCGGCATTGAGCACGTTGCTTTAAACAATGCGCTAAAAAATATCTGCTTCGCAACCGACAGTATATTTAGGCAGATCAAGGCCCAGTGTTCTAAACCGCGGACAATCCCGGAAACTGCTCTAATTCGCGCTTTCGCTACCATGAGCTTAACAACCGGACAATAGCATAAACATAATTCATGTCTGCGGGGTACACATAGCCGAACAGGTGACGTATAATTAGAATTGTGAGCTGATGGGCCATCAGCCAAATTCCGCAGGGAGGCGATGAATGCGCAGAAGATTCGGAAGAGACGTCGTCGAGCGGTGGTATAAGAATCCTATTATTACGCTCGAAAACGTTCCCTTCCCGTGCAATACGGTTTTTAACGCAGGAGCAACAAAGTTCGGTGATGAGTATATTCTCTTAATGCGGGTAGAAGACCTTGCCGGTCGATCGGTATTGGCATTGGCAAGAAGCGATGACGGCTACCACTTTAGCGTAGACCCCGTCCCCGCAATGGAGCCTTCGAAAGAAGAGCCGTATCGTTCATATGAACGCCGCGGTATTGAAGACCCAAGGATTACATATCTCGAAGGCACATACTACATAATGTACACGGCATACTCGCGCTACGGTGCAAGACTCGCGCTTGCCAAAACTTCGGATTTTAAGAACTTCGAAAGGATTGGACTTATATCACAACCAGAAAACAAGGACGGTTGTCTGTTTCCCAGAAAGATCAACGGCAGATACGTCCGACTCGATCGACCGTTCGGAGGGGGCACTGGTAATATGTGGGTATCCTACTCCGACGATCTGCTTCATTGGGGAGACTCCGAAGTTGTTATGACAACACGAGCCGGTTTCTGGGATTCCGACCGCATAGGAGCATGTGCACCGCCAATAGAAACCGAGCACGGGTGGCTTGAAATCTATCACGGCGTCAAGAACACTGCTGCTGGTCCGCTTTACAGAATGGGCGCAGTTTTGCTTGACTTGGAAAACCCAGCAAAGGTCCTATGCCGCAGTGCAGTGCCTATTCTCACGCCAAGAGAATACTATGAGCGCGTCGGAGATGTGGGTAACGTTGTGTTTTCCTGCGGCGCCATACTAGAAGATGAAGGCCGACTTCGCATCTACTATGGAGCTGCAGACACCTGCATTTGCCTTGGATTTGCTAATGTGGAAGATCTTATCGATCGCTGCCGGCTCGGACCTAACGGAGACGAACCTGAGTAAGCGAGGAGCTGTCGTTGTAGTGCAAGTTAATTGGAGGAGCCGCTGCTGGCTCCTCCAATTGGTTTTTGCAGAGAGAATGAAGCAGGCGATTATCTTCGGAACCTACGGAACCCTGCATATGCGACATGTTGGCGAATTATAGTTGATACAACCGAATGTCTCACATGTGCCGATCAGTTTGGAAGCCAATTGACATATCGGTATCAGCTGTGTTAGCATAATGCGGTCATCTGCCCAAGAATGAGAGGGTTTTTCATTTGGCGGATTTCAACAATCTTATGTTTACGCATACGTCGAAAGCCGGAACTCTAACTCCGGCATTTCAGGAAATATCTCCAGCACTGCTTGCAAGCCTTAATCAGCTCGATATTCCGGAGACATCTGGTCAGGTACACCCCAGCATCAAAGAGCAACTTTCGGCGTCTAACGAGCACGAAGCTGATATTGTGATAATTGGTTCGGGTCCGGCTGGTTATGTGGCTGCTATTCGCGCAGCACAGCTTGGAGCACGAACGGTTATCGTCGAAAAGAACACCGTAGGCGGCGTCTGTCTCAATGTCGGATGCATACCCACTAAAGTCCTGCTTGCATGTGTAGCAGTGCTGAATCACGTCAAAAACGGTGCGGACTTCGGTGTAAATGTAAAAGGCTATGAGATTGACGTGGCGGCAATAATGGAGCGAAAACGCCGCGTAGTGAAACAACTCGTAGGCGGTGTTGAGGGTCTGCTGCGTAAGAACAAAGTTAGGCTGATCCGCGGCCATGCAACGATAAATGATCCTCATACTGTAACGATCGATACTCCCGAAGGCAAGCAGACAGTCACAACTCGTAATATCTTGATTGCTACAGGTTCGGTTCCGGCAACTCTTCCGGTGCCCGGATTGGAGATAGGTGAGAACGTCTGGACAAGCACCGAAGCACTTGAGTTTGACCGTCCACCCAAGAGTATGCTCATCGTTGGCGCTGGAGCAATTGGCCTCGAGGCAGGCTATACGTTTTCCAGATTAGGAACCGACGTACTCGTAGTCGAATTAATGAGCCAAATACTACCTGCGGCCGATACCGAAACAGCCAAAACTCTCCAAAAATCGCTAGAACGTGCTGGCATGAAGTTCATGCTGGAAGCCACAGTAACCCGAGCTGAGGATATAAAGGGCGGAAAGAGAGTGTTTATCAAACGCGGCGATTCTGACGAATCCCGTGAGTTCGAAAAGGTGTTGGTGGCTGTTGGCAGGCGTGCAGTCCTTGACGGTTTTGGGCTAGAAAACGTTGGAGTCAAAACCGACAAGCGCAAAATACTTGTCAACGAGCACATGCAGACGAACGTGCCGAATATCTATGCAGCAGGTGACTGCATCGGAGAACCGATGCTTGCACATGTAGCCTGGACTGAAAGTATAGTGGCAGTCGAGCATGCTATGGGTATGAACTCACGTATGGACTACAAGGCGTTCCCAGCATGCGTCTACACAACGCCAGAGTGCGCATCGGTTGGTTTAACCGAACAGCAGGCGCGCGAGCGTTATCGTGACGTCCGAATTGGAAAGTATACATTCTCCCACAACGGCAAGGCGATGGGAATTGGTGAAACGGAAGGATTCATCAAGTTTGTCGTCGAACCGCGATACGGCGAGATACTGGGAGTACACATGGTTGGACCTCACGTTACCGATATGATAACAGAAGCTACACTTGCAATACGCAATGAGCTAACCGTTGACGAAGTAATCGCCACGATACATCCTCATCCGACTCTTAGTGAAGTGGCACAAGAGGCGGCTATGGATACGCAAGGCCGCAGCATACATAAGTAGGCGGAAACACGAGTAAGAACATAGAAACTGCCCGGATTGCTCTTAAGCAATCCGGTTTTGTTATCTATTGTTTCAACCCCGTCAGCGTTACGCCTTGTATCATATATCGCTGCGTAAAGAAGAATACTGCCAAAACGGGCAGCATAACCAACGTCGCGGCAGCCATCATCATCGCAGGTTCTCCACCGTGCGCCCCTTGGAAGAGTTGCAACGCGTAGGCAAGCGTCATCTTTTCAGGGGAACTAATATAGATCAGCGGCCCCATGAAGTTGTTCCAGCTCCCCATAAAGGCGAAAATCGTGAGAGCGGCAAGAGCTGGCTTGATAAGGGGAAGCATCACATTCCAATAGATTCTGAAAAACGAGCAACCGTCAATCTTTGCTGCATCTTCCAGATCGTTGGGAATGGTCATAAAAAACTGCCGTAGCAGGAATATGTTGAACCCACTTCCAAAGAACGCTGGAACCCACAGCGGTCGTAGCGTGTCTATCCATCCCAACCAACGAAAAATCAAAAACACCGGAAGCATGGTGACCGCTCCCGGAACCATCATCGTGGCAAGCATGATAACGAACAAAAGGTCACGGCCGGGCCATCGAAGACGCGCAAAAGAAAATGCCACGAGTGAACTGGAAAGCACCGTCCCAATTATCACCAGTGCCGTCACCTTTATGGTATTCCAAAGCGGAACCAGTCCGCGCTTGTATTCGGGCGGCAAGAACTCCAGTGCGTCGGAATAATTTCTCCACAGCGCTGTCGGATAAAGGTCTGGTCTAATCCGTGCCGAAGACACAATACGAATCGCACAACTGCCGTCAAGCAATCTTACCTCCCAGTTGTCACCTTCCAACTCGTTAAGCTTGATCACGCGCACATCTTTGCCGTCAAAACGCGTGATGTAGACCTTGCGCATCTCCCCACCCCATTTTATCTGCCGCTGTTGCATTGGTATGATGTCGGGCGGGAACATGTTTGTGCGTTCGTCCGGTTTCAGGGACGTTGTAATAAGCCAGTAGAACGGCACGGAGAATATAATCGCGCCGGTAATGAGGGCGAGATGAAGCTTTATCTGGCGGGAAAGCTCCTTGCGACGCTTCTTATCCTGCCATGTAAGCTTGGACCGAGAAACAAACGACATGGCCCACAGTCCAAGCGCCGCTACGGCTAAGAAAATCGCCATAATGTATTCGACTTGGAGCAGACTTGCGAACATCAGGGCTTTTCCGACAGCCCGCGAAAATATAAGTGCGACTGTAACGGAAAGTATATACGAGACGATAAATCCGATGATCGACCACACATCTCTACGCTGGAATCCATCGATTAAGATAAACAGCGATCTGCCGATTACGTAAAACGCTATCGCGATAACGAAGACCCATCCAAAGAAACCCATCTAACCACCTTTATTTAGACCAACAGTTTCTTCTCCGTCCCTCGGCTACATTCTAACGCTCTCTGGCACCTCGTCCAAAGCGTAGTAAGCTTGCTCCACGCGGTTCGGATATACCTTCACAATCCGAAAACCCTCCGGATTGCTTCCCAAACGTTTGCTTAAAGCTGCTGTTGTAATCACTGAGATGCAATCGTAACGCCCACTTGCCTCAGCATGCAAATGTCCTGCAAGTGCGTAGTCTACTCCAAATCTTCGCATAAGATCGAGATACTCTTGCCGCACAGCCTTCGGGATGTTATGATACGCATCAGCCTCATCGGGATCCTTGGCAAACCACGGATGATGCGTCAACACGAAGATGTGCTTGGCATTCGCCGCCTTTGCTTTTGCGAGTTCTTCCTCGAACCACTTACGTTGTGCTTCCCGCAAATCGGCGTTTGCGTCAAGGTTATGGATCAGACAAGAATTAAGCACCACGAAATAGGATCCATCGTGCCTGAATGCATAATGATCCTTGCCAAACAGCTTCTCGTAAGATCGAACATCAGATGCATCTGACGTACCAAGATCGTGGTTGCCTGGCACCAAGTAAACCGGCACGTCCTCACGGATTTCTCGCGCGACTCGCCACCATGCTCTGATCTGCCTGGGATCGTGAGCAGTATTGATCATGTCTCCACTCACCACTACAAACGCTGGCTTCAAACGATTTATGTGTTTGATCGCTGTCTCGAAGTTGGCGATTTCCGGCGAGAGATCGCTATTTCCCGTGGTGAATCCGAGTTGAGTATCCGCTATATGAATAAAAAAGAAACCTTTCTCTGTCGCGACTGCGCACAGCTCCAACGCAAATAACAACGCAAGCGCAAAGATTGTTAGCCGCAGAACAACGAGGTTTTTCGTTGTTACGTTTTTGATGTTGTGCACTTCTTACTTTCCTTTCTCCGCTTCATAATGCACCCACCTAGGTGCGATCTTGAGCTGGAAAAGCGTAAATGCGAGAACGATCGCGAACAATACCCACGCAAGCGCCGATGCATATCCCATGCTGAAATACCTAAACGCCTTGTTGAACAAATACAATACAGGCACTAGAGTAGAATCGACCGGACCTCCGGAACCATCGGTCATAACGTAGACATTATCAAACGTTTGCAGTACGCCGATTGTCCCCATTATCAGATTGAAGAATATGTACGGACTGAGCATTGGGAGTGTGATGTTACGGAACTGCTGCCATTTTGATGCGCCATCGATCTCAGCCGCTTCATAGTATGAAGTTGGGATACCCTTCAGACCTGCAAGCCAGATGATCATTCCACCGCCAGCTCCCCACAAGCCCATAGTTATCAGCGCGGACTTCGCACCCAAATAGGCCGGAGGATGTGCAAGAATCGATGGAAGTGGCACTCCAATCAACCCCAGTGTGTGTTTCCAAAGCCACGCAACAACTCCAAAAAACTCGGTCGGTTGGCTTAACCAACCTGGAGGCTGCAATCCAAACCATTGCGTGAGCGTAACCCTCCACACCGCATTCACAATGCCGTACTGTGGATTCAACACCCACAGCCAAAGGACAGCCGATGCCACCACTGGAACAATAGAAGGCAAATAATACAACGTGCGATACCAGCTCATGCCCTTAACGTTCGTATTGAGAAGCATAGCTATCGCAAGACCCGTCATTATTCCCAACGGTAATCCGAACACTGCCAAAAACGCCGCGTTATACAGCGCCTTCGACAGCAATCCCCAGTCGTAGGTCAGCAACCCTCGATAGTTTCCAAGACCAACCCATCGTGGGGAATGCAGCACATCGTAGTCGCAAAAGCTGAACACTATCGAGGCTACAATTGGCCCGATCATGAAGACTAGAAATCCGATGATCCACGGCGATGCGAACAGATATCCCGCGTATGCTTCATGCCGCATTAACGCTCCCACCCGCTGGGACCGCTTCGCTATCACACCTACAACAAGCACTAATATAGCGATTGTGCCGATGATAGTCGCCCATAGAATCCACATTGGGATAACCTTGAGCTTCTCTCTCGAGAACACTTTGTCGAGTTCGCGCTGTACTACTTGCGTTCCGGCAGTCATTGCCTGCTTGGGAGTCATGTGGGTCTGCTCGTGGTGGACCGCCTGATCAAAGGCTCTCACGTGCTCATCCCATAGGGTTTGCCCAACGAATGTGACAGGCCGGTAACGCGAATAGGGCATCATCGAGAGCGCAAATCGCAAAGTGTTGCGGAACTTTGGATCTTTTGGGGCGAACTCTCTAAATACCGCCTCACTGTAACGCTGATTAGCATGCATTGCGGGCACAAATGGTCTACCTTTTCTCCGGTTATAAGCCTCTTGTGCCCTCGCAGCCACTAACCCAGCCTCTGGGCTGTTCATCCACTTTATAAACTTCCAAGCGAGCTCTACGTGCCTGGCACCAACCGGAATCGCATACGAGAATCCACCCGACCAAGTGATGTAACGAGGCATTGCTTTGGATCCACCTTTGAGAGCAGACGGAGGAACAGCTATAGGCACTCCGGATTCATCGTAGACTACATTAGTCTCGGTTTGTTTGACTCTCCAATCCGGCACCGGAGCCGGCGCAACTCCGAAGTTGAGGTCGGGATTGAAACGCGCTATGTTGTTGGCGGCTTGATCGACATCGATCTTCATAGCGACTTTGCCCGTCAGGAACGGGTCCAAAGCATCCGGCTGGAATCCGGACTGGAACTTATCGACTGCCTGCGCACCGCCAAGTGCATCATAAACACTTACCATATACTTAAGCGCCTCAACCGAACGCGGATTGTCCATTGTGCATCGGCGACCATCGGAAGACATGAATTCGCCGCCGTTCTGCCACGAGTAGAGATACAACCAACTGTTGCCCCAGTTTGGAATAAATCCTATTTGCTTAATCGCACCAGACTTGTCTCTTTTGGTCAGCTTGACGGCATATTCGAGCAGTTCGCTCCACGTGGCAGGTGGCTTGTTCGGATCAAGTCCTGCTTCCCGAAAAAGAGTTTTATTGTAGAACAGAAATCTATCGTCCGTTGAGTTCGGAATTGCGTAGACTTTTCCTTTGTAAGTCGCTTCAGCCCAACAAGGTTGATAGTAGTCTTCTGGACGAACCCCATCAGGTTTATTCCGATCACGTTCGATCAAAGGAGTAAGGTCCATAAACGTATCTCGCGACGCCCAATCGCCGATGGTGAAGCGATCTTGGTTGATAACATCGGGTGGAGTCTTCCCGACGATAGCAGTCATCAGTTTCTGTGGGTTCATCTGACCTGCACCCATGCCCAGAACGCTTACCTTAACTCCCGGATTCCGCCGTTCGAACTCGCGAATCTGTGCTCGCAAACCAGCAGCCTCTTCGCTTGATTGCAAACCCCAGACTACCAGTTTGGTCTTAGCTGCCTCACACGTAGACACCAAAAATAGAATTGACAGTGCTGACAAAACAATCCGTATACATCTCATATCAAGCATAAACCCGATCGCAATTTCAAACTAAGCGTTAGACAACACGGCACAATGATCCTGCTTACTGCATTAACCCCTAGATGCCTAAGCTTGCGAATTTCAATGCCTAGAAGCCACGCAGGAATTTTGATATAGTTCACACTCTAACTGTAAGTAATTCCAGCCCATAATCGATTTATGGGAAGTAGCATATCGATGCTTCTACAAGCCCGTCATTACGTAATGGTGCAATGATATACCTAAACAACGCTGCTTGCGGTTGGCCAAAAGCTCCTGGAGTAATAGAAGCAATCCACCTGGCAATGGAATCACCACCTTTTTTGCCAGGTAGGTCTGACGCTACTGGCGAGAACGTTGTCGTTGAATGTCGCGAAAGGCTTGCCGACCTTTTAGGAATAAACGATCACACTCGAATAGTGGTTACAAGCGGAGCCACTCACTCCTTGAACTTAGCAATACTTGGACTAGGTCTACGCAATGGTGCCCACGTGGTAACAACAGTAACAGAGCATAATTCTGTACTTCGTCCACTGAATCATCTTGCGGAGCGAGGCGATATCCGCATAACCATTATAGGTCTGGATGCTTTTGGTAATATCGACATCGAATCTTTCGAGTCAGCCTTGAAAGATGAACCTAAACTAGTAGCAGTAAATCACATGTCCAACGTCACAGGTAGATTGTGTGATGTTGGTCCGCTTTTCCGAAAAGCCAAAAAAGCTGGAGCCGTAACTCTGCTCGATGCATCACAGTCCATCGGTCGATTGCCAGTACACCCTGTCGAATTGTGTGCCGATTTAGTAGCTTTCAACGGCTACAAAGGTCTGCACGGTCCATTGGGAATCGGCGTTCTTTATGTATCGCCTGAAATTGAACTCGATCGTGTTTTGGTCGGCGGCACTGGCATCAGAAGCGATTTGAATCTACATCCGGAAGAAATGCCTACACGTTTAGAAGCAGGAACACCCAATATACCAGCAATAGCGGGATTGGTTGCCGCTCTAAAGTGGCACAAAGCGTTTGGCCAAGATAATAATGCCAAAGTCCAGAGATTAGGACGGCTTCTACGATTGGGCTTGGACGAGATACCTAAAGTCCGCGTATTCGGATCAGTTGAAGATTGTGAAAATTCTGGAATCGTGTCTTTCACGGTGGACGGCTGGGATGTTGACGAAGCCAGGATGATCCTCCAAGAAAGCTTTGGCATAATCTGCCGGAGCGGACTCCATTGCGCACCTCTTATCCATCGCGCTATTGGAAGCGCGCCGGACGGAACGATAAGGCTAAGTATCTCCAACCAAAACACCGATGATGATATAGGCCAAGCCATTGAAGCCATAAGGAGACTCGCAACATGAAGATCACCAGGTGCGAAAAAGTGGAAGACT
>Ga0123519_10016697_pt1 | contig 10167 bp, 8 predicted proteins | sample YelNatPaOPRAMG02_FD_87396 | JGI IMG/M metagenome (GOLD analysis project Ga0123519, IMG submission 87396) | Hot spring microbial communities from Yellowstone National Park - Yellowstone National Park OP-RAMG-02 (version 2) | ecosystem: Environmental > Aquatic > Thermal springs > Hot (42-90C) ...
CAGAAGTAATATTTCCGGCTCTTTCATCAACGCCCTTGCGATTAGGATTCTTTTCCTTTCACCTCCTGATAGTTGTCCAAAGGGCTTTTTCAGAATGTGCTCTATCTCTAATAGGCCGCTTATATCCTCAAGGAGTTTCTTTTCTTTCTCTCCTGGAAAGTGGAATAGTCCTGTTTTACCATAACTGCCCATAAGGACAACTTCCTGTGCAAGGACAGGAAGTTTAGGGTCAATATCAAAGTGTTGAGGCACATAGCCGATGGCTCGTCTCAAGGAGTTTTCGTTAAAGATATTAAACTCACTATTATTTATAAAGATCTTTCCTTTTTTAATGCTTGCCAGTCCATTTATAGCACACAGAAGAGTTGTCTTACCAGCACCATTGTGTCCAAAAATCCCGATAAATTCGCCTTCACCTATCTCAAGTGAGAGTCCTTTTATTATTGTTTCTGTCAGATATCCCACATATATGTTATCTAACCGTATCTTTACCCTTTTCATATGCTTCTATTATCCTTTTTGCATTATACAAAAATGTATCCCGTAATGTTGGTGTTCCTGGAAATACATCAGGGAAGTTTGATATAGTAATATGAGGGATTCTTAATTCGTCAGCAATTACCTTTCCTGTATCAGGTCCTGCCTGAAGGTTATCAATAACAAGGGCTACACCTGCTGCCCTACCAAGTTTTATCAGGTTTTTTATATCAGATGGTGTGAGTTCTTCCTTCCTTCCATAGGTTGCCACAACATTAAGTCCAAGATACTGGAGCATCTCTTTTATATGGTTATTGCAGATGACAGGGCTTCCTTTTATATCTTTCACTATCTCTTTTATCTTTCTATCGCTCTTTTTTATCTCGCTTATTGCTTTTACAGTATTTGCATCAAAAAAGTCATTATATTCAGGAAATTTTTCAGAAAGTTTATGGCTAATAGCAAGATAGAGTTTTTTCTGATTTTCTGGAACAAACCAGCTACCTTCTGTTGGTATAATAACAGGGGCAAAGTCCTGGTTTTTAATAGATGCCTTTATCTGTTCAAGGTATGGTTCAAATCCCTGAGCGAAGAGAATCCCACTTTTTTCTATGTTGGCAAGGTGACTACTTTTAATATCAAAGTAACCGGGGCAATAGCCCGATGGAACAAGTGTTTCTACGGTGAGTTTGTCTTTTGCAATATCTTTGATAACAGAGGAAAGAATGCTTGTGGTTGCTACAATGTCCTGCCCCAGAAGTATTCTTGCCGTTAAGAGCAAAATCCCCAAAACTATATAAGTTTTTTTCATTTTTCTTTACCTCCCATCTTTTAGTTTTCCTTTTATCTCTTCCTCCTCACCCATTGATATGTCCCTTACCCTCATCTTTTACCCCTCTCTCAGAGGGGTGTCCGAAGGACGGGGTGTTCTTCCTTCTCCCCCAGGGGAGAGGGGCAGGGTGAGGGGGCTTTTCAATAGGAGGTATCCCAGTACTTGCGCCAGTCAGGTGCTATAACCGTCCCCTGCGTTCCTGTCCCATCAGCATTGCTGTGGTATTCTTCAGGTCGCATCCATTTTACACTTCCATCCCCAAAAAGCACATTACTACCACCTGAATGGATACGGCAGACAGCCCAGAAGGAAGTCGATCCGTCTGCAAAATCAACCCCTGCGGGACTTAACTCAGTATCATTCTTATAAGGTGGCCCTGCATTACATCCGCCCCGTCCATCAGATGGTCTTCCCCATTCAACAACTAAAATCTTATTGGCTATATTCCTTATCTGTCCTTCCTTTCTGCCTGCAAAGCCAGGGATTGTTCCACCAGAAACATATGGGAGATTGATTGTTCCTATATTATATCCCTGTCCATAAAACCAGTTACTGTATGATATAGTCTTTCCATGTCTACTCGGACAGTAGCATACTTTGTTGCGCATATTATCTGAGACATAAGACCAGAGTTTTGTTTTCCAGTTCGGATTGTCTGGATATTGTGTATCATAGTCCATCTTATACATTTCAAACGCAATACCAACCTGTCTTAGATTATTCATACATACCGCAGCCCTTGACTTTTCCCTCGCCTGTGAAAGAGCAGGTAGTAGCATCCCTGCAAGAATTGCTATAATGGCTACCACTACCAGCAATTCTATCAGCGTGAATCCCTTTCCCTTCCTACATATCTTACAATATCTATCTGCTTTTTCCCATCTTCCCATTGCTTTTCTCCTTCCTCTCTACTTTGCTAATTTAGTGTTACTATTTTATAATTTGTGCTACTCAATGTCAAATAGAGAATATCTATTCTTTTAAAGTGTTATTTTATTTGGCCATTTGTGCTACTCAATATCAAAAGGAAAATCGATATGATATAATCAAGGGACAGGGAAACCTATGGAATATGACTTTGATGTTCTGGTTATAGGGGCAGGTGTGGTGGGACTTGCTGTAGGAAAAGAACTTGCAGAGGCATCCTATACAACAGGTTTACTTGAGAAGAATTCAAGGTATGGTCTTGAGACAAGTTCAAGAAATAGCGAGGTTTTACACAGCGGTATTCATTATCCATCTGGTTCACTTAAGGCGATACTCTGTGTTGAAGGGAATAGAGCAATCTATGATATATGTAAAAGGTTTAATCTTATCTATAGAAAAACAGGGAAGATAACCATCGCTGTTGAGGAAGGTGAGATTAACAAGTTAGAAGAACTTTATAAAACAGGTATTGCTAACGGGGTAGAAGATATAAAAATTCTGGATGCTTCGGATGTGAAAAAGATGGTTCCAGATGTAATATGTAAAGCCGCTTTATATACAGGGACAACAGGGATTATTAATGCCCACAACCTTATGGATTTTTTATATCATAGATTTATAGATGCAGGAGGTATGGCTGGCTTTAAAGAGAAGGTTGTAAGGATTAAAAGGGATGATAAAGGATATACTGTTTTTACTGAAGATATCCAGAAATACTCAACGAAAGCCCTTATTAATTGTGCCGGACTTTTTGCTGATAAAATCACAGGGATGCTTGGTATAAATTATCATCTTTACTGGGCAAAAGGGGACTATTTTTCTGTCAATAGAAGCATTCCTGTTGGTATACTTGTCTATCCTGTGCCAGGGAAGACCTCTCTTGGGATTCACCTGATCCCTAAAATTGGTGGGGGACTTAGGATAGGTCCTGATATAGAATATATAGAAAAAAAAGAACAGGCATATCCTGATGAGAAAAGTGCAGGATATTATAAAGTAGATGAGACAAAGGCAGAACTCTTTTATAATGAGGTCAGTAGATATCTGCCGGTGGTAAAGAAAGATGACCTTTCTCCTGAGATGTATGGAATAAGGACGAAACTTCAGGGACCAGAAGATGGGTTTAAGGACTTTGTGATAAAGGAAGAAATCCCTGGCTTCATAAATCTTATAGGTATAGAATCCCCAGGTCTTACCAGTTCTATTGCTATAGGTCGTTATGTAGCAAAGATGATTAAAGATAATATTATATAAAAGATTAGCTGATACGGAAAAACTCTCCTATTTTCTTTGAGACAAGACGGATAGAGATATAGTAGGAAAGCCCTACGAGTATCATAACAATGACCCCTAATGCACAGGCAACATATGGACCATCTGTTACCCTGCCAGAAAGGGTATATATAACCTTGGCGATGGGATAGTGTTTTTCTCTTATAGCGAGGATGATACTGCTGCTTACCTCCATCACTGAAAAGGAGAAGGCAAGGACCGCACCCGCGAAAAGTCCTGGACTTACAAGCGGAAAAGTTATCCTTTTGAATGTGGTAAGTATATCTGCCCCAAGTGAAAAAGATGCTTCCTCAACGGACCTTCCAAGTTGCTGGAATGAAGAGTATGTACTTCTCACAATGTAAGGAAGCCGTCTTACGCTATAACTTACTATAAGAAGGATGTAAGGATTGTTTTTAGGGTCAATGGCTGTATTTGAAAAGAGTGTAAAGTAGCCAAAAGCCATCACTATACCAGGAATTGCTAAAGGTAACATCGCCAGAAGGTCAATTATATTTTTCCCTTTTATATTTGTCCTTGCCAGAATGAAGCCGATGGTGAAACCAAGTATGATGTCTATAAATGTGCTTGCCCCGCTTAAAAATAAACTGTTGAAGATACCTGTCTTTGTTAAGTGATGGGTAAATACGGTCTTATAAAATTCACCTGTATATTCTGAAGGGAATATGGTGAAGAACCATTTTTTAGAGACGGAGCTTAAGATGATGCTTATGTGTGGTAATAAACTGAAGAATAAAAGAAGGCAAAGGGAGATATATATCCAGAAAAGTTTTTTACCTCCCAGATGTTTTTCTGTGTAAGCAACAGCAATCCTTTCTGTTGTATAGGAGCGCCTGGTAATATATCTTTTTGTCAGTGTGAACAAAATGACAGTTATCAATATTACCAGAAGCACAAGGACATAGCCCTGTGGATTGGTGTTTATATCTTTTATACTGTTAAATATCTGGACTGCCAGTAGTTCTCTATATTCAAAGACGAGTGGTGTCCCGAGGTCTGTGAGTGTCCATATAAAGATGATAGATGAAGCGGCAAAATACCCCGGAAGTAAAAGGGGAAAGATAATTCTGCGAAATGTCTGTGAAAAAGAAGCACCGAGGTTATAGGATGCCTCTTCAAATGAGATATCAAAGTTATTTAGTGAGGCAGAGATATTTAAAAACATTATAGGATATAGATGGAGTGTTTCAAGTATAAAGATACCTGAAAATCCTGAACCCAACCAGGATACTGGATGTTTTATTATACCTGCCTTCATAAGCAGTATGTTCAAACTTCCAAACCTTGAAAGTATCTGTGTCATTCCAATGGCACCAACAAAAGGACTTGCTATAAGGGGTAAGAAAAAAAATGGCCTCAGAATATTTTTACCTGGGAATCTGTATCTTATAAATAAAAAGGCAAGCGGGATACCCATGATAGAGGTTGAGAGAACAACTGCTATACTGAGGAGAAAACTGTTAAGTATGGACTTTCTTATTACATAGTTTGCAAGTGCTGTTTTGAAGATTCCGTATGTAAAGTGCCCCTCCAAAGTAAAGCTACTGATAGATATATGGACAAGAGGATATAGAATAAAATATATAAGGAATATCAGGCAAAGTGTATATACCAGTTTTATCTTCATTTTTGGGTAAATATAATAATATCCTCAGGGAATACAGAAAAATATATCTTCTCTTCTATCTTTATATCTTTAAGTTTATTTTGAAAGACCCTTATATACAGGATACTTCCTTTTTGTGTTTCTATTCTTACCTTTGCTGTTTCCCCTGAATACTCTATCTCTTTAACCATCCCACCTATTCTATTTTTCTCACCTTCAAAGTTTATGTTTTCAGGCCTGAAGCCAATCTCTATTTTCTGCCCTTGTTCTTCCGTTATCCTTTTTGCTGTAATAAAGTTCCCTTCTTCGGTAATTATTTCAGTATAACTATCAAAAACCATGCCAATCTTTCCCTTTATGATATTTATCTCACCTAGAAACTCTGCTGTAAATCTATTTACAGGGGTAGAATACAACTTTAGAGGAGAGCCAATCTCAAGAATTTTCCCATCATTCATCACAGCAATCCTTTTCCCTATAGCCATTGCTTCTCTTCTATCATGTGTAACATAAACCATTGTTATACCTGTCTGTTTCTGAATCCTCTGTATCTCTGTCCGCATATCCTCTCTCAGCTTTGCATCAAGGTTGCTGAGAGGCTCATCAAGTAGAAGAATTTCTGGTTCAGTCACCATAGCCCTTGCAAGTGCAACTCTCTGCTGCTGACCGCCAGAAAGGTTTACTGGAAATTGGTCCTTAAAAGGATTAAGTTTTGTTATATCAAGAACACTCTCCACCTTCTTTTTAATGATTTCCTGTGGATATTTTTTTATTTCCAGTCCATAGGCAATATTTTTCCATACAGAAAGGTGTGGCCATAGTGCATAGTTCTGGAAGACCATACCTATATTTCTTCTCGCAGGTGGAGTGCTGGTAATCTCTTTGTTGTTAAGTATTATCCTACCCGAATCAGGAGATACAAATCCAGCAATAATTCTTAAAAGTGTGGTCTTGCCACAGCCAGAAGGTCCAAGTATGAAAAATATCTCACCTTTTTCAACAGAAAGAGAGATATCCTTCAATATTTCTATCCTGCCAAACCTTTTTGATATATTTTCAAGAGTAAGTTTTCCCATATTATCTGTAAATTTTTAACCGGTTCTCTATGGAGCGAAACTTTTCTCTTGAAAAGTTACTCCATTCATTTATATAATAGTTTCTAAATACAGGGTCATTCCAATTTTCCCATAAAAATTTTTGCATCTTTTCTTCCACAGGCACCTTGAAAAAGAGTTTTTTCAGATTTTCATTTTCTATCTTTGATATTATACTCCATATTTTCTTAAATTTCTGATGGTGATCTATAATAAGGGCTCCTATCATATCGTTCAGAAGGTTCCATCTTTTTGATGCTAAGTCAAAGTCATAGTTTATAGCACCTTTGAGTTTATAGGGGTTAAAGATATCAGTATTCTTTATAGATGGGTCCTCATATACATCCGGTCTTATACTAAACCTGTTAAGGGAATATTTTTTAGGTCCTCCTTCTGTCCCTTTTTTCTTTATCCATATCAACTGCCCCTCATAAGACAAAAGATAGTTAATAAATCTCTGTGCTATCTTAAGATTAGGAGCGCCCTTTAAAATACCTATGGCATCAGGATTTATAACAGTCAGGTTTTCAGGAAGGATAAACCCCATATTTTCAGGGCCATTGACCTCTATCTGGGCAAGGGCATAAGAGTCAATACAGGGGGAAACAGCTACCTCTCCCAGTGATGTATTCTTTGCCACAGATGATGCACTAGCTGTAAATGTCTTTGTATTGCCTGCTATTGAAAATATAACTTCCCATCCCTTTTGCCAGCCATATGCCTGAAGGATTATTTCATACATCATATGTAAACTTCCACTGTGACGTGGGTCACCATTGCCTACCCAGGAGTAATATACTGGATTTCCTAATGATTCCCATGTTTCAGGATAGGGAAGTGATAGATAGTCAAGGACCTTCTTGTTATATAAAATGCCGAACCCGCTTAAGATGACACCATACCAGTAAAACTCCTTATCATAGTTGGGAATTCCTGCACACCGGGGAGGTATTTTATTTAGAATTTCTTTCTGGATTTTGTATTGCTGCAAGAACCCTTTTTCTTTTAAGGTTAGGTATGGACTTATGCCACCACCAAAAAATATATCTATACCTGTACTTTCTGGGTTTTTCTTAAAGAGGGACTCTACAAACTTAAGGTCATCAGATGTTCCACCCTGGTCAATCCATTCTATCTCTACGGGAATACCATAATTTTTAAGGTGCCACTTCTTAAATGCCTCTTCAATCTCAATCCGTACCCCCTCCCAGTGGGGAGAAATAATAACAAGTTTTTCTACTCCGTATGTTTTCGTTGTGAAAACTGTAATCCACAAAATCAGGAGATAATAAAGTTTTTTCATCGTTTATTAATTATAAGTATTCACTAATAGCCATCCAATGTCAGGCACAAAATATATTAGGCACAAAGTTAAAACCTGTCAAAGAAGATTGCTACCCTCAGGTACAAAAGCACATTTACCCCGTAGGCCTCTCTGCATCTCTACTTTTGTTCTTGAGAGTGATTTTTGCCTTTTCCTCCCCCTTAAAAGGTGGAGGATAGTGAAAGAGTCTCCTCTCCTCTTACGGGAGAGGAAGCAGGATAAGGGGGCACTGCTCACTTAATTAATAAGATGAATTTCCCATTTCCTCTATTCTATGCCTTTTCTAATCTGTGTCTTTCATTCAACAGGGTCTGGCTAGCATCTACAAGTAATCAATAGAGTTTTTTCAAGAGTTTTTCTTTTTCAAAAGGAGATATGTGCATCTTTCTTATTACTTCTTCAAAAAATAGTATTGTCCTGTCATAGGTCTTTCTATCAACAGGGTAGGGGGTTCCATCCTTTCCACCGTGGGCAAAAGAATACCGTGCAGGGTCTTTATAGGATGGCTCTGCTCCGTATATAATCTCTGCTACCAGAGAGAGTGCCCTTATTGTTTTTGGGCCAACACCTGCTATCGCAACAAGTTTCTCATAATTCTCTGGTTTTCGCTGATATACAGTCCAGAGAATCTTTTCAAGGTACCTATTATATGAAAAATCCTCATTTAATACGGGGTGACTTTTAAACTCTGTATTTTTCAGTTCTAAAAATATGGTCTCATCTTCTTCATATTTTACAGCCACCATCTTTGAAAGTTTGCTTGAGTGTTTTCTTAATATCTTTAGGTCTCTTATCAGTCCTGTATACGATGTAGTTGCAATCTCTGTGGAGAGGTTTCTGTTATCTTCACTTTCTTTTGCTGTCATATTCAGGCAAGGAACTTTTATATCACTGGAGATTCCTGAGTGTGGCTCACAGACGATATCCTTTACATTTCTTGAGAACCAGTGGTATCTTCTTGCTGTGCAGTTGTCGGTTTTCATCCCCTGTTGAACTACAGCCCATATACCATTTTTAGAAAAGAAAAAGGCGTGGTGATATATATTATAGCCATCCTGGACAAGGGAGTTGTCTATCTTTGCTGCCATCTTTGAGTTATAGACAAGGTTATCGATATTTTCTTCTGGAAGGGATGTTATCTCTCCCCACTGCTTTATCTCATCAGGTGTTTTAAGGGATGTCTTTCCTTTTCCACCGCAGATAAAAAGCCCTAACTGTTTCTCCTTTCCTCTAATACACTCTTTAAGGGCTGCTGTAAGTATTGTGGTAAGTCCTGATGCGTTCCAGTCAAAGGCAAGTACAGTGCCCAGTGACTGAAACCATACAGGGTCTGATATTCTTTCTATAAACTCATCGGGTCCATACTCTTCAACAATAACATCAACCATACTCCTGCCCAATCTTACCATCCTTTCAAAGAGCCACTTCGGACACTGTCCTGTATCCAGAGTAAATGTTGCAATCCCTCTTCTTAGCATCTTCTCACTATCTCCTGTCTACAAATAACATTGTATATTGTCCAGATTCAAAAAGCAACCCTTCCCCTCTCCCAGAGGAGTGTCCGAAGGATGGGGTGTTCTATCCCTTTCAATCAATACTCTTGATAGGTTATTTATTATATCCAATCTTCAGATAATACTTTCCCTTCTAAACTGATTACTATCTTCTTAACAGGAATCTTCTCCCCACTTTTTTTAACTCCTTCTTCAATTATTTTCAATAAACCTGAACAGCAGGGAACTTCCATAATGACACAGGTAATAGTATTTATGTTATTATCTTTAACTATCTGGCTTATCTTTTCAATATATCTGTCAATACCCTGGTCAAGTTTTGGGCAGGCAATTATTAAACTTTTACCTTTCAAAAAATCCAGATGGAAATTTCCATATGCATAGGCGGTGCAATCAGCAGCAATAATAAGGTCTGCCTTTTTAAAATAGGGAGCAGATGGATTAACAAGATGAAGTTGTATGGGCCACTGTCTCAACTGAGAGTATATATTTACAGGAGTCCATCCTTCCTCTGTCTCTTCACTTCTCCTATCAACAATTTTCATACCAGGACAGCAGGGAATATCTAAAATATCTGACAGGTCCATCTCAATTCCCTTTTCTTTCAAGATATCCATTGCCTGATGTAGATATTCCTTTTCTCCATGTTCCTGAAGGTGTTTCAGATGTGCCTTTATTGTATTTTTCCCTTTTTTTATTATATTCTCCTCCATCGTGTTCCTCTCGTCATACGGTTCTGCTTCTTTCTCAACTACTCTAATTGCATTAACTGGACAACTGCCTATACAGGCACCAAGTCCATCACAGAACAGGTCGCTTATAAGCCGTGCCTTCCCATCAATTATCTGGATTGCGCCTTCAGGACATTCAGGTATACAGTCGCCACACCCTGTACATTTCTCCTCATCAATCTCTATTATCTTTCTTTTCATAATATTCTCTCCTATCCTTTTAAAATTTCTTTTATATCCTTTTCAGGTTCATTAATGAGTTTTATATTAAAATTATCAACAAGTACCTTTAATATCTCCTCATTTACCCATGCAGGCACTATTGGGCCAAGCCGTATGTTTTTAACACCAAGATACAACAAACTCCAG